>Ga0209254_10001744_pt1 | contig 19588 bp, 16 predicted proteins | sample FrelakmetDIP11DI_FD_187148 | JGI IMG/M metagenome (GOLD analysis project Ga0209254, IMG submission 187148) | Freshwater lake sediment microbial communities from the University of Notre Dame, USA, for methane emissions studies - DIP11 DI (SPAdes)... | ecosystem: Environmental > Aquatic >...
GGGAAGATCGGGGTCGGGTGGAACTGGATCGCCTCCATGTTGCCCAGCGTGGCAACGCCGGTTTCCAGCGCGATCGCCATGCCGATGCCTTCGCAGATCACGGCATTGGTGGTGACCTGGTAGAGGCGGCCGGCGCCGCCGGTGGTCAGCGCGGTCGCCTTGGCGACGTACGCCGTCAGTTCGCCGGTGATGAGGTCGCGCACGACGGCGCCGTAGCAGCGGCCGCCTTCGTGGATCAGCGCCACCGCCTCGGTGCGCTCGTGCACCGGGATCGAGCTGGCGATCACCTGGTCGCCCACCGCCTGCAGCATCGCGTGCCCGGTCGCGTCGGCGACGTAGCAGGTGCGCCACTTCTTGGTGCCGCCGAAGTCGCGCTGCGCCACCAGCCCGTGCGCTTCGTCCCGCTCGGTGATGGTGACCTTCTGGCCGTTGATGACGACCGTCCGGTCGCCCTTGCGCACGCGGCTCCACGGCACGCCCCACGCCGCGAGTTCGCGCACGGCCTTCGGCGCCGTGTTGACGAACATGCGCACGACGTCCTGGTCGGCGCCCCAGTCGGAACCGCGAACCGTGTCCTCGAAGTGCACGTCCTCGTTGTCGCCCTGGCCCTTGATCACGTTGCCGAGGCTTGCCTGCATGCCGCCCTGCGCGGCCTTGGAGTGCGAGCGCTTGGGCGGGACCAGCGACAGGATGATCGCGTCGTGGCCGCGCCGCTTGGCGGCGACCGCCATCCGCAGGCCGGCCAGGCCGCCACCGATGACGAGCACATCCGTGTAGATGACGTTCATTTGCTTCCCTCCGTGGCCGGCGCCGCCGGTGGGGTGACGACGCGCGCCGCGCCCGGCTGGGCCGGAGCCGAGGAGCGCTGCCAGCTGGGGACGAACTCCTTGCCGATGCGCGCGTCACGGCCCATGCCGATCTTGATGTAGGCGGCCAGCGTGACGAGGCCGAGCACGATGAAGAACGTGGACAGCGCCCACTTGAGCATCTTCAGGTTCTTGCGCGATGCGGCGGGGTCCTTGCCTTCGAACCAGCCCCATTTCACGCAGAGGCGGTACAGGCCGATGCCGCCGTGCAGTTCGACCGCGAACAGCAGCACGAGGTACAGCGGCCACCACAGGCCGCTCCACACGCGGTCGGCGGACTGCCACGGGCCGATCGCCTCGGGGTGCATCAGCATCTGGTAAAGGTGCACCGACGCGAGGAAGAACATCGCGAAGCCGGTGACGACCTGCCAGTACCACAGCGTCGTGTCCTCGTGCCGCATCATCCCCATGTGGTCGCGGTACTCGCGGTACTGGCGATAGTTGACGGGGAACTTCCTCAGCGCGAGCGCGGCGTGCACGATGAACAGGAAGAACACGCCCGCGACGACGAAGGACACGACGATCGGGTACGCCTTGCCGAAGAAGAAGTAGCCCTCGAAGAACTTCGTGACCGTCCACATCGCGTCCTGGCTGATCAGGATCGTGGACACGAAGAGCATGTGGCCCCACATGAAGAGGCCCAGGATCAGCCCGGTGGCGCTCTGGGTGAAGTCGAGCTTGGCCGGCCACCGGCTCTTGCGCACGCGAGGGACTCCGCCCATCGCCGCTGCGAGGTTGGCTTGTGCATTCATGGGTGAGTTCGCGCGAAGCGCGCCGCGGGTTGAATCTGCCCGCAGTGTCGTCTCGCATCGCGAGATCAAATTGACGGGTGTCAACCGGCGGAACCGCGCGTCGCGATGTGCGAACCTGGAATACCCCGTATCGCAGCGTGGAATGGTGTCGCGCATCCTGAACCGGTTGACGGGGATCAACGGGGCGGTGAATCTCGGTGGGAGCATCCACCCGGAGCAGAGGGGCGCAGCGCCTCGATCACCGAGACACCTCATGTACACAATCTCCCGCCGCGAGTCCTTTTCGGACACCACCTTTCTCTGGGACGTGATGGCGCCCGATGTCGCGAAGTCGGCCGAGCCCGGCCACTTCGTGATGCTGCGGTTGCACGAGGGCAGCGAACGGATCCCGCTGACCGTGGCCGACTACGACCGCGAGGCGGGCACCGTGACGCTCGTGGTGCAGGCGCTCGGCAAGACGACGCTCGAAATGCGCGACCGCTACAAGGAAGGTGACACGTTCACCGACTTCGTCGGTCCGCTGGGACTGCCGCAGCACGTCGGCAAGTTCGGCCACGTCGTCCTGGTGGGGGGCGGCCTCGGAGTGGCGCCGGTGTTTCCGCAACTGCGCGCGTTCAAGGAGGCGGGCAACCGCACCACCGGCATCATCGGGTTCCGCAACAAGGACCTCGTCTTCTGGGAAGAGAAGTTCGGCGCGCAGTGCGACAACCTGATCGTCTGCACCGACGACGGCAGCTACGGCAAGCCCGGCTTCGTCACCGCGGCGCTGCAGGAAGTGCTCGAGCGGGACAAGCCCGATCTGGTCGTCGCGATCGGCCCGCTGCCGATGATGAACGCGTGCGTCGAGACCACGCGTCCGTTCGGCGTCAAGACGATGGTGTCGCTGAACGCGATCATGGTCGACGGCACGGGCATGTGCGGATCGTGCCGCGTCACGGTTGGCAGCGAGATCAAGTTCGCCTGCGTCGACGGGCCCGACTTCGACGGCCACAAGGTCGACTTCAAGGAGCTGATGCTGCGCCAGAAGCGCTTCAAGGGCGAGGAGGCGGCGGCGAACACCGACTACGCGCACGTCTGCGAAGTCGACAAGCAGCTCTTCGCCGACGGCAAGCGCAACTACAAGAAGTTCAAGGACCTGCCGCCGCACGCGGTGAAGATGCCGGAGCGCGACGCGCTCGAGCGTTCGCGCAACTTCAAGGAAGTGAACCTCGGCTACACGATGGCCGACGCGCTGGCCGAGGCCGAGCGCTGCATCATGTGCACCAAGCCGACCTGCATCGAAGGCTGCCCGGTCGGCATCGACATCCCGCGCTTCATCCGTCACTTGCTGGTACGTGACCTCGACGGCGCGCTCGGCGTCATCAACGAGTCGAACCTGTTCCCGTCGGTCTGCGGCCGCGTCTGCCCGCAGGAGTCGCAGTGCGAGGCGCAGTGCCAGGTGGGACGCAACAAGAAGACTCCGATGGAGTCGGTTGCGATCGGGCGGCTCGAGCGCTTCATCGGCGACAACGCGCACGGGAAGAAGAACTCTCCGCCCCGGCTCCAGCGCAAGCTCGGCAAGGTCGCCATCGTCGGCTCCGGGCCGTCGGGACTGGCCGTCGCCGCGGACCTCGCCAAGTTCGGCTGCGAGGCGACCGTGTTCGAGGCGCTGCACGTGGTCGGCGGGGTCCTGCAGTACGGCATCCCCTCGTTCCGCCTGCCGCGCGAGATCATCGCGCGCGAGGTCGACAGCCTGAAGCAACTCGGCGTCCGGTTCGAGACCAACAAAGTGGTCGGCAAGACCTTCTCGATCCCGCAGCTGATGCAGGAGCGGGGCTTCGACGCGGTGTTCGTCGGTGCGGGTGCCGGCGCGCCGTCGTTCCTCGGCATCCCGGGCGAGTTCGCCGGACAGGTCTATTCGGCCAACGAGTTCCTGACCCGCGTGAACCTGATGGGCGGGGACAAGTTCCCCTACCTCGACACGCCGATCACGATCGGCAAGAGCGTGGTCGTGATCGGGGCCGGCAACACCGCAATGGACTGCCTGCGCGTAGCCAAGCGTCTCGGCACGCCGACGGTGCGCTGCGTGTATCGACGCTCGGAGGCCGAGGCGCCGGCGCGCATCGAGGAACTGCGGCACGCGAAGGAGGAGGGCATCGAGTTCTTCTTCCTGCACGCGCCGGTCGAGATCCTGGTCGACGGCGACGGCACGGTGCGCGGGATGAAGGTCGAGAAGATGATGCTCGGCGAGCCGGACGAGAAGGGGCGCCGCAAGCCGGTGCCGCTCGGCGAATTCGTCGAACTGGAGTGCGACACGGTCATCTACGCGCTCGGCACGCAGGCCAACCCGATCATCACCAAGTCCACGCCGGGCCTCGCGCTCAACAAGTGGGGCTACATCGTCGCCGACGACTACACGCAGGCCACGAGCGTGCCGGGTGTCTTCGCCGGCGGCGACATCGTGACCGGCGGCGCGACCGTGATCCTCGCGATGGGCGCCGGGCGCCGCGCCGCGCGCGCGATCGGCGCGTACCTCGCGGGCGGAAAGAGCAAGTGGCCGATCACGCAGGCGGACGCGGACGCGTTCGTGCCGCCGCTGCCGATCGGCGCCGCGCCCCAGGTCTCCCTGTCCACCGAACCCGCCACCGGCGAGGTCAAGCAATGAACATCTGCCCGCGCTGCCACCGCCCACTGGAAGGCGACGAGTCTTACATCTGCTGTGCCGGCATGGAACTGCGCTGGCGCTGCACCGAGTGCCACAAGGTGGCCGAGGGCTTCGCGTTCCCGTACGGGCTGTGCCCGTACTGCAAGGGCAAGCTCGAGATGCTCGATCGCGGCGCAATCGAGGACGACCGCGCGCTCGAAGCGGTGCGCAAGGCGTTCGAGATCGAGCTCGGCGGCCACGCCTTCTACCAGCGCGCCTCGCGCGACGCGAAGGATCCCGTGCTGCAGGACCTGTTCGCCCGCTTCGCCGAGATGGAGCAGGAGCACATGGAAACGCTGTCGAAGCGCTACCACGCCGACCTGCCGGAGCCCTCGGCCGACCACCAGGTCGACCGCGCCGCGATCTTCGCCGGCATCGACCGCAAGCCGGAGGACCCGGCCAACCTGTTCCGAATCGCGATCGCATTCGAGCAGCGCGCGGTCGACTTCTTCGCGCGTGAAGGCGAACTCGCGCCCGCGGGTTCGGTCGAGCGCGACCTGTACCGCGAACTGGCCGCCGAGGAGCGCGAACACGTCGCGCTGCTGACCACCGAATTCCGCCGCTGGGAGGCTGGCAAGGCCGGCATCCTGTAGCAGAGAGAGCCAAGATGAAACACTCGTACGTGCTCGACGGCAACGAAGCCGCCGCCCGCATCGCTCACATGCTGAGCGAGGTGATCGCGATCTACCCGATCACGCCGTCGTCGAACATGGGCGAGCTGTCCGACGCCTGGTCCGCCGCCGGGAAGACGAACCTCTGGGGCCAGGTTCCCGAGGTGATCGAGATGCAGAGCGAGGCCGGTGCCGCCGGCGCGGTGCACGGCTCGCTGCAGGCCGGCGCGCTCACCACGACCTTCACGGCGTCGCAGGGCCTGCTGCTGAAGCTGCCAAACATGTTCAAGATCGCCGGCGAACTGACTCCGGCGGTGTTCCACATCGCCGCCCGGACGCTCGCGACGCACGCGCTGTCGATCTTCGGCGACCACAGCGACGTGATGAGCGCCCGCACCACCGGCTTCGCGCTGCTCGCGGCATCGAGCGTGCAGGAAGCGCAGGACATGGCGATGATCGCCCACATGGCGACGCTGAAGTCGCGGGTGCCGTTCCTGCACTTCTTCGACGGCTTCCGCACCAGCCACGAGGTCAACAAGATCGACCTGCTGATGGAGGACGACGCACGCCAGCTGATCGACGATGAACTGATCGAGGCGCACCGCGCGCGCGCGCTGAACCCGGACGCGCCGGTCATCCGCGGGACCGCGCAGAACCCGGACGTGTTCTTCCAGGCGCGCGAGGCCTGCAATCCCTTCTACGCCGCGGTCCCCGGCATCGTCATCGAGTCGATGGAACGCTTTGCGAAGGTGACCGGGCGCAAGTACAGCCTGTTCTGGTACCGCGGGGCGCCGGACGCCGAGCGCGTGATCGTGCAGATGGGCTCGGGTGTCGGCGCCACGCGCGAGGCGGTGGCGAAGCTGGCCGCCGCGGGCGAGAAGGTGGGCCTCTTGACCGTGCGGCTCTACCGGCCGTTCGACGTGGAGGCATTCGTCGCCGCGCTGCCGAAGACCGTGAAGTCGATCGCCGTGCTCGACCGGACGAAGGAACCTGGCGCCATCGGCGAACCTCTCTACCAGGACGTCGTCACCGCGCTCGCCGAAGGCTGGCCGAACGACATGGCGCTGCCGCGCGTCATCGGCGGACGCTACGGGCTTTCGTCGAAGGAATACACGCCGGCCATGGCGAAGGCCACGTTCGACGAGCTGACGCAGCCAGTACCGAAGAAGCACTTCACGGTCGGCATCCTCGACGACGTCTCGCGCCTGTCGCTGAAGTGGGATCCGGACTTCGACACCGAGGCCGCCGGCGTGACGCGCGCGGTGTTCTACGGCCTCGGCGCCGACGGCACGGTCGGCGCGACCAAGAACACCGTCAAGATCATCGGCGAGAGCACGCCGCTGCATGCCCAGGGCTACTTCGTCTACGACAGCAAGAAGTCGGGCGCGATCACCGTGTCGCACCTGCGCTTCGGGCCGGAGCCGATCGAGTCGACGTACCTGATCGGGAAGGCGGACTTCGTCGCCTGCCACCAGTTCGAGTTCATGGAAAAACTCGACGTGCTCGAACTCGCCCGTCCCGGCGCGACCTTCCTGCTGAACAGCCCGTACGGGCCCGACGAGGTGTGGAGCAAGCTGCCGCGCGAGGCGCAGCAGACGATCGTCGACCGCAAGCTGCGCTTCTTCGTGGTCGATGCGCTGGCGGTCGCCAAGACGGCGGGTCTCGCCGGCCGCATCAACACGGTGACGCAGGCGTGCTTCTTCGCCATCTCCGGGATCCTGCCGCGCGACGAGGCGATCGACAAGATCAAGGAGTCGATCCGCAAGACCTACGGCAAGCGCGGCGAGACCGTGCTGGCGCGCAACTTCGCCGCGGTCGACCACTCGCTGGCCGCGATGGCCGAGGTCAAGGTCCCGAACCGGGCCGACTCGACGTGGACGCGCCGGCCGATCGTCCCGAAGGCGGCGCCCGACTTCGTGCAGCGCGTGACGGCGATGATGCTGGACGGCAAGGGCGACCTGCTGCCGGTGTCGGCGATGCCGGTCGACGGCACGTTCCCGACCGGCACAACGCAGTGGGAGAAGCGCAGCATCGCGCTGGAGATCCCGATCTGGGACGAGACGATCTGCACGCAGTGCGCGATCTGCCCGCTGGTGTGCCCGCACGCCGCGATCCGCATGACGGTGTTCTCGCCCGAGGAGATGAAGCGCGCGCCGTCGACGTTCAAGGCGGTGCCGTGGACCCGCAAGGACAGCCTCGAGGGCATGCTGTACAGCCTCCAGGTGGCGCCGGAAGACTGCACCGGCTGCGGCGCCTGCGTCGACGTCTGCCCGACGCGCAGCAAGCAGGTGGTCAAGCACAAGGCGGTCAACATGGCGCCGAAGCTCGAGCACCTCGAGGCCGAGCGCGCCAACTACGAGTTCTTCCTCAGCCTGAAGGAAGTGCGCCCGTCGTTCGACACCATCGACGGCCTGCGCGGCTCGCAGCTGCGCCAGCCGCTGTTCGAGTACTCGGGCGCGTGCTCGGGCTGCGGCGAGACGCCGTACCTGAAACTCCTGTCGCAGCTCTACGGCGACCACCTGGTGATCGCCAACGCGACCGGCTGCTCGTCGATCTACGGCGGCAACCTGCCGACGACGCCGTACTCGAAGAACGCCGACGGGCAGGGACCGACCTGGGCCAACAGCCTGTTCGAGGACAACGCCGAGTTCGGCCTCGGCATGCGGCTCGCGCTCGACGCGCAGCAGAGCTTGGCGCGGATGCTGGTCGCGCAGCTGCGCGACCGGATCGGCCCGGAGCTGGCGGACGCGATGCTCGGCGCGCCGCAGGACAACGATGAGCAGATCAAGGCGCAGCGCGCGCGCGTCAGGCAGTTGAAGGCCATGCTGCCGAAGATCGGCACGCCCGAGGCGGCCCGCCTGCTCGCGGTGGCCGACAGCCTCGTGATCCGCAGTGTCTGGATCGTCGGCGGCGACGGCTGGGCCTACGACATCGGCTACGGCGGCCTCGACCATGTGCTCGCGTCCGGCCGCAACGTCAACATCCTGGTGCTCGACACCGAGGTCTACAGCAACACCGGCGGCCAGGCGTCGAAGTCGACGCAGCGCGGCGCGGTGGCGAAGTTCGCGGCCGCCGGCAAGTCGATCGGCAAGAAGGACCTCGGCATGATCGCGATGGCGTACGGCAACGTGTACGTCGCGCAGGTCGCGATGGGCGCGAACCCGGTGCAGACGGTGCGCACCTTCCAGGAGGCGGAGGCGTGGAACGGACCGTCGCTGATCATCGCGTACAGCCACTGCATCGCGCACGGCATCGACATGACGACCGGGTTCAGCCACCAGCGGGATGCGGTGAAGAGCGGCTACCTGACGCTCTACCACTACGACCCGCGGCTCGGCATGGGCGGCGCCGACCAGCCGCTCAAGCTCGACTCGCGCAAGCCGACGATTCCGCTCGAGCAGTTCACGATGAAGGAGGGCCGGTTCGCGATGCTCGCGCAGGCCGATCCGGCGCGCGCCAAGGCGCTGGGCCGCCAGGCGCAGGCGGAAGCGGAGGCGCGCTGGCAGTTCTACGAGCAGGTGGCCGGCGTGCATCGCGTGGTGGCGGAAGCCGAGGCCGCGGGCAAGGCGGCGTCTCCGGATGCCGGCAACGGTGAAGCTCCCAAGGCGCAGAGCCAGGAGGCGCAATGAATCGCATCGACCTCAGCACCCGCTATCTCGGGCTGACGCTCGAGCACCCGATTGTCGCTTCGTCCTCGCCGCTGACGGCTTCGATCGACAGCCTGAAGCGGCTCGAGGACGCGGGCATCGCGGCCGTCGTCCTGCCTTCGCTGTTCGAGGAACAGATCGAACACGAGGAGATGGCGACCCACAACCTGATGCTGTACGGCTCGGAACTGTCGCCCGAGGCGAGCGGGTTCTTCCCGGAGCAGCAGAACTACAGCACCGGCCCGGACCGCTACCTCAGCCTGATCGGCGACGCCAAGAAGGCGTTGAAGGTCCCGGTGATCGCCAGCCTGAACGGCTACACGCCGGGTGGCTGGACCAGCATGGCGAAGAAGTTCGAGCAGGCCGGCGCCGACGCGATCGAGCTGAACGTCTACTTCCTCGCCACCAGCCTCGACGACAGCAGCGAGTCCGTCGAGACGCGTTACATCGACCTCGTGAAGTCGGTCGCCGGCCAGGTGAAGATCCCGGTGGCCGTGAAGGTGGCGCCGTTCTTCAGCGCGATGGCCAGCATGGCCAATCGGCTCTCTGGAGCCGGCGCGTCGGGACTGGTGCTGTTCAACCGCTTCCTGCAGCCCGACATCGAACTCGACGATCTCCAGGTCGCGCCCAACCTCGTGCTGTCGACCTCGGACGAGGTGCGGCTCGCCCTGCGCTGGATCGCGATCCTGCGCGGCCGGGTCGCGACGAGCTTCGGCGCGACGGGCGGCGCGCACACGGCCGACGACGTCCTGAAACTGCTGCTGGCCGGCGCCGATTGCGTCATGATCGCGAGCAGCCTGCTGAAGAAGGGCCCGGCCCAGATCGGGGTGCTGGTGCGCGGCGTCGAGGCATGGCTGGCCGAGCGCGGCTACGATTCGGTCGAGCAGATGAAGGGTTCGCTGAGCCAGCAGGCGTGCCCTGATCCCGATGCATTCGAGCGCGCGAACTACATGAAGGCCCTCAAGTCCTACTCGAGCGAATTCGCGTAGAAGAGCGCATCGACCGACAAACTCTCGAAACCGTCCTCCAGGAGAACCTCATGGCACTGTTGATCGTCGACGACTGCACCGCGTGCGATGCGTGCAAGCCCGTCTGCCCGAACGAAGCGATCGCCGTCGGCGAACCGATCTACGTGATCGACCCCGCGAAGTGCACCGAGTGCGTCGGCGCGCACGACGATCCGCAGTGCGTCGACGTGTGCCCGGCCGATTGCATCATTCCCGATCCGAACCACAAGGAATCGCCGGAAGAACTGCGGGCGAAGTACGAGAAGCTGCACTGAAAGGCAGCAACCGGGAGGGGCGTTGATGCGCGTCAAGCCATGCCTGCACGAGGGGCATAGGGTTGCGCGCATCGCGTCCGGTACTGCGTAGAGGGAACGCAAAGGCCAGGCGAGTGGACGCGGTAGGGAGACATCAAGAAAGAAGGCCAGCGCGCCTTCACAAGAGCTCTAGAGGGCTCGATCTTCCGCTCGCCGGAGAGCCGGCGCCGCGCGTCGATGCGGCGCCGGTCGTCACGCGCGTGGCCGCGCTCGGCCTCGATACCCACGGTCTCAAACCCACGATGCTCGTCGGTCCGGGCGACCGCGTTGCGCTCGGCCAGCCGCTGTTCGAGGACAAGAAGAACCCGGGCGTCCGCACGACGTCTCCCGGCGCCGGTCGCGTGATCGAGCTGCACCGCGGCGAGCGGCGCGCGCTGATTTCCGTGGTGATCGAACTCGACGAGGCCTCGGACGACCGCGTCCGCTTCGCCAGCTTCACCGGAAAGCCGGCGGACGCGCTGAACGACGCCGAGGTGCGCGCGCTGCTGATCGAAGCGGGCCTGTGGGACTCGTTCCGCATGCGGCCGTTCGGACGCGTGCCGAAAGCCGATGCCCGGCCGCACGCCATCTTCGTCACCGCCACCGACACACGGCCGCACGCGCCGCCGCCGGCCCTGGTGATCGCCGAGCGGACCGACGACTTCCGTCGCGGCATGGCGGCGCTCACGAAGCTCACGGATGGCCCGGTGTTCCTGTGCCAGGCGTCCGGTGCTTCGTACGCTGTGCCGGCGGGAGTCGAGGTCGCCGAATTCGCCGGGCCCCATCCGAGCGGCAACGCCGGCTGGCACATTCACCGGCTGATGCCGGTGAGCCTCGACCGCGCCGTGTGGTCGATCGGCTACCAGGACGTCGCCGCGATTGGCCACCTCATGGCGACCGGCGAACTCGACGTCTCCCGCGTGATCTCGATCGCCGGACCGGGCGCGGCAAATCCGCGGCTGATGCGCACGCGTCGCGGCGCCTCGCTCGAGGACCTGACGCGCGACGAACTGACGCCCGGCCCGCATCGGGTCATCTCGGGTTCGGTGCTCGACGGCCGGGCGGTGACCGGTCCGGGCGACGCCTTCCTCGGCCGGCATCACCTCCAGATTGCGGCGCTCCCGGAGGCCGGCGAGCGCGAGATGTTCGGCTACATCGCGCCGGGCGCGGAGAAGTTTTCGGTGACCAACACGGTGCTGGGCGCCTGGCGCGGGGCGCACCGTTTTGCGCTCAACACGTCGACCAACGGCTCGCCACGCGCGATGTATCCGATCGACTCGTACGAGCGCGTGATGCCCTTCGACATCCTGCCGACGTTCCTGCTGCGGGCGCTGATCGTGAAGGACGATGTGCGCGCGACCGAACTCGGCGCGCTCGAACTCGACGAGGACGACATCGCGCTGTGCACCTACGTGTGCGCGGGCAAGTTCGACTACGGCCCGCTGCTGCGCGATGCGCTCGATCGCATCGAGAAGGAGAGCGCGTGATGCGCTGGGTCCGCGCACAGCTCGACCAGATCGCGCCGCACTTCGAGCACGGCGGCAAACTGCAGAAGTGGCACCCGCTGTGGGAAGCCGTCGACACGTTCTTCTATTCGCCGGCGTCGGTGACCAAGACGGCGGCGCACGTGCGCGATGCGATCGACCTGAAGCGGATCATGATGACCGTCGTGATCGCCGTGCTTCCGTGCGTGCTGATGGCGATGTTCAACACCGGCCTTCAGGCGAACCTGGCGATCGACCCCGCGAAGGCGGCGTCGCTCGAGGGCTGGCGGCACGACGTGATCCGCTGGCTCGGGTCGGGCTATTCGTCGCGCAGCGTGGTGGCGAACTTCGTCCACGGCGCGCTGTATTTCCTGCCGCTGTACATCGTGACGATGGTCGTCGGCCTGACCTGGGAGGTGATGTTCGCGATCGTCCGCAAGGTCGAGGTGAACGAAGGCTTCTTCGTCACCGGCATTTTGTTTCCGCTGATCCTTCCGCCCACCACGCCGCTGTGGCAGGCGGCGATCGGCATCAGCTTCGGGGTGGTGATCGCGAAGGAAGTCTTCGGCGGGACCGGGATGAACTTCATCAACCCGGCGCTGGCCGCGCGTGCGTTCCTGTTCTTCGCCTATCCGGCCGAGATCTCCGGCGACAAGGTGTGGACGGCGGTGCCGGCCGGTGCGGCCGTCGACGGTTTTTCGGGCGCCACCGTGCTGGGCCAGTTGCGCGTGATGACGCAGCCGTTCGAGACCGCGGACTTCTCGTGGTTCCGCGCGTTTTTCGGCTTCGAGCCGGGGTCGATGGGCGAAACCTCGGCGCTGGCGTGCCTGATCGGCGCGGTGATCATCGCGGTCACCAAGGTCGGCTCGTGGCGGATCATGGTCGGCGTCGCGCTCGGCACCATCGCGATGTCGCTCGTGTTCAACGCCATCGGTTCGCACACCAACCCGTGGTTCGCGGTGCCATTCTGGTGGCACATGGTGCTCGGCGGCTGGGCGTTCGGGATGGCCTTCATGGCCACCGATCCGGTGACGGCGCCCTTCGCCAACCAGGGCCGATGGGTCTACGGTTTCATGATCGGCGCGCTGATCGTGCTGGTACGGGTGGTGAATCCGGCCTATCCCGAGTCGACGATGCTCGTGATCCTCTTCATGAACGTGATGGCGCCGGTGATCGACTGGGGCTTCATCAAGGCCAACGTGAACCGCAGGAGGCGCCGTGCCGCGGCTTGACTCCACGAAGTACACGGTGATCTTCGCGACGGTGGTGTGCGTCGTCTGCGCGCTGCTGGTGTCGGTGGCCGCGGTCAGCCTGCAGCCGCGCCAGGCGGCCAATGCCCGCCTGTACATGGAGAAGAACGTTCTGCTTGCGGCGGGCCTCGCGCAGCCCGGCGCCGACCTGTCCGAGCAGGAGGTGAAGGCGATCTTCGAGAAGCGCATCAGGAGCCGCCTCGTCGACTTCGAGACCGGTGAACTGGTGCCCGAGGGCAAGATCGACGCGCGCGACTACGACCAGCGCAAGGCGCGCAACGACCCCGGCGCCAGCCGCGTCGCGCCGGCGAACAACGCGGGCATCGGGCGGCTCCCGAACCACGGCATCGTCCATTTCGTCATGAAGGACGACAAGGTCGACCAGATCGTGATCGCGGTCGAGGGCCTCGGCATGTGGGGAACGATGTACGGATTCCTGTCGCTGGCGCCGGACGGCAACACGGTCCGCGGGCTGACCTACTACGACCAGAAGGAAACGCCGGGCCTGGGCGGCGAGATCGGCAACCCGAAGTGGCTGGCCCTGTGGCGCGGCCGCAAGGGCTTCGACGACCAGTGGAACGCGAAGATCACCGTCATCAAGGGCCAGGCCGGTCCCCCGGAGACGGATCCGCTGCGCGTCGACGGCCTGTCCGGCGCGACGGTGACCAGCAACGCGGTCACGCGGCTGATGCAGTTCTGGCTGTCGGACAACGGCTACGGCAAGTTCCTGAAACGCTTTCGTGAAGGAGAGGCCACGTGAGCGCGACCACGCTGGGCCTGAGCAAGCAGGATCGTGCAGTCCTGTTCGATCCGGTCATCCTGAACAACCCGATCGGCGTGCAGGTGCTGGGCATCTGCTCGGCTTTGGCGGTCACCACGCGGCTCGACAAGGCGCTCGTGATGGGCATCGGCGTCACGCTCGTCACGGCCCTGGCGAACTTCGCGGTCAGCCTGGTGCGCAACTACACGCCGGGCAGCATTCGCATCATCGTCCAGCTGTCGATCATCGCCTCGCTGGTGATCGTGTTCGACCAGATCCTGAAGGCCACGCTGTACGAACTCTCGCTCGAGCTGTCGGTGTTCGTCGGCCTGATCATCACCAACTGCATCGTGATGGGGCGCGCGGAGGGCTTCGCGATGCAGAACCCGCCCATGCGCTCGTTCCTCGACGGGATCGGCAACGGCCTCGGCTACTCGCTGGTGCTGCTGCTGGTCGCGCTGTCGCGCGAGCTGCTGGGCGACGGCAAGATCTTCGGTTTCGCCGTGCTGCCGCTGACCAAGGACGGGGGCTGGTACGTGCCGAACGGCCTGATGCTGCTGGCGCCTTCGGCGCTGTTCATCATCGGGTTGCTGATCTGGGCGCTGCGGGCGTGGAAGCCGCAGCTGCAGGAGAAGGACTAAGCAGAAAGGGGATGGAACACTTCCTGAACCTCGGCATCCGCTCCATGTTCCTCGAGAACATGGCGCTGGCCTATTTCCTCGGCATGTGCTCGTTCCTGGCGTGCTCGAAGAAGGTCGAGACGGCAATCGGGCTCGGCGTGGCGGTCATCTTCGTGCAGGTGCTCACGGTCCCGCTGAACAACCTGCTGCTGCGCTACCTGCTCAACGAGGGGGCGCTCTCCTGGGCAAGCCCGGCGCTGCAGGCGGTGAACCTGAGCTTCCTGTCGTTCATCCTGTTCATCGGCACGATCGCGGCGGCCACGCAGGTCGTCGAGATGGCGGTCGACCGCTACGCGCCCAAGCTCTACGCGACGCTCGGCGTCTTCCTGCCGCTGATCGCGGTGAACTGCGTGATCCTGGCCGGGTCGCTGTTCATGCAGGAGCGCGACTACTCGTTCGCCGAGAGCGTGGTGTTCGGCGTCGGGTCCGGCGTCGGTTGGGCGATCGCGATCATCGCGATGGCGGCGATCCGGGAGAAGATGACCTATTCCCACGTGCCGGACGGCCTGAAGGGGCTCGGCATCACGTTCATCGTCGCGGGCCTGATGTCGCTCGCGTTCATGGTGTTTTCCGGAATCCAGCTGTAGGCGGCCCTCATGCTCGACATCGTCCTCGCCGTCGTCATGTTCACCGGAATCGTGCTGTTGCTCGTGGGCATCCTGCTCGGCGCGCGCCGCAAGCTCGTCGCCACGGGCGAGGTCGCCATCCTGATCAACGACGACACCTCGAAGATCCTGAAGACGCCGGCCGGCGGCACGCTGCTGGGCGCGCTGGCGGACAACAAGATCTTCATCCCGTCGGCGTGCGGCGGGAAGGGCGCCTGCGGCGTCTGCGAAGTGATCGTCAAGGAGGGCGGCGGCGACCTGCTGCCGACCGAGATCGGCTTCATCTCGCCGGGCGAGGCACGCCGGGGCTGCCGGCTGGCGTGCCAGGTCAAGGTGAAAGGCGACATGAAGATCGAGGTCGCGTCCGAGATCTTCAGCGTCCGCAAGTGGAACTGCCGCGTCGTCTCGAATCGCAACGTCGCGACCTTCATCAAGGAGCTGAAGCTGGCGCTGCCGGAAGGCGACGAGGTGCCCTTCCGCGCCGGGGGCTACGTCCAGCTCGAGTGCCCGCCGCACCAGATCGAGTTCAAGACGTTCGACATCGATCCGCAGTACCGCGACGCGTGGGACAAGTTCGACCTCTGGCGCTTCAAGTCGGGGTGCAGCGAGACGATCACGCGCGCGTACTCGATGGCGAACTACCCGCTCGAGAAGGGCATCCTGCTCTTCACGATCCGGGTCGCGTTCCCGCCCGACTTCCGGCAGGACATCCCGCCGGGCATCATGAGTTCGTGGGTGTTCAACCTGAAGCCGGGCGACGAGGTGACGGTCTCCGGGCCGTTCGGCGAGTTCTTCGCGCGCGACACGAAGGCCGAGATGGTCTTCGTCGGCGGCGGCGCCGGCATGGCGCCGTTGCGGTCGCACATCTTCGACCAGTTCCTGCGCCAGCACACTGATCGCAAGGTGACCTACTGGTACGGTGCGCGCAGCCTGCGCGAGGCGTTCTACGTGGAAGAGTTCGAGAAGCTCGCGGCCGAGCATCCGAACTTCACCTGGCACCTCGCGCTGTCGGAGCCGCTGCCCGAGGACAACTGGAGCGGCCTGACCGGGTTCATCCACAAGGTGCTCTACGACGAGTACCTGAAGGACCACCCGGCGCCCGAGGACATCGAGTACTACATGTGCGGCCCGGGGCCGATGACGAAGGCTGTCATCTCGATGCTGATCGACCTGGGCGTCGACCGCGAGAACATCCTGCTGGACGACTTCGGCTGACCGGAAGAGGAGACTGCGATGAACACGATTACGGTCGAGCAGGTCCTGCAGTTGAAGGCGAGCGACGAATTGATCGCCGTCCCGGCGTCCGCCTCGGTCGCCGACGCGGTCGAGGTGATGGCTGCGCGCCATGTCGGCGCGGTCGTCATCAAGACCGAGGACGGGCTGGTCGGCGGCATCTTCACGGAACGCGACCTGCTGAAGCGGGTCGTACACGCGGGGCGCGACCCGAAGTCGACGCCGATCTCGCTGGTCATGACGCGCGATGTGCGCTTCGTCACCCCCGGCACGACCGTCGAAGCCGCGCTGAGCCTGATCCACGTGAACCGGCACCGGCACCTGCTGGTGATCGACGGGCCGCGCGCCTACGGACTGATTTCCATCGGCGACCTCGTTCGCCACATGATCGACAAAGGCGAGGGGCGGTTCGAAGCCGCGGTGCGCGAAGCGGGCACCGGCGATTCGAAGCCGACTTCCTGAGCCATGGAGTGATGCAATGGATGCTCTGATATCGCCCCGTCGCCGCACGCTGCTGCTTGGCGCGCTCGGCACCGCCGCGCTTGCGGCTTGCCAGCGTCCGGCACCGCAATCGGGCGCGGGACGGGTTCACCTGAGCGGCGAGACGATGGGTTCGACCTGGAACGTCAAGCTCGATCCCGCCGGGCAACCTGTGGAACGCGTCGGCGAAGCCGTGCGCGCCGCTCTGGCGGGCGTCGATGCGCGGATGTCGTGGTTCCGTCCGGAATCCGAACTCTGCGCCTTCAACAGCGCCGCGGCGGGCGTGCCGGTGCCGCTTTCGCCGGAACTGTTCGCGGTGCTCGCGGCGGCGCAAGACGTCAGCCGCTGGTCGAGCGGCGCGTTCGACGTGACCGTTGCGCCCGCGGTCGAGACGTGGGGCTTCGGAGTGAACAGGCAGCGCCGCGTGCCCGCGGCCGAGCAGGTTGCGGCGCAGCGGGGCATGGTCGACTGGCGCGCGCTGGAGCTGGATCCGGCCCACAGGACAGCCGGCAAGGGACGCCAGGGCCTCCAGGTCGACCTCGGGGGCATCGCCAAGGGGTACGGCGTGGACGCCGTCGCGAAGTCGCTGGATGGTCTCGGAATCGCGCACTACATGATCGAAGTCGGCGGCGAGGTGCGCACGAAGGGCGTGAACGCCGCGAGCGAGCCGTGGCAGATCGGCATCGAGGAGCCCGATGCGACCCCGCAGCGGGCGCGCCACATCGTCCCGCTGTCGGGACGTGCGATGGCCACCTCCGGCGACTACCGCATCTACTTCGAGGAAGGCGGGCGGCGCTACTCGCACGAGATCGACCCGACGACCGCGGCGCCGATCGCCCACCGGCTGTGCTCGGTCACGGTGGTGGCGGACGACTGCATGCGGGCGGACGGCCTCGCCACGGCGCTGATCGTGCTCGGTCCCGACCGCGGGTTCGAACTGGCGGAACGCAGCGGAGTGGCCGCGCAGTTCATCGAGCGCTCGGCGCCCGGCCGCTACAGCGACCGCATGACGTCGGCCTTCGCCGCCCTCGGGGCGCGTCCGGCGGCATGAGTTTCGCCACGCTCGGCACCGTTTTCGTGCTCGCCGCCGTGCTGATCGGCGCGGCGGTGCTCGCGATGGCGGTGGGCGTGATCTTCAGGCGGCCGTGCCTGCGCGGATCCTGCGGCGGTCCCGCGGTGATCGGGCCGGACGGGAAGAAGATTTCCTGTTCGGACTGCCCGAACCGGACAAAGAAGTCCGCCGCCTAGGCCGGGCGTCCCGATCAGGAAAGCCCGGGGCGCGGCGGCCTGCCGCAGATCGACGGCCCCGCCATCGCTCCTGGCGCGGTCGACGGGCACCGGCGTGCGGTGCAGGCCGCGCAGCCTTGATCGGCGCGGGATCCGGCTCGGTTCGCCCCTCGCTGCGTCGAGCGGCAAGCGTTGTCGCATCGGCAAGGTCGTTGCACAATGAGGCTGGCCTTCGAAAGCCGGCACCGCGCGCACGGGACTGCAGTAGATCCTCGGCGCCGGGGAGCCCGAATACCCCACAGGAGACGTCGAATCATGAAACTCGCAACGCTGCTGCGGACCTCCGCAGCCCTGTTCTGCTCGCTCGCCATCGGTGCGGCGGCGCACGCCCAGGCGAACCCCAACTGGCCCAAGAACCTGACGCTCGGCACGGCCTCGGTCGGCGGCACCTACTTCGTCTTCGGCCAGGTCTGGGCGAGCATGGTCAACTCGAAGGTCGGGACCAACATCAGCACGCAGCAGACGCAGGGCCCGAACCAGAACATCATCCTGACCGACAGCCGCCAGATCGACTTCGGCATGACGACGATGGGTGTCGCGCTGCAGGCGTGGGAAGGCAAGGGCGACTGGACCAAGGGCACTCAGCACCGCAACATCCGCGCCATGTTCCCGATGTACGACACGCCGTTCCATTTCGTTGCGCTGAGGAAGTCGGGCCTCAAGGCGGTGAAGGACCTCAACGGCAAGCGGGCCGGCGTCGGTCCGCGCGCCGGCACGTGCGGGACCTACTTCCCGCTGATGTTCGAGACGCTGGGCGTCAAGGCGACCATCCGCAACGGGCAGGCCTCCGACATGGCGGCCAACCTGCAGGACGGGCTGATCGATGCGTTCCCGTTCTGCGCCGGCGTCCCGATCGCGGCGTTCTCCGAACTGGAGACCTCCAACGACGTCACCTTCTTCACGTTCACGGACGACGAGATCGTCCGGCTCAGGAAGGCGATGCCGGAACTGTCCGACTCGCTGATCCCGAAGGGCACCTACAAGCAGCAGACCGAGGACCACAGGACCGTCGGCGTCTTCAACTTCGCGATCGCGCACAAGGACGTGCCCGACGATCTCGTGTACGCGGTCACGAAGGCGGTGCTGGACAACAACGCCGAACTCGTGAAGGGGCATGCGGCCGGCAAGGAGACGCTGACCGCGAACTGGAACCGCAACACCTTCCTGCCCTTCCATCCGGGCGCGGTGCGCTACTTCAAGGAAAAGGGAATCACCATCCCGCAGCACCTGCTGCCGAAGTGAGGCGGGCGGCTGCTTGAAAATAACAAGCCGCGGCGGAGTCCGGGACTCCGCCGCGGTAATTCTTTGAAGGGGAGAGGCGATGACGGCTGCGCACAAGGCACCTGACGCCGAGCAGGCTGTGGCACCGCTGGTGGTGCCGGAGGAGGAGTTCGGCGGCAACAAGCGGGGCCTCGCAGGATACGACGCGATCGTGTTCGCCACGCTGGCGCTCGGCTTCACGGTCTTCCACATGATCGTGCTGAACTTCTACCCGATGGAGCCGCTGCTGTTCCGCGCGATCCACGTCGGCTGGGGCGCCGCGATCGGGTTTCTCCTCTACAGCGCTCGCGCCGGCGCCGACGGGCGCGTGCCGTGGTACGACTGGCTGCTGGTGCTCGCGTCGGTTGCCTGCGCCGCCTATGTCGCGGTCGAACTGGACGGCCTGCTGTTCCGCGCAGGCGCGCAGTTCACGCCGGGCGACGTGGTCTCGGGCGTGGTCGGCACGCTCCTCGTGCTCGAATTCTCCAGGCGCAGCGCCGGACTGGCACTGCCGATCATCGCAACGGTCTTCATCGTCTACGCGTTCGTAGGACCCTGGATGCCCGGCGTGCTCGAGCACAAAGGCTTCGGCATCGCGCGGTTTTTCACCTACATCTACAGCGAATACGGCATCTTCGGCGTCACGACGCAGGTGTCGTCGACCTACATCATCCTGTTCGTCACCTTCGC
>Ga0209254_10001745_pt1 | contig 19584 bp, 17 predicted proteins | sample FrelakmetDIP11DI_FD_187148 | JGI IMG/M metagenome (GOLD analysis project Ga0209254, IMG submission 187148) | Freshwater lake sediment microbial communities from the University of Notre Dame, USA, for methane emissions studies - DIP11 DI (SPAdes)... | ecosystem: Environmental > Aquatic >...
CGCTCTGCGCGCGATAGGCCCCGGTCGCGGCTGAAGCCGCTCCTGCATGGGCTAGCGTCAATGCCGCGTGGCGTCGCGCGGCGCGCGCGCGAGTTCGCCGTGCAGCAGCAGCACGCCGACGCGCACGTACTCGACCACCTCGGCGTAGGCGTCCTCGTCGTCCTCGGCCTCGCCGGTGTCGAAACTGGTGGCTGCGATGCGGCCCAGGTCCTGCAGCACCTCGCCGGCGTCCCCGGCCAGGCCCTCGTGCGCCAGCGATCCGGACAGGCCCAGCCCGCCGAGGAATCCACGGCACCACTCGACCAGCGCGGCGGCACGCTCGGCGATCGGCTCCTCGTCGTCGGGCAGCAGCGGCTCGAACGAGAACTCGGGGTCGTCGAGCAGCACGGTGCATTCCTCGAACAGGCGCTCGAACAGTTCGCGGCGCGGCGAGTCGCCCAGCGCATCCTCGACCTCGCCCAGGGCCAGATCCTGCAGCCAGGACCCGCTCGCGCTGAGCCCGCCGGCGCTCAGGAACCCGGTCAGCGAACCGTGCAGTTCGGAGGCCGACAGGCCCAGGCTGAGCGAACTCAGGGTCTCGGCGACTTCGGCATGGGTGGCGGGAGCGGCGTGCATCGTGCGTGGATTCCGGATGGCCGCATTCTACAGCCCGATGGACGCGCGGGAATCGCGCTGGCGGGCGCTCGCGGGGTCCGGGGGGCCAAGATATGCTTGGTTCGAGGGGGCCGTTCGTGCCAACCCGGCACGGCGGGCCACATGAGGGGAGCAATGCGCCAGGCTCGGACAATCCGCACCGCCGCCACGCCGCGGCGTCGGCTGGCGACGCTCGCGCTGTCGCTGGCCGGCGCGATCGGCGTGCTGTTGCCGGGCGTCGAGGCGGCGGAGCGCGCCTACTACTTCCAGCGCGCCAGCGCCGACGGGGGCCTGGCCCAGAACACCGTCAACGCCATCCTGCAGGATCGCACCGGCTTCATCTGGGTGGCCACGCAAGGCGGGCTGCATCGCCACGACGGCTATGGCTTCGAGCTGTTCCAGCACGACCCAGACGACGCGCAGAGCCTGCCCGACAATTTCGTCACCGCGCTGGCGCAGGATGCGAGCGGCGCCCTGTGGGTCGGCACCGACGGCGCCGGCGTGCTGCGCTACGACGCGGGCAACGGCAGTTTCACCCGGACTGCGGCGACCGTCGCTGGATCCGAACCGGCCAAGCAGGCGCCGGTGACCGCGCTGCACTTCCAGGCCGGCCGGGGCTTGTGGATCGCCGATGGCGACGGCATCGGTCTGCTCGATCCGGAGGGCGCACGCCGCACGCCGGTGGAACTGCGCGGACCGGCCGACATGCCCATCGTCGCGCGGCGTTTCGCGGTGGATGCCGGCGGAACGCTGTGGGCAGCCACCAGCCATGGCCTGTTTCGGATCGCCGCGGACGCCATGGCAGGCGAGCGCATCGCCGATCCGCAGGTCGGCTCGGCGCGCAGCGTGCTGGTCGACGATCGCGACCGCATCCTGGTGGGCACCGACGACGGACTGTACCGGGTCGATCGCGGCCACCGCGTCGAGCGCCTGTGGCCGGCGACGCCGGACGGTCCGCCGGCAGCGGTCTACGACGTGGTCCAGGCGCCGGACGGGCGTCTGTGGCTGGCGCTGTTCAGCAACGGGATCGCGATCCTCGATCCGGACAGTGGCGCGGTCGAGCGCCTGCACCAGGACCCGCGGATCGCGGGCAGCCTGCCCGAGGAATCGGTGCGCGTGCTGGCGCTGGACCGGTCGGGGCAGTTGTGGCTGGGTGGCGACGCGCAGGGCATCTCGCACACCGACCCCGCCGGCGCGCGCTTCCGCACCCTGGTCGACGACGACACCTTGCGCCGCCACACCGAGACCAACAACATCCGCAGCCTGTTGCAGGACGCGGCTGGCGAACTCTGGATCGGCACCGAGGGCGACGGCCTCAAGCGCTACGACCGCGCTGCCGGCCGCTTCGACTACCACGCCGAGCCGATCGACGCGGCATTGCCGCCGGAGGATCGCGGCCGCTCCGTGCGGGTGTACACGCTTGCCGCCGCGGATCCGCAACACCTGTGGGTGGGGACCAACCTCGGTGCGTTCCGCTATGCGCCGGACACGCGCAGCGCCGAACCGGTGCCGTACGACCCGGCGCGCGTCGACGCGCTGCCGGACCGACAGGTGCGCGCCATCATCGTCGGCCGCGACGGCAGCGTCTGGTTCGGCACCAACGATGGCGGGCTGGCGCGCTTCTGGCCCGCCGATGGCAGTTGGCGCCGCTATGCCAGCGTGCCCGGGGATGCCACCACGCTGTGGCACCCGACCGTCGCCGTCCTGCACGAGGATCGCGACGGCCGCTTGTGGATCGGCACCGCCGACGGACTCAATCTCCATGATCCGGTCACCGACCGCATGCGCCGCATTCCGCGCAGCGGCTCCGATCGCCATTCGATCGCCGGCAATCGCGTGCGGTCGATCCACGAATCGGACGACGGCACGATCTGGATCGGGACCCACTCGGGCCTGTCGCGCATGGACGCGATCGATGGCGCCAGCGCGAGCTTCACCCGCTTCCTGGTCCGCGACGGGCTGCCGGACCCGGCCGTGTACGGCATCCTGGAGGAACCGCAGGGCACCCTGTGGCTGTCGACCAACCGCGGCGTCGCGCGCCTCGACCGGGCCAGCGGCCGAATCACCCAGTACACGCTCGAATCGGGCCTGCAGGGCCTGGAATTCAATGGCGGGGCCGCGCTGCGCCTGGCCGATGGGGAGCTGGCCTTCGGTGGCCCGCTGGGACTGAACCTGTTCCGGCCGCAGCGCTTCGCCGACAGCGACTTCCAGCCGCGCGTGGTCGCGACCGCGGTGCAGGTCGGCGACCAGCGGCGCCTGGTCGCCGACCCGCTGGCCGCCAACCGCATCGGGCTGTCGATGCGCGATCGGGTATTCGGGGTCGAGGTCGCGTCGCTCGACTATGCGGCGCCGATGCGCAACCGCTTCGAATACCGGCTCGAGGGCTTCGACGACGGATGGGTGTCGGGCGGGACGCGGCGCGAGATCACCTACACCAACCTCGATCCGGGCAGCTACACGCTGCAGGTGCGCGGCACCAACCGCGACCATGCCTGGAGCCCGGACATGCTGCAGATGCAGGTCGACGTGGCGCCGCTGTGGTGGGCCAGCGCGCCGATGAAGCTGTTGTACGCGCTGCTCGCGCTGGTCGCGATCGGCCTGCCGATCGCCGGGCAGCGGCGCAAGGCCGCGCGCGAACAGCAGTTCACGCGCGAATTGACCGAGCGCGAGGAACGCCTGCGGGTGGCGATCTGGGGCTCTGGCGACGAATTCTGGGACTGGGAGTTCGATGGCGACCGCATGCACCGGATCGGCGCCGAGGGCCTGCTCGGTCATGGCAGCGAGACCACGCTCACCGGCGCGCAATGGCGCCAGGGCGCGATCCATCCCGACGACCTGTCGCGGGTGGAGCAACTGCTGGCCGAACACGTGGCCGGGCGGCGCGAGTACTTCGAATCGCAGCACCGCATCCGCAATACGGCCGGGGACTGGGTCTGGGTGCTGTCGCGCGGCAAGATCGTCGAGCGCGATCCCAGCGGGCAGCCGATGCGCATGGCCGGTACAGCGCGCGACATCACCACCAACCGGGCGGCCGAGCGCGAGCGCCGCATCGCCGAGGAGGTCATCCGCTCGATGAGCGAGGCGGTCACGGTGACCGGCCTCGATTTCCTCTTCACCTCGATCAACCCGGCCTTCACCCGCATGACCGGCTACCTCGAGACCGAGATCGTGGGACGACCCAGCTCGCAGCTCAACTGCGAGCAGCACAGCGACGAATTCCACTCGGCGCTGCGCAACACCCTGCAGCGCACCGGGCACTGGAGCGGCGAGATCTGGCAGCGGCGCAAGGACGGCGAGGAGTTCCTGTGCTGGCTCGAGCTGTCGGAGGTGACCGACCGCGATGGCAGCCGCACGCACTGGGTCGGCGTCCTGACCGACATCACCGACCGCAAGCGCGCCGAGCAGGAGCTGCGCTACCTCGCCAACTACGACACCCTGACCGGCCTGCCCAACCGCACCCTGCTGGGCGAGCGCCTCGCCCATGCGCTGATCCGCGCGCGCCGCCACGGCAGCAAAGTCGCGGTGCTGTTCCTCGACCTCGACCGTTTCAAGCACGTCAACGATTCGATGGGCCACGCCGCCGGCGACCGCCTGCTCAAGGCGGCGGCGGCGCGCATCCAGGCCAACGTGCGCGAATCCGATACGGTGGCGCGCCTGGGCGGCGATGAGTTCACCGTGATCATCGAGGACATCACCGACCAGCCGCAGGCCGAGCGCGTGGCGCTCAAGCTGATCGAAGCCTTCATCGCGCCGCTGGATATCGACGGCCGCCACGAGGTCGTGATCTCGCCCTCGATCGGCATCTCGATCTATCCCGACCACGGCCAGGTCCCGACCGACCTGCTCAAGTTCTCCGACACCGCGATGTACATGGCCAAGGACAAGGGCCGCAATACCTTCCAGACCTACACCGAGGCGATGGACGCGCAGGCGCGCCTGCGCGCGAGCATGGTCGGCCATCTGCACAAGGCGGTCGAGCGCGGCGAACTGCACCTGGTTTTCCAGCCCAAGATGTCGCTGTCCGACGGCCGCATCACCGGGGTCGAGGCGCTGCTGCGCTGGAAGAACCCCGAGCTGGGCCCGATCCCGCCCGTGACCTTCATCCCGCTGGCCGAAGAGACCGGGCTGATCGTTCCGATCGGCGAGTGGGTGCTGCGCGAGGCCTGCGTGCAGTTGCAGCGCTGGATCAAGGCCGGGCTCAATTCGACCACGGTCGCAGTCAACGTCTCGATGCTGCAACTGCTGCGCGGCGAGCTGTACACACGCCTGCGCGAGGTCATCGAGGACTTCCGCATCCCGGCCCACCGCATCGAGCTCGAGCTCACCGAGTCGATGGTCATGGCCAACGCCGAGCAGTCGATTTCCACGCTGACCCAGATCAAGTCGCTCGGCGTCAAAGTCGCGATCGACGACTTCGGCACCGGCTATTCCTCGCTGGCCTACCTCAAGCGCCTGCCGATCGACACCCTCAAGATCGACAAGGAGTTCGTCGGCGACATCACCACCGATCCCGACGACGAGGCCATCACCGCGACCGTGATCACGATGGCCCACTCGCTGGACCTGGACGTGATCGCCGAGGGCGTGGAAACCCAGGAGCAGCTCGACTACCTGCGCGAGCAGAAGTGCGACGAGGTCCAGGGCAATTTCATCTCGCCGCCGCTGGACCCCGAGCGGATCTTCAAGCTCCTGCTCGACCGCGCCGCCGCGGCCGGCGACCGCGAGCGCGGGGCCGGCACCGTGCACGAGTTCCCGGGGGCGGCCAAGCGGCCGGAGCGGTGAGGGACGCGACCGGGTTCCGACCGGCAGGCCCTGGAGGGCCATGGGCGGTCTCAGGGGGGCTTCGGGCCCTTGTAGCGCCAATCGCGCGCAGAGCGCGCTCTGCGCGCGATGGCGGCTACGCCACTGATCCCCTCCGGGGGCCCCGCCCGACCGGCGGTGCGTCCCGTACCTCACGCGGAATCGCCAGAAATTGACCCAAGCCCCTGTCTTGCCTTAGCTTCCGGCTCATGTCCGCACGTCCATCGTCCCGCCAGGAACTGCACGAGATCGCCCAGCGCGTCGATCAGCTCATCGCGCTGTGCCAGCGGCTGGGCGAAGAGAACCGCAGCCTGCGCGCGAGCCAGGAGCAGTTGATGGCCGAGCGCGCCAACCTGATGACGAAGAACGAGCAGGCCCGTTCACGGGTCGAGGCGATGATCCATCGGCTGCGTTCGCTGGAGCAGAACGGATGAATGCGGTCGCGAGCCCGGTCAGCGTCTCGATCCTCGATCGCGAATACCAGATCGCGTGCCCGCCGGACGAGCGTCCCGGGCTCATCGCCGCCGCGGCCTATCTCGACGGCAAGATGCGCGAGGTGCGCAACGGCGCGCGCAGCGCGACCGCCGATCGCATCGCCGTGCTGGCCGCGCTCAACGTCGTGCACGAACTGCTGGAACTCAAGCGCGATTCCACCCAGGCCGACTCCGCCGTCGGCGACGACCTGGTGTCGTTGCGCAGCCGACTCGATGCGGTGATCGGTAGCCTGCTCCCGCGTTGACGCCGGTGGAACAGGGACCGCGCGTGCACCAGGCCGGTGCCGCGAGCATGTGACGCCGCGCGGTGCGGTTCGCGACCGCGCAACAGATGTCGCGGCAATGCAACCCCGGGCGATTTTCGACCACATCGATGGCGTGAATGATGCGCGGCGAGCACGCTATACATCCGCCGTGCCTGCGCTATGATTCCAGCCGGCACCTTCCTGCCGTGTACGACCGCCCACACTACATTTGCCTTGGCCCTATTTAGCGACCCAGGGTCAGCGATACGAACGTCGGTGTGCAGGTCCGCCACGAGCGGAAAGCCTAAAGCCTCGCGAGCTCTCCCACCTCATCCGAGGGATCAAGGTCGTCGCGTGGACATCGGCATGGCGGTGGGTGCCACCTTGAATTCCAGCGCCGCGGCGTTGCAAGCGCCGCGGCGCCTCGTCCGGCGCGCGCCGGCCCTTCGACCGTCCGCCACGCCCGACCGTCCGCCTGCCGCATGAGCGACCCGCGCGATCGACTGCGACGCGAGATCCGCAAGCGCCGCGCGGCGCTGCCCGCGGCGACCCGGATCGAGGCTGCCGATGCCTTGGCCGAACGCATCGGCGAACTGCCCGAACTCCTCACCGACGACAAGGTTGCCGGCTATTGGGCCGTGCATGGCGAGTTGCCCTTGCATCGCGTGGTGACCGCGCTGGTCCGGCGCGGCGCCCAGTACCACCTGCCGGTCGTCTGCACCGGCGAGCGCCTGCGCTTCGCACCATGGGCGCCGGGCAAGCCGCTCACGCCCAACCGATTCGGCATTCCCGAACCGACGCTCAAGAACCCCAAGTCCGCCGCCGCGCCCGAGTCAATCGAGCTGGTGCTGGTGCCCCTGCTGGCCTTCGACCGCAAGGGCAACCGTATCGGCAGCGGCGGCGGCTACTACGACCGCAGCTTCAGCTTCCTGCGCAACGGCGAGCGTCCGCGCGAACCGCTGCTGGTCGGCATCGCCTACGGTTTCCAGGAAGTGCCGCAGCTGGCCCCGGAATCGTGGGACATCAAGCTCGACTTCGTCTGCACCGAGGACGAGTTGATCGAGTGCGGGAAAGGTTGAGCACGCGATGCGACCGGCCTCTGCAGGAGCGGCTTCAGCCGCTCCTGCAGGCCAGGGCCCATGCCCCTCGCGCTGGGCCGGAGCGAGTCCGGGACGGTCAGCATCCGGGTGACGGCGAGTTCCACTGAATGTCCGAGCCGGCACCCGGATGGTGGCGGGCTCGGACCCCCATGATTGCGGAGGCGTGCTGTTCGCGGCGTGACGCCACACCTACAATCCCGCGATGCGCTACTGGCTGATGAAGACCGAACCCGACGGGTTCTCGATCGACGACCTGGTGCGGCGCAAGCTCGAGCCCTGGACCGGCGTGCGCAACTACACCGCGCGCAACACCATGCGCGACCTGATGCAGGTCGGCGATGGCGTGCTGTTCTACCACTCGAGTTGCGCGGAACCCGGGATCGCCGGCCTCGCCCGCGTCGCCAGCGAGCCGTTTCCCGATCCGACCCAGTTCGTGCGCAAGAGCCCATACCACGATCCCAAGAGCACGCGGGCGCAGCCGCGCTGGCAGTGCGTGGAGATCGCGATCGAGCGCAAGCTGTCGCAGCTGGTGCCGCTGGACGCCTTGCGCGCCAGCCCGGCCTGGGCGAGTTCGCTCCTGCTCGCGCGCGGCAACCGCCTGTCGGTGTTGCCGGCGACGCAGGCACAATGGGATGCGCTGCTGGCACTGGAGAAGGCGACGTGACCAAGGACGAGGAAAAGCGCCGCGCCGCCGAGCGCGCGATCGCGTACGTGGAGGAAGGCAGCGTGGTCGGCGTGGGCACCGGTTCGACCGTGGCCTTCTTCATCGACGCGCTGGCCCGGATCAAGCAGCGCATCGAGGGTGCGGTCTCGAGCTCCGAGCAGAGCACGCGGCAACTACGTGCCCACGGCATCCCGGTGCTGGACCTCAACGCCACCGGCGAGCTCGGCCTCTACATCGACGGCGCCGACGAGTGCGACCCGCACAAGCGCCTGATCAAGGGCGGCGGCGGCGCGCTCACGCGCGAGAAGATCATCGCCGCGGCGAGCCGCAAGTTCGTGTGCCTGATCGATTCCGGCAAACGGGTCGACGTGCTGGGCCGCTTTCCGCTGCCGGTCGAGGTGATCCCGATGGCACGCAGCCATGTCGCGCGCCAGATCGCCAAGCGCGGCGGCCAGCCGGTGTGGCGCGATGGCGTCACCACCGACAACGGCAACTGGATCCTCGACGTGCACAACCTGAGCATCGTCGATCCGGTCGGCGTCGAGCGCGAATTCAACCAGATCGTCGGCGTCGTCGCCGTGGGCCTCTTCGCCGCGCGCCCGGCCGACGTGGTGCTGTGCGGCGACCTGACCCTGTGACGCAACCCGCACCCCTGCAGGAGCGCGTTTCGGCTGCCTCGCCGCGCGCGACGCTTGCCGCTAACCCGCCTTGTCGCCAGCCTGCTTGTCCAGCGCCTTGATCATCGACGACAGGCCACCCTGCAACGCCGCCACCGCAAGCCCCATCTTGGCCAGGATGAAGGCCGCCGCCGCGCTGCGCTCGCCGGTGTTGCAGTACACCACCACCTTGCGCTTGCGGTCGAGCTCGGCGCCCCTCTCGCGCAGCATGTACAGCGGGATGTTGATCGCGCCCTTGGCCGCGCGTTCGGCAAACTCCTCGGGCAGGCGCACGTCGACCACGACCGCGCCCTGGCGGACCAGGATCGAGGCTTGTCCCGGCGTGACCCAGTCCACTACCGGCGGCTTGAGCACCTCGGTGAAGTCCTTGCTCGCCAGGCGCATCAGCTTGCCCGAGGTCTTCATGGCGACGGTGGCATTGCGGGTCAGGCCGGTGAGGAGCGCGTCCTCGCCGAAGGTGTCGCCGCGCACCAGGTAGGCCACCACGGCGTCGCCCTGGTCGGTGCGCTTGGACACCGCGCAGGTGCCTTCCTTGATCACGTAGAAATAGTCGGCGGAGTCGCCCTCGCGCACGATCACGTCGCCGGGCTTGACCGGGATTTCCTCGAAGCGCTGGAACATGCGCTCGATGTTGCCGGTCGGCATCTTGTGCAACGCGCGGTTCTGCAGCAGCCGGTAGACCCAGCGGTTGCCATGCGGGTCGGCATCGACGTGGCGGAAGTTCTCGGCCCGCGAGAGCTGGTCCCAGGCCAGGACCTTCTCCATGAAGCGGCGGTCGATGCGCACCACGGTGGCGGCGAGGCTGGCCACGGTGGCGGTGAAACGCCGCGGCTGCAGGTCCCCCAGCGCATAGCGGCCCTGGATCGAGCTGCCATCGAGGCTCTTGAGCTTGCCGTCCGGGTATTTCCCGCTGACCGTGCCGGCAACCAGGAAGATGGTCTGCTCGTCGGTGTCGCCGGCGCGGAACAGCGTGGTGCCCTGGCCGACTTCCTCGGGCTCGGCGTCGAGCGCGAGCTGCTCGAGGTTCTCCGGGCGCAGGGAGTCGAGCGGATAGCACTTGGCGATCAGCGCGGATTCGACCGGCATGGCGCGCTACTCCCCGCGGTCCCCCCGCGGCCTGTTCCTCGCCAGTCTAGTGGAGTGCGGCGGCCTCAGCCCACCGGGCGGCCGCGCAGGACGCGGGCCGGCAGCAGGAGCAGGGCACGCAGGAACTCGAACACGCCCTGCACCGCGATCCCGATCAGCCGGAACGGCAGCAGCAGCAGCCAGGCCAGCGGGTAGAGCAGCAGCGCCAGCAGCGCCAGCGGCCAGCACAGGACGAACAGCAGCAGCCAGAGCAGGAAGGTGACCATGGACGGGAGTTTGCCCCAGGCGCGGCGCGATGCAAGGGTGACTCTAGGCACCCCCTGGTCGCGCCACCTGCTTCAGCCCTCGATTGCCGGCGCTGGCGGTTGCGCCACCAGCGCCGCGCGAATCTCGCGCAGCTTGGCCTGGACCCTGGCCGCGTTCGCGCTGCCGATGCGCAGCAGCACGCGCTCGCCGGCCGAACGCGACTCCAGCGCCGGGTCGACGTACTCGTAAAGGACCTTGGGTCGCGTCACCGCGATCGGCTCGGGTGCCGCGGAGGCGGCCAGCAGATGGTCGATCACCTCGACCAGGCGGTCGTTGAAGTGGCCCTCGGGATAGCCCAGCTCGCGGTAGGCCTGCTGGAACAGCGGGTACCAACGCATGTACAGCACGACCAGGCGCTGCGCATCGAGCGCTTCCATCACGCGCACGTGGGTGTCGTAGCGGGCCGCGTTCTGCGGCGCGATCACGGTGCCGTCGCCGATCTGGAGCGCGAGGAAGGCGCCCGGCACCGGCCTGGTCGGCAACATGCGCACGGCCACGGCGCGGCGTGGCAGGTTGTCGACGGTGGCGACGATGCGCGCGATCAGGTGCTCGGGCTCCAGCAGCGCGGTCAGCGCATCGCTGCCCAGGAGCTCGACCAGCGCCTGCAGGACCTGGGCGTCGCTTTGCTCCAGTGCGGGCAGGGGCGTGGCCGGGTCGGCGGCCAGCGCCTCGATCGGATGCTGGATCCGTGGCGCCACGGCCACCGGGGCCGCGGGCGCTGGCGCAACCGTGGCCGGCACCGCCCCCGGCGGCGTGGGCTTGTACTTGAGGTACACCGCACCGCCGATCGCGGCGGCCATCACGACCGCACCGGCGGCCCAGCGCCAGCCATTCGAAGTATCGTTCATCGGTTCCACCCCAGCCTTGCTGTCGTCCGGGCTCTGACCTGCGCGCCAGTCGTTCGTTCCGCGGCTACCCTGGCGCCGTTCAGTTGCCCGCAAGGTGCCAGCGCACGCCGGTCCGCGCCTATTCGCCGGCACACAACGCGATTGCCGCCGGCATGCCATCGATGTCCGGCGCGCTAGCCCGGGCCTGCGCCAGCAAGGCATTGCCGCCGGACTTGTCACCGCCGCGGCACAGCGCCTGCGCGAGGAAGTAGCGGCTCACGGTCAGATCGACGTGGCCAGGCGCCAGCTCCTGCTCGCGGATCGCGAGCGCGGCGCGGAATGCCGCCTGCGCGGCTACCGGCTCCGCATGGGCCATGCGCGCCTGCCCAAGTGCTTCCCAGGCGACCGCGGTGTAGAGGTTGCGCTCGCCGACGGATTCGCGATAGATCGCCACCGCGCGCTCGGCCAGGGGCAACGCGGCCTCGACATCGCCGGCTGCCAGGCGCACTTGCGCCTCGCTCATGAGCGCGTAGCCGTAGCGGAAATCCTGCTCGCCGAGCACGCGCGCGAGCTCGCCCTGGACGCGCTGCAACTCGCGCAACGCCTCGTCGCGGCGACCGATGGAACCGAGCTGGCGCGCCCAGGTGGTGCCGATGTCGAGCGTGTCCGGGTGGTCGGGCCCGATGGCCTCGCGCAGGATCGCGAGCGCGCGCTCGTAGGCCTGCGCCGCCTGCGGCACGCGCGCCTGCTGTTCGAGCGCCCGCCCCAGGTTGTTCCAGCCGTAACCGGCCAGGGTGGACTGCGCACCGAGCGTCGCCTCGATCGCCGCCAGCGCCTCGCGCTGCAGGCGCTCCGCGGCCGCGGCATCGCCCAGCAGCAGGGTCACGATCGCGCGGGTATTGAGCAGGCCGCCGCGCAGCTCGTCGGCGCCGGGCGCGTCGCCGAGCACCCGCAGGCCCTCCTCGGCAAAGTCGAGCGCCGGCTGCAGCTGGCCCAGTCGCCACGAGACCCGCGCCAGCGCGCGCAGGCGTCGCGCCAGCTCCACTGCACTGACGTCGGCGCGTCCGCGCGAAAGCTCGGTTGCCCTTGCCAGCAGCGGCTCGGCCCGCGCCGACTGCCCCAGCGCCATGTGCACCGCGCCGATGGTCTCCAGCAGTTCCGCGCGCAGCGCCGGCTGCGCGGCCAGCTCGGTCTCGAGTTGGCGCTCGCCACGCTCGAGGATCTCGTTCGCGCTCAGGCGCTCGCCGCGGTTGACGCCCGGATCGGCCACGGCGAACAGCCCGGTCAGGAAGCCCAGCGCCGCCTGGGTCCGTTCGGCCTCGCGCTCGGCCGCGTCGCGCTCGCGCGCAAGGCCGAACATGAATGCGGCGACCGTGACGGCGAAGGTGACCGCCACGATCGCCGCGCTGAGCGCAATCCAGCGTCGACGCGCCAGCAGCCGGCCGCAGCGATAGGCGAGCCCGCCCTCGCGCGCGCGCACCGGGCGCGATTCGCGCCAGTTCGCCAGATCCGCCAGCAGTTCCGCCACGGTGCCATAGCGCGCCGCGGGGTCGTCGGCCTTGGCGCGCGCGATGATCGCCGCGAGGTCGGCATCGCGCGCGGGGGCGTCGGCATCCTCGAACAGCGCCTCGAGCAGGCGGCCGAGCTGCCAGATGTCGCTGGCCGTGGTGGCGACCTCGCCGCGTATCTGCTCGGGACTGGCGTAGCCGGGGGTGAGCGCGCGCGGCGCGTGCTCGGCCACGCCGGCCTCGTCGAGCAGCGCGGCGATGCCGAAGTCCAGCAGCTTGGCCTGGCCATCGGCGCCGACCAGGATGTTCGAGGGCTTGAGGTCGCGGTGGATCATGAGCCGCGCGTGGGCGAAGGCCAGCGCGTGGCAGACCTGCTCGAACAGCGCGACCCGGGCCCGCGCGGACAGGCGCCGCGCGGCGCACCAGCGATCGATGGGCTCGCCCTCGACCAGCTCCATCGCGAACCACAGGGTTCCGTCGGCGCGGCTGCCGCCGTCGAGCAGGCGCGCGATGTGCGGGTGGGTCAGGCGCGCGAGGATCTGCCGCTCCTGGCGGAACAGCGTGGCGGCGGTGCCGCTGTCGCCGCGCGTCGCGACCAGCTTGAGCGCGACCTGCTGCTCGTAGGCGCCGTCGACGCGCTCGGCCAGCCAGACCACCGCCATGCCGCCGCGGCCGAGTTCGCGCACGACGCGGAACGGGCCGAAGACTTCTCCCGCGCGCAGCGGCTCGGGCGTGGCGGCCGACCGCGCCAGCCGCGCGAACACCGGGCCGCTCAGCGCGCCGCCCGGCACCAGACGATCGAGGTCGATGGGCACTAGTGACCTGCAGGGCAGGATTCGGGGGTGGATCGCGAAGGCATGGGCGCGATTGGCGCTGGTCTGGAACGAGCGCCAATAGCCGTAGCGATTGGCCCAGTGAAGACCATGCCAGGCGCGGCCAGACCGAGCGAGGCACCACCGAATCCTGCCATGAAGGTCACTTTCGTCAGGCCCCGTTGGCGGCCATCCAGTCGCGCGCCTCGGCCCAATCGCGGCGCACGCTGCGTTCGGAGATACCCATGGCCTCGGCGGTTTCGGGTTCGGTCAGTCCGGCGAAGAAGCGGCATTCCACCACCTGGGCGAGGCGCGTGTCGTGCGCGCCCAGGCGGTCCAGCATCTCGCTGACCTCGATCAGGTGCAGCGCGTCGCGCTCCTCCGCCACCTCGATGTCGTCGACCGGAATCGCGCGCGCGCCGCCGCCGCGCTTCTGCGCCAGGCGCTCGCGCGCGTAGTCGACGATCACCTGGCGCATGACGCGCGCGGCCAGCGCGAAGAAATGCCCGCGGTCGCGGATCGGGCCCTTGGCCCCCGCGAGGCAGAGGTAGCACTCGTGCACCAGGCCGGTGGTGTCGAGCGTGCGGCCGTTGCCCTGACCCGCCAGTTGGCGATGCGCCAGACGGCGCAGTTCGGCGTACACCGATTCGAACACGCGGTCGCGCGCGGCCTCGTCGCCGGCGCGTGCCTGCTCGAGCAGTTCGGTGATCCCGGGCGCTGGGCTGGCTACGGCACGCTCCACCGGCGAGACAAGACCTCGCCGGCACTGTATCGCGATGGCCTGCCTGCCGCGACCGGGTCCATCCCGCGGTCAGGTGCGCGCTAGGCGCGCTTGTCGGTCGGGATGTAGTCGCGCGGCGTGGCGCCGATGTAGACCTGGCGCGGACGGCCGATCTTGGCGTCCGGGGTCACGTGCTGCTCGAGCCAGTGCGCGACCCAGCCCGCGGTGCGCGCGATGGCGAACATCACGGTGAACATCTCGGTCGGGATCTTGAGCGCCTTGTAGATGATGCCCGAGTAGAAATCGACGTTCGGGTAGAGCTTGCGCTCGATGAAGTACGGGTCCTTGAGCGCCGCCTCCTCGAGCTTGAGCGCCACGTCCAGCATCGGGTCGTGCACGCCGAGCTCGTGCAGCACCTTGTGCGTCATCTCGCGGATGATGGTCGCGCGCGGATCGAAGTTCTTGTACACGCGATGGCCGAAGCCCATCAGGCGGAAGCCGGAGTTCTTGTCCTTGGCGCGGTCGATCGCCTTGCCGACCTGGTCGGCGCTGCCGATCTCCTCCAGCATCTTGAGCACCGCCTCGTTGGCGCCGCCGTGGGCGGGCCCCCATAGCGCGGTGATGCCGGCGGCGACGCAGGCATAGGGATTGGCGCCGGTCGAGCCGACCAGGCGCACGGTCGAGGTGCTGGCGTTCTGCTCGTGGTCGGCGTGCAGGATGAAGAGCAGGTCGAGCGCCTTGGCCGCCACCGGCGGCAGGGTCAGCGGCTCGGACGGCACCTCGAACATCATGTGGAGGAAGCGCGTGCAGTACTCGAGGTTGTTGCGCGGGAAGCGGATCGGCCAGCCGATCGAGTAGCGGTACGAAGCGGCGGCGATGGTCGGGATCTTCGCGATCAGGCGCACCGCGGCGAGATGGCGCTGCTTCGGGTCCTCGATGTCGGTGGAGTCGTGGTAGAACGCGGCCAGCGAGCTCACGGCCGCGCACAGCATCGCCATCGGGTGGGCGTCGTAGTGGAAGCCGTTGAGGAAGTGGCGCAGCGACTCGCGCATCATCGTGTGATGCGTGACCTCGTGCTCGAAGTGCAGCGACTGGGCCGGATTGGGCAGCTCGCCGTGCATCAGCAGGTAGGCGACCTCGAGGAAATTCGAGTGCTTGGCCAGCTGCTCGATCGGGTAGCCGCGATACAGCAGCACCCCGGCGTCGCCGTCGATGAAGGTGATCGCGCTCTTGCAGGCCGCGGTCGACATGAAGCCCGGGTCGTAGGTGAACATCCCGGTGTCCTTGGCCAGCTTGCCGATGTCGATGGCATCGGGCCCGGTCGAACCCGAAACCAGCGGAAAGTCGGTGGCCTTGTTGTTGGCATCGGTCAGGGTGACTTTCGACACGGCGGGCTCCTTGGCACGGGTGGGGCCGTGGCAACGTGCACGCGTGGGGCACGCACCGCGGCTCGGCAGGAATGACGGGACCGTAACGGGACGTGGATTATCGCACAGGGCCAGCGGGGGTCAGCGGCCTCGTGAAGGGGGTTTTCGACGCGTACGCGGCAAGCTGCGACGGTCCGGGCCATTGGCCCGGACCCGCATCGGACCAACCGCCAAGAAACGCCTTCGCGACCTACCCCCCCCCTGTGGGAGCGGATGATGCTGTCCAGGCAAGTGGAGAAATGAAAAAGCGCCGGGCCTTTCGACCCGGCGCTTTCTCGCCCTGTGGCCCTTCGGTCCGCGAGGACCGGAGTGGCCGCCTACTTGCCCGCGTAGCGGCGACGGAACTTGTCGACGCGGCCGCCGGTGTCCATGGTCTTCTGCTTGCCGGTGTAGAACGGGTGCGAGTGGCTGGAAACATCGATCTTCACCAGCGGATATTCCTTGCCGTCCTCCCAGGTGACCTTGTCCTTGCTGGACATGGTCGATTGGGTCAGGAACTTGAAATCCGAGGACTGGTCGTGGAACACGACCGGGTGGTACTTCGGATGGATGTCGGCCTTCATGATGCGTATCCGGGGCGAAAAAGGGGTGCATCATAGCTTTTGCAGGCCAGCCTGATCAAGACCGCGCGGAATTCCCGGCCCAGCCACCTCAGGCCAGCGCCAGCGCCCGGGCCATCAGGGCCTCGAACCGGGCCTGCGGAAAAGCATGCGCGATGCGGGCATTGACCGGCGCGCCGCCCCGAAGTTCCCAGTCCACGACCGTGGCGCCCCGGGTCAGGGCGCCGTCGAGCTCCACTGCCAGCGGCCGCTCGTGCCAGGTTTCGACCTGCCCGGGCTCCAGCGCCACCGCCATGGCCAGCGCGTCGGCGCCGACCCAGCGCTCGCGCCCGACCCGGCGCATGAAGTCGCGGGTCTTGCGCGAGATCGCGTCGTAGAAGGCCGCGACCGCGCCGCCGCCGGCGAACCAGCGCTCGACCCGCTCGTGGTCCACCCCGTGGCGCAGGGTCGCCTCCCAGTCCACCAGGTCGAAGCGCGCGAAGCCCGAGCACACGATGTGCGCGGCCTCGGGGTCGAAACCGATGTTGAACTCGGCCGGCAGGCGCGCGGTGTTGCCGCGCCCGGTCACGGCGCCGCCCATGATCACCAGGCGCCGGATGCGCTCGGGCAACTGCGGGTCGACGCGCAGCGCCAGCGCGAGGTTGGTCAGCGGACCCAGCATCACGAAGTCGATCTCGCCGGCGTGGCGGCGGCTGAGGCGCAACATCGCTTCGACCGCCGACTCCGGATCCGCGCGGCGCGTGGCCGGGGCGTAGGCCGTATCCCCGAAACCATCGAGGCCGTGCACGAAGGCCGCGTCTTCCGAGCCCCGCACCAGCGCCACCGGGCAGCCCGCGTGCACCGGGGTCGCGGCGCCCATCACTTCCACCAGCTTGAGCGCATTGGCGGTGGTGTGGGCGAGCCCGACGTTACCGGCACTGGTGGTGAGCGCCAGCACCTCGACGCCGGGCTGCGCGTGCGCCATCAGGATCGCGAGCGCGTCGTCCACGCCGGGGTCGGTGTCGATCAGCAGTCGTTGCACGGCGGCGGACTCCAGGACCCGGGGTCGCGCATCGTAGCAACCGCGTCGCCGCGCGCGGCGTGCGCGCTCAGGCCTCGGCGTAGCGCGCCGCGACCCCGACCCAGCGCCTGACCAGGCGCTGCGCGGCCTGCGGATCGGCCGCCAGCAGGGCGTCGGCCGCCGCCGCGACCGCGGGCAGCACGGCCGCATCGCGCGCCAGGTCGGCGACGCGGAATGCGGCCGCGCCGGTCTGGCGCGTACCGAGCATCTCGCCCGGACCCCGCAGTTCGAGATCGCGCTCGGCGATGCGGAACCCGTCGCTGGTCTCGCGCAGGACCGCGATGCGCTCCTTGGCCGCGCCGGATAGCGGCGGCTGGTACAGCAGCACGCAACTGGAGGCCTGCGAGCCGCGACCGACCCGGCCGCGCAGCTGGTGCAGCTGCGAAAGGCCCAGGCGCTCGGCGTTCTCGATCACCATCAGGCTGGCGTTGGGCACGTCCACGCCGACTTCGATCACAGTGGTTGCCACCAGCAGGCGCGTCGCGCCGGACTGGAACGCCGCCATGGCGGCCTGCTTTTCGGCCGCTTTCAGGCGCCCATGCACCAGGCCCACCGGAATGCCCGGCAATGCGGCGTGCAGGGCCTGGTGCGCGGCCTCGGCCGCCTGCGCCTCGAGCAGGTCGGATTCCTCGATCAGGGTGCAGACCCAATAGGCCTGGCGACCCTCGGCGCAGGCCAGGCGGATGCGCTCGATCACCTCGTCGCGCCGCGCGGCGCCGATCGCCACCGTCTGCACCGGCATGCGGCCCGGCGGCAACTCGTCGATCACCGAGGCGTCGAGGTCGGCATAGGCCGTCATCGCCAGGGTGCGCGGGATCGGCGTCGCGGTCATCACCAGCTGGTGCGGCACCGGCGCGCCGGCCCGGCCCTTGTCGCGCAACGCGAGGCGCTGGTGCACGCCGAAGCGGTGCTGCTCGTCGACGATGGAGAGCCCCAAGCGCCGGAACTGCACGCCCTCCTGCATCAGCGCGTGGGTGCCGATCACGAGTTCCGCGTCGCCCGCCAAGGCGGCCAGCGCCTGCATCCGCGCCTTGCCCTTGACCCGGCCCGCCAGCCAGGTGATGCGCACGCCCAGGGGCTCCAGCCAGCGTGAGAAACTCGCCCGGTGCTGTTCCGCCAGTACTTCGGTCGGCGCCATCACCGCGGCCTGCCAGCCGGCATCGATGGCCGCCAGCGCGGCCAGCGCCGCGACCACGGTCTTGCCCGAGCCGACGTCGCCCTGCACCAGGCGCAACATCGGCGCGCCGGTGGCGAGGTCGCGATCGATCTCGCGCAGCACGCGTTGCTGCGCCGTGGTAAGCCGGAAGGGCAGCGCTGCCAGCATCGCGGCGCGACGCGCACCGGGTGCATCGATGCGCGGCGCGGCGCGCAGCTTCACCGCGCGACGCAGGCGCTTGAGGCTGAGGTTGTGGGCCAGCAGTTCCTCGAAGGCGAGGCGACGCTGGGTCGGGTGGCGACCCGCCATCAGCGCAGCGACGTCGGCATCCGGTGGCGGCCGATGCACGAAGCGCAGCGCCTCGCGCAAGGAGCCCGGCGCATGGCGCGCGCGCAGTGCCGGCGGCAGGCACTCGAGCGCCGCATCGTCGGGCAGCAGGGCCAGGGCCTGCTGCACCAGTCGGGCCAGGCGCTGCTGGCCCACCCCCTCGGTCAGGGGATAGACCGGCGACAGGGCCTCGTCGGGCACCGCTTCACCATCGATGCGCTGGTAGCCCGGATGCACCATCTCCAGGCCCTGCGGCCCGGCGCGCACGTCGCCGTAGACGCGCAGCCGCGTTCCCGGCGCCAGCTGCTCGGCCTGCGCGGTGCGGAAATGGAAAAAGCGCAGCAACAGGGTGCCGGCGCTGGCATCGGTGATCGCCAGGCGCAGCTGTGGCCTGAAGCGGAAGCTGCGCTCGCAGGCCGCGACCACGCCCTCGACCTGCGCCGGCGCACCCGGCACCAGTTCGCGGATCGGGGTGAGACGGGTGCGGTCCTCGTAGCGCAGCGGCAGGTGGAACCACAGGTCCTGCACGCGCTCCAGCCCCATGCGCGAGAGCGCCAGTTCCAGCGCCGGGCCGACGCCGCGCAGGGTCGACAGCGTGCGTTCTCCGATGTCGGTCGCGGGATCGCGCGGGTCTGGCATGCGGCAAGCATGCCGACCGGGGCGCTGCCGCGCCAGCACCCGCGCAGGGGCTCAATCGAGAACCAGGATCGCGTCCATTTCCACCGCCGCGCCGCGCGGCAGCGCCACCACGCCGATCGCGGCACGCGCGGGATAGGGTTGCTGGAAATATTCCGCCATCACCGCGTTGACCGCGCCGAAGTTGCCGAGGTCGGTGAGGAACACGTTGAGCTTGGCAACGTGGGCCAGCTCGCCGCCGGCGGCGCGCGCCAGCGCCTGCAGGTTGTCGAACACGCGGCGGATGTGGACCTCGATCGGCCCGTCCACGAGTTGACCCGTGGCCGGATCGAGCGGGATCTGGCCGGAGAGGTACACGGTGTTGCCGCAGCGCACCGCCTGCGAGTAGGTGCCGATGGCGGCGGGGGCGTCGGTGGTCTGGATGATCTGCCTGCCCATTCCTGAATCTCCCTTGGTGCGAAACGATGCTCTGCAGGAGCGCGCTCTGCGCGCGATGGGCCTGCGCTCCGCATGGGACGCCCATCGCGCGCAGAGCGCTCCTACGG
>Ga0209254_10001746_pt1 | contig 19582 bp, 19 predicted proteins | sample FrelakmetDIP11DI_FD_187148 | JGI IMG/M metagenome (GOLD analysis project Ga0209254, IMG submission 187148) | Freshwater lake sediment microbial communities from the University of Notre Dame, USA, for methane emissions studies - DIP11 DI (SPAdes)... | ecosystem: Environmental > Aquatic >...
GAAGGGCAAGGCGCAGAAGGGCGCCGCAGGGAAGTTCGACGACGCGCTCGTCGAGCGCCTGATCCGGCCCTACCTGGACGAGGCCAAGAAGACGGTCGAGGAAGGCATCGTCGCCGACGCCGACCTCGCCGATGCGGGGCTCATCTTCGGCACCGGCTTCGCGCCCTTCCGCGGCGGGCCGATGACGTACCTCTCGGAGCACGGCTGATCGAGCAGGCGGCCGTCAGTGCCGGCGCGGGGAGCCGGCCGGCGGGCGCGCTGAAGGTACTAGCCCGTCCGGACGAAGCGCAACGGGCGCGCAAGGTCTGAAATGACGTGAGGAGAACCTCGTGCCGTCAGCCTCGCGCGCGCGCCGTCCCCTCCGGTCGGCGCTCTTCATTGCCGCCGCCTGCTCGACACCGGTGGCGACCGGCGCTGCGCCGTCGCTGCTCTGCACGGTGAGCGCGTCCGGCGAGCGGTACGTCGTCCGGGCGATCGCGAACGTCTCGCCGTACTCGGCACCGGCCATCCCGATCGGCGATCGCTTCCTCTTTCGCGCCGTCTTCCAGCCGGCGCCGCGGCGCCCGGATGCGATCCGGCTCTACGTCTATCGCGCGGACGCGGACGCCGCGCCCCGCCTCCTGCACGAAGCCGTCTTCGCGTCCCCGCCCGGCGCGGCGCGAAGCGGGATCGATCTCATCGGCCGGCATCTCGTCTACGAAGGCGAGCTCGGGCGGGCGCTGGAGTACTCGTGCCGCGTGGTGGCGGTATCCTTCGACGGCGCGGCGCGGTGAAGGCGCGGGTCCCGCTCGTCGCGTGCGCGCTCCTGGCGGTGTTCTCGGCCGTGCACGGCCAGACCGCGCGCATCGTCTTCGTCGGCGACGTCATGCTGGACGACGGCCCCGGCCGGCAGATCGCGGCCGGTCGCGACCCGTTCGCGGCATTCGACCCGGTGTTCCGCAGCGCACACGTGGTCATCGGCAACCTGGAATGCGCGGTCGCCACGGGCGGCAAGCCGATCGCCGGCAAGCCCTACACCTTCCGCGCCCATCCCGGCGTGACGCGCGTCCTCGCCGGCCGGTTCACCGCGCTCTCGGTGGCCAACAACCACACCGGCGACTACGGTCCCAAGGCCCTGATCGAGACGCTCTCGCATCTCGATGCAGCGGGCATCCGCGCGTTCGGCGGCGGCCGGTCGCTCGCCGAGGCGCACGCGCCGCTTCTGCTCGACCGTAACGGACTGCGGATCGCGCTGCTCGGCTACAACGACTTCATGCCGCGGTGGTTCGAGGCGGGACCTGCATGGCCGGGAATCGCCTGGAGCGAGGAGCGGGACGTGATCGCCGACATTCGCGCCGCGCGGCGCGCCGGGGCGCGCGTGGTGATCCCGTTCATGCACTGGGGATGGGAGGACGAACGAACGCCGACGGTGCGCCAGCGACAGCTGGCTCGGCGCATGATCGATGCCGGCGCCGATGCAGTCGTCGGCGGGCATCCCCATGTCACGCAGGGTGCGGAGGTCTACCGCGGCCGTCCGATCATCTGGAGCCTCGGCAACTTCGTGTTCGACGGCTTCGATACGGTCGAAGCGCGTACCGGATGGGTCCTGCGGCTCACTGTCGACGGTCGCGGCGTCGCGTCCTGGGACACGCTGGAAGCGCGTATCGACGAGGACGGCGCGCCGCACTCTGCTCCCGAGGCCCGCACCCCTTGCGGCTCCCGCCGCCTGGGTGCGGTGGCGGCGTGCGCCAATGCGGCGCTGCTGCGGGAGATCGAGGGCACGGCGGCCAGCGGATCGTCCCCGAGCATGGACGGCGGGCGGTGATGCCGCTCGGTCCCAGTGTGCGGCTGCCTTGTCGGGACCGCGTGTCGTAGGAGCGATCCAGTCTCGCGCAGGAACGTTCCCTCCGGCTCGCGCTTCCGGGCACGCAGACTGCGGCCACGCAGACATGGAACCCATAGCCCTCGACTTTCCCCAGGACATCCGCCACCGCGCGCTCGGCGAACGGCTCTACCTGCAGGGCGCGTCCTTCTGCTTCAAGGACCTGTCGATCGCTGTCGAAGCCCTCGATCAGGCCGACAGCGCGGCCGACCTCGACGTGCGCCAGCGCCACCTGGCACGTGCCCGGCAGAAGGTGGAACGCGTCCTGCGCGTCCTGCCTCGACTGCAGCTGACCCACGAGGCTTGCGAGTCGATCCTCGCGGTCATCGAGGACATGCGCGAACGGCTCTTCGGGCCGCCACACGCCCGCTTCAGCCGAGCGGCCAGCGGCGCTCAGCCCGTCTTGCCGCTCTCCAAGAGCTGCATCATCCAGTAGCGCAGCGCCACGCGCGGCCAGCGGCTGCGCGCCGCATCGAGCAGGCCCTGCGCGCTGGAATGGTTGGTCACGACCTGGAACATGACGCGCGGCCGGGAGCCGCGCACGGCGTCGAGCGTCGTTTCGAAGCTGTGTTCCGACCCGTGCTCCAACACCTCCTGCTCCACGAACTCCGCGACGCCCTGATCGAGCAGCCAGTCGTGCAGGGCCTCCTCGATGCCCCGCGGCGCGAGCAACACCAGCACGACGTCGTTCACGCCGGCAACTCCTGCGGCCGCATCGCGCCGAAGCGCCGGTAGAGGATCGGCAGCAGGAGCAGCGTGAGCGCGGTCGAGGTGACGAGGCCGCCGACGACCACGATCGCGAGCGGGCGCTGGATCTCCGAGCCGGGTCCGGTCGCGAACAGCAGCGGCACGAGGCCGAACGCCGCGATCGAGGCGGTCATCATCACCGGGCGCAGCCGGTGCAGCGCGCCTGCCACGACCAGCACGTCCGCCGGGACGCCGCTCGCAGCGAGCTGGTTGTAGTGGCTGAGCAGCACGACGCCGTTCAGCACTGCGATGCCGAGGAGCGCGATGAAGCCCACGGAGGCCGGAACGGACACGTACTCGCCTGCGAGCCAGAGCGCGAACACGCCGCCGGTCATCGCGAAAGGCACCATCGCGATCACGAGCAGCGCCTGCGGCACGGAGCGGAAGGTCGCGAACAGCACCGCGAAGATGAGCCCGAGCGCGATCGGCACCACGATCGCGAGCCGCGCGGCGGCGCGCTGCTGGTTCTCGAACTGGCCGCCCCACTCGAGACGATACCCGGGCGGCAGCGCCACTTCGGCCGCGACGCGGCGCTTCGCCTCGTCGACGAACCCGACGAGATCGCGGCCGGCGACGTTCACGCGCACGACCATGTAGCGGCTGCCCTTCTCGCGCAGGACGTAGACGACGCCGTCCTGCCGCTCGAGCCTGGCGACCGACGAGAGCGGCACGAGCTTGCCGTCGGGCAGCGCGATGCGCTGCGCCTCGAAGCGCGACGGATCGTCCCGGAAGCCGGTCGCGGAGCGCACGACGAGCGGCGTGCGCTGCACGCCCTCGGGCACGATGCCGAGCTGCGCACCCTCGACCTGCGCGCGCAGGATCTTCGCGACGTCGTCCACCGCGAGGTCGTAGCGCCCGGCCGCGGTGCGGTCGATGGCGAGCGACAGGTACTGCATGCCGCGGTTCTGCGTGCGCAACACGTCGGCGGCGCCGGGAATCCGGTCCACCACCTTCTCGACCTCGCCCGAGATCCGGTCGATCTCCGCAAGGTCCGGCCCGAAGACCTTGATGGCGAGATCGCCGCGCACGCCGGTGAGCATCTCGGCGACGCGCATCTCGATCGGTTGCGTGAAGCCGAAGTTGAAGCCCGGCATGCCGGAGAGCACGGCGCGGATGCGCTCGACCAGCGCCTCCTTGTCGGGTGAGCGCCAGGCCTCGCGCGGCTTCAGCACGAGGAACGTGTCGGTCTCGTTCAGGCCCATCGGGTCGAGACCGATCTCGTCGGAGCCCGAGCGCGCGACGATGCGCTCGATCTCCGGCACCTCGGCGAGCAGACGCTTCTGCACGTCGAGGTTGAGGCGTGTGGACTGCGCCAGGTTGATCGACGGCAGCGCTTCGAGCTGAACGAGGACGTCGCCCTCGTCGAGGGTCGGCAGGAATGTCTTGCCGAGCCGGAGGTACAACGCTCCGGTCCCGAGCAGGAGCAGCGCGGCGAGCGCGACCACGAGCCCGCTTCGCCGCAGCGCCCAGGCGAGCAGCGGCCGATAGATCGCGGCGAGCTTGCGCACGAGCCATGGTTCGCCCCGCGACTTGCCGAGCAGGAAGGAGGCGACCACCGGGATCACCGTGAGCGACACCACGAGCGATCCCGCGAGCGCAAAGACGATCGTCAGCGCCACCGGCCGGAAGAGCTTGCCCTCGAGCCCTTCCAGCGCGAGCAGCGGCAGGAAGACGATGATGATGATGAGGATGCCCGAGGCGACCGGCTGCGCCACCTCGCGCACCGCGCGGTAGACGAGATGCAGGCGGGACACGCGCGAGTCTGGGCCGGCGTGCTCGAGCTGCCGCACGATGTTCTCCACCACCACCACCGCCGCGTCGACGAGCATGCCGATGGCGATGGCGAGCCCGCCGAGGCTCATGAGGTTGGCGCTCATGCCGAAGAAGTGCATGAGGATGAACGTGACCAGCGCGGATAGCGGCAGGACCACCGCCACCGTGACCGCGGCGCGCAGGTCGCCGAGAAACGCGACGAGCAGCAGCAATACGAGCACGACCGCCTCGAGCAGCGCGCGGCTCACGGTGCTCACGGCGCGATCCACGAGTCGTGCGCGGTTGTAGAACACCGAGACCGTGATGCCGGGCGGCAGCGAGGGCGCGAGGTCCGCGAGACGCTGCTCGACCCCTTCGACGACTTCGCGCGCGTTCGCGCCGCGCAGGCCGAGCACAAGCCCCTGCACCGCCTCGCCGGCGCCGTTCTGCGTCACGGCGCCGTAGCGCGTCAGGCTGCCGATGCGCACCTCGGCGACGTCGCCGACGGAGATCGGCACGCCGCCCTGCACCGCGACGACGATGCGGCGCACGTCGTCGAGGGTCCGGATCTGCCCCTGTGCGCGCACCAGCAGCGCCTCCTCGCCGACGTTCATGCGGCCCGCGCCGTCGTTGCGGTTGTTGGTCTCGAGCTGGTGCATGAGCGCTTCGAGGCTGACCCCGCGCGCGGCGAGCCGCGCTTCGTCCGGCACCACCTCGAAGGTGCGAACGTCCCCGCCGAGCGCATTGACGTCGGCGACGCCGGGCACGGTGCGCAGCGCCGGACGGATGACCCAGTCGAGCAAGCTCCTCTTCTCGGCGAGCGAGGCGCCATCGCCCTCGATCGTGAACATGAACATTTCCGAAAGCGGCGTCGTGATCGGCGCGACGCCGCCGACCACGCCCGGCGGCAGCTTGTCCCAGACGTTGCGCAGGCGCTCGTTCACCTGCGCGCGCGCCCAGTAGATGTCGGTGCCTTCGGCGAAGTCGAGCGTGATGTCGGCCAACGCGTACTTGCTCACCGAGCGGAGCATGGTCGAGCGCGGCACGCCGAGGATCTCGAGCTCGATCGGCGTCGTGATGCGCGCCTCGACCTCCTCCGGCGTCATGCCCGGCGCCTTGACGATGATCTTGACCTGCGTCGGCGAGATGTCCGGGAAGGCGTCGATCGGCAGCGCGCGGAAGGCGAACCATCCCGCCACCGCGACGAGGGCGGCCACTGCGAGCGTGAGGCCGCGCTGCGAGAGCGCGAAGCGGACCAGCGCGTCGATCATCAGCGCACCCGCTCGCTGCGGACGATGGAGTCGACGCGCAGGATGCCCAGTGTGCGGCGGTACCGCCGACCGTGGCGGCCCCCGCCGTTGCTGCTCGCTGGACATTCGGCGGCCCGGCCCATGGCTCCCGCGCTGCGCGTTGTCCCCGACCTCATTGCGGTGCTCCCAGGCCCGCCCACGCCGCCTTGAGCTTGGCGATGTCGGTGACGACGACCTGCGCGTCCTGCGGCAGCCCGGCGCGCACGAACGCCGTGCCGCCCGCCGAAGCCGCCAGCTCGATCGGCAGTGCGCGGTAGCCCTCACCATCGCGCACGAACACCCACGGCCGGTCGCCGCTGCGGACGACCGCCTCCTCGGGTATCGCGAGCACGTCCTGCCCGGCCGGCACGAACAGCCGCACCTGCACGATCTGTCCCGGCCGCAGTGCCTCGCATGGCTTGTTGAGCGTCGCGCGCACCGCCACGGTCTGGCTGGCGACGTCGGCCGCGGCGCCGATCGCGGCAACGCGCCCGCGCTCCTTGCAGCCGCTCACCTCGACCGGCGCGCCGACCGCGACCCCGGCGAGGCTCTCCGCCGGCAGCGACGCCTCGACCCACAGGATCGTCGGATCGGCGATGCGGTACAGCGGCTGCTGCTCGCCGACGCGCTCGCCGGCGCTCGCGAGGCGCTTCAGCACCACGCCCGTCATCGGCGCCCGCGCGGCCAGGCTGGTGGCGATCTTCTGCGTCTCGGCGAGGCGGTTGAGGTCCGCCTCCGTCATGCCGGCGCCGGCGAGGAGCTGCCGCGCGGCGGCAAGCGTGGTGCGTGCCTCGCGGTAGGTCTGCTCGGTCTGCAGCAGGCGGCGCTCCGCAATGACGCCGTCGTTGAAGAGCGCGCGGTCGCGCTCCGCGCCGACGCGCGCCAGCTCGGCCGCCGAGCGCGCGTTGAGGAAGTCGCGCTGCAGGTTCACGAGCTCCGGACTCTCGATCTCGGCGAGCATCGCGCCGCGCTCGACGCGGTCGCCTTCGGCGGCGGTGACGCGCACCACGAGCCCGGCACGCGGCGCGGAGATGACGCGCTCCGCCTGCGGAGGCACCGTGACGCGCGCCGGCGCGGGCGGAAGCGGCAGATCCTTGGCCGCAGTCGGTCTCACGGTCTTCGGTTTCAGCGTCGCAGCCTGCGCCGGCGAGAGGCGGATCACTTGCGCTGCGCGCTCGCCGGCTTCGACGGCGCCGTGCGCCGGTAGCGCGACCCAGAGCGCCGCGGCCAGCGCAAGCGCCACTGTTTCGACGGCACTGCGTCGCATCAGCTTCACGGCTCGATCCCCGCGATCTGGTTGAAGCGCGCGATGTCCCGCTCCAGCAGCACGGCGCGCTCGCGCGCGGCGGTGCGCGCCGCCTGCGCCTGGTTCTGCACGCGGATGAGCGTGAAGAGGTCGATCTCGCCGGCGGCGAACGCCTTCTGGTTCGCGGCGAACACCTCATCGGCGAGTGCGGACTGCTCGCGTGCGATGGCGAGCGCGCGCTCGTCGGCGTCGATGCGCCGCGCCGCCTGATCGAGATCGAGACCGAGGTTGCGCGCGACGAGCTGCGTGGCGACCTCGGCCTCGACGCGCGCGCGGTTGCGCTCGGCGACCCCCGTCGCGGCGAACCGCTCGGCACCGAAGGGGATGTCGAGGCCGAGCAGGAGCAGGTTGACGTCGCCGCTGTCGCGCGTCGTGTCGCGGCGGACGCCCAGCGTCACGTGCGGATTGCTCTGGCGGGCACTCTGCAGCCAGCGTGCGTTGGCCGCCTCGCGGCTCGCGCGGGCATTGCCGACGACGAGCAACGGATGGTCCTCGACCACGTCGGCCACCGCGGCGCGCCGCTCCTCGGCCGGGCTCGGCAGCCGAGTGAGGCCGGTCACGCGGCGATAGCGCGCGCGTGCGTTCGCCAGCTCGGCCTCGGCCTCGACGAGCGCCGTCTCGCGCGCCTTGACTTCGGCTTGCGCCAGCGGCCGGTCGACGCGCGGCAGGTCGCCGCCGCGTACCCGCTTCTCGACGCTCTCGGCGAGGCCGCGCGCCGCCGCCAGAGCCTCCTGCGCCGCGACCACGCGCACCTCCGCGAGCCGGGCCTCCCACACGGTCTCGCGCACCAGCCCCGCGACCTCGAGCCGCACCGCGCGCGAGATCGCCAGCGCCTCCTGGTCCGCAGCGCCGGCGACGGCGCCGGCCGAGTCGCGTTGCCCCGGATTCCAGATCGGCAGGCGCAGTCCCGCGTCGGCCTCGCTGGCGCCGTCGTTGCCGGCGATGCGGCCGCCGTAGTAGGCACCATAGGCGCTCGGCGGCGCGCCGAGCCAGCTCGAGGCGCGCCGTCGCCAGGCCTGTGCCTCGTCGCCCACGGCACCGGCAAGACCGGCCTGCGGCGCGCGAGCGATCGCCAAGTCGACGGCTGCGGCCAGCGTCGGCGCCGATGCGGCGTCCCCGGCCTGGGCGAAGATCGGTGGCGCGGCGAGGGTGAGCGCGAGGGAAGCCGCGAGAGCGGCCGCGCAGCGGGGCACGGAAGGCATGAATGGGCCGATTGTAGTCGGCGCCCATCGCACGGCGCTCGACGCCGGGCCTCGGGTCCCGGCATGCAGCGCTTGACGGCGCTGCGTGCCTGCCGTTACATGGCACGCATGAGCCAGCAGCTTCCGCAGAACAAGGAGCCGGTGCTACGGATGGTGCCGATGCCGGCCGATTCCAACCAGCACGGCGACATCTTCGGCGGCTGGATCATGGCGCAGGTCGACATCGCCGGCGGCGTGATGGCGGCGCGACGCGCCCGCGGGCGCGTCGCGACCATCGCCGTCAACGCCTTCGTGTTCAAGCAGCCGGTGCTGATCGGCGACCTGCTCTCCTTCTATGCCGACATCGTGCGCGTCGGCAACACCTCGATCACCGTCAACGTCGAGGTCTACGCGAGCCGCAACCCGGAGGACCTCGAAGTGGTGAAGGTCACCGAGGCGACGCTGACCTACGTCGCGACCGACGCGCAGCGCGAGCCGCGCTCCGTGCCCAAGGTAGGGCACGAGTAGCGGGCCCGCGCGATGCCAGCGGCATCCGAGTCCGCGCGTCCCGGCAGGCGCGCGTGATGCACGTTCACAGAGGAGAACTGCCCTCATGACGCGCGAAGAACTGCTCCAGTCACTCGCCACCGGCGGATCGCCGGCCGATCTCTCGCACGCGGACCTCGCCCACCTCGACGTCTCGCGGATCGACTTCCGAGCGGCGAAGCTCGCGAGCGCGGTGTTCAATGGGGCGAGCGTGCGGCAGTCGCGGTTGTCGCGATGCGACCTGTCGCGAAGCTCCTGGCGCGGCGCCGACCTCTCCCAGGCAGACCTGTCGCAGGCGGACCTGCGATCGGCCGACCTGTCCGGGGCGCGGCTCGCCGCCACCAACCTCGCCGGGACGGATCTCAAGGGCGCCGACTTCAGCGGCGCGGACCTGAGCGGCGCGTCGTTGGTAGGGTCCCAGGTCATCGACGCGAGCTTCAAGGGGGCGAACCTCGCCGGCGCGGACTTCACCGGCGCGACGCTCCGCGGGGTGCGCGGGCTCGATACCGCGAACACCTCCGGGGCGCGGGGACTCGAGGGCGCTCTCACGTAGCTCCGCGCGCACCACGCTATGCCGTCGCCGCGACGAATCGCGGCCGCAGCCGCTGCTCCCGGATCGGCCAGTTGACTGCCGCGGCGAGCAGGGCGAGCGTGATGTCCGCGTACCACATCCAGCCGTAGCTGCCGGTCCAGTCGAACGCCTTGCCGCCGAGCCAGGCGCCGAGGAAGCCGCCGACCTGGTGCGCGAGCATGACGAAGCCGAAGAGCGTCGCGACGTAGGTTGCGCCCTGCAGCTTGGAAACGAGCGCCACCGTCGGCGGCACGGTCGAGAGATACGTGAAGCCGATGACCGCGGCGAAGACGAGGAACGTGAGCTCGGTCTTCGGTGCGACCAGGAACAGCGCCACCGCCAGCGCGCGGCTGCCGTAGAGCGCCGAGAGCAGCCGCTTCGAGCGCCAGCGCGAGATCGCCCAGCCGGCGAAGAAGCTGCCGAGGATGTTGAAGAGGCCGATGACGGCGAGCGACCATGCTGCAACCTCGGTGGGCAGCACGCAGCTCGCCACGACGCCGGGCAGGTGCGTCGCGATGAACGCGACGTGGAAGCCGCAGGTGAAGAAGCCGGCGATGAGCAGCCAGAAGCTCGAATCGCGCGAGGCGCGCTTCACCGCCTGCGAGAGCGTGAGGTTCTCGCCGCCCGCCTGCGGCTGCGGCTTGCCGCGCAGCACCCAGGCGAGCGCGAGGATCGCGAGCGGCAGCAGCGCGAGCCCGTGCAACGCACCGACCCAGCCGAAGACGCCGATGAGCGCCGCCGCGAGCGGCACGATGAGGAACTGACCGAGCGAGCCGCCCGCGTTCACGAGACCCGTCGCCATGCCGCGCTTCTCGACCGGCGTGTGCCGGTTCACGGCGGACATGATCACCGACGGCCCGGCCGCGCCTGCGCCGCCGGCGGCGAGCATGCCGATCGCGAAGATGAGCGCGAGCTGCGTCTGCGCCAGCGGCACGAGGAACGTGCCGACGGCGACGAACAGCGCGCCGGCGACGAGCACGCGTCCCGAACCGTGCTTGTCTGCGATCGCGCCCGCGATCGGCTGCGCCACGCCCCACATCAGCTGGGCGACGCCGAACGCGAGGCTGATGGTGCCGATGCCGAGCCCGGTGGCCGTGTTGATCGGCCCGATGAAGAGCGCCTGCGACTGCCGCGTGCCGAGCGTCAGCGCGAAGACGAGCGCGCCGCAGAGCGTGGGGATCCAGACCTTCTTCACGCGGGCCTCCGCGGTGCCGGTTGCAGGTCGCCCGACCGGACGCGGCCGAGCGTGTCGTCAAGCAGCTCGTGCAGGATCGCGGTGCGACCCTTGCCGAGCAGCTGCTCGAGCCCGTCCTGCGCCGCGCGCCAGTAGGGAATGGCCGCGGCCCGCGCTGCGCGCCCGTCGGTAGTGATTCGGACATCGCGGCTCCGCGCATCAGCGCCGCCGATCACCTCGACCCAGCCGCGCTCGACGAGCGGCGCGACGTTACGCGTGAGCGTGGTGCGCTCGAGGTCGAGCAGCGTCGCCAGCTCGCTCATCGGGATGCTCCCGCGCACGTCGCGCTCGAGCGCGGAGAGCAGCGAGAACTGCGTGACGCGCAGCCCCGCCGGCGCGAGCGCCCGGTCGTAGTGCTGGGTCACGCGGCGCGTGAGTCGGCGCAGCCGGAAACAGGTGCAGCCGCTCACGCGGGGGGTGGCGGCCGGAGGCGCAGCGGTGGAGGACCTGGGCGACATGGTGGGTACGATCGCCAGGGCGGGCGAATGTTTGCATATGCACGCTTGTGTATGCAAGCCTTTCCCTTGTCGAAGCGCGGCGGCTTTCTGCAGCTGCTCGCGAGGGCCGGGCGGACGGCCAATCGCGCTCGGCCGGTGCTTCCCATGAGCCCGGCCCGTTCCCGGGCCCTTGAACCGGCCACCCCCCCGCGCCGGTCTCGCCGTTGCCTACAATCGACGCCGGCTGCGCCGAATCGTCTCCGCCTCCTCCCTCCTCCAGCACTTGCACGCCGTGCCCCGCGAGCCCCTCGTCGTACAACGCCCCGAAGGCCTGCACTGTCCGGCAGGCGACTTCCACGTCGATCCATGGCGGCCGGTCGAGCGCGCGGTCATCACCCACGCCCATGCCGACCACGCGCGGCGCGGCCATGGTCGCTATCTCGCGGCGCGCGCGGGCGAGCACGTTCTGCGCGCGCGCCTCGGCGAGGCGGCGATCGAGACGCTCGACTACGGCGAAGCGGTCACGCTCGGCGACGTGCGCGTCTCGCTCCACGCCGCCGGACACGTGCTCGGCTCGGCGCAGGTGCGGATCGAGCGTGAGGGCGAGGTCTGGGTGGTGTCGGGCGACTACAAGATCGAAGCCGACCGCACGTGCGCGCCGTTCGAGCCGCTCCGCTGCCACGCGTTCGTCACGGAGTCGACGTTCGGCCTGCCGATCTACCGCTGGCGGCCACCGGCCGAGACCTTCGCCAACATGAACGCATGGTGGGCGGAGAACGCGCGCGCCGGCCGCGCGTCGGTCGTCTTCGCCTACGCGCTCGGCAAGGCGCAACGCATCCTCGCCGCCGTCGATGCGAGCATCGGACCGATCGTCTGCCACGGGGCGATCGCGCCGCTGAACGCAGCGTATCGCGCGAGCGGCGTCGCGCTGCCGGAGACCCATCCCGTCACCGCGCTCGATCGCGCATCGCTTGCCACCGCACTCGTGCTCGCGCCGCCTTCGGCGCAGTCGACGCCCTGGCTGCGGCGCTTCCCCGACTACAGCGACGCCTTCGCCTCCGGCTGGATGCAGCTGCGGGGCACGCGACGCCGCCGCGCGGTCGATCGCGGCTTCGCGCTCTCCGACCACGCCGACTGGCCCGGCCTGCAGGCGGCGATCGACGCGACCGGCGCGGAGACCGTGATCGTGACGCACGGCTACGCGCAGTCGATGGTGCGCTGGCTGCAGTCGCAAGGCCTCGACGCGCGGGCCTTCGAGACCGAGTTCGAGGGCGAGGAAGGTGCCGCCGCGACGCTCGCCCCCGCGAGCGAGGCGGTCGCGGAGCCGGCGGACGTCGGATGACGACGGCATGAAGCGCCGCCCCCCGCGTCCGTGAGGGACTTTGCGCGCCTCTACGCCGCGCTCGACGCCACCACGGCGACGCGCGGCAAGCTCGAAGCGCTCGCGCGCTACCTGGCGACCGCGAATCCCGCCGACGCCGCGTGGGCGGTCTATTTCCTGTCGGGCGGCAAGCCACGGCAGCTCGTGCCGACCCGGGTGCTGCGCGCGCTTGCCGTAGAGCACGCGAAGATTCCCGACTGGCTCTTCGAGGAGTCCTACCAGGCGGTCGGCGACCTCGCGGAAACGATCGCCCATCTGCTACCGGAAACGGGCTCCGGCACCGAAGTGCCGTTCGCCGAATGGGTCGAGTCGCGCCTGCTCGCGCTGCGCGGCGTCGACGAAGCGGGGGTGCGTGAGCGGGTCGTCGCCTGGTGGATGGAGCTCGACACGCTCGAGCGCTTCGTGTTCAACAAGCTCGTCACGGGCAGCTTCCGCGTCGGCGTGTCGAAGCAGCTCGTCGTGCGCGCGCTCGCGGAGGCCTTCGGGCTGGACGCCAAGCGCGTCGCCGAGCGGCTCGCGGGGTCGTGGACGCCGAGCGCGGGCGCGTTCCTGAGTCTCGTCGCGAAAGAAGGCGAAGCGCGCGCAACCGGCGCTCCCTACCCGTTCTTCCTCGCCCATCCCCTTCAGGATGCGCCGGAGACGCTCGGCGAGCGCGATGCCTGGCAGGCAGAGTGGAAATGGGACGGCGTGCGCGCGCAGCTCGTGCGCCGCGGCGGCGAAGTGTTCCTCTGGTCGCGCGGCGAGGAGCTGGTCACGGAGCGCTTTCCCGAGATCGCCGCGGCGGCGCGCGCGCTGCCCGAGGGGACCGTGCTCGACGGTGAAATCCTCCCCTGGCGGGAAGGTGAAACGGCGCCGCTCGGCTTCGCAACGCTGCAGGTCCGTCTCAACCGCAAGAGCGTCTCTGCCAAACTGCTCGCGGAAGCGCCAGTCGCCTTCCTTGCCTACGACGTGCTCGAGCGCGACGGGCAGGATGTCCGCGCGCGTCCGGTCGCCGAGCGCCGCGAATCGCTCGAGAGCCTCCTTGCAGCGCACGCGCGCTGGCCGATCACGCTCTCGCCCGTGGTCGACGCGACCTCGTGGGCCGCGCTTGCCGACGCACGATCCGAAGCGCGTGCCCGCAACGTCGAAGGCCTCATGCTCAAGCGGCGCGCGAGCGCGTACGGCGTCGGCCGCACGCGCGGCGACTGGTGGAAGTGGAAGATCGACCCGATGAGCGTCGACGCCGTGCTCGTCTACGCCCAGCGCGGTCACGGTCGGCGCGCCAGCGTCTACACCGACTACACGTTCGCGGTGTGGGACGGCGACGCGCTCGTACCGTTCGCGAAGGCCTACTCCGGCCTGACCGACGCGGAGTTCCGGCAGGTCGACGCCTTCATCCGCAGGAACACCTTCGAGAAGTTCGGGCCGGTGCGCAGCGTGAAGCCCGAGCTCGTGTTCGAGATCGGCTTCGAGGGCATCCAGAGCTCGACGCGCCACAAGTCGGGGATCGCGGTGCGCTTCCCGCGCATGCTGCGCTGGCGCACGGACAAGCGCCCCGAGGAGGCGGACGGGCTCGACGCGCTGCGCGCCCTGCTCGAGCCGCGGCGATGAGCGACGTCGCGATCCTCGGCGTCGACTTCACCTCCGCGCCGCGCCCGGCGAAGCCGATCACCGTCGCGCGCGGACGCCTGGGCGGCGACGCACTGCACGTCGAGCGCATCGACGCGCTGCACGACTTCGCCGGCTTCGAAGCGCTGCTGCGTGAGCCCGGACCGTGGATCGGCGGCTTCGACTTCCCTTTCGGCCTGCCGCGCGAAGCGGTGCACGACCTCGGCTGGCCGGGGCACTGGGAGGCGCTGGTGCGCCATTGCGCGGCGCTCGGCAAGGACGCCTTCCGCGCCGCGCTCGACCGTTACCGTGAGTCGCGGCCTGTCGGCGCGCGCTACGCCCACCGTGCGACCGACCTGCGCGCCGGTTCGCACAGCCCGCTCAAGCTCGTGAACCCGCCGGTGGGGATGATGTTCCTCGCCGGCGCGCCGCGACTGCTCGACGCGAACTTGACGCTGCCGGGCATCCGCCGCGGCGACCCCATGCGCGTCGCCGTGGAGGCCTACCCGCGGCTCGCCGCGCTCGCGGTCACTGCCGCGCCCTACAAGTCCGACGAGCGCGCGAAGCAGACGCCCGCGCGCCGTCGCGAGCGGGCAAGGATCGTGGCCGGCCTCGCGAACGGCGCTGCCCTCGGGCTTCGCCTCGAAGCGCCGTGCGCCCTCCTCCGCTCGCTCACGCGCGACGCTACGGGGGACCGCCTCGACGCGGTGCTGGCGGCGCTGGAGGCGGCGTGGTGTTGGCAAAGGCGCAAGCGGCGTTACGGCCTGCCGCGCGACATCGATCCCTGTGAGGGCTGGATCGCGACCGCGCGGCCGCCGCGGCGAGCGAAGCGCGAGAGCGCAGCCGGCGCGTAACGCCGACGCGTGTGCAAGTGTGGTGTGGGCAAACGACGGCTCGCGGAGCGACGGGCGCCCCGGAATCAGAAAACCCCGGGGGCGCTCCGGCTTCCTCTACGTGCTCGTTTGATCGTCAGCCGGGAACAGCCCCGAGACGTCCACCGGGTACGCACTTGCCGCAAGTTCGCCGGCCGGCCCGAAGAACTGCAACCGCTTCGAGGCCAGATACGCGATCCACACCTCGACCGCGCCTGCCGCGAGATAGGCGACGACCTTCTCGCGCAGCTCCTTCCGTGAGTTCGACGGCGACGCGATCTCGACGCAGATTTCAGGGGCGCGCAAGAACGGCGTCTCGGTGCCGTGTTTGCAGACGAACTCCGCCGAGTACCAGGCGACATCGGCGACGAGAACGCCCGCGGGCGTGAGGATGGATGCCTCGGTCTGCACGCGCCCGCCAAGCGCCGCAAGTCGCTGCCCCACGGCGAACTGCACGACGCCATGCTGATTGTTCGCAGGACTCATCAGCATTCGTCCCCAGACGTCGAGTTCGACCTTGCCCGGCAGGTTAGCGAACCGCGGGTCGTGGCACAGCTCGCGAAACCGCGCCCCGAGTTCCTCGGGGGACAGCGGTGCCACGATCACTTCATCGATCGCGCCCATGAGCTGCGGATCCGAACCTGACGATCAACATCTAGCATCGGGTGCGCGATGCGGTCGGACGGCACGGCCAGCTTTCGTGGCAGAGGCATCGCCGTATAGGCCACTGGGTGAGCCGCGCGTACGCCGCCGCGCGACCGCCCACGACGGCTGCCGATCACCTCGCGGGATGCCGCTCGCGCCCAGGCAGCGTACCACGTCCTTTGCCCGAGGCGCAGCGACGACCGCCCGCGAATCGAAGCATCCGTCAGGACACCGGGCCACCAAGTCGCGGGCGCCCGCCGCCGGTCTTCACGCGTGTGTGTCCGGGTTCACGACGCCACCGCCAGCGGCGCTTGAGACGACGCGCGTGCCGTATCGACCCCGGAGGCTTGCGGCGTCTCGACGGTCGAGGGTTGCGCGCGCCGCGCATCGAAAACGAACAGCTCCGCGAGCCGCGGGTCGTGTGCCGCGAACACGCGATGCGGGCATCCCTGCTCCTCGGCGTGCGACCATGCCGCGGCAGCGGCGTCGGAATCTCCCAGCGCGAGATGCGCGGCGGCGGCGTGGGTCGCCGCGGGCAAGGAGCGCGTGTCATCTCCCCACGCCTGGACGATGCGCCGCGCCGCGGTCGTGTCGCCGCGGCGGGCGAGCACGTAGGCGAGCACCGCCGCGTGGCTTCGCGCGCAGTCGGATGCGCGAGCCATGCGCTGCGCGAGCTCGAGCGCCTCGGTGCTGCCGGATGCCGCGCTCACCAGCGACAGCGTGCGCCAGACCTCCTCAGGCTCGTGCAGCTCGCACGCGGCGCCGCGCAGCTCGGTCAGTGCCTGCTGCGCGCGGCCGGAGCAGAAGAGCAGCCAGCCGACCAGCGCGCGGGGCGCCGGATGCAGGGGGTTGAGCTCGACGGCAGCTCGGGCCTCGTCCAGTGCCTCGCCGCAGCGTCCTCGGGCGGGCAGCAGCCACGCGCGATAGAAGCGCGCGAGCCAGAAGCAGGGATCGAGACCGATGGCACGCGCGAGATCCGCCATGCCGAGGTCGATCCGGCCCTCGATCGCGCCTTGCACCCACCCGCGCACTGCGAGCGCGCCAGGGTCGTCAGGGTCGATGGCAAGCGCGCGCTCCGCGGCCGCCAACGCTTGCCGACCGGCGTGCCGCGGATCGGCGTAGCCCCGGATCGCCGCGGCGGCGTGGCACTCCGCGATCGCCGCCCACGCCGGCGCGTAGCCGGAATCGATCCGTGCCGCCCGTTCGAAGGCGCGGACCGCGGCCTCCAGCCCTGCGCGCGTCCCCTTGCCGCGCAGCTGGCGCGCGACCTGGAAGGTCTCGAACGCGGCCGCGTGCGGGGTTGCCGCGAGCCTGACCGTGGCCGAGGCGGACTGCGTGCGTGCAAGACTCACCGGCGCCGTCAGCCGGTAGCCCACACCGTAGACCGTCTCCACCAGCTCGCCTCCGCCATGCGTGCCGAGGGCGCGGCGCAGGAGGTAGACGCTGCGCGCGATGCTGTCGTCGGAGGCGTCGCCGCGCGGCCAGACCGACTGCACGTACTCGTCGCGGCTCACGACGGCGCCGCACCGCGCGAGCAGCAGCGACAGCCCGCGCAGCTCCTTGCGTGCAAGGTGGATCGGCCGACCGGCACGGAACAGACCGCGCTCGGGATCGAACCGGAAACCCGCGAAGTCGAGCACGGGCGAAGGGGTGTCCTGATGATCGTCGTCCGGCGCGGTGCCGAGCACTTCACTGGCCCGCACCACCGACCCCTTCCGGCCGATCACCGAGGGTTGCACTGCGCCTCGAGAAAGGACTTGGGTTTGCACGGCAGGCACCTGAAGGTGGCAAGGACGGCGCGGAGTGTTTCATCCGCGGCGCGATCCGTCCAATGCCATGCGTGCACAATGGCGATGCGCGAAGCGCATGGTACGGCTCTGCGCCGGGGTCAGAACGCCGCGATCCGCTCGAAAACCCAGAAGCTCGCGAGCCCGCCGATCACGTACGGCGGAATGCTCCACGACCAGCGCGGCAGTGTGAAATGCAGTGTCTTGGCGAGCCGGCGCGTCGCGGCAAGCAGGACGAGCACCACCGCGAGGAAGAGCAGCTGACCGATCTCGACGCCGACGTTGAAGAAGGCGAGCGCGAGCGGGATCGCGTTCTGCGGCAGGCCGACCTCGGCGAGCGCGCCCGCGAAGCCGAGACCGTGCAGGAGGCCGAACGCGAACGCGATCACCCACGGGTAGCGCTCGGTGAGGCCGGGCTTGCCCTGGCGGCCATGCACGATCTCCGCCGCAACGAAGACGATCGAGAGTGCGATCGCCGCCTCGACCGGGGGCCCGGGCACGTACACCCAGCCGAGCGTCGCCGCGAAGAGTGTCAGGCTGTGCGCGACCGTGAACGCCGTGATGGTCGCAATGAGGCGCCGCGTGCCCTTCACCAGGATCAGCAGCGCGAGCACGAAGAGCAGGTGGTCGAACCCGGTGAGGATGTGCTCGATGCCGAGCAACGTGTAGGTCTGCACCACCTCGTAGGCCCCGGGGCTCGCCGTGACGACGAAGCGGGGCTCGAGGGGATTGATGCGCGCGAGCTGCGTCGTCCCGTCCGCGCGCGCGAGCCGCACGAGCACGTCGATCCGCATCGTCCCGAGGTCGGGGAAGGCGATCGCCTTGCCCGCGAGGCCGCCGTCCACCTCGATCCGCCAGCGCTGCACCGCGGCGTTCGCCGCGAAGGCGCTCGTCCGCTCGGAAAGGTCGCGGGTGCCTCCGGGGAACAACGGCTTCACCCTGAGCACCGTGTTCTCGTCGAGCGCCGGCACCTTCCACAGCACGTCGTAGGTCGTGGGACCGACCTGCGTCAGCTGCAGGTAGGCGGGCCGGAACTCGTCGGCATGGGCCGTCCCGAGCATGGCGAGCAGCCACGCGACAAGCACCGCGCGGGCGGCGCGCATCACGGCTTCACGGCCCCGGTGACCTTCGCTTCGATCACGACGTCGTAGCGCTCGCGCATGCGCCGGTAGTCCTCCTCGAGCGCGCGCTTGCGACGGTCGTTCTCCCATTCGCGCAGCACCTGAGCGCGAACCTGTTCGAGCGGCGGCACGCCACCCGGCGTGCGCGCATCGACGCGGACCAGGTGGACGCCGAAGCCGGACGTCACCGGCCCCGCCCACTCGCCGACAGGCAGCGTCTCGAGCTGCGCGACGAACTTCTCGCCGAACGTGCGGGCCACGAGGTCGAGCGGCGCATCCTGCTCGGACCGCGGCAGGAGCGTTGCGACGCCGAGCTTCTCGGGTGCAGTGCCAAGCTCGAGCGCGCGGCGCGCGGACGCGAGCCCCGCGTCCACGTTGGCGTCGCTGCCCGCGGGGGCGACGAGAATCTGCTCGAACGTGACGACCGCGGGCTGGCGGAACGCATCCGGATGCGCCTCGAGGTACGCGGCCAGGTCGGCTTGCGCCGGCAAGGTGCGCGCGCTCGTTTCCTCCGAGAGCACCTCCAGCTTCTGCCGGATCCGGCGTTTGATGACCGGATCGTCGCGGTCGAGCCCGAGCGCCTCGCCCTCGCGGTACATGATCTCGTCGCGGATGTAGGCGTCGATCAGCCCGCGCAGTTCCTCCGGAGTCGGCGGGCGACGCCACGTCGCCTCGAACTGGCGCGCGATCGTGTCGACCTGGGCCTGGCCGACGACGATCTGCTTCGGATCGCTGCCCGGCGCAACGCGCCCGTACCAGAGGAAGAGCGCGAGCCCGATGAGCAGGAAGTGGAACAGGGGCTCGCGGAGGATGCGGCGGTGGATCATGACGGGCGACGACGTGTTCGGCCGGCGTCAATCCGCTTCGGACAGCAGTGGATCAGGCGGATGCGTCCGCCTTCTCGACCAAGCGTCAATACGGTGGCGCGATCACGACGTACTGGGGTCCCTGGGGCTGGTACCAGACGGTGCCGCACTGCTGATAGATCAGGCCGCCGTAGTTCACCGGGACGCACCCGGGCGGTGGTGCGTTCACGATCGAGCCGATGACTGCGGACGTCACCGCGACCGTGGCGGTCACCGCGGCCGCAGTCGCGATCGGGTGATAGTCGTTGTCCCAGCCGTTGTTGCAGCATCCGCCGCGGCGATCGACATCCACGTTGACGCTCTTGTTGACGTTGACGTTGTTGACGCTGGTGCTGCGGACGTTGTTGGTACGCACGTCGGCCCGGTTGTTGTTGACCTGGACGTTGTGCTTGGCGCCCC
>Ga0209254_10001748_pt1 | contig 19580 bp, 18 predicted proteins | sample FrelakmetDIP11DI_FD_187148 | JGI IMG/M metagenome (GOLD analysis project Ga0209254, IMG submission 187148) | Freshwater lake sediment microbial communities from the University of Notre Dame, USA, for methane emissions studies - DIP11 DI (SPAdes)... | ecosystem: Environmental > Aquatic >...
AAGCTGCTGGTGGTGGTGGCGGTGATGTTCGGCTTCGGCTATGCGCTGGTGCCGATGTACCGCGCCATCTGCGACGCCCTGGGCATCAACGTGCTGTCGCTTTCGGAGCAGCGCATCGCCACCGGCAACTGGAGCGGGCGCGCGGCGGCAACCAACACGCAGGTAGACACCACGCGGCTGATCACCGTGGAATTCGACGCCAACGCGCGCGGGCCCTGGGACTTCAAGCCGGCGCAGCGTTCCGTGCAGGTGCATCCGGGCGAGCTCACGACGGTGATGTACGAGTTCAGGAATATCCAGAATCGCACCATGGCCGCGCAGGCGATTCCCAGCTACGCGCCCATGCAGGCCAGTGCGCACTTCAACAAGCTGGAATGCTTCTGCTTCAACGAATACATCCTGGCGCCGGGCGAGAGCAAGCAGTGGCCGGTGGTCTTCGTCATCGACCCCAAGCTGCCCAAGGACGTGACCACCATCACGCTCTCTTATACCTTCTTCGAGGTCGGCGGCAAGGTGCCCGCCGCGCCGGCGGGCACGCTCGGTGCGGCGGTGGTCGTGAGGGGACCGGGGGCGTGAGCGACCTGATGGAGGCCGCCTCGCGGCGCGGTTCGCTGCTGCAGACGATGCGCGCCGTGGCCTGGTCCTTCCTCGGCATCCGCCGCTCCGACGGCTACGCCCAGGACGTGGGCAAGCTCAACCCGGTACACGTGGTGATCGCCGGGGTGCTGGGTGCCGCGGTGTTCGTGGTGGCGCTGGTGCTGCTGGCGCGTTGGGTGGTCGGCAGCGGTGTCGCCACCTGAACCGGGCCACGATCAACCCAGAATCTTAGGTTCGAGGAGAAAGTTCGAGATGTCAGCCACGACCCCCGCGGGACACACCCCGTACTATTTCGTGCCAGCGCCTTCGCGCCACCCGGTGATGGTGGCCTTCGGTTTGCTGCTGGTGATCTACGGTGCCGGCCAGTGGATCAACGGCGCCGGCTGGGCGGCCTATGTGCTGCTCGCCGGCATGGTGATCTGGCTGTCGGTGCTGTTCCAGTGGTTCAGCCAGGCCATCCGGGAAAGCGAAGGCGGCCTGTATTCCGACCGCATCGATGTTTCGTACCGCTGGAGCATGAGCTGGTTCATCTTCAGCGAGGTGATGTTCTTCGCCGCGTTCTTCGGCGCGCTGTACTGGGCCCGAGTGCACGCCGTGCCCATGCTCGGCAACCTGGACCACCAGATCCTGTGGCCCGACTTCAAGGCCCTCTGGCCCAGTGCCGGTGCCGGCATCACGGCGTCGCCGGCCGGCACGGTGGAGCCGTTCCAGACCATAGGCCCCTGGCCGCTGCCTACCATCAATACCGCGCTGCTGCTGACCTCGGGCGTGACGCTCACGATCGCGCACCACGCGCTCATCGCCAACCAGCGCGGCAAGACCGTGTTCTGGATGTGGGTCACCGTGATCCTGGGCGCCACCTTCCTGGGCGTGCAGGCCTACGAATATGCCCACGCCTACAACGACCTGAACCTCAAGCTCAGCTCGGGCATCTTCGGCTCCACCTTCTTCATGCTCACCGGCTTCCACGGGTTCCACGTGCTGGTGGGCATGCTGATGCTGCTGTTCATCACGCTGCGCCTCATGAAGGGCCATTTCACCCCGGAACGCCATTTCGGCTTCGAGGGTGCGGCCTGGTACTGGCACTTCGTCGACGTGGTCTGGCTGGGCCTGTACGTGGTGGTGTACTGGCTCTAGGCCTTACGCTTTCGGGCACGAAAATAAGCGCCGCCCGCCGCGGCGCTTTTTTGTTTCGGACCCGCGGCGGCGGTCAACCGCCCACGGGCAGGCCGCCCGGCCGCACCCAGCCCATCGCCCAGCCCAGCATGATCAGCAGGAACAGCGCCACCGACAGGCCCACGCGCAGTGCCAGCGCACGCGCCATCTGCTTGCCGCGCGGGTCGCTTTCGCGGCTCTTGCGCAGCATCAGCACGCCAGCGCCAGCCAGCGCGACCAGCACGGCCAGCAGGAGCAACACCATCACGGTCTTCATGGCGCAGGATTATCGGCGCGGGGCGGCCGCATGACGGCGGCAGGGCGGCGCTGGATCGTGCTCCTGGCCGCGCTGGCGGCCACATTGGTGACGGCACGCCTGGGTGTCTGGCAACTCGACCGCGCGGCGCAGAAGAACCAGGCGCAGGCCACGCTCGATGCGCGCATGGCGCTGCCGGCCTTGCTGCCGGCCGAACTGGCGCGCGAGGCGCAGGCCGCCGCGGCCCAGCATCACCGCGCCGTCCGGCTCGAAGGCCAGTGGCTGGCCGAACGGACGATCTACCTGGAAAACCGCCAGATGAACGGCCGACCGGGCTTCTTCGCCGTGACGCCGCTGCGCCTGGACGACGGCAGCGCGGTGCTGGTGCAGCGCGGCTGGCTGCCGCGCGACCCGATGGACCGCACGCGCATCGTGGCGGCACCGCCGGCGCCGGGCCGCGTGGTCATACTGGGCCGCATCGCCCCCGCGCCAGGGCGGTTGTACGAGTTCGAAGCCGTGGCCTCGGGCCCGATCCGGCAAAATCTCTTTCTCGACGCTTATGCGCGTGAAACCGGGTTGCCGCTGCGGCCGTTGACCGTGGTGCAGGAAGACGGCCAGCCGCCGCCCGACGACGGCCTGCTGCGTCAATGGCCCCGCCCCGCCGCCGGCGTGCACAAGCACTACGGCTATGCCTTTCAATGGTTCGCCCTGAGCGCGCTCATCCTGGGTCTGTATGTCTGGTTCCAACTCATCCGCCCGCGCCGGGCAAGGCAGGGGTCTCTTGGCTGAACCGCTGCGCATGACCGTGCACGACGTCGCCGCGCCCGACCTCGCCGATCCCGACGCGGTCGAGCGCGGCCGCACCCGGCGCGGCCGCATTCGCATGCTGCTCGTGCTGCTGGTGTGCGCGGCGCCCGTCATCGCTTCGTACTTCACCTATTTCGTCATCCGGCCCGAAGGCCGCACCAATTACGGCGAGCTGATCCTGCCCACGCGCAGCCTGCCGGCACTGGCGTTGCGCACGCTCGACGGCGCCGAGGTGCCGGCCGGCACGCTGCGTGGCCAGTGGCTGCTGGTGGTTGTGGCGCCGTCGTCTTGCGACAAGAGTTGCGAGGAGCGGCTCTTCATGCAGCGCCAGCTGCGCGAGATGCTGGGCCGCGAGCGCGACCGCCTCGACAAGGTCTGGTTCGTCACCGACAACGCACCGCTGGCGGCACCGCTGCGCGCCGCGGTCGAGGCCGCCCCGGCGACGACCGCGCTGCGCGTCGAGCGCGAGGCGCTGGCCGGCTGGCTGGCGCCGGCCGAGGGGCAGGCGCTGGAAGACCACCTGTACCTCGTCGACCCGATGGGCGAGTGGATGATGCGCATGCCGGCCGCGGCCGAGCCCTCACGCGTCAAGCGCGACCTCGACCGCGTGCTGCGCGCCTCGGCTTCGTGGGACAAGGCGAGCCGCTGATGGACACCACGCCGCTCGTCGACTGGGCTCCGCTGGCGCGCCTGTTGCTGCTGGCGGTAACGATCGCGCTCGTGCCGCTGGCCTGGCTGTGGCTGCGCCAGCGCGGCAGCGACATGCGCGGCCGCCTGGCCGCATTGACGGCGCTGACGATGTTCCTGACCTTCGACCTCGTCGTCTTCGGGTCCTTCACGCGGCTCACCGATTCCGGCCTGGGCTGCCCCGACTGGCCGGGCTGTTACGGCGAGGTCAGCCCCTTCGGCGCGCGCGACGCCATCCACGCCGCACAGTCGGCCACGCCGGGCGGCCCGGTCACCTGGTCGAAGGCCTGGATCGAGATGATCCACCGCTACCTGGCCATGACGGTGGGGGCGCTGATCCTGGTCATGGCCGTGGTGAGCTGGACCCAGCGCATGCGGCTGCCGTTTTCGCCATGGTGGCCGACGCTGACGCTGGTCTGGGTCGTCGTGCAAGGGCTGTTCGGCAAGTACACAGTCACGCTCAAGCTCTACCCGCTGATCGTCACGCTGCACCTGCTGGGCGGGCTGTTGCTGCTGGCACTGCTGGCGGCGCAGCACGCCACCTTCAGCGGGCGCTCGTTGGTGCTGGGGCGCGCATTGCGGCGCGGCGCCTGGGTCGTGCTGGCGCTGCTGGGCGTGCAGGTCGCGCTCGGCGGCTGGGTCAGCAGCAACTACGCGGTGCTGGCCTGCACCGGCTTCCCGCAGTGCAACGGCGCCTGGTGGCCGGCCATGGACTTCGGCCACGGCTTCACGCTGCTGCGCGGCCTGGGCGAGGGGCGCGACGGCAGCGGCCTCACGTTCGAGGCGCTGGTGGCCGTGCACATGGCGCACCGCCTGTTCGCACTGGCGGCCATTGCTGCGCTGCTGTGGCTGGCATGGCGACTGTGGCGCCAGCCCGAAGGGGCGCTGCGCCGCCAGGGTGCCGGGCTGGCTGCGCTGACGGGGCTGCAGTTCGCCAGCGGGCTGTCGAACGTGGTGCTCGGCTGGCCGCTGGTGGCGGCCCTGGGGCACAGCGCTGGCGCCGCTGGCATGGTGCTGTTGCTGACGCTGCTGCTGGCGCGCAGCGCCCCCGGCCGCGTGGCTGGCGCGGCACCGCGGGCGCTGGCGGCGGCTGCCTAGAATCAAGGCTCCCTCCGCCCCGATGGCCCAGACCCTCACCGCCCCCCGCAGCCTGGCCGCGCGCTGGTCGCAGTACTACGTGCTGACCAAGCCGCGCGTGGTGCAGCTCATCGTCTTCTGCGCGCTGATCGGCATGTTGCTGGCGCAACCCGGCCTGCCCGACTGGCGGCTGGCCGGCGCCGCCACCGTGGGCATCTGGCTGGTGGCCAGCGCGGCGGCGGCCTTCAACTGCCTCGTCGAGCAGCGCATCGACAGCCGCATGGCCCGCACCTCGTGGCGGCCCAGCGCCAAGGGCGACTTGAGCTCGGCGCAGACGCTGGTGTTTTCCGCCGTGCTCTGCGCCCTGGGCAGTGCGCTGCTGTACTGGGCCGTGAACCCGCTGACGATGTGGCTCACCTTTGCCACCTTCGTCGGCTATGCGGTCATCTACACCGTGGTGCTGAAACCGCTGACGCCGCAGAATATCGTCATCGGTGGCGCCTCCGGCGCCATGCCGCCGGTGCTGGGCTGGGCCGCGATGACGGGCGAGGTGGGGCCCGAGGCGATGATGCTGTGCCTGATCATCTTCCTGTGGACGCCGCCGCACTTCTGGGCGCTGGCGCTGTACCGCGTGGAGGACTACCGCAAGGCCGGCCTGCCCATGCTGCCCATCACCCACGGCCCCGAATTCACGCGGCTGCAGGTGCTGCTGTACACCCTGGTGCTGTTCGCGGCCACGCTGCTGCCGTTCGTCTACGGCATGAGCGGCTGGATCTACCTGCTGGCGGCGCTGGTCCTGGGCGGGATCTTCATCCTGTATGCGTGGCAGTTGTGGCGAGACTACAGCGACCTGCTCGCGCGGGCGACCTTCCGCTTCTCCATCTGGCACCTGTCGCTGCTGTTCGCCGCGCTGCTGCTCGACCACTACCTGAGCCCATGGCTGTTCTCTTCCGCCTCCTGACTCTCCTGGCCCTGGCCACGCTCCTTGCCACCCCCCTGGCCGGGTGCGAGCGCGGCGCCACCCCGTCGTTCAAGGCCATCGACATCACCGGCGCCGAATATGCACAGGGTTTCGACCTGCCCGACGCCAGCGGCCAGCGCCGCACGCTGGCCGACTTCAAGGGCCGTGTCACGCTGGTCTTCTTCGGCTTCACGCAGTGCCCCGACGTGTGCCCGACCACGCTGCTGGAGATTGCCGAGGTGAAGAAGGCGCTGGGCGCCGGCGGCGAGCGCGTCCAGGGCGTCTTCGTCACCGTTGACCCCGAGCGCGACACGCCCGAGGTGCTGAAGGCCTACGTCGACAATTTCGGCGCCGGCTTCGTGGCCTTGCGCGGCACGATGGAAGAAACGGCGGCGGTGGCCAAGGCCTTCAAGGTCTATTACGCCAAGGTGCCGGGGCAGGCGCCGGGCAGCTACACCATGGACCACACCGCGGGTGCCTATGTCTTCGACGCCAACGGCAAGGTGCGCCTCTTCACGCGCTACGGCACGGGTGCCGAGGCGCTGAAGCACGACCTGCAGATCCTGCTGGCCCAGCCCGCCGGCTGAGCTGGCAGCGAAAGCGCATCTCGAAGAAGCCGCAACAGCGAAGGACGGCTCCCGCAGGAGCCGTCATGACCACCGGGCCGCGGCGCGATCAGACCGCTGCCAGCGCCTTGCGCATCTTCTTCAGCGCCGCCACTTCGATCTGGCGGATGCGCTCGGCGCTCACGCCGTATTCGGCCGCCAGCTCGTGCAGCGTCATGCCGCCGGAAGCGTCGTCGTTGACCTTCAGCCAGCGCTCCTCGACGATGCGGCGGCTGCGTGCGTCCAGTGCATTCAGCGCCTGCGCGATGCCGTCGCCGGCCAGCCAGTCGCGGTGCAGGGCCTCCAGGCGCCGCGTCGGTTCGCTGCTGTCGTCGGCCAGGTAGGCGATGGGGGCGTAGCTCTCCTCGCTGTCGTCGCTCTGCGGCTCCAGCGCCACGTCGCCGCCGGTCAGCCGGGTCTCCATCTCGATCACCTCGGCCGGCTTGACATTCAGCGCGCGCGCCATCGTGTCCACCTCGGCCGGCGTGAGCGTATTGCGGTGCGTATCGGCGTCGAGCGCGTCTTCCTTCAGACCCTGCTTCATCGAGCGCAGGTTGAAGAACAGCTTGCGCTGGGCTTTGGTGGTGGCCACCTTGACCATGCGCCAGTTCTTCAGGATGTATTCGTGGATCTCGGCCTTGATCCAGTGCATGGCGTAGCTCACCAGGCGCACGCCCTGCTCGGGGTCGAAGCGCTTGACGGCCTTCATCAGGCCCACGTTGCCTTCCTGGATGAGGTCGCCCTGCGGCAGGCCGTAGCCCAGGTACTGGCGCGAGATCGACACCACCAGCCGCAGGTGCGAGAGCACCAGCCGCCCGGCGGCCTGCACGTCGCCCTGCCCGCGCAGCTTGCGCGCGAAGTCCAGCTCCTGCCCGTGCGTGAGCATGGGCAAGCGGTTCACCGCCGAGACATAGGCGTCGAGGTTGCCGAGCGAAGGCACCAGCGACCAGGGGTCGCGCACGGTCAGGGCATGCGAAGCAGATGGTTTCATGCGACTTGGGATTTCGAGTGAAGCTGATCGGTTCCACAGATATTAGCACTCTCCCGCGACGAGTGCTGATACCACGGAGCTTCGGGACATCCGTTGCGTGTCGAAGGTCAAAGATCGGATGAAAATGCGAAAGTGTTCGCTCACATTTATAGACGGGACTGGACACTGTTCAGCACGCCGTCCACGAGTTTCAGGAACTGCGTGACATCCAGCGGCTTGGTCACGTAGTGTGCCGCGCCCAGCGTCAGCGCCTGTTCCATGTGCTGCGGCGAGGCGTCGGCCGAGACCACGATCACCGGAATGTCGGCCAGCAGGTCGTCGCCCTTCAGGTGCCGCAGCAGTTCCAGCCCGCTGACGTCGGGCAATTGCATATCGAGCAGGATCAGGTCGGGGCGCCGTTGCCGGATGCCGGTCACGCCGTCCAGTCCCAGCGCCGAGCATTCCAGCACGATCTGCTCGCGCATCGCCAGCACGCCGCGCATGACCTCGATATTGATCGCGTTGTCTTCCACGTAGTGCACCAGGCGCTGCTCGTAGGGGGCGGGCCGGGCGGCGCCGGGGTCTGCCGGTGGTGTTCCGGCCGCCTCTGCGGCCGGCAGGCGCAGCGTGAAGGTGGAACCGGCATCGGCCCGGCTGCTGGCCTGCAGCGTGCCGCCCATCAGTTCGGCCAGGCGGCGACTGATGACGAGGCCGATGCCCGTGCCTTCGATGCCGCTGTTCTCGCGCCCCAGTCGGTTGTAGGGCTGGAACAGCGCCGCCATCTGGTCTTCGGTCATGCCCAGCCCGGTGTCGGCGACCGTGATCTCGACCAGGCCGCCGGCCGCGCGGCGCGAGCCGATGCTGACCTGGCCGCCGCGCCGGTTGTACTTGACCGCGTTGCTCAGCAGGTTGGTCAGGATCTGCTTGACGCGCGTGGCGTCACCCCGCACGGCCGGGGCCTCCGCGGCCAGGTGCTCCTCCAGCGTGAGGCCGAGTTCCGCCGCAGGTGCTTCGATCAGGGCCCGGCAGGCCGCCACCAGCGGCGCCAGTGGCAGCGGCTCCAGCACCAGCGGCACGGTGCCGGCCTCCATGCGCGCCAGGTCCAGCGTGTCGTTGATCATTTCCAGCAGGTGCCAGCCGGCGCGCTGGATGTGCTGCGCCCACTCGGTCTGGTGCGGCGCCAGCCCGGGCTCGTGGTCCATGCCCAGCAACTGCGCGAAGCCGATCATGGCGTTCAGCGGCGTGCGCAGTTCATGGCTCATGCGCGAGAGGAAATCGCTCTTGGCGCGGTTGGCGGCCTCGGCGCGGCGCAGCGCGTCCTCTGACGCCTGCAGTTGCAGGTGTTCGGTGATGTCCTCCAGCACGCCCACGATGCGCACCACGCGGCCGCGCTCGTTGCGCAGCGCCGCCGCACTCACGCGCACCAGCAGTTCCCGCTGGTCGGTACGGCGCAGCCGCACCGGTTCGAGCACGGGGTCGGGCATGCCGGCGAAGAGGTCGCGCCGCTGGCGCACCACGCGGGCCACGTCGTCGGGGTGCACGATCTCCAGCACCGAGCGTCCGCGCAGGGCACCGTTGCTGCAGCCCGTCATCTGGCACAGCTGCGCATTGCCTTCGATGATGCGGCCCCCGGGGTCGAGGAACATCATGCCGATGGGCGCATGGTCGAAGATGCTGCGCAGGCGCTGCTCGCTTTCAAGCAGCGCCTGCTCGGCCCCGGCGCGCTCGGCCGCGTGCTGCTGCAGGCTGGCGGTGGCCGCCTGCACGGCCAGCTCGGTGCGCCGGCTGTGCCCGGTGACGGTGAGCAGCAGCGCGCCGAGCATGGCCGCCGAGGCCAGGCCCGCCAACGACAGCAGCCAGGTCGTCTCGCGCTGCTGGCCCGGCACGCTGGAAACGGCGGCGCTGACCCGCAGTTCGTAGCTGCGGTCGCCGAGTTGCAGCGTGCGCAGCGTGGCGAAGTCGGTGTCCGTGTCGGCGACCGGGTTCAGGGTGTCGCAATGTGCATCCCCTGCCAGCTTGCGGTGTGGTGCGGGGGTGACGGGGTCGACGAGGCACCAGCGCAGGTAGACCTGGTCTGCCGGTGCCAGACCGGCCAAGGCCGCCTCGGTACGCAGGGTGACGAAGACGACACCGCTGAACGAGGCGATGCGCGCGGCCTCGTTGTCAGGCTCGCCGCGGTACAGCGCCTGGTACACGACGATGCCGGTTTCGTCGGCAGCCGACTGCGTGAGCCGGAAGCCCGCCGTGGCGGCCGGCTGGCCGTTGCCGCGCGTGGCCAGGATGGCGGCGCGCGCCTCCGGCACCGACAGCGCGTTGACCCCTAGCGCGGCCGCATTGCCGGCTGCGGGTTGCACGTGGCGCAAGGCCAGGACCTCGCCATCGGCGTCGCGTGCGGCGCCGCCGTCACGGTCGAAGACCTGGTAGCCGACGACGCCCTGCGCCTGGGCCTGGGCTTCGAACGCCGGCAGCGCGTCCAGCGCCACGCGTTCGCTGTAGCCCATGGCCTGCAGCGGAATGGGCTGTTCCAGCCACCAGCGCGCGGCCTCGCGCAGCGTGCTGTCGTCCAGTTCGCCGTGCGCGCGCGCTGCGCTGTGCAGCGCCTGCAACGCATACAGCGGCGCACTCAGCCGCGCATGGGCCTCGGTGGCCAGGCGGTCCGCGCCGCGTTCGAAGGTGGCCATCAGGCGCTGACGGTCGAGCCGATCCAGTTCGATCACCGCCCCCGCCAGCAGCGCCAGCGCCACCAGCGTGGGCAGGCCCACGGTGAGCCGCCGGGGGAACCAGTCCTCGCGTGGGCGCCCGATCAGCGTCAACGCCAGAGGGGCGCCGATGAGCACGCCCAACGTGTCGCCGACCCACCACGTGAGCCATGTGGCCGGCGCCGCATCCACCGCAAGGGCGCCGTTCAACAGCAGGGCCGGCACGGCCACGCTCGCGCTCACGGTGCATGCCACCAAGCCACCCAGACCGCCGGTCAGCAGGATGTCGTGCGGCGCGTTCAGCAGCAGCGGCAGGCCCACGAAGCGGCGGATCAGCGCCGCGCCGAGCCCGGCCTGCAAGGCAGCGCCGACGCCAATGACCAGGGGCAGCGCCACCAGCGCCAGGCCCGCCTGCCCGCGCAGCAGCCCGAGTGCTCCATTGACGATGAAGGACCCCAGCAGCACGCCCGGTAGCGCGGCGCGCCCGAAGGTGAGGGTGGCCGCCAGCGCGATGCCCGCCGCCGGATAGAGCGGCGACGCATAACCCGGCGGTTCGGCCAGCACCAGCCCCAGGCCACCTACGGCCGTGTAGGCCGCGGCGGTGGCGAGTGCCACGACCCAGGCCCAGGTGGGCGTGGACGCGCGCGGCGGTGGCGCCGAAAGCGGCGCGGGAATGGTGGTCATCGGGGGGGGCTCAGTGCAACGGTGCCGCACGGCACCGGCCGCGGGGCACGCGCGCGTGTGTCCGTTGTGACGGGCTCAGACGTTGAACAGAAAGTTCAGCACGTCACCGTCCTTCACCACGTATTCCTTGCCCTCGGAGCGCATCTTGCCCGCCTCCTTGGCGCCATGCTCGCCCTGGCAGGCGATGAAGTCGTCGAAGGCGATGGTCTGGGCGCGAATGAAGCCGCGTTCGAAATCGGTGTGGATGACACCGGCCGCCTGCGGCGCCGTATCGCCGATGTGAATGGTCCAGGCGCGCACCTCCTTGACTCCGGCGGTGAAATAGGTCTGCAGGCCGAGCAGCTTGAAGGCGGCGCGGATGAGGCGGTTCAGCCCCGGCTCGTCCTGCCCCATCTCGTGCAGGAAGAGGGCCTTGTCCTCGTCGGACATGTCAGCCAGTTCGGCCTCGGTCTTGGCGCAGATGGCCACCACCGGCGCGTTCTGCTGCGCCGCGAAGGCTTCCAGCCGCGTCAGGAAGGGGTTGTCGTGGAAGCCGTCCTCGGCCACGTTGGCGACGAACATCGCCGGCTTGGCCGTGATCAGGCACAGCGGCTTGAGGATCACCCCTTCTTCCTTGCTGAAATCAATGCCGCGCACCGGCTGCGCCTGGTCCAGCGCGGCCTGGCACTTCTCCAGCACCTTGACCAGCGCCGCTGCCTCCTTGTCGTTGCCCGAGCGCGCCGCCTTCACGTAGCGGTGCAGGCTCTTTTCCACCGTGGCCAGGTCGGCCAGGCAGAGTTCGGTCTGGATGACCTCGATGTCGGAGAGGGGGTCCACCTTGCCGGCGACGTGGATGACGTTCTCGTCCTCGAAGCAGCGCACCACGTTGACGATGGCGTCGGTCTCGCGGATGTGGCTCAGGAACTGGTTGCCCAGGCCCTCGCCCTTGCTGGCGCCGGCCACCAGGCCGGCGATGTCGACGAATTCCACGATCGCCGGCACCACGCGCTCGGGTTTCACGATGGCGGCCAGCGCGGCCAGCCGCGGGTCGGGCAGCTCCACCACGCCGACATTGGGCTCGATGGTGCAGAACGGGTAGTTCTCGGCCGCGATACCCGCTTTGGTGAGGGCATTGAAGAGGGTCGACTTGCCGACATTGGGCAGGCCGACGATGCCGCACTTGAGGCTCATGAAAGACTTTCGCAGAAGGAAGCGGGAAACCTGTGATTTTCCTACACTGCGCTGAGCAACCCCAGCCACCTGTCGCTGCACCCGCACCCAAAGGACCTCGGCGGCGGCTTCGTCGAGCGGCCGCGCCCGCACAACGGTCCGGCCACCGTGATCTATCTCCTCGATCGCGCGGTGCGGCGCATCGAGCCCGACGCCATCAAGGGAATGACGGCCGACATGAGGCCGGGATTCGCGATGCGTCCAGCTCAGAAACGCAGTTGCACCGCTCCCGTCTGGCCGACGCGAAGCGTGCGCTCCAGGCCCTCGACGACGACGCCGTTGATGCCGAACGTGATGCCACCCTGCAAACGCGGGTCGGCGCGGTAGCCGGCCAGCGTGGCGCCCGGCTCGGTGCCGGTATCGGCCGTGGCCGGGTCCACGTTGGGGATCGAGCAGCGTGTGCAGGGCTTGACCAGGCGCAGGCGCACCGGTCCCTCCGGCGTGTCGAAGGCGATCTCTTCGATGTGGTCCTCGTCGAAGGGCTGCAGGCCGTCGAGCACCAGGTTGGGCCGGAAACGCTGCATCGTCACCGGCGTCGCACCGCGTGCGGCCAGGCGCTGGTTCAGGTCGTCCAGGGAAGCCCGGTTGGCCACCAGCAGCGGGAAGGCGTCGCTGAAGGCGGCTTCGGCCTGCAGCTCGCCGGTCCACTTCGGGTCGGCCAGCCGCTGCTGTTCGGGATCGAAGCGCACCAGGCGCAGCCGCTTGCCGCCGCCGATGAAGTCGCTGAACCACTGTGCCGCCAGCGCGCCCATGTCGTAGGCCTTGACCACGTCGTCCCACACGCGCACGCGGGTGGCGGCTTCCACCGTATCCAGCCGCACGTGCAGCGCCAGCATGCCGGGGGCACGCAGCACCATGTCCTGGCCCTTGAAGGCAGGCTGCACCAGCGCCAGCCGCGGGAACTCACGCTGGGTGAGCATGTCGCCGTGTTCGTCGACCACCATCCAGGCGCGGTCGAGGTCGAGTCCGGTCTCGACCAGCAAGGCTTCGTCCAGCGCGATGCCGGCGCATGACTTGACCGGGTGCACGAAGAGGGCGGCAAGGGTGCAGGCGAGGTCGCTCAAGAACGCTCCAAAGGGTCATCCAGTTCGCTTCATTGTGCCGCCGGACGGCTTCCTACAATATGGAAGTGAACCCATTTGACATTCTCGTGCGCGGCGCCGGTGCCGTGGGCCTGACGGCCGCGCTGGCGCTGTCGCGCCAGGGCTGGCGCGTGGCGCTGCTGGGTGCGGCCACGTTGCCGGCCGGCGAAGACGTGCGCGCCTATGCGCTCAACCGCAGTTCGGTGGCGCTGCTGCAGTCGCTGAAGGTGTGGGACGCCATTCCCGCCGACGCGCGCACGCCGGTCTTCGACATGCACGTGCAGGGCGACGCGCCCGGCGCCACGCTGGACTTCTCGGCCTGGACACAGTCGCTGGGCGAACTGGCCTGGATCGTCGACGCCGCGGAACTCGAAGCCGCATTGCGCACCGCGGCGCGATTTGCGCCGCACGTCTGCGCCGTCGACCGCGAGGTGCCGGCGCCGCTGCAGGTGCTGGCCGAGGGCAAGGACTCGGCCACGCGCGCCCGGCTGGGGGTGCGCATGCCGCGCCAGGCCTACGGCCAGCGCGGCATCGCCGCGCGGCTGCTGGCCAGCCAGCCGCATGCCGGCCTGGCGCGGCAGTGGTTCCGCAGCCCCGACGTGCTGGCCCTGCTGCCGCTGGATCGCCCGCGCGCCGGCCACGGCCTGGGCCTGGTCTGGTCGGTGCCCGACGCCCGCGCGGACGAACTGATGGCCATGCCCGAGACCGAATTCCTGGCCGAGCTCATGCACGCCAGTCAGGGTGCGGCCGGCAACTTGGCGCTGGCCAGCCCGCGCGCGCAATGGCCGCTGTCGCTGGCGCGCGCCGAAGCCGTGCACGGCCCGGGCTGGGTGCTGGTGGGCGACGCCGCCCACGTGGTGCACCCGCTGGCCGGCCAGGGGCTGAACCTGGGCCTGGCCGACGTGGCGGCGCTGGCCGAGGTGCTGGCCGGGCGCGAACCCTGGCGGCCGCTGGGTGATGCCCGTCTGCTGCAACGCTATGCACGCCGTCGCATCGGCCCCACGCTGGCGATGGCCGGGCTCACCGACGGCCTGCTGCAGCTGTTTGCCAGTCCGGCGCCACTGGCGCGGGAACTTCGCAACCGCGGGCTGAGTCTCGTCAACCACCTCACGCCACTGAAGCGGCTGCTGGCCGCTCGTGCACTCGACGGCTGATGCCAACCGAACCGGACCTCCACCAATGAAAAACGCGTTTTCGATCAAGCCGGCGCTGGCCGCCGCGATGCTGCTGCTGTCCTTCGGCGTGCTGGCCCAGGAGGCGGTGATCCGCAAGACCCTGGCCGAACGGCTGCCCAACCTGCCCAAGATCGACGAGGTCACGCGCACACCGATTCCCGGCCTGTACGAGGTGCGCTATGGCGGCACCGAAATCTTTTACAGCGACGCCACCGGCGAGCACATCCTCAGCGGCGCGCTGATCGAAACCAAGACGCGCACCGACCTCACCGAGGCGCGGCTGGAAAAGCTGCTGGCGATCGAATTCGACAAGCTGCCGCTGAAGGACGCCATGGTGCAGCGCCAGGGCAGCGGCGCGCGCCGGATGGCGGTCTTCGTGGACCCCAACTGCGGCTACTGCAAGCGTTTCGAGCGCGACATCGCCAGCGTCAAGGACGTCACCATCTACACCTTCCTGATTCCCATCCTGGGCGCGGACTCCACCGCCAAGTCGCGCGACATCTGGTGCGCCAAGGAGCCCATGCGCGCCTGGCGCGACTGGATGCTCGACGCCGTGGTGCCGGCCAAGGCCACGGGCAAGTGCGACGACGCGGCGATCGAACGCAACCTGACCTTCTCGCGCGCGCACCGCATCAACGGCACGCCGGCCGTCATCTTCGAGGACGGTACGCGCAAGCCGGGCGCCCTGCCCAAGGCCGAGGTCGAACGGCTGCTGGTGGCCGCCAGCGCCAACAAATAGCCTTCCCGTTGCGGCCGCCGAAAGGCGGCTGCCAACCCACCCTGGCCGGCATGAGTGCCCCGCGTGCGACCAGGCACCGGCAAGCGCGCAGCTTGGCGGCGCTGGCCGCGGTGGTGACCGGGGCGCACCTGTGGCTGGCCGGCGCGGTGTGGCCCGAGCGCCTGGGCGAAGGCGCCGCCGAACCCTTGCCGCGGCGCATCGAGGTGGCCTTCGTGCGCGAACTCGCTCCGGCGCCGCCGCCCGCTGCACCCGAGCCGGTGCCGCGCCGCCGGCCGCGGCCCGTGGCCGCGCCAGCGGCGCCGGCAGCGTCGGCAGCGCCAGCCACGGTGCAGGCTGCAGCCCAGCCCGAACCCGTGCCGCCGCCGGCGTTGGAGTGGCCTGCCGAACGGGCCTCCGAATGGCCGACCGAGCGACCCGTGGAGACGACCACGGAGCGGGCAGCGGAAACGCCAACGGATGAGCCACCTCAGGTGGCTGCCGAATCACCGGCGCAGTCAGCACCGGCCGCGGCGTCGGCCCCGCAGGCTGTGCCGGCCGCCTTCGAATGGCCGCCGTCCACGCGCCTGAGTTATCGCCTCAGCGGCAACTACCGCGGTCCGGTGGAAGGGCAGGCGCAGGTGGAGTGGCTGCGCGCGGGCACGCGCTACCAAGTGCGCATGGAGGTCAGCATCGGCCCGTTCTTCGCCCCGCTGATGAGCCGGCGTGTGGCCAGCGAAGGCGAGATCACGCCTGATGGCCTGCGGCCGAGCCGCTACGACGAGGAAACCCGCATCGTCATGCGCGACCCGCACCGGCTCGTCATCTTCCTCGACGCCGACCGCGTGCGCCTGCCCGGCGGCACCGAGCTGCCGCGGCCCGCAGGCGTGCAGGACAGCGCCAGCCAGTTCGTGCAGCTGACCTGGCTGTTCACCACTCGGCCCGCACTGCTGCAACCGGGGGTGGCCATCGCGCTGCCGCTGGCGCTGCCGCGGCGCGTGCAGGACTGGGTCTACGAGGTGCAGCAACCGGAGTGGCTGTCGACGCCGGCCGGTGAGGTGCTGGCGCTGCACGTCAAGCCCAGGCGCGAGGTCCTGCGCCCCGGCGACCTGGCCGCCGAGATGTGGGTGGCGCCCAGCCTGCAGTACCTGCCGGTGCGCATCGTCATCCGGCAGGACGAGGAGACCCATGTCGACCTGGTCATCGAACGCCTGCCGCTGCAGGCCGAACCCGGCCGCTGAGCGCCTGCCGCGGCAGGCGCCGGCCTGCGCCGCCGGCGCGAAGGCCGGCAACGCCGCCGTATAGTCATTGCAGAACCCGCAAGGAGATCTCCATGACCGAAGCCCTGATCCTGACCGAAGTGCGCCCCGGCGAGGGCGAACGCCGCACCGCCCTGATCACGCTGAACCGCCCGAAGCAGCTGAATGCGCTGAACGACGCGCTGATGGACCAGCTCGGCGCCGCGCTGCTGGACTTCGACCGCGACCCCGGCATCGGCTGCATCGTCATCACCGGCAGCGAGAAGGCCTTCGCCGCCGGCGCCGACATCTCGGCGATGGCCAAGAAGACCTTCATGGAGGCGCACCACGGCGAATTCATCACGCGCAACTGGGAAACCATGCGCCAGGTGAAGAAACCGGTGATCGCGGCCGTTTCCGGCTTCGCCCTCGGCGGTGGCTGCGAGCTGGCGATGATGTGCGACTTCATCATCGCCGCCGAGACGGCGAAATTCGGCCAGCCCGAGATCAAGATCGGCATCATCCCCGGTGCCGGCGGCACGCAGCGGCTGCCGCGTGCGGTGGGCAAGAGCAAGGCCATGGACATGGTGCTCACCGCCCGCATGATGGACGCCGCCGAGGCCGAACGCGCCGGGCTGGTGTCGCGCGTGGTGCCGGCCGACAAGCTGCTGGAAGAAGCGCTGGCCGCCGCCGCCGCCATCTGCGCCATGAGCGCGCCCAGCGTGGCCTTCGCCAAGGAATGCGTCAACCGCGCCTTCGAAAGCGGCCTGGCCGACGGCATGAGCTACGAGCGCCGCATCTTCCATTCGCTGTTCGCCACCGAAGACCAGAAGGAAGGCATGGACGCCTTCCTGAGCAAGCGCAAGCCGGCGTTCAGGCACGGCTGACGCCGGCTACGGCGTCACCCAGCGCCGGCCCTTGGCGTCGAAGATGGCGCGGCGGTGGCCTTCGGCGTGCAGTTCCAGCCAGTCGACGGCCTGCACCTCGGCGGCCAGGACCGCGAAAAAGCCGCGGCTGCCGCGCTGCGGCAGCGGGTGCGCCAGCGTGCTGCCCGGCGGCAGCGGCGACAGGTAGTCGTGCGCCGCCGGGCTCATCTTCAACTGCGCCCAGCGCGAAGACACTTCCAGCCCCGAGGTCTGCAGCGCCAGATGCACACGCAGCCGCAGCTGCCAGCCCAGCGGGTCGGACCACAGCACGAGCGTGCCCAGCGGATGGCGCTCGACCTGCCGCGCCTTGGCACTGCGCTCGTCGGTATAGATCAGCAGCGTGCGTGCCGAGGCCTCGATGTCGCGCAGCACCACGCTGCGCGCGTCGGCCCGCTCGCCGTCCACGGTGGCCAGCACGCCCACGCGCCAGGGGTGGCCCTTGCCGCGCACCGCCGAGCACAGCTCGGCCCAGACGGCGCACTCGATCTCGGCCAGTTGTTCGAGTCGCGCCGCGGGCATGGCGTGCTTTCAGCCTTCGCGCCTGAGTGCCGGGAACAGGATCACGTCGCGGATGCTCTGGCTGTCGGTCAGCAGCATGATCAGCCGGTCGATGCCGATGCCGCAGCCGCCGGCCGGCGGCATGCCGTATTCCAGCGCGCGGATGAAGTCGGCGTCGTAGTACATGGCTTCCTCGTCGCCGGCTTCCTTGTTCGCGGCCTGGGCCTGGAAGCGCGCGGCCTGGTCCTCGGCGTCGTTCAGTTCGGAAAAACCGTTGGCCATCTCGCGGCCGGTGATGAAGAGTTCGAAGCGTTCGGTGACGGCCGGGTTGGTGTCGGAGGCGCGCGCCAGCGGTGACACCTCCACCGGGTAGTCGACGATGAACGTGGGCTGCCACAACTGGGCTTCCACCACGGCCTCGAAGACGCCGAACTGCAGTTCGGCCAGCTTCCAGTGTGCCGGCGGTTCCTCGCCCAGCGTCTTCAGCCGCGCGTGCAGCACGCTGGTGTCCTGGGCTTCGGCGGCGGTGAGGCCGGCGAAGGCCACCAGCGCCTGGCTCACCGTCATGCGCGCGAAGGGCCGGTCGAGGTCGACCTCCTTGCCGCCATAGGTGAGCGTGGCCGTGCCGGCGGCGGCGCGCGCGGCGTGGCGCAGCACCTGCTCGGTGAAGTCCATCAGATCATGGTGCGTCCAGTAGGCCGCATAGAACTCCATCATCGTGAACTCGGGGTTGTGGCGGACGCTGATGCCTTCGTTGCGGTAGCTGCGGTTGATCTCGAACACGCGCTCGAAACCGCCCACCAGCAGTCGCTTCAGGTACAGCTCGGGCGCGATGCGCAGGAACATCTCCTGGTCCAGCGCGTTGTGGTGGGTGACGAAGGGCTTGGCGTTGGCGCCGCCCGGAATCGGGTGGAGCATGGGGGTCTCCACTTCCAGGAAACCGTGCTCGACCATGAAATTGCGGATCGAGCTCACCGCCTTGCTGCGCGCCACGAAGCGCGCGCGCGCGGCCTCGTCGGTGATGAGGTCGACGTAGCGCTGGCGGTATTTCTGTTCCTGGTCGGCCATGCCGTGGAACTTGTCGGGCAGCGGGCGCAGGCTCTTGGTGAGCAGCCGCACCTGTGTGGCGCGGATCGAGAGCTCGCCGGTCTTGGTGCGGAACAGCGTTCCTTTGCAGCCCAGGATGTCGCCCAGGTCCCAGCGCTTGAAGGCGGCCAGCGCCTCGGGCCCCACCGCGTCCTGCGTCACGTAAAGCTGGATGCGACCATGCTTGTCGCCCATCGAGCCGTCCTGCAGCGTGGCGAAGCAGGCACGGCCCATCACGCGCTTTAGCATCATGCGGCCGGCCACCGCCACGGCCACCGCCTGCGGCTCCAGTTCCTCGTTCGGCAGCTCGCCGTAGCGGTGGTGCAGTTCGGCCGCCTGGTGGCGCGGCTTGAAGTCGTTGGGGAACGCGATGCCCGCGGTGCGCAGGGCGGCCAGCTTTTCGCGGCGTTCGGCGATGAGCTGGTTGTCGTCGGCGGCCGGGGTCGGCGCGGCGGCGGGCGGAGCGTGGGTGTCGGACATCGGGCAGGCCGGAGTGAAGGCGCGGATTTTAGGCGGCGCACCTGACGCCGCGGCTGACGCCGCCGGCACCGCAGCACCGCAGACGGCGGCCCGTAGAATCCGGCGCGCGCGCCGTTCCCGGTGCGACCCGACATGCCCGCCACGCTGCGCACCGGTACGGCGCTCTATGCGTCGGCTCTCCTGCTCGACCGCCTGCTCGGCCTGCTGCTGCTGCCGCTGCTCACGCGCGCCCTGTCTTCGGCCGACTATGGCGCCTGGACGCAGACGGCGGTGGCCGCCGGCATCCTGATGCCGGTGGTGCTGCTGGCCACGCCCACGGCCGTGGTGCGGTCGTTCTCGAGCGCGGTAGGCGCGTCGATGCGGCTGCGCTTCTTCGGCCGCCTGGGCGGCTTGGCACTGGCGCTGTTCCTGACCTGCGCGGCCCTCGTCCTGCTGTGGCGCGAACCTTTCGCCGGGGTGGTCTATGGCGAAGCCGGCCGCGGCGCCCTGGTGCCGGCGTTGCTGGCCCTGCTGGCGGCCGACGCCACGGTGGACTTCGCCATCGCCTGGCTGCGCGCCACCGCTCGCATGGGGCGGATCGCGGCGGTGCTGGCGCTGCGCAGCGGGCTGCGCTTCGGCGTGGTGCTGTGGCTGGTGGGCGACGGCGGCGTGGCGCTGGCCGACTGGCTGGGCG
>Ga0209254_10001749_pt1 | contig 19577 bp, 19 predicted proteins | sample FrelakmetDIP11DI_FD_187148 | JGI IMG/M metagenome (GOLD analysis project Ga0209254, IMG submission 187148) | Freshwater lake sediment microbial communities from the University of Notre Dame, USA, for methane emissions studies - DIP11 DI (SPAdes)... | ecosystem: Environmental > Aquatic >...
ATGTTGAACAGGCAGTGCGCCAGCGCAACCGCGATGTGGGTGTCGAAGAGCCCGATCGAGGAGTAGAGCTGCAGGAACGGCAGCGCGAACACCGCCGGCGGGGCCATGCGGTTGGTGAGCAGCCAGAAGAAGAGATGCTTGTCGCCGAGGAAGCGGTAGCGCGAGAACGCGTACGCCGCGGGAAGCGCCACGGTCACCGAGATGATCGTGTTGATGACGACGTAGATGATCGAGTTGATGTAGCCGTTGTACCAGGTCGGGTCGGTGAGGATCTTGCGGTAGTTCTCGAGCGTGAAGTTCTGCGGCCAGAGGGTGAACGACCCGAGGATCTCGTTCGTGTTCTTGAACGACATGTTGAGCAGCCAGTAGATCGGCAGCATCAGCAGCGCGATGTAGACGGTCGGGATGATCCAGGCGAAGCGCTTCATGTCCGCCCAGTGAGCACGCGCGCAGAAGGAGCGAGGGTCATCTGGCGAGCGTCGGGACCGACAGCCCCCGACAGATCTTGTTGGCGAGGACGTTCGAGATCTCTTGGTGGCGTGGCACGGCCTCGATGGCCCCGGTCGCCGGGTTCATCCAGAGCGAATGCGAACGCCCTTCGCGCTTGAGATGACAACCGTGCCTCCGCAGATGCCGGAGGAGGTCACCGGTCTTCACCCCACCGTTACCCTGTCGAGCACTGCGTCGGCCGGGATGCCGCGGAGGGCATCCTCGCGCCGATCCTGGAGAATGAGCGCGATCGCATCGGAGAGACTCCCCAGTGCCTCTTCTTTCGAGTGGCCCTGCCCGTTGGCGCCGGGAACCTCCGGACAGTAGGCGATGAACCAGTCGCCATCGCGCTCGACGATCGCCGTGAACTCTGCCTTCAATTGCACACCCTCCGATCGACTCCAACTAGGCTCAATTGCTACCCTCTCGCTCCCACTTTCATTCTACTTCTCCTCGTCCTTGGTCATCACCGTGTAGAAGAGCCACGAGAGCAGCAGGATGATGAGGAAGTAGATGAGCGACATCGCCGCGGCGGGGCCGAGGTCGAACTGGCCTAGCGCGAGCTTCACCAGGTCGATCGAGAGCAGCGTCGTCGAGTTGCCCGGGCCGCCGCCGGTGAGCACCACCACCTCGGTGTAGATCATGAAGCTGTCCATGAAGCGCAGCAGCACCGCGATCAGCAGCACGTGCTTCATCTTCGGCAGCTGGATGTGGCGGAAGATCGCCCAGCGCGAGGCGCCGTCGATCCGCGCCGCCTGGTAGTACGCGTCTGGAATGGCGCTCAGACCCGCGTAGGCGAGCAGCACGACGAGCGAGGTCCAGTGCCAGACGTCCATCGCCACGAGCGTGGCCCAGGCGGCGAAGGGCTGGCGCGTGTAGTTGTAGTCGAAGCCCATGCCGTTCAGCGCGCGGCCGAGCAGGCCGATGTCGGGCAGCGCGAAGATGTTCCAGATGGCGCCCACGACGTTCCACGGAATCAGGAGCGGCATCGCCATCAGCACGAGGCAGATCGAGACGCCGATGCCCTTGCGCGGCATCGCGAGCGCGATCGCAACGCCGAGCGGGATCTGGATGGCGAGCACGAGCGCGGTGAAGAGGAGCTGCCGGCCGAGCGCGTCGCGGAAGCGCTCCGACTGCATCACCTGCTCGAACCAGCGCACGCCCTCGAAGAAGAACTCGTTGTTGCCGAAGGTCTCCTGCACCGAGTAGTTGACCACCGCCATGAGCGGGATCACGGCGTTGAAGGCGACGAGGATCACCACCGGCAGCACCAGCCACCACGCCTTGTGGTTCACCGTCTTCGCGGCCATGGCTACTCCACGATCCAGCCGTCGGCGTAGATCTGCGTGCGATCGGGCTGGAAGCGCACATGGCCCTCGCGCTCCGGCACCCGGGTGCCCTCGTCCACGAGCGCCTTGATCGCCTGCTCGCCGTGCCGCGCGTGCACGACGCGGTAGCGACCGGTGTCGCTCACGCGCTCGATCGTGACCGGCACGCCGGTGCCGGAGAACTGCACGAACTCGGGTCGCACGCCGATCTCGAGCTGCTTCTTGGCCGCGGTGCGTGCGGCCGCGACCGGGCCGCCGTTCGCCGTCTCGATCGGGATGCCGGCGTAGCGCGCCACACCCGCCGCGTCGACCTCGCAGGGCAGCAGGTTCATGCCCGGCGAGCCGATGAAGTAGCCGACGAAGGTGTGACGCGGGCGCTCGAAGAGCTCGACCGGCGTGCCCGCTTGCACCACCTGGCCGTCCGTCATCACCACCACCTGGTCGGCGAACGTGAGGGCCTCCGTCTGGTCGTGCGTCACGTAGATCATCGTCCGCCCGACGCGCTGATGCAGCTCCTTGAGCTTGGAGCGCAGGCGCCACTTGAGGTGCGGGTCGATCACCGTGAGCGGCTCGTCGAAGAGGATCGCGGCGACGTCCGAGCGCACCAGACCGCGGCCGAGCGAGATCTTCTGCTTGCCGTCGGCAGTGAGCCCGGACGCGCGCTTGTCGAGCGTCGCCTCGAGGTCGAGCATCACCGCGATCTCGCGCACGCGCCGCTTCACCTCCGCCTCGGGCACGCCGCGGTTGCGCAGCGGGAAGGCGAGATTGTCGAACACGGTCATCGTGTCGTACACGACCGGGAACTGGAACACCTGCGCGATGTTGCGCCCGCCGGGCTCGAGTCCGGTGACGTCGCGATCGTCGAAGCGGATGCGCCCCGCGGTCGGCTTGAGCAGTCCCGAGATCAGGTTGAGCAGCGTCGTCTTGCCGCAGCCCGAGGGCCCGAGCAGCGCATAGGCGCCGCCGTCGTCCCATTCGAGCTCGACGTTGCGCACCGCCCAGTCGGCATCGATCTCCGGCCGCGGGTTGTCGCGGTAACTGTGGCGGAGCTGCTCGAGGAGGATCCGCGCCATGGGCCTACGCGGCAGCGAGGCGCCGACCGTCGGGCGCGAAGTAGAGACAATGCGCGACGTCGAGCGCGAAGCTCGCCTGCTCGCCCACGGTGTGGTTCCAGACGCCGTGCGTCTGCGAAACCCAGGTGCGACCGCCGAGCTCGAAGTGCACGACGCTCTCGGAGCCGCTGATCTCGCTGATCAGCACCGGCCCCTTCACCGGGACGCCGCCGTTCGCCCCCGGCGTGACGTGGTGCGGCCGCAGGCCGACGCTGAGCTCGCCGTCCGGTATCGTCCGGAGCAGGGGCGGCGCCGGCCAGCGGACGTCGTCTGAAAGCGCGATGGTCTCGCCGCGCTTGCGCGCCGGCGCGACGTTGATGGGCGGATCCGAGAACACGCGTGCCGTGGTGAGGTCCGCCGGCTCCCTATACACGGTGCCGCTCGGGCCGAACTGCGTCACCCGGCCCTCGTGCAGCGTGGCGACGTGGCCGCCGAGCAGGAGTGCTTCGGAGGCCTCCGTCGTCGCGTACACGACGATGCAGCCGCGGTCCGCGAACAGCTGCGGCAGCTCGTCGCGCAGCGACTCGCGCAGCTTGTAGTCGAGGTTGGCGAGCGGCTCGTCCAGCAGCACCAGATCCGAGTCCTTGACGAGTGCGCGGGCAAGTGCGGTGCGCTGCTGCTGGCCGCCCGACAGCTCGCTCGGTTTGCGGTCGAGGAGCGGCGAGAGCCGCAGGAGCTCGGCGATGCGTCCCACGCGCTGCTTCACCTCGCTCTCGGCCACGCCGGTGACGCGCAGCGGCGAGGCGATGTTCTCGAAGACGCTGAAGTTCGGGTAGTTGATGAACTGCTGGTACACCATCGAGACGCGGCGGCTCTGCACCGGCTGGCCGGTGACGTTCCTGCCGCCGAACCACACCTCGCCCGACGTCGGCTTGACGAGCCCGGCCATGAGCCGGAGCAGCGTCGTCTTGCCGGCGAGCGTCTCGCCGAGCAGCGTGTTGAAGCCGCGGGGAGCGAGCGTGAGCGACGTTGGATGGATGTGCGTCTCGGCGCCGACGCGGAGGGCGACGTTCCTGAGCTCGAGGGTCATGGCAACCCCGCCCCCTCGCGGGCGCTCGTGGAGAGCGACAGGGCGAGGCGCGCGTATCGCGTGCGCGTCTCGCCCCGTTTCCCGCGCCAGGGAGAGGTCAGGCGGAGACTATTTGGCGGTCGTCCAGCGCTTGACCAGCTCGTCGTAGTCCATCGTCACGCCCTTCGGCTTTTCGTTGGCGAGCTTCGCCTTCGGGCCGTCGGGCTTGCCGAGCCAGTCCTTGGGATCGATCGCCTTGTTGAGCCGCGGCCCGCAGCCGCCGTACGTCTTCGCCTTCTCGTCGGCTTCCTGCATCCGCGCCATCACCTGGTCCATCTCGCCGGCGAGCCGGTCCATGGCCTGCTGCGGCGTGAACGTGCCGGAATTGACGTCACCGATGTTCTGCCACCAGAGCTGGGCGAGCTTCGGATAGTCGGGGACGTTGATGCCGGTCGGCGTCCACATCACCCGGTCGGGCGAGCGGTAGAACTCCACCAGCCCACCGAGCTTGGGCGCACGCTCGGTGAACGACTGGTGCCGCACGGTGCTGTCGCGGATGAAGGTCAGCCCGACCTGGCTCTTCTTGACGTCGACGGTCTTCGACACCACGAACTGCGCGTACAGCCACGCCGCCTTGCGCTGGTTGAGCGGCGTCGACTTGAAGAGCGTCCACGAGCCCGCGTCCTGGTAGCCGAGCTTCATGCCCTCCTCCCAGTACGGTCCTTTTGGCGAAGGCGCCATCCGCCACTGCGGCATGCCCTTGTCGTCGACGGTGTTGTTGCCCTTGCTCTTCGGCTCCACCATCGCGGAAGTGAACGCCGTGTACCAGAAGATCTGCTGCGCCACGTTGCCCTGTGCGAGCGCGGGAAGCGACTGGTAGAAGTCGTAGTCCGCGGCGCCGGGCGGTGCGTACTTGCGCAGCCACTGGTCCCACTTGGCGATGGCATAGACGGAAGCCGGCCCGTTCGTCTCGCCGCCGCGCGACACGCTCGCGCCCTGCGGGTTGCACGAACCCTTCTCCATGCGGATGCCCCACTCGTCGATCGGCTGGCCGTTCGGCAGGCCCTTCGAGCCGGAACCCGCCATCGACAGCCAGGCGTCGGTCATGCGCCAGCCGAGGTCGGGGGCGCGCTTGCCGTAGTCCATGTGGCCGTAGATGCGCTTGCCGTCGATCTCCTTCACGTCGTTGGTGAAGAACTCGGCGATGTCCTCGTACGCGCTCCAGTTCACCGGCACGCCGAGGTCGTACCCGTACTTCTCCTTGAAGCGCTTCTTGATGTCGTCGCGCTTGAACCAGTCGTAGCGGAACCAGTAGAGGTTCGCGAACTGCTGGTCGGGGAGCTGCCAGATCTTGCCGTCGGGCCCGGTGGTGAAGGAGATGCCGATGAAGTCCTTCACGTCGAGGTTCGGATTGGTGACGTCCTTGCCCTCGCCCGCCATCCAGTCGGTGAGATTCACGGCCGACTGCAGCCGCGCATGCGTGCCGATGAGGTCGGAATCGTTGATGTAGGCGTCGTACAGGTTGCGGTTCGTCTGCATCTGCGTCTGCACCGCCTGCACGACCTCGCCCTCGCCGAGGAGCTGGTGGTTCACCTTGATGCCGGTGATCTCCTCGAACGCCTTCGCCAGGGTCTTCGACTCGTACTCGTGCGTGGGGATGGTCTCCGACAGCACGTTGATGGTCATGCCCTTGAACGGCTTCGCCGCATTGATGAACCACTCCATCTCCTTCATCTGCTGCTCTTTCGAGAGCGTCGAAGGCTGGAACTCGCTGTCCACCCATTTCTTCGCGGCGGCCACGTCGGCCCACGCCGCAGGGGCGAAGGCAATGGCGCACGCGAGCGTCAGCGTGCGCACCCTCGATGGCGTCCTCATTTCCTATCCTCCTTTGGTTGTTGGCGATGCGGCGGAAAAAAGGGTCCGCCAGCCCGTGCTTCTGTCGTTGTTCCTGGTTGTCTCGTGCTTCGCCGGCTCAGGCGACAGCGCGCGCCGCTCCGGAGCGGCCGAGATACTGCGCGATTCTCGTCGCGGTGTCAGCCGGGACGTGCAGCCCGAGCTTCGAGCGCCGCCAGAGCATGTCCTCCGGCGTCGTCGCCCACTCGCTCTCGATCCAGTGGCGGACCTCGGCCTCGTAGAGCCCCGGAGCGAAGCACTCGCCGAGGCCGTTGAGCGAGCCTTTGCCGGCCAGCAAGCGCTCGAGCCGGGTGCCGTACGCGCGCGCGTACCGGTGCATCAGATCCCCGGGCACCCAGGGATAGCGGCGGCGCATCGCGCCGACGAAGCCGTCGAACTCCAGCACCGAGCGGTTCGACGGCTCGGGACCGAAGAGGTCGCCGCCGGGCAGGCACACGTGCTCCGTCCAGTCGCCCTTCGTGACGCCGAGCAGCGGCGCGACCTTGTTGACCGCCTCTTCCGCGAGCTTGCGGTACGTCGTCAGCTTGCCGCCGAAGATGCTCAGGAGCGGCGCCTCCCCGGTCTCGAGCTCCAGCCGGTAGTCGCGCGTCACCTTGGCCGCGTCGTGCGCCTCGTCCTCGAGCAGCGGACGCACGCCGGAGTAGGTCCACACCACGTCCTCGGGCGTGACCTTGGCGGGGAAGTAGCGCTCGAGGAGCGAGCAGAGGTACTCGATCTCGCTCCGCTCGATCTCCACCTTGCGCGGGTCGCCGTGGTAATCGACGTCGGTCGTGCCGACGAGCGTGAAGTCGTGCTCGTAGGGGATGGCGAACACGATGCGCTTGTCGGGATGCTGGAAGATGTAGGCGTAGCCGTGCTCGAAGAGCCGCCGCACGATCATGTGGCTGCCCTTCACGAGCCGCAGCGACTGATGCGCGCGCTGGGGCTCGACGCGGCCGAGGAAGCTCGCCGCCCAAGGGCCGGCGGCGTTGACGAGACACCGGGCGCGCACCTCGACCGTGCCGGAGGCCGTCGCGAGCTGCGCCTGCCATGCGCCGTTGGCGCGCACCGCCGAATCGCAGCGTGTGCGCGCGAAGACCTTGGCGCCGCGCTCGGCGGCGTCCATCACGTTCAGCAGCACGAGGCGCGCGTCGTCGACCCAGCCGTCGGAGTACGCGAACCCGACCTTGAACTCCGGCCGCAGCGGCCGCCCGACCGGATGCTGCCGCAGGTCGATGCGCTCCGAGCCCGGCAGGAGCTCGCGCTTCGCGAGGTGGTCGTAGAGCCCGAGACCGGCGCGGATCATCCATGCCGGACGCAGGCCCACGTCGTGGGGCAGGACGAAGCGCAACGGCCAGATGATGTGCGGCGCCGCGCGCAACAGCACCTCGCGCTCGATGAGCGATTTGCGCACCAGGCCGAACTCGTAGTGCTCGAGGTAGCGCAGGCCGCCATGGACGAGCTTCGTGGACGCGGAGGACGTGTGCGCGCCGAGGTCGTCCTGGTCGCAGATGACCACCGACATGCCGCGGCCGGCGGCATCGCGCGCAATGCCGGCGCCGTTGATGCCGGCGCCGACGACGAGCATGTCGCACGTCAGTTCGCGATCGCTCATCGGTCTTGCCCGGACTCCAAGCGGAACTGTACTAAGCGGACGGAAACGCGCGTGGGGGTGCGCCGGGTCCGCTGGTCCCGGAGACGTGTGCGTCCCCGTTCTCGCTACCATACGACAAGAAACGAAAACAAACAAACACGCAGCGCAGCATGAACGATTCATTTCTTCACCGAGGCGAGGGTGCATGGCCCTGAACCCGCGTCAGCGGAAGTTGCTCGAACGCGTTCGCGAGGACGCTTCGGTGTCGATCGAGGCGCTGGCGCGTGCGCTCGGCGTCACCGCGCAGACCGTGCGCCGCGACGTCCGCCTCCTCGAGCGCGATCAACTCCTCTCGCGTTACCACGGCGGCGTAGGGCTGCCCTCGACGGTCGAGAACATCGGCTACGTGCAGCGGCAGTCGCTGCAGGCGGACGCCAAGCGGCGCATCGCGGCCGCCGTAGCGGCGCGAGTGCCGAACGACTGCTCCCTGCTCATCAACATCGGCACGACCACCGAAGCGGTCGCACGCGCGCTGCTTCGCCATCGCGGCCTGTACGTCGTCACCAACAACCTCAACGTCGCGCTCATCCTCGCCGACAACCCGCACTGCGAGGTCATCGTGAGCGGCGGCGTGGTGCGCTCCCGCGACCGCGGGATCGTCGGCGAGGCGGCGAGCGACTTCATCGCCAACTTCCGCGTCGACATCGGCATCATCGGCATCTCCGGCATCGAGCCGGACGGCACGCTGTGCGACTTCGACGCGCGCGAGGTGAAGGTGGCGCAGACCATCATCCGGCAGTCGCGGCACGTTTGGCTCGCGGCCGACCGGAGCAAGTTCGGCCGCCACGCGCTCGTGCGCCTCGCGCACCTCGACCAGATCGACGCGCTGTTCACCGACGCGGCACCCCCGGAGTCGATGCGCCGGGTGCTGGCGGACTGCGGGGTCGAGGTCGCGATCGCGAGCTGAAAGGCGGCCGACAGCGCAGGCGACGATGGAAGCGGACCATCCGCACCATCGCGTGCGCTTGGCGTAGACTTCCGCCGTCGAAGCCTATCTGGTTGGCCACGCCACGAGGGCGCAAGCACGCTCGCGCACCCGACTCACGAAGACGCAGTGAGGCGCGTTTTCGCGCGAGCCGTCATGGGCGCGCAGGCGATGGACGAACCGCCTCACGCGCGGCAGGGAGGGTGCGGATGCAACGGGATCGCACCGAGGCGCTGCAGCGCATGCCGATCTTCGGCGGCGTGCGCCAGGACACGCTCGCGGCGCTGCTCGATGCGGCCGCGACCCGGACGCGCCTTCCGGACGAGTACTTCTTTCGCGAGGGCGACCACGCCGAGTCGATGTTCGTGCTCGAAAGCGGCGAGATCGACGTCCTTCGCCGTTACGCCGGCCGCGAGCACCTGCTCGCCCGCCTCGGCGCGGGCGACTGCTTCGGCGAGATGGCGCTCCTCGACCTCTTGCCGCGGAGCGCCTCGGTGCGTGCCGTCTCACCGTGCACGGCGATCGAGCTCTCCAGCGCGAGCCTCTTTCGCCTCTACGAGACCGACCTGGAGCAGTTCGCGCTCGTGCAGATGAACGTCGCGCGAGAGCTGAGCCGCCGGCTGCGCGAGGCGGACGAGCGGCTGTTGCAGGCCACGCTCGGACGACCGCAAAGCGTCGCAGAAGGCTGGGCGCGGCTTTACTTCGCGACCTGAATCGGTGTGCGCGTCCGCGGGCCCCGCGCACGTGAAGCGCCGCGATCGCTGCCGAGCAGGGAGTCTCTCGCCGCCGGCTGGATGAAGCGCCATGCGTCGGCCCTCGTCCCACGCGCCGAGCATCACGCCGCGACCCGCCGCACGGCGGGGAGGGTCAGTCGCCGCTCGGTTCGCGCCTCCTGTCGGAGCCACAGCTCGACCCGCGTCAGACCAGCGTCGCCGGGCGCCTGCCGCGTCTTGAAACCGAGCCGCGCGACCAAGGCAAGCATGGCGCGATTGGTCGCGAGCACGTCGCCCTCCACTGCGGAGAAGTCCGCATGCCGCGCGGCGTCGACCAAGGCGCGGACGAGCAAGGTCCCGAGTCCCCGGCCGCGGTAGCCGTCGGCGATCGCCACGGCCAGCTCCGCCACGTCCGCACGATCCTCGCGCGCGACGTAGCGCGCGTCGGCGACGATGACCGGCGCACCCTCGTCCGTGAACGTCTCCGCGACCAGGGCGAGGTGACGGCGATAGTCGACTTCGGCGAAGTAACGCGCCGCCGCAGCGACAGCGCCGCCAGGCCGACATGGAAACGGTCGTGCCGCGCTTCGGGCGAAAGCGCGGCGACGAACGCCTGCAGCAGCGGCGCGTCCTGAGGCAGTACGGGCCGCAGCGTGAGCATCGCGCCGTTCGCGTGCAGCACGCGCTCGATGAAGTGCGTGGGGTAGCGCCGGATGCGGTACTCGGACTCCATGACCCCCCCTGTCACGCGAACGCGTTGCGAAGCGCGTGCCACCAGCGATGGCGCGTGGTCGGCAGCTCGCGTGCGACGACCCGAAAGGCGCTGTCCTCGACGGCGTAGACGACGATGCGCGCATCGGTCTCGATGGCGAACGCCTCGCCGGCGACGAGGAAGAAATCGTCGAGCCGCCCGTCGACGGTGATCCAGAGCTCGCCGCGGACGCAGACGATGCGATGACCGCGCGCGCGTCGCAGCGGCCAGATCCTGCCGGCGGGAAGCAGGTTGTCGGATGGTCGGTGGGTCGAAGCCATGGCGGTCCTCCTGATCGGCTGGACGTTTCCGGTGCGGTCGTGCCGCACGTCGGGGTCGCCGCCGCGGGTGGCAGCGGCGCAGTTCGCGGCCTCGCTCGCCTTCCTGCGGCGAATGGGTCGGGATTGACCCGGGCCGCGCGACGAGAGGAACATTGCTCGCAAGGAAGCGCCCGCTCAAGCGATCTTTCGGCATCCCTTGCATTCCCACAGCGCATGCGAAAAGACCCCAAGCACCTGCCGCCGCTCGACCTGCTGGTCGCCTTCGAGGCCGCGGCGCGGCATCTCTCGTTCACCCGTGCAGCGACCGAGCGCTACGTCACGCAGTCGGCGGTGAGCCGGCAGATCAAGGCGCTCGAGGACGACCTCGGCGTCGCGCTCTTCCGGCGCAAGCACCGCGCGCTCGAGCTCACCGACGAGGGCCGCGCGCTGCTCCGGGCGTGCAGCGCTGCGCTGGCAGGACTGCGCTCGACCATCGTCACACTGCGCGGCCCGCCGCGCACGCGCACGCTCACGGTGACGACGACACCGGGATTCGCCTCGCTCTGGCTCATTCCCCGCCTGCCCGGGTTCACCGCACGTCATCCCGGCGTGAACGTGCACATCGACGCGGCGTTCGCGCGCCGCGATCTGGAGGCGGACGGCATCGACATCGCCGTCCGCTATGACGCCGTGACGCGGGGCGAGGGCGTACGCCTGTTCGGCGAGGAGATCGTGCCGGTATGCAGCCCGAAGCTGCTGCGCTCACGGCCGCTCGCCGCGCCGGCGGACTTGCGCCGGCATACGCTGCTCAGCCTGTCCGACCCGCTGCGCCGCCCGGTGCCGGTCGACTGGCCCCTGTGGCTCGAGACGATGCAGCTCGCCGACCTCGAGCCTGCGGCGACGCTGGTGTTCTCGGACTACGACGACGCGATACGCGCGGCCGTCGACGGACATGGCGTCGCGCTCGGACGCCGGCCGCTCGTGGACGGCCTGCTCGCGGCGAAGAAGCTCGTCATGCCCTTCCGCGCCATCCAGCCCTCGACGCGCGCGTTCTTCCTGCTCGTCAATGCGCAGCGCGCTGCGGAGCCGGCGGTGCGTGCATTCTCCGAGTGGATCGTCGCCGAGGCGAACGCCGCCTCGAGCGCCTCGCCGGCCGCGGCGAGACGCGGTCCTCCGCGCGCACAGCGAGGCCGCTGACGCGCGTCGCTTCAGTCGACCCCGAGAAGCTCCACCTCGAACACGAGCGTCGCATTCGGCGGAATGACGTTGCCGGCGCCGCGGGCGCCGTAGCCCATCGCGGGCGGAATGGTGAGCTTGCGCCTGCCGCCGACGCGCATCCCCTGCACGCCCTCGTCCCAGCCGCGGATGACGCGGCCGGCGCCGAGCGGGAAGACGAAGGGGTTGTTGCGGTCCTTGCTCGAGTCGAACTTCTTCCCGTCGACGAGCCAGCCGGCGTAGTGGACGGTGACCTGCTTGCCGGCGACGGCGGTGTCGCCGCTGCCTACGGCGAGATCTTCGATCTGCAGGGTGTCGGGGGCGGCCGGGGTGGTCATGGAGGCTCCGATGCGTTCGTCATGCGGGAAGGGCACATGCTGCACCCTGGGCTCGGTTCGCGTCGCCTCTCGGCCGCGTGCGGGGATTGTAGGCGGAACGGGCTGCCGCCACCCTTCATCGCGAAGGCCATCCTGCAAAGCCGCCCGCGCACGGCCTCGCGCCCCCAGGGTCCCTGCCGAGGCGCGAGCCACGAAGACGGGCGCGAGACGCGCTACGTCGGCGTGTCGAACACCACCACCTGCCGCACCGCGCGACCTTCGTTGAGCAGGTCGAACCCGTGGTTGATGTCCTCGAGCGCCAGGCGCCCGGTCATCAGCCGGTCGACGGGAAGGCGGCCCTGGCGATGGAGATCGATGTAGCGCGGCACGTCGCGCGACGGCACGCAGGTGCCGATGTAGCTGCCCTTGACCGTGCGCTCCTCCGCGACGAGGTTCACGGCGGGCAGCGGGAACGTCGCCGTCGGCGGCGGCAGGCCCGCGGTGACCGTCGTCCCGCCGCGCCGCGTGATCCTGTAGGCGAGCTCGAGCGCACGCACGGAGCCGGCGAGCTCGAACGCGAACTCGACGCCGCCGCCGGTCGCGGCACGGACCGCCTCCACGCAATCCGCCGCGCCGGCGTTGAAGACTTGCGTGGCGCCGAGGGCGCGGGCGAGCTCGAGCTTCGTGTCGGCGAGATCGATCGCCACCACCTGCCGCGCGCCCGCGGCCAGCGCGCCGAGCAGCGAAGCGAGCCCGACGCCGCCCAAGCCCACGACCGCGACCGACGCGCCGGCACGCACCTGCGCCGTGTTCACCACCGCGCCGACGCCGGTGAGCACGGCGCAGCCGAAGAGCGCCGCCTCGTCGAGCGGCACCGCGGGATCGATCTTCACGAGCGAGCGGCGCGACACGGTCGCGTACTCCGCGAACACCGAGCAGCCGAGGTGATGGTGGATCGCTGCGCCGTTGCGCGTGAGCCGCCGCGCGCCGGAGAGCAGCGTGCCGGCACCGTTCGCAGCCGCGCCCGGCTCGCAGAGCGCCGGTCGTCCCTCGGCGCAGGGCGCGCAATGCCCGCAGCTCGGCACGAACACCAGCACGACGTGGTCGCCCGGCGCGAGGTCGGTCACGCCTTCGCCGAGCGCTTCGACGACGCCTGCAGCTTCGTGTCCGAGCGCCATCGGGGTCGGACGCGGCCGGTCGCCGTTGATCACCGAGAGGTCGGAGTGACAGAGACCGGCGGCAGCGATCCTCACCAGCACTTCGCCGGGGCCGGGTGGCGCAAGGTCGAGCGTCTCGATCGCGAGCGGACGCGATTGCGCGTAAGGCGGCTTCGCGCCCATGGCGTTGAGGACGGCGGCGTGGATCTTCATCGCAGAGCCTCCATACGGATGTCGATCAGCGTCTGGTGAAGGGCGCGGGCGAACGACTGCGCAACTCGTCCATGCCACTGGCCGAGGGCACTTGCGTCACAGCAGCCCGCTCTTCCCGATCGCCTCGACGGTGGTGGCGACCAGGTCGGACAGTTGTGCCGCGACGTTGTTCGACGCGGGGCTCGTCGCGGTGCCGGACCAGATGAGCGCATTGGTGCGCGCGCTCATGAGGCCGGTCGTCGCCGCGATCGACTGGGCAGGCTGCGCGACGCCGCCCCCGATCGGCACCGAGATGCCGATGCCGCCCGTGGAGAAACCGCCCCCGCCGCCCCACGCACCGCCGCCGACGCCGACGCCGACCACCGGCGCGGGCCGCACCACTGGAACGAAGTTGAACCCGAGCTCGGTGTTCGCGACCGCAAGCGCGCCCGTCGACTGCATCGCCGCCTGAACCTGGTCCGGACTCGCTGCGCCGCCGGCGGGAAAGCCCGCGAGCGTGTAGCTCCTGACCGCGTTCACGCGGCGCGTTGCGAACTGCATCGCCCACTGGTCCTCGCACACCCGTCGCAGCGTCTCGTCGGGCACCCGGCACACCACCAGCACCTTGTTGCCGGCGAGCGACGGGCCGGCATACTGGGGGTCGCGCCACTGCGTCTCGAGCCGGGTGCTCGCGCAGCCGGCAAGCACTGCAGCGCAAAGCGTCGCTGCGATGACGGCGGCAGGACGCAACGAACAAAGCATGCGCGCGAGTCTACCGCGCAGGGTGCGGGCAGTGGCGGGCGCGCGCGGTCAGCGCAAAGGGCGGAAGAACTCGCGGATCTCATGCGCGAGCGCCTCCGGCTGCTCGAGCGCCGCGAAGTGCCCGCCCTTCGGCATCACGGTCCAGCGGCGGATGTCCGAGTACATGCGCGTCGCCACCGAGCGGCGGCTCGTCGGGAAGGCGCGTGCGCGAAGTCGCTCGCGCAGGTCGGCGATGACCGCGTCCGGCATCGCTACGCGGAAGGGTTGCGGGGTCACTTCACCTCGGATGCAACCGACCGTCTCGCGGGTCGTCCTCGCCCCCGATGCCGGGGCGCGGGAGTCTCGGTCATGTAGCGTGCACGGTCCTCGTTCGTCTCCAGCCGGAAAGGATTGCGAACCCGGACACCGCCGAAGGAGGCTCCATCCTGCATGTCTTCGCTGAGGAGCACGGCGCACCCCTGCAACTGCGCCGCGGCAACGACGAGACTGTCCCACCAGCTGAGGCGGAACCGGGCTTCCAGCTCGCGCCCGCGGTCGAGCAGCGGCGGATCGATCGATTGGGGACGCCAGCTGAAGAGCGCGCGCACATCGTCCCAGGCGTCCTCGCGGCTGAGGCCGGGGTCGAGCTTGCGCGTCACCGTGACGTAGTACTCGGAGAGGACCTGTACGCTCGTTCGTCCCCGCCGCTCGCGCCAAAGAAGGCTCATCCACGCCAGCGCTGCGCGCTGCTTCTCGCCTTCGTCCGCGTCCCGCGAATAGACGAGGACGTTCGTGTCAACGAAGACGAGCTCGGTCATGCAACTCCTTGCGCGACGGATAGCCTCCAGCCCGCCTTCGGCGCAGGCGGGTGGGCTCTCGCGCGAGGAACGCACGCATGCCGCGCTCGTACTCGCGGGACTCCCGCATTCGCTCCTGCAGGACTTCGCCCACGAATCGGGAGACGCTCAGCCGCTGCCTGGCCGCGTACACGCGCACCCATGACGCGGTCTCGTCGTCCAGGGTGATCGTGACGTTGCGCATCGCACGGGCCCAACCATAATTACACGAAGCCAGTGTATCACGGGCCTCGTGTGTTTTCCGGCAGGCCCTACGCCGTCTTCGCCTCGGCGAGTCCCAGTTCCTCGATCATCTTCGCCCGCATCACGAACTTCTGCGCCTTGCCGGTCACCGTCATCGGCAGCTCGTTCACGAATCGCACGTAGCGCGGCACCTTGTAGTGCGCGATCTGGTCCTTGCAGAACGTCTTGATCTCGTCCTCGGTCGCGCTTTCGCCCGGCTTGAGCACGATCCACGCGCACACTTCCTCGCCGTACTTCGGATCCGGCACGCCGAACACCTGCACCTGCGCGACCTTCGGGTGGCGGAACAGGAACTCCTCGATCTCGCGCGGATAGACGTTCTCGCCGCCGCGGATGAGCATGTCCTTCACACGTCCGACGATGTTGCAGTAGCCCTCGGCGTCGATCGTCGCGAGGTCGCCGGTGTGCATCCAGCCATCGCGGATCGCTTCCTTCGTGCGCTCCTCGTCGTTCCAGTAGCCGAGCATCACCGAGTAGCCCTTCGTGCACAGCTCGCCGCGCTCGCCTACCGGCAGGACGCTGCCGTCGTGGTCGACGATCTTCACCTCGAGATGCGGCAGCACGCGGCCGACGGTCGTCACGCGGCGCTCGAGCGGGTCGTCGGTCGAGCTCTGGAACGAGACCGGGCTGGTTTCGGTCATCCCGTAGGCGATCGTCACTTCCCTCATGTGCATCTCGGAGACGACCCGCTTCATGACCGCGATCGGGCACGGCGACCCGGCCATGATGCCGGTGCGAAGCGACGTCAGGTCGTACTTGCGGAAGTCCGGGTGATCGAGCTCGGCGATGAACATCGTCGGCACCCCATGCAGCGCGGTGCAGCGTTCCTCGCTGACGGCCTCGAGCGTCGCCTTCGGATCGAAGCCTTCGCTCGGGAACACCATTGTGGTGCCCTTGGACACGCACGCGAGGACGCCGAGCACCATGCCGAAGCAGTGGTAGAACGGCACCGGAATGCAGAGCGAGTCGCGCTCGGTGAGCTTCATCTGCTCGGCGATGTAAGTGCCGTTGTTGACGATGTTGTGATGCGTGAGCGTCGCGCCCTTGGGGCTGCCGGTCGTGCCGCTCGTGAACTGGATGTTGATCGGCTCGTGGCAGTCGAGCGTGTCCTCGATCATCCCCACCGCCTCGCGCGCATCGGCCTCGTCACCGCGCGCCATGACGGCGTCGAAGTTCAGCATGCCCGGCGTCCTTTCCGCACCCATGCGGATGACGAGGCCCAGGTGCGGGAGCTTCGCCGCCCGCAGCTCGCCGGGCTTTGCCGCAGCGAGCTCGGGCGCGAGCGTCTGCAACATCTGCAGATACTGACTCGCCTTGAAGCTCGGCGCCGCGATGAGCGCCTTGCATTCGACCTTGTTCAGCGCGTACTCGAGCTCGGCAAGGCGGTAGGCGGGGTTGACGTTGACGAGGATGACGCCGAGCCGCGCGGTGGCGAACTGCGTGAGCAGCCATTCGTAGCGGTTCGGCGACCAGATGCCGAGCCGGTCGCCCTTGCCGATGCCGAGCGTATGCAGGCCCGCTGCCAGCCGATCGACCTCGGCCTGCAGCTCGCGCCACGTCCGGCGCACGCCCTGCTCGCGAAACACCGCCGCCGGGCGCTGCCCGAACCGAGCGGCGGTGTCGTCGAACAGCCGGCTCACGATGCGCTCGTCGAGCGGCCGGTCGATGCCACCGGACACATGGGAGAGCCCGCCCTGCGGGGCACGCGTCGAGCTCGGAACGGCGACGGTGGTGGTCATGCAGTTCTCCCTGGCGGTCGGCGATGTTCGGCCCCCTCGCGCGACGGTGGGCCGGCTGGCGGATCATGCTCCCACGCCCGAGCAAACGAAAGGCACGGGGTGCCGCCCGGGTTTCGCTCAGACACGCACGGCCGACGCGCGTTCCCGCCACCTGACGTCGGTGCTGTTGTCGTGCCGCACCACGACGAACGCCGCGATTCGTCACTCCCGCCGCAACCGGCCTTCGCGCACGAGCGTCTCGCAGATCGCCGTATCGGCGGCCACCACGGCACGAAGCTCCGCGGGCGTGGACGGCGTGACTTCGAACCCTGCCGCCTCGATGCGGCTGCGCACCTCGGGCGCGCCGAGGGCGGCGACGACGTCGCGTCGCAGGACCGCGTAGACGCGCTCCGGCGTGTTGGCCACCGCCATCAGCGATGCCCAAGGCCGCATCTGCACCGGCGGACCGCCGGACTCCACGATCGTCGGCACGTCGCGCGCCTCCGGAATGCGGGAAGGCGCAGCCACCGCGAGCGCTCGCAGCTTGCCCGCGCGCAGCAAACCCGAGACCGAGTTGTAGCCGAAGGCGGTGAAGGCGACATCGCCGTTGGCCACCGCTGTGAACAGCGTGCCGGCGTCCTTGAACGGCACGTGCAGGAACTGCACGCCCGCAGCCTGTGCCAGCGTCTCCACGGCCACCTGCGACGGATGGCCGTTGCCCAGCGAAGCGTAGCTGACGCGGCCGGGCTCGGCGCGCGCAGCCGCGAGCAGATCACCCACCGACTTGAAGCGACCGCCGCCCCCCGCGAGCAGTAGGAACGTGGCGCGAAAGAGGAGCGTGATCGGCAGCAGGTCGCGCTGCGGGTCGTACGGAAGCGAGCTGTGGATGAGCGGGTTGACCGCGAGCGTGCCGGTATCGCCGAGGAAGAGCGTATGCCCGTCGGCGGCGATCTGGCGCACCTCCGAAAAAGCGACGATGCCTGACGCACCGGGCTTGTTGTCGACGACGACTGCCTGGCCCCAGCGCGCCGCGAGCCAGTCGGCGACCGTGCGGGCTACGACGTCGGGTCCGATGCCGACCGAGTACGGCACGACGACGCGCACCGAGCGGGAGGGGAAACCCGCTTGCGCGGCTGCACGGCCACCGAACGCCGCCAGCGTTCCCCCCGCGGCGACCACGCCGAGGAGGCGCCGGCGAGTGGCGTTGCTGGGCGCGAAGCCCACTTGCTGCGGCGTAGGGAAGCGTTGTCGAGCGTCGTCGGACATTTCGATCTTCGTTTCGGGCGGGTGACGATTCCACCGCGCCCCGCGCGCTTGCACCGGCTCCGCGCTCCCGCGGAGCGAGGCGGATTCTGCCTCTCCCTCCGAATCGACGCGTTCCCGCGCCGCCGGCCACCGGCCTCGACGGCGGGTGTAACCTCCCGGAGAGGCCTGGATGAACGACGTGCTCCAGCTCTTTCACCCGGCGATCGCCGCGTGGTTCCGCTCGGCGTTCCCCGAGCCGACGGCGCCGCAGATCGAGGCCTGGCCTGCGATCCGGTCGGGCCGGCACGTGCTCGTCGCGGCACCGACCGGCTCGGGCAAGACGCTCGCCGCGTTCCTCGCCTCGATCGATGCGCTCGTGCGGCAGGGCGTCGCGGGCACCCTGGCAGACGAGACGCAGGTCGTGTACGTCTCGCCGCTCAAGGCGCTCTCGAACGACGTCCAGCGCAACCTCGAGGCGCCGCTCGGGGGCATCCGCGCGGAGCTCGCAGCGCTCGGCCTGCCCGACGTGGAGATCCGCACCCTCGTGCGCACCGGCGACACGCCCCAGGCCGAGCGCGCGAGCATGCGCAAGCGCCCGCCGCACGTCGTCGTCACCACCCCCGAGTCCCTGCACATCCTGCTCACCAGCGCGTCGGGCCGGAAGATGCTCGCGACGACGCGCACGGTGATCGTCGACGAGATCCACGCGGTCGCCGCGAACAAGCGCGGCGCGCACCTCGCGCTGTCGCTCGAGCGACTCGAAGCGCTGGCCGGCGCAGGGCTGGTGCGCGTGGGCCTTTCGGCGACGCAGAAGCCGGTCGAGGAGATCGGCAGGTTCCTCGTCGGCGCGAGCGGCGACTGCACGATCGTCGACACCGGTCACGTCCACCGTCGGGACCTCGCGCTCGAGCTGCCCGACTCGCCGCTCGAAGCGGTCACCTCGGGCGAAGTGTGGCAGCAGATCTACGACGGCATCGCCGCGCTCGCCGGCGAGCACCGGACAACGCTGGTGTTCGTCAACACGAGGCGGCTCGCCGAGCGCGCCGCGCGCGAGCTGTCCGAGCGGCTGGGCGAGGCGAACGTCGCCGCGCACCACGGCAGCCTCTCGCGCGAGATCCGGCTCGATGCGGAACAGCGACTCAAGCGCGGCGAGCTGAAGGTACTGGTCGCCACCGCTTCGCTCGAGCTCGGCATCGACATCGGCGACGTCGACCTCGTCTGCCAGGTCGGCAGCACGCGAACCATCGCGGCGTTCCTGCAGCGGGTCGGGCGCTCCGGCCACGCCGTGGGCGGACTGCCGAAGGGGCGCTTGTTCCCGCTCACGCGCGACGACCTGTGCGACGCCGCAGCGCTGCTCGATGCCGTGCGCCGCGGCGAGCTCGACCGCATCGCGATCCCTGCGAAACCGCTCGACGTGCTCGCACAGCAGATCGTGTCGGAGGTCGCGCAGCAGGAATGGCGCGAGGCGGAGCTGTTCGAGCGCTTTCGGCGCGCATATCCGTTCCGCGGGCTGACGCGCGACGAGTTCGACGAGGTCGTGCGGATGCTCGCCGAAGGCTTCGATACGAGTCGCGGCCGGCGCAGCGCGCACGTGCATCGCGATGTGGTGAACGGCGTGCTGCGCGGCCGGCGCGGGTCGACGCTGACCGCCGTGACCTCAGCCGGCACGATCCCGGACACTGCGGACTATGCCGTCGTCCTGGAGCCGCAGGCGACGGTGGTGGGCTCCGTCAACGAGGACTTCGCGGTCGAGAGCCT
>Ga0209254_10001750_pt1 | contig 19570 bp, 11 predicted proteins | sample FrelakmetDIP11DI_FD_187148 | JGI IMG/M metagenome (GOLD analysis project Ga0209254, IMG submission 187148) | Freshwater lake sediment microbial communities from the University of Notre Dame, USA, for methane emissions studies - DIP11 DI (SPAdes)... | ecosystem: Environmental > Aquatic >...
AAGCAGTCGAGCCCGGCCGACACCGCTCCCGCGGCGCTCAAGCCCGGCGAGTTCGTCTGGAACCCGGGCGTCGCCCCGGACGGCCCGATCGTCGTGGTCGTGAGCCTCACCGAGCAGCGTGCCTACGTGTACCGCAACGGCGTCGAGGTCGGGTTCACCACGGTGAGCACCGGCAAGCCCGGGCACGAGACCCCGACCGGCATCTTCACGATCCTGCAGAAGGACAAGGACCACCGCTCGTCGAAGTACAACGACGCGCCCATGCCCTACCAGGAGCGGCTGACCTGGGACGGCGTCGCGCTCCACGCCGGCGGCCTGCCCGGCTACCCCGAGTCGCACGGTTGCGTGCACCTGCCTTCGAAGTTCGCCGAGGAGCTGTTCGGCGCCTCGCACATGGGCATGACGGTGGTCATCGTGGACAACAAGACCGCGCCAGCCGAGCTCGTGCATCCGGCCGCCCTGGCTCCGGTGGACGCGGCCTCCGGCGCGGCCGACATCCATGCCCGCCTGCAGGCCGGCGAGAAGTGGCGCTGGCAGCCGGAGAAGTCCCTCGACGGGCCGGTATCGATGATGATGAGCGCGACCGACCAGCGCGTGATCGTCATCCGCAACGGCGTGGAGATCGGCCGGTCGCGCGTGATCTTCAGCGAGCCGGGCAAGCCGGTGGGCACGCACGCGTTCATCGTCAAGGCCGGGGATGGACCGGGCGAGAGCGTGATCCTCAAGGGTGCGGCGGCGCGCAACTGGATGGCCGTGCCGATGCCGGGCTACGGCGAGACCGCCGGCACGGACCTGCCGTCCGTGGTCGGCGGCCGCGTGCACCTGCCGCAGGACTTCGCACGACTCCTCTACCCGCTGCTGGCGCCCGGCACCACCCTGCTCGTCACCGACGCACCGGTGCTGGAGGAGAACTCCGGCAGGCAGATGACGGTGATGGGAGCCGGCATCCCGAACTGAGTCTCGCGGCCCTCCTGCCAGTCACCCGGACACCCGACATGCCAGATCCGATCTCCCTCGACACCCTGCTCCGCGACTTCACTCCGGATCCGGCCTCGCCGCAGTCCGCATCGGTGCAGAAGGCGATTCTGGTGGCTCGCGGCCTGCAGGAGCGCGCCCGCGCCCTGCAGACCCCGTCGGAAAGACGCCAGCAGGCCGAGCTCGACCGCATGCTGCAGACGCCGTCCGACAAGGCGACGCTGGCGCTGATGACCGACCAGGCCTTCCGTACCAGCGACCCGGCGCGCGCGGTGGAGCACCTCACGCACATCCTCGACGTGCAGGGTGTGCCGCGCTTCTTCGGGCCCGTGGACCGCACGCTCATGAAAGGCTTCCAGTCCTTCGGCGGCTTCGTGCCGGGCGTCGCGCTGCCGCTCGTGAAGGAGCACATGCACAAAGAGACGGCCAACGTCATCCTGCCGGGCGAGCAGGACGAACTCACCCGCCACCTCGGCGAGCGCCGCACCGAGGGCGTGCGGATGAACGTGAACTTCCTCGGCGAGGCGATCCTGAGCGAGCCCGAGGCCGAGCGGCGGCTGCAGCAGTGCCTGCAGGGCCTGCAGTGGCCCGAGGTCGAGGTCGTCTCGATCAAGATCTCGACGCTGTACTCGCAGATCTCGCCGCTCGCGCGCGAGCACACCGTGGCGGTGCTCTGCGACCGCCTCGAGCGGCTGTTCCGCACCGCGGACCGCGCCAGGTTCACGCGGCCCGACGGCACGGTGGTGCCCAAGTTCGTCTACCTCGACATGGAGGAGTACCGGGACAAGGAACTGACCGCCGAGGCCTTCACGCGCACACTCGACCGCGAGGGCCTCGCGCACGTCCGGGCGGGCATCGCGCTGCAGAGCTACGTCCCCGACTCGTATCGCACCCTGCTGCAGCTGCAGGAATGGGCGCGGCGTCGCGCCGCCGGCGGCGGCGGGCGCATCACCATCCGGCTCGTGAAGGGCGCCAACATGGAGAGCGAGCGCGCCGAGTCCTCGATGCGCGGCTGGCCGCAGGCGCCCTACCGCACCAAGCTCGAGACGGACGCGAACTACAAGCGCATGGTCCACGAGGTCATGAGACCCGAGAACCTCGCCGCCATGGACGTGGGCATCGCCTCGCACAACCTGTTCGACCTGGCCTACGGACTGGTGCTGGCGCACGAGCGCAGCGCCATGGACAAGGTGCAGTTCGAGATGCTCGAGGGCATGGCGAACGCGCAACGGCGCGCGCTGTTCGAGCTGACGCGCAACCTGCTGCTGTACTCGCCGGCCTGCCGGAAGGAAAACTTCATCAACGCCATCGGCTACCTGATCCGGCGGCTCGACGAGAACACGGGCCCCGAGAACTTCCTGCGCCATGCGTTCAAGATCGAGGTGGACAGCCCGGAGTGGCGGCAGCTCGAGCGCAGCTTCCTCGCCGCGTTCGACGCCGTCGGCCGCACGAGCGACGCGCCGCGCCGCGACCAGGACCGCAACCAGCCGCCCGTGGCCGTCCAGGCCATTGCCCGGGGCTGGCAGCACCTCGAGAACGAGCCGGACACGGATTTCGCGCTGCCGCAGAACGGCGAGTGGGGACAGAAGATCGTCGCAAAGTGGCAGGGTCGCTGTGGCGACGACGCCGTGGTGATACCGCTGGTGATCGCCGGCGACGAAGTGCTGGCGGGCCGGCCCGTGCGCGACTGCCTCGATCCCTCGCGGCCGGGCATCGTGGTGGGGCGTTACCGGCAGGCGACCGAGGCCGACGTGGCACGGGCCGCGGACTGCGCGGCCGACGATCCCGACGGCTGGCGCACCCTGCCCGTCGAGCAGCGCTTCGAGCTGCTCGGCAGGGTCGCGCACGAGCTGCGCGTGGCACGCGGCGACCTGATGGGCGCGGCACTCGCGGACGGCGGCAAGACGCTGATGGAATCCGACCCCGAGGTGTCCGAGGCGATCGACTTCCTGGACTTCTACCGCGACACGGCGCGCTGGTGGCAGCAGATGCCGACCGTGAGGGCCCGTCCCAAGGGCGTCGTGGTCGTGGTGCCGCCGTGGAACTTCCCGGTGGCCATTCCCTGCGGCGGCGTCGCGGCGGCACTCGCGGCCGGCAACACCGTGATCATCAAGCCCGCCTCCGACACCGTGCTGGTCGCCTGGGAGATGTGCCAGTGCTTCTGGCGCGCGGGCGTATCGAAGAAGGCGCTGCAGTTCCTGCCTTGCTCGGGCGGCCGGGAGGGCCGCAAGCTCGTCAACAACCCGAAGGTCGATGCCGTCATCCTCACCGGCGGCACCGAGACCGCGCTCACCATGCTCGGCGACAATCCGCGGCTCAACCTGTTCGCGGAGACGGGCGGCAAGGATGCCACGATCGTCACCGCGGTGTCCGACCGCGACCTCGCCATCAAGCACATCCTGCACTCGGCGTTCGGCCACTCGGGCCAGAAGTGCTCGGCGACTTCGCTGCTGCTGCTGCAGGCCGAGGTGTACGACGACCCGGCGTTCCGGCGCTCGCTGTGCGAGGCGGTGCAGAGCCTCGACGTCGGCTCGGCCTGGCAGCTCGACACGAAGATGGGGCCCATGATCAAGCCGCCGTCCGGGGACCTCGAGACCGCACTCAAGGTGCTCGAGCCCGGCGAGGAGTGGGCGGTGATGCCGCAGCCGGTCGACGGCAATCCCTGCCTGTGGACGCCCGGTGTGAAGTACGGCGTGCGCCCCGGCAGCTACACGCACATGACGGAGTTCTTCGGACCGGTGCTCGCGGTGATGCGCTTCGAGAAGCTGGGCGAGGCGGTGGCGCTCGTAAACCAGACTGGCTACGGGCTCACGAGCGGCCTCGAGAGCCTCGACGAGCGCGAGTGGGACTACTGGAAGAATCACATCCGCGCCGGCAACCTCTACATCAACCGCGTCACCACCGGCGCCATCGTGCTGCGGCAGCCTTTCGGCGGGATGGGCAAGTCGGGGTTCGGCCCCGGCATGAAGGCCGGCGGGCCAAACTACGTCGCGCAGTTCATGGACTTCGAGGACGTCACGACAGTTCCGGCCGACGGCACGCCGCAGACGCCTGCGCTCGCGGCGCTGTGCGCGGGACTGCGCGCGCGCCCGCGGGAGGGCGACGCGCGCATCGTCGCCGCCGCCCTGAGCTACGAGCGCAACCAGCGCGAGGAGTTCGGCGTCGAGCATGATCATTTCCGGCTGGTGGGCCAGGACAACGTGCGGCGCTACCTGGCCGTCGGCAGCGTGCGGGTCCGGGTCCACGCGGACGACACACCGTTCGACGTGTTCGCGCGCGCCTGCGCCGCACACGTGGCGGGTTGCAGTGTCGTGATCAGCGTGCCGCCCGGCCTGGAATCGCCGGCGGTCCAGCGCCTCGAGGCACTGACCGACTCCTGGGCGGGCGCCATCGAGTTCCTCGAGGAGACGGATGCCCAACTCGCGCAGGCGATCCGCGAAGGCCAGGTGGATCGCGTCCGCTACGCCGCGCCCGATCGCGCATCGATCGAGGTGCTGCAGGCCGGCAACGCGGCCAACGGCTGCGTCGTGAGCGTGCCCGTCTCCGCCGAGGGGCGGCTCGAGCTGCTCTGGTACGTGCGCGAGCAGAGCATCAGCACCGATTACCACCGCTACGGCAACCTCGGGATGCGCGCGGACGAGGCGCGGGCCGAAGTGCTGTAGCCGGGAAATTCAGTACTGGTCACGCCGATAGCGTCCGCGGCGACCATGCGTCCACGCCCGTGGAGCCCTGCGTGGCGTCCGGAAGCGTTCGCATTCGCATCGCAGCGTGGCAGGCGCGAGGCACTGTCGCCCCCTGGCGCTCGAAGTGCTGTGATAATTGTTGCGGTGCCGCACGGTACTCCTCCAGAGCACAACCCGTGACCCAGTCAAATGAGACCACCTCCATCGTCGGGGTCGCGATGCGCGACCTCGCCCGCCTGAGCAGCGTGGCGGTCATCGTCGCCAGGCACGGCTTCGGGCCACTGCTGATGAAGACGCCGCTCGGCCGGCGGCTGTTCGAGCGACCGCCCGAAGGCGACGCGACGCTGCGGGAAATGAGCGCGCCGGTCCGTTTCGCGAAGCTGCTGGCGGCGCTCGGCCCGACGTACATCAAGCTCGGGCAGATCCTCTCGATGCGCAAGGACGTCTTCTCGCCCGAGTGGATCGAGGCGCTCGAGACCCTGCAGGACGACGCGCCGCGCCTGCCGTTCGCGGCGGTCCGCGAGCAGGTCGAGACGAGCCTCGGCGGCAAGCTCGAGGACCTGTACGCGTCGTTCGAGGAGCAGCCGCTCGGCACGGCCTCCATCGCCCAGACGCATCGCGCCCGGACGAAGGACGGCGACGAGGTGGTCGTGAAGGTCCAGCGGCCCGGCATCGAGGCGACCATGCGCTCGGACCTGGACCTGCTGTACCTGTGGGCACAGATTCTCGAGGCCAGCATCGACGAGATGCAGCTCGTGGGCGCGGTGTCGATCGTCGAGGAGTTCGAGAAGGGGCTGATCAAGGAGCTCAACTTCCACCAGGAACTCTCCAACCTGCTCGAGTTCCAGCGCAACCTGGATCCCGCGCGCAAGGTCACGGTGCCGCGCCCGTACCCTGAACTCTCGGCGCGCACGGTCCTCACGATGCAGTACTTCGCGGGCAAGCCGATCCGCAAGCTCGTGCCGAAGAGCCCCGAGGCACAGGCGGCCGTCAACGAGATCGTGCACGCCGCGTTCAAGCAGGTGCTGGTGGACGGCGTGTTCCACGGCGACCCGCACGCCGGCAACCTGCTGTACGGCGAGGACGGTACCCTGTGCATGATCGATCTCGGCATGGTGGGGCGCATCACGCCGGAGCAGCGCGACGACATCGTGACGCTCGCGGTCGCCACGATCGCGAACGACGCCACGACCATCGCCCGCGTGCTGCTCAAGATGGGCACGCCGACGCAGCGTGTGAACCTCAACGAGCTCAAGGCCGACATCGAGCGCATCCGCTCGCAGCACCTGATGGTCGCGAGCTTCGGCGAGTACGACTCGGCCGGCTTCATCGAGGCGTTCGGCAAGGCGGCGGGCAAGCACCGCATCAAGCTCGCCCGCGACATGGCGGTCCTGGCCAAGGCCGCGGCGACGCTCGAGGACATCATCCGCACGCTGCACCCGGACGTGGATCTCGTGGGCATCGCCCGCCCGTTCCTCGACGACATCGTGAAGCGGCGGCTGTCGCCGCAGCGCATCCTGGGCGAGTTCATGAGCGAGGCGTCGGGGATCGGCTCGATGCTGCGCACCGTGCCCGGCCAGGTCGACCAGCTGCTGCACGACTTCGAGACCGGCAACATCATGGTGCGCGCGGTCACGCCCGAGCTCGACGACCTGCCGCGTCGCCTGCACGCGCTCGGCGGGCGACTCGCGCTCGCCGCGTTTGCGTCCTCGACCACGATCGCCACCGCGATTGCCGTTCCGGAGGCGACGACCTCGACGCTGCGCATGGTCACGGCCGCCGTGCTGGCGCTGGCGGCGACCGGCGGCTGGACCACGCTGCTGGTGTGGCACTGGTTCGGGCAGGGCAAGCCGGTGCGGGTGACGCCGCTGCTGCGCTTCTTCCGGCGCTGAGCGTTCGCCCCGGCGGACGGCGGCTGGGCGACCGCCATGCCGGCGCGCACGGGGCCGGCCCGCGTCAGCGCACTACCGTGCCGACAATGGCCCTGATCACCGGGCTGACGTTGGCGAGCGTCAGGCCCAGCAGGGCCAACAGCAGGGCGCCGACGCCGCGCAGCGCGAACAGGTACGCCTCCAGGCCCTCACCAGCCGGTTGCGCGGCGCGCAGCATCAGTCCCGGCGTCGAGAACACGAGGCCGAAGCTGAAGCCCAGCCGCTGGATGAGCCGGTCGAGCGCGGACGCCGGGGCTGAGTGCAGCTGATCCGGCACGGCGGCGCGATGACGCGGCGGGGCGTCGGCCGGTTTCCCCGTCCAACGACCTACGCGCAGGCCCGGCCAGAGCCAGAGCGGCGCCGCCAGCAGCAGCCATGCGCCCACGGCCAGGAGCGCGATGCGCCCGAGCCGCGTGCCGTAGCCTGTGCCGTAGCCCCAGACCACTCGTTCGAACCACAGCGTGGCCCGCTCTGTCATGCCGAGGTCGTCCCGATCGAGCCGTTCGCTCAGCTGGTGCTCCGCCAGCATCGCCGACGCCTCGCGCGCCTCGTCGTCCTGCTTCAGCGCCTCGAGCCGCCGCAGCAGCGGGCGGATGACGTCGCTGCAGCGGGCGGTGGCCGGCGGCGGGCTCGCCGCGTCGGCGCACGCGGTCGAACGTCGCAGCGGACCGGCGAGGTCCGGCCAGCGGAAATGCATCGCCGTGACGTGCGCGCCATCCAGCTCGAGCCGGCCTGCGACTTCGAGGCCGCTGAAATCGCTGCGCGTGCCGCGCAACACGGCCTGCCGCAGGCTCAGGTCGCCGGGCTCGATCCGGACGTTCACCAGCATCAGGTCGCCGCGTGCGTCCATGTAGTCGAGCCTGAGGGATCGCAGGGTGCAGCCGCGGAAATCGGCCAGCCCGCCAAACACGCTCATCTGCTGCTCGTCGCCGAAGTCTGCGTCGCCGAGGCGGCAGGAGCGGAACTCGGCATCGCGCACGAACGTCACGTTGCGCCAGTTCGAGACACCGGGCGCGACCAGCCCGAGGAAGGACGCATCGGCCTCGAAGCGACTGGCCTCGAAGCTCACGTCGCTGGCGAAGCGACTCCAGTTGAATTGCGCCGGCCCCGCGAAGCGGGCATCCGCAAACGACACGCCGCCCTTGGCGCCGGCAGGTGCGCGGAAGGTCGACTGCACGATTTCCACCGGCCCGGCGAAGCGCGTGCCGCGAAAGGCGGCCGTCTCCTCGAAGGTCGTGCCGTGCAGCACGAACGGGCCGCCGAACTGCGCCCGGTCGAATCGCGCCAGTCGCCGCACGGTGCTGTTCTCGATGACGAGCCCGGCCGGGAGACGTGCGCCACGCAGGTCGATGCCGTGCAGCGTCGAGCCGTCGATCTGCAGTGCCACCGGAGGTCCGTCGCCGCTCGCATGCAGTCGCTGCTGCACCTCGACATCCGTCAGGCTCAGGCTCTCCGCGCCGGCCGGGGCCCGCAGTCGCGACAGGTCGAGTTCCCCGCCGATGCGGACGTTGCTCAGGTAACCGTGAAGCTCCAGTTCCCGGTAGGCCGCCTCCGGGGTGATCAGCGGATCGTCGGCGTCGGCGCTACCAGGCAGGGCTGCGATGCCGAGCAGCGTCAGTGCCAGCGCGCACCGCCAGATCCGCGGCCGCCTCATATGACGTCGTCGAGCGAGTGCAACCCGCAGAGCTGTTCACTCTGACTCTCGATGAGCCTCTGCGCGATCGCGCTGAGCTCCGCCACGTCGGCACCGGCGGTGCGCAGCCGCTGCGCCTGGGCGGCGGCGGTGACGCTCTCCACGACCTGCTCGACGGCGTCCGCCGGCGTGTTGTCCTGGCGCCGCTTGCCGCCTGCGCACAGCGTGGCCTGCAGGCCCTGAAGCAGCGTGGACTCGAAGCCGCGCACGCGGCGCTGGTTGGATGCCCCGCCAACCTGGCTGCCGCGACTGGCCACCAGCTCGACGCGCAGCCGCAGTTCCTCGACGAGCATGTCCGGCCGCAGCGCCGCGACATCCTGGTACTTCTGCTGGTACTGCGCATGGAACTGAGCGTCCTGCGACGTTGCCGGCTGGGCGTGCGCGACCGGCAGGCACGCCAGGGCGAGGATCGCGAGGCGCCTCATTGCCCTGCCTGTCGACCGGTCAGCCGGCCGCACATCGTCTGGCGATAGAACTCCATCATCTGCATGCCGGACAGGTCGAGGTCGCTGCCGCCACAGGGAGTGGACTGGAACCCGTTCTCGATCGCCTCCGCGCGTGCGTAGTCGGGCGGATGGGTCTTCGGGAAGGCGGCCTTGACGCCGCCCGTGCGCTTCGAGTCCGCGGCATCGGCGATCGCCTGCTCGTACAACTGCGGGCCGATCAGCGTGCGCAGGTTCTGCGCGATGAAAGAGCTGTCGGAACTGCGCCCCATCTGCAGCAGCTTGTCGGCGATCGCGACGGTGAAGTACCAGGATGTCCCGAGCACGTAGATCTTGTGCCGAAGCTGGCCGTCCTCGCCGATGCGGCATTGCTGCCCGAGCAGGCGGACCGCCGCCATGTCGGCCGCCTGCTCGTGGCGCTGTCGCTGCTGGTACTCGGCGTACAGGGTTTCCGGGCACGCCATCCGCTCGTCCTTCTGCCGCTCCGTCAGGTTGCCGACGTCGCGCATCCGCAGCTCGGCGGCTTCCGCCGCGGCCGAGCGTCCGATCAGCAGGTGTCCCATTTCGTGCGCCAGCACGAAGGCGAGCGCACCGCGCAGGAGCATGCCGGTGATCCGGGTTTCCGACGTATCGGCATCGAGAGTGCTGCGATCCCAGTAGCGGCGCGTGGCCTGGAGGCCGTAGGCGTCGACGGCCGCCAGGCCGGCGGTCACGTCGCCCACCGCGCCGGCCTGCTTCATCATCGAGGCCGCCGCCATGCGCTTCCAGGCCGCCGTGTTCACGTACACCGTGCCGGTACCCTCGTCCGCCAGCGCGCCGCCGGCCAGCGATTCCGGCGTCAGCTCGATGTCGCCGACCACGAGCGGCTCGTCATCGTCGAGCCGGTCGGCATCCACCACGTAGACGTTGAGCCAGCCCCCGCGCTGCGGCTCGTTGACGCGCACTCCGCGCCACTGCCCGGGCGCCGCCTGCGCCAGCGACACGGCGACCTCGCGCACGGCGTCCGGGTAGTAATCGTCGATCAGGTTCGCGCGCTGCAGGCGCTCCAGGATCGGTGTGCCGGCATCGGGCGCGGCCTGTTGTGCGTGGGCCGCGATCGACAGCGCCAGCCAGGCCGGGATCGCCCAGGCGAGCATGCTGCGGTGAATCCTGCCGGTCATCGCTGCACCTCCGCCGTCGGGACTACCGGATCAGCAGACGCCGTAGCAGTAGCACATCCGGTCCTCGTGCATGGTGTACTTGCTTTCGCAGTCGTCCTCCTCCGCGTCCTCGCCGAGCAGCCGGCCGTTGACGAAGATGATGCGCTCCTGGGCGAGCGCAGACGCGCACAGCAAGGTGAGCGCGAGGCCAGCAGCCCGTGCCAGCCAACCTCGCCCGGACATCCCCCTGACAGTCCCCATGGGCCACCTCCGCGGCAAGCACGCCTGACGCTTGCGGCGATGCGCTGTCGCCGGCATCACGCGATACCTTTAGCGCGGTTGGGGCAGCGACGCAAGTCTTCAGTGCTGCGCGAACCGGGCGATAATCGCGAGTCATTACATCGCCGCACGGAGCCCCGAGTCCCATGATTGCCGTCCATCGCCACGCCGCATTCGCGGCCGCCCTCACCTGCTGCACGCTGCTTGCCGGCCACGTCGCCGCCGCGCAGGAATCGCCCGCAGCGCCCGCGGTCGAACCGCCCGCGACGACGATCCCGGTGGACACTGCGGCGGACGTGGTCGCCCTCCGGCTGCTGCCGATGACGACCGCCGAACTGACCCGGGAAGCCGACGGCTGGATCGGTGCGATCCAGGTCCTCACCTCGCGGATGGTCGACCTCAAGATCGCCCTCGGCGCGGCTGCCAGCGACCCCACGCGGGGCCGGGAACTGCAGTCCGAGCTCCTGGCGGTCAGCGAGTCCCGGCGCACGGTCTTCAAGGGCTTCGAACAGGTCCTGGCGTCCTGGGAATCGAAGGGCGGGAACGCAGAGGCGATCGCCCAGCACCGCAAGTTCATCTTGGCGCTGCGTGCCGACGAGATCAAGGCCACGGACAGCAGCGCGCTCTGGAGTACCGCCCGCGAGTGGCTGGTCGCGAAAGACGGCGGCGTGCGACTCGTCTGGAAGGCGGTGCTGTTTTCAGGCGCGCTGTTCCTGATCTGGCTGCTGGCCAGATTCGTTTCCCGGCTCGTGCACCGCACCGTGATGCGCTGGGACCAGTTCTCGACACTTCTCGATCGCTTCCTGGTTCGGGCGGCGTTCTGGGTCACGGTGATCGTCGGCACTCTGACGCTGCTGTCCTGGCTCGGACTGCGCATGACCCCGATCCTGACGCTGCTCGGAGGCCTGAGTTTCGTCGCCGCGTTCGCCATGCAGAGCACGCTCAGCAATTTCGCGGCCGGCCTCATGATCATGGTCTACCGTCCCTTCGACGTCGGCAACGTGGTGACCGTCGCCGGAGTCACGGGCAAGGTGCAGGCGATGAATCTCGTTTCGACCACCCTCCTCACCGGCGACAACCAGGTGATCGTCGTGCCGAACAGCAACGTCTGGGGCAGCATCATCACCAACGTGAACGTCCGGGATACGCGTCGCGTGGACCTCGTGTTCGGGATCGGCCATGACGACGACGCCGCGGCGGCACAGAAGATCCTCGAGCAGGTCGTCAGCGAGCACCCTCTGGTCCTGAAGGACCCGGAGCCGGTGGTGCGCCTGAACGAGTTGACCGATTCGGCGGTCAGGTTCGTGTGCCGACCCTGGGCCAGAACCGCCGACTATTCGACCGTCCAGTGGGACATCACGCGACAGGTCAAGGAGCGCTTCGCAGCTGCTGGCATCTACAGCTAGGGGACTGTCCCCGCCGGGGACTGTCCCCGTCTCCCGCAGGGGACAGTTCCCTGCGGGGACAGTCCCCGTGCGGCAGGCGTACGTACTCTCTGAGATATCCAAGCCCCCTCCCCTGGCCTACCCTTGGCGGACCCGGCGCGGGGGCCCCGGGGCCTTTCCAGGGAGTGTTCCATGGCGCTCTTTTCCCATCGCGTGCAGCAGATCGGCACGGAGAACGCGTTCAAGATCGGCCCCTACATCAACGAGGTCGCGGCCACCGGGCTCAAGGTGATCCGCTGCAACCTCGGCGAGCCCGACTTCCCGCTGCCGGCGCACATCCGCGAGGAGGTGAAGCGCCAGCTCGACGCCGACATGACCCACTACGTGGACCCGCAGGGACTGCCGGCCCTGCGCGAGGCCATCGCCGCCGAGATGGGTGCGCGACGCGGCCTCGCGATCACCCCGGACCGGGTGGTCGTGTTTCCGGGCGGCAAGCCGCCGATCGGCTTCAGCCAGGAGGTGTACTGCGATCCGGGCGACGAGGTGATCTACCCAAGCCCGGGCTTCCCGATCTACGAGTCGTTCACGAACTACCTGGGACTCACGCCGGTCCCGCTGCACCTCGACGAGCGCAAGGGCTTCGCCTTCAACGGTGACGACCTCGCGCCGCTCATCACGCCGCGCACCAAGCTCATCATCCTGAACTTCCCCTCGAACCCCACGGGCGGCGTGGCGACGCAGGAGCAGCTCGAGTCCATCGCCGGCGCGATCCTCGCGAAGGCTCGACGCGACGTGCGGGTCTACTCCGATGAGATCTACGAGAACATCCTGTTCGACGGCAGCGTCCACCACTCGATCGCCTCGGTGCCCGGCCTCGCGGAGCGGACCATCATCGCGTCGGGCGCCTCCAAGTCGTACTCGTGGACCGGCGGGCGCATCGGCTGGGCCGTGCTGCCGACGGCCGCGGAAGCGGCGATGTTCAAGACGCTGAACATCAACTACTTCTCCTGCATCTCGGGCTACAACCAGCTGGGCGCAAAGCTCGCGATCGAGTCGCCAGAGAGCAGGCCGGTGATCGCGCGCATGGTGAGCGCCTTCCAGGAGCGGCGCGACGTCGTCGTGGCAGCGCTCAACGCCATCGACGGCGTCACCTGCCAGGTGCCGAAGGGCGCCTTCTACGTGTTCCCGAACATCGGCGGACTGTGCGAGCGACTGGGTGCCATCGAGCGCTGCGAGGCGCTGCCTGCCGACCTGCGCGCGAAGACCTCGCCTGCGACGCTGGTGCAGATGTTCCTGCTGTTCCGCTACGGCGTGGCGACGCTGGACCGCCGTGCCTTCGGCGTCATCGGCGCGGCAGGCCGGCACTTCCTGCGGATCTCGGTCGCGACGGCGCTCGAGGACCTGGAGGAAGGCATGGAGCGGATCCGCAGGGCGTCGCAGGACCGGGCGGGGTTCGATGCGTTCGTGAGTGAAGGCCGGCGGCTGTCCTGACCCTGCCGACGTGGAGGCATGCATGAAGACGACGTCGCTGTCGTTCGGGCCCCGCCGGGGCGTGTACGTGGACGCGCGGGACCTGCTCGAGGGCGCGGCCGCGATCGCGCCGGACGTGCTCGCGAAACTCGAGGCCTTCGACCTCGTCTACCGGTCGCTGTGCGCGCTGCTCTACAACTACGTGCCCATGTCGGGGCACCCCGGCGGCTCGATCTCGTCGGGCCGCTTCGTGCAGGCGCTGATGTTCCACACCATGAACTACGACCTCGCGGATCCCGACCGCGAGGACGCGGACATGATTTCCTACGGGGCCGGCCACAAGGCGCTCGGCCTCTACGCGCTCTGGGCCCTGCGCAACGAAATCGCGCGCATCGCCGCACCCGGGCTGCTGCCCGCCGATCTGCGCCGACAGTTGCGGCTCGAGGACCTGCTCGGGTTCCGCCAGAGCCCGACGAAGCAGACGCCGCTGTTCCTGCAGTTCGGCTCGAAGGCGCTCGACGGTCACCCGACGCCGGCGACGCCGTTCCTCAGGCTCGCGACCGGCGCCTCGGGCGTCGGCGTCGCCTCCTCGCTCGGACTCGCGTTCGCGGCCGCCGACCGCTACGGCGCCGATGCCCCGCGGGTGCACATCATCGAGGGCGAGGGCGGGCTGACGCCCGGTCGCGTCGCGGAGGCGCTCGCCGCGGCGGGCACTGCCTCGCTCGGCAACGCGATCCTGCACGTGGACTGGAACCAGGCCTCGATCGATTCCAACCGGGTCTGCCGCGACGGCGAGCACCCCGGCGACTACGTGCAGTGGAACCCCATCGAACTCGCCTACCTGAACGACTGGAACGTGATCTACGTGCCGGGCGGATTCGATTTCGCGCAGATCCTCGCGGCGCAGCAGGCGGCGCTGCGGATCGCCAACTCGCAGCCTACTGCGATCGTGTACCGCACGACCAAGGGCTGGCAGTACGGCATCGAGGGGCGCGCCTCGCACGGTGCGGGTCACAAGCTCTGTGCGGACGCCTTCTTCGGCGCGGTGGCGCCGCTGCTCGAAGGCTCCGGCGCCGACCTGCCGCGCTGCCCGCTCGATGCGCAGGCCTGCCAGGGCGGGCTCGACGGCACGGTGATCGAGAAGTGCGCGTGGGATGCGCTGCTGGTCGCCCGCCGCAGGCTCGAGAAAGACGCGGCGCTGACGGGATACCTCGCCGGCCGGCTGCAGGAATCGCGTGACGGACTCGCGCGCCGGGGCCGCAACCCCCGCAGCGACGCGCCGCGCGTGGCGGCCGTGTACGAAGCGGCCCGCGAGATGCTGGACGCTCCACCCGGGCAGCTGATGTCGCGGCCCGGCAGCAGCGCCACGCTGCGCGGCGAGCTGGCGCAGGCGCTCAACCAGTACAACCGCCGCAGCGGCGGCGCCCTGCTCACGGCCGCCGCCGACCTGCTCGGGTCGACCAGCGTCAACGTGATCGGCGAGTCGTTCCCGCAGGGGTTCTACAACGCCCGGGGCAACCCGGGGTCGCGCACGCTCTCGCTCGGCGGCATCTGCGAGGACGGCGCCGCCGGCATCCTTTCGGGCATCTCCTCCTTCGGCCACAACATCGGCGTCGTGGCCTCCTACGCCGCGTTCCTCGCACCCCTCGCCCACATCGGCGCGCGCCTGCACGCGATCGGCAACCAGTCGCGCCATGCCGTGTTCGGCGATGCGTACACGCCGATGATCGTGATCTGCGCGCACGCGGGACTCACGACCGGAGAGGACGGCCCGACGCACGCCGACCCGCAGGCGCTGCAGCTGCTGCAGGAGAATTTCCCCAGGGGCACGGTCGTGACGCTGACGCCGTGGGAGCCGCGCGAAGTGTGGACGCTGCTGGCCGCGGCGCTCGCACGCCGCCCGGCGGTCATCGCACCGTTCGTCACCCGTCCGGCCGAGATCGTGCCCGACCGCGTGGCGCTCGGCCTGTGCGCCGAGAGCGATGCCGCCACCGGCGTGTACCGGCTGCGCCGGGCACAGGGCAAGGGCGACGGCGTCGTGGTGCTGCAGGAGAGCGGCGTCGCCTACGCGTTCGTCCGGCAGGCGCTGCCGCTGCTCGAGCGCGCGGGCATCGACCTCGACGTCTACTACGTCGCGAGCGCCGAGCTGTTCGACCTGCTGCCCGTGGCATTGCAGGAGCGTGTGTTCCCGGCCGCGGCCGCCGAGCGCGCCATGGGCATCAGCGGGTTCACGCTGCCGACCATGTACCGCTGGATCCGCTCGGTCCGCGGGCGCGAGTTCACGATGCACCCGTTCCAGCGCGGGCATTTCCTCGCGAGCGGCCGCGGCGACGCCGTGCTGGAGGAAGCCGGCCTCGACGGGACAAGCCAGTTCGAGGCGATCCGGAAGTTCCTTGCCTGAGCGGCCCTGCGTAGCCGGCGCCGTGGGCGCCGCGCCTGTCGGTCGAGGAAGGTCAGCCCCTGCGAGGCGACCGTCGCCGGAACGCCGCCAGCGACAGCAGGCCAAGCAGCAGGCTGACAGGGGTCGTCGGCTCAGGCACCTCGGCGATGCGCACGCGATAGGCGAGGAACATCGTGTCATTGTCGAAGTCGGCCGCGTACGCCGCACCGGCCTGGAAGCCGTCGGTCGTCAGGAAGTCGTTGTCGTTCGCGACGAACAGGAACCAGTCGAGCGGTGCGCTCGGGTCGAGCGCGGGCAGCAGCGCCATTCCTTCCCACTTCTCGGAGAGATTGTCGAAGCCCGCCAGCGGCCCGTTCGAAAGGCCGAAGCGGTTGAGCTCGCTGTTGTCGTTGATGTCGAGCCACGACGACAGCAGCGCGGGCGTGATGGCCGGGTTCAGCACGCCGCCCGGCGCGATCCTGCTCTCGTAGGGCTGTCCGAGGATGTTCGTGGCATCCCGCAGGTCGATCACGTCCACGTGCCGGTACAGCGACGTCGGGATGTCCAGACCGAGCCCGTTGCTGTCGCGCGGCAGGATCAGCAGCTGCGTGCCGGAGATCGCGAGAATCTCGCTCTGCGCGGCGACGCGGGTCGCGCCATCCTGCAGGAAACGCGGGAGCCGCACGACGTACTCTCCGGTCAACGTGATTGAGTCCGGGTTCGAGATGTCGTAGGTGAAGATCCGCGTATGGTCGCGGGTGGCACTCGAGCCGCCCGTGCCGCCATCCTGTCGGGTGGCGCTCTGCAGCGCAACGAACAGCGTGCTGCCGTCCGGCGAGATGCTCACTCCCTCGAAGCCCTGGTTGTTCTGCCGGCCGACGGTCGGGTTGGCGGGCGACGGCGCAGGCTGGCCGGCAGGCGGGTTGTTGGAGCTGTAGTCGAATGCGCCGCCACGCACCGGCCGCACGGAATCCGCGACTGGCAGCGCGCCGAGGAACTCGCCGTCCCTCGAGAAGCGGTAGATCGAGGGACCGTACTCGTCGCTGACCAGCCACGAGCCGTCCGCGAGCGCGACGATGCCTTCCGCGTCGAGCGCGAGCTTGCCGTTGAACGCCTGCGGGAGCTCCGGCTGCGAACCCGACGCCGGACGCGCACCGCCAGCCGCGACGCCGCCCGGTTTCGGGTCGAGGCCACTGAGTCCAAGCGTGCCGCCTGCCGGGAGTCGCTCGAACAGCTTCGCGGCCTGGGTCAGCGACAGCACGATCTGGTCCTGCGCGAGGCCGGTCGCGCTCGTGTCGGCCGGCGTGAACACCACCTCGAGGCGGTTGATGCGCGAGGTATAGTCGATCGTGCCGGCGACGTTGTAGCCGCGGTCCGGGGTCGAATAGAGCACACCGCTGTAGCCGGCTCCATCGCGCCGCCAGGAAGCGATGTCGGCGTGGAGCCCGGAGACGGACCCGAAGGTCTCACCGTGCTCGTCGCGCAGGTTCGCGGGCAGGCGACCGACTCCGACGAGGCCCAGAACCGTCAGACGCGTGTCGTTGACCGTCGTGGTCACCGGTACGGCGTACGCGGCGCTCGTGGCGGCCATCAGGGCAATGGCAACGAGTCGTGAGACCGTGAGTGGCATGGCGGCTCCCTTTGTGTTCTGCCGACTGGGCGGGCGGTTCGGAGCGGGCGCTCACCCGACGCGGGCGATCACCGCCCACGGGCGCCCGCACGAATTGCGGAGGCTAGACCTGGTTTGTTTCGGCCGGATGACAGCCGGCGCGCGCCGCAGAACGGCGAACCGCCAGTCCCGGCACCCCTGGGTTCCTCGTCAGGCCCGCGGCCGTCAGACCGTCGGCTTCACGTTGGCGTTGAGCCGGAACAGGTTGCCCGGGTCGTACTTGTTCTTGAGCTCGGTGAGCCGCCCGATGTTGCCCTGGTAGTTCTCGTCCACGAGGCGCTGCGCCTCGTAGGCGACCTCGTTGGTGTAGTAGCCGTCGGTGTACGGCTGCAGCTTCGCCCAGTAGTCCTTCACGTAGGTCACGTGGCGCGCGCCGTCGCCCTCGAGCCCCCAGGTCACGACCGCGAACATGTTGAGCCGCGAGCGCCGGTGCGGGAATGCCGTCGCGTCCGGCGCGACGCGACCGATGGCGCCGCCCGAGGGCTGGAAGAAGACCGTGGTTGTGCGTTGCGGGTCGGGCTGGAAGCCGTCGAAGAGGTTCGCCACCAGTCCCGGCGGGAAGTCGTTGATGAAGCCCGACTTCAGGTACTCGCCCTCGTTGCGCGGGTCCGTGCGGTCGTGGGAGCGCTGCAGCTGCACGTAGTCGACGGGCCCGACGGCGCCCGCGAGCGGCGTGCCGAGCTTGCGCATCGGGGCCAGGACACGCTCCGCGTCCCCGGCCGGCCCGGAGTAGCAGACGTTGAAGATGAACACGCCGTCCTTGCCGCCCGGCGGGGCGCTCATCACCGCACCGCAGTACAGGTCGTCGGGCGCGGAGAGGCTGAACTCGGAGTAGAAGTCGAGCAGCTCGCGGGCGCGGGCGATGGGGAACACGACGTCGCCGCCGATCACCTGCCGCTGCATCGGATGCAGCCCGAACTCGAACGTCGTCACGACGCCGAAGTTGCCGCCGCCGCCGCGCACGCCCCAGAACAGGTCCGGGTTCTCCTCCGCGCTGGCGTGCAGCAGGCGGCCGTCCGCGGTGACGATGTCGACGCCCCGGACGTTGTCGAGCGCGAGGCCGTAGCGACGGGCCAGCCGCCCGAAGCCCGCACCCAGCGTGAGCCCGCCCACGCCGGTGTGGGACACCGTGCCGGACGTGGTCACGAGTCCGAGCGACATCGCCTCGTGGTCGAGCTCGCCGAGCAGGCTGCCGCCAGCCACATAGGCCACGCGGGACACGGGGTCGATGCGCACGCCGCGGAAGCGCGACAGGTCGATCTGCATGCCGCCGTCGCAGGTCGACTTGCCGGCGTAGCTGTGCCCGCCGCACTTCACCGCGAGCAGCAGGCCGTGCTCGCGCGCGAAGCTCACTGCAGTGCGGACATCCGCCGGCCCGGAGGGCTGCACGACCAGCGCCGGATGCTTGTCGATCGACGCATTCAGCACGCGACGCGCTTCGTCGTAGCCGGGCTGCCCCGGTAGCAGCAGCGCGCCCCGCAGGCTGTCGCGCAATTCCTGCAGGTCGCTCTTCGCGAGCACGACCTTCGCGCCCGCGCCCGTCACGGCGCCGATGTCCGCCTCGATCGGAGTGACGGCGGCGAGCGCCCGGCTGCCGGCGAGCGACGTCGCAACCGCAGCCGCGAGCGACGACACGAAGAAGTCACGTCGGTTCATGGTCCACCCCCTGCTGATCGACTTGTTGTAGTGCGCCGGAGCATACGCCGCGGCGACTGCAGGGTCCAAGGCGCCTACGCCCGGTATCGCTCCAGTTGTCGCTCAGGCGTGGCGTTCGGGCGGCGGGCAAGCGCCGAGAGCGAGGCCGCGAGGAACAGCGCGAGGAGGTCCATGCGTCCGCCGCCGCCACCGCCGCCTCCGGAGCCGGATCCGGGAGGGGGCGGTTGCGATCCGCCGGTCACGCGCACCGTCGCGTCGGTCGAATCGGTCCTGCCGAGATCGTCAGTCACGCTGAGGCGAACGACGACGTCGCCGCTGGTGCCAGGCGCCACGAATGAAGTCTGGCTGCCCGAGAGCGCGGCAAGCGATGTCGCACCGCTCACGAGCGTCCACGCGTACGCGGCGATCGTCCGGCCGTCCGCGCCGACGCTGTCGGCGCCCGACAGGCTGACCGTCTGGCCTGCACTTGCGGTGGACGGCGTCGCGACCACGGCGATCGGCCGCAGCGCAGCGGCGACGGCGCCGGGTGCGTCGATCATTCCCGCCCCGCAGGTGGAGGTCGTGCAGCTGCACTCCGAGAGCTGCTCGTCGAACGACCCGGCGGGGATCCGGCAGGTGGGGATGGACGGGTCGCTCGAGACGGGAAACGGCCGCGCCGAGGCCTGCAGTCGCTGCACGAGCGTGTCCGCGCGCAGGCTCGAGTTGACCGAATACATGAGCGCCGCGACGCCGGCGACGATGGGTGCGGCGAAACTCGTGCCGACGTTGAAGTTGCCGATCCGCTCCGTGTAGGCGTTCGCGCCCGGCGTGGTCACGCCGAGGTTCGTGGTGGTGTCGAGGGAGTACAGGCAGGGCTCGCCGAGCCCG
>Ga0209254_10001751_pt1 | contig 19564 bp, 17 predicted proteins | sample FrelakmetDIP11DI_FD_187148 | JGI IMG/M metagenome (GOLD analysis project Ga0209254, IMG submission 187148) | Freshwater lake sediment microbial communities from the University of Notre Dame, USA, for methane emissions studies - DIP11 DI (SPAdes)... | ecosystem: Environmental > Aquatic >...
CATCGATCAGTTCGACCTGCAGGCACCGGAGACGCCGATGCTCGGGTACGGCGCGGGATGGCAGGAGCCGGAGTACGATCCGGCCCGCGGGCGCTCGTGGCGGTGGGCGAGCGGCAGGGCCGAACTGCGGACGGCCCCGACGGACCGCGATGTGGAACTGCAGATCGTGGGGGAGTCGCCCCGGCGCTACTTCGACCGGCCGTCCCGCGTGCGCGTGTCGGCCGGCGGCGCCCAGGTGCTGAGCGCCGAGGCCGGCGCCGATTTCGCGTGGTCCGTGCGCGTGCCGGCATCCGCGCTCAGGGCGTCCGGCGGAACCATCACGATCGAGACGGACCAGGTCTTCCGGCCCGCCGACCGCGGGCAGGGCGCCGACCGGCGCGAACTCGGCCTCCGCGTCTACGTGGTGACGCTCAAGCCGGTTTCCTAGCCAGACAGAGCAGGGAGCTGCCGAAGGGCATCGGGACCGCCGCGCGCACGAGCGTGCTTTCGAGCGCGAGCAGCGCGGCGAGCGCCGCGTTGATTGCCGCTGGGGGCACGGTGATCTCGGCCTCCGCTTCGTGTTCCCCGGCCAGCCCCGTCAGCCGCTGGACGCCGCGCACGCCGAACATGAGCGGGAAGAGCGCGGCGTTCGTGTAGGTCATCCGCTCGACGCGGAACCCGGCCGGCTCGATGAGCGCGCGGAGGCTCCTCCGGCTGTACCGCCGCAGCTCGGCCGAGAGCACCGAGTGATTGCCGCGCAGGATCTCCATCGCCGCGACGTTGATGATCGCGGAGCCGCCTGGCCTGAGGACCCGCCACATCTCCCGGACCGCCTCGCGCTCGATCGCGTCAGGCAGGCAGTAGAGCACGTCGAACGACGTGACGATGTCGAACGCCGCCGAGGGGAAGGGGACGGCGGCGGCGCTGGCCTGCGCCACACGCGTGAGGCCGGAGCCGCGCGCGAGCCGCAGGCCGGTCCACGTCAGATCGAATCCGCAGGCTTCGCCGTACGGCTCGAGCAGCAGGCGCAGGTTCGCGCCCGTGCCGCACCCGCAGTCGAGCAGGCGCAACCCTGGCCGACCTGCGGCCGCGACGTCCAGCATCGGCGTCACGAAGCGGCGGAAGCCGCGGAACCAGAAGTGGTCGCGCTCGGCGCGCGCCGTGGCTTCGAGCAAAAGGTCCACAGCCGTATTCTATTCTGCTGGCCCTGCGGCCCATGGCATGCCACAATCATTCCATTGCCTTGCGGATGCTTTCATGTACCTCGTCCGGCCTAGCCCTACCAAGAGGAGATACGCCGATGATGCGACTTTCGAAAGCCCTCATACCCGCCCTCGTCCTGGTCGTGCTGACCATGTCGGCGTCGTGCAGCAAGAAGGCGCCCGTGGCGGAGCCGCAGCCGCCCCCGGTTGCCGCGCCGACTACGCCGCCGCCGCCTCCGCCCCCGCCGCCGCCTCCTCCGCCACCGGCCCCGTCGCCGACGCCGCTGACCGAAGACGAGGTGTTCGCGAAGAAGACGCTGGCGGAACTCAACGCCGAGAAGCCGCTCGAGGACGTGTATTTCGACTACGACAAGGCCGACCTGAGGGCCGAGGCTCGCGCCTCACTTTCGACGAACTCGGGGTGGCTGAAGCGGTGGCCGTCGACGAAGGTGCTCGTCGAAGGGCATTGCGACGCGCGCGGCACGACTGAATACAATCTCGCGCTCGGCGAGAAGCGCGCGGCCGCGGCCCGGATGTATCTGACGGGCCTCGGGATCGCCGCCGACCGTGTCATCATCGTGACCAAGGGGGAAGAGTCCCCGTTCTGCACCGATGAAGCCGAGGCCTGCTACTCGCAGAACCGCAGGGCGCACTTCATCGTTTCGGCGAAGTAGAAGCCGCCGCGATCTTCTCCGCGGCGGCGCGCGGGTCCGGCGCGGCGATGATCGGCCGTCCCACCACGATGTAGTTCGCGCCGGCGGCGACGGCCTCCGCCGGCGTCATGGTCCTGGCCTGGTCGTCCTTGGGCCTGGCAGCCGCGCCCGCCGGCTCGGCGGGGCGGATGCCAGGCGTGATGAGCACGAACTGTTCCCCCCGGGCCATGCGGAGCCGCCCCACTTCCTGGGGCGAGGCCACGACGCCGTCCGCGCCCGCTTCCTGGGCGAGCCACGCCAGCGCGTCCACCTGTTCGATGACGGAGCGCGGGACGCCGACCGACCCCAGCGTGTCCTGGTCGAAGCTGGTCAGCACGGTGATGGCGATGATGAGCGGGGGCGGCACGCCGGCTTTGGCGGCGCTGGCGTGGGCCGCCTCGCGCGCCGCCTTCATCATGGCGATGCCGCCGCTGGCGTGGACGTCGATGATCCAGGCACCGAGCTTGGCCGCCTCTGCAGCCGCGGCCGCCACCGTGTTCGGAATGTCGTGGTACTTCAGGTCGAGGAACACCCGGTGGCCGGCCTCGGTGAGCCGCCTGACGATGTCGGGCCCCGCTGCGGTGAACAACTGGCTGCCGACTTTGACGGCGCCGACCGCGCCGCGCAGGTTGTCGGCCAGCGCGAGCGCCTTCGCCGGGCTGTCGACATCCAGCGCGACGATCACAGGATTCACGGAAGACATCGGTCGACCCTCATCTTCAGCCGCACCGTCAGCGGCCGAAATCGAGCGTGCCCACCAGGTCGGCCGCGCGGGCGACCCCGTGGCGCGCCATGTAGTCCTCGATCCCCGCCTGGAGCTTCGGCCAGATGAAGGGATCGACGAAGTTGGCCGTGCCCACCTGCACGGCCGTTGCGCCGGCGATCATGAACTCCAGGACGTCCCGGGCGCAGCTGATGCCGCCCATCCCGATGACCGGGATGCGGACCTGCCTGGCGCACTCGTACACCATGCGCACGGCAATCGGGCGGATCGCCGGGCCGCTGAGGCCGCCCATCCCATTGGAAAGAGCCGGCCGCCGAGCCTCGACGTCGACGACCATGGCAAGAAACGTGTTGACCAGCGACACGGCGTCGGCGCCGTTGTCCTCGGCTGCGCGCGCAAAGGACGACACGCTGGTCACGTTCGGCGTCAGCTTGGGGATGAGTGGCAGCGTCGTCGCCTTCCGGACTGCCGCCACCACTTCGGCGGTGCTCGCCAGGTTGCAGCCGAACTGAATGCCGCCTTCCTTGACGTTCGGGCACGAGATGTTCAGCTCGATCGCCGCCACGCCTTCGACATCGGACAGGATCCGGGAGACCTCGACGTACTCGTCAATCGAGCTGCCGCACACGTTGACGATGACCACCGCGCCGAGGCGCCGCAGCTCGGGCATCTTCTCGCGGACGAACCGGTCGACGCCGATGCCCTGCAGGCCGATCGCGTTGAGCATGCCCGAGGGTGTTTCCACGACCCGCGGCGGCGGGTGCCCTTCGCGCTCCTTCAGGAAGAGACCCTTCACCACGACGGCCCCGAGCGACGACAGGTCGACGATGTCGGCGTACTCCACGCCGTAACCGAAGCAGCCGCTCGCCGACATGAGCGGGTTCTTCAGGACGAGCGAGCCGATGCGGACGCTGAGATCCACCGTCACTCCCACACGAGGTCGTCGCCGCTGAACACGGGGCCGTTCAGGCACGAGCGCACGAAGTGCGGCGTGCCGTCCCCGTCGCGCACGCGGACGACGCAGCTGTAACACCCGCCGAGGCCGCAGCCCATGACCTGCTCGGTTGAGAGCTCCGACGGGCAGCCGGAGGAACGAGCCAGGCCGGCCACCGCCTTCAGCATCGCTTCAGGTCCGCAGGCATAGATCGTCACCGGGACGCCGGCCGCGCGGTTGCGCAGCGCGGCTTCGAGCGGCGCCGTGACGCGGCCGTGGGCGCCGAGCGACCCGTCTTCGGTCGCCAGCTCCAGCGCCACGCCGCGCGACGCGAACCAGTCCAGGTAGAACAGATCCGCGCGCGCGCGCCCGCCGTAGAACAGGCGCGCCGTGGCCCCCGTCGCGTGAAGCGCCTCGGTGAGCGACGCGAAGGGAGCCAGGCCGACCCCGCCTGCCACCATCCAGGCTTCCGCCGGAGGCGACACGAGCGAAAACCCCTTGCCGAGCGGACCCAGCACCGGGAGCCGATCGCCAACGGCGGCGTCGTACAGGCGCGCCGTGCCCGGCCCGATCCGTTTGCACAGCACCGAGATCCCCGCCGGCGCTCCGGTTTCGTCGCGCAGGACTTCGAACACGGAGAACGGGCGCCGCAGCAGGGGATCGGTGCCCGCCGCCGTGCGGATCATCACGAACTGACCGGGCCGGCTCGCGGCGGCGATGGCCGGGGCCTCGAGGTGCAGGACGTTGTAGTCCGCCGAGAGGTGCGTATTGCGCAGGACCAGGGCCGGGACATCCAGCGGCGGCATGGGGGAAGTATATACGGTAGGGGCTAGGGGCTAGGCGCTTGGCGCTAGTCGGCTTAACTGTTGAGCGTGCCACTCACGCGGCGACAGCCGCGTCCCACTAGCCCCTAGCGCCTAGTCCCTAGCCCCTAGCCCCCAGCCCCTGTTGGAGTAGCATGGAGCGCGGATGCGATACCTGCGCATGCTCACCAATTCAGCGATCGGGGGCGTGGCCTTCGCCTTGTACCTCACGATCCTCGTCCTGCAGCTCAACCCGGGCTATCCTCTGGCGGGCATCCCGGGGCTGACGGCCACGCTCGTGCTCTCCTATGGGCTCCACGCGGCCGCGGTCTTCTACGCCCTGATTGTGCTGCGGCAGATCCTGGCTACCGAGGTGATTTCGCCCGGCTGGATCAGTTTCCGCTTTCTCGTCTGGCTCTGCTCGGCCGCCTCCGCCATCGCCACTCTGCTCACGTGGATCAACCTGAGGGGGATTGCGCCCTTCCTGGACCCGGAGGCGGTGACCCGCATGACGGCGGGCGCGGCCGTGCTGACGGCGTGCGCGGGCGTCATGGCCGCGCTTGCCTTCGGCCATCTGTGGGCCGGGCGCCATAGTTCGAGGCCGGGCGCGGCTGTGCTGGGCGCGGCCATGATGGCGTCGCTCGCGGTGCCCCTCATGCTTCGCGGCCCGGGATCGGAGCCGCTCGACAGGATCCGGCGGGAGGCCACGGTGCCCGACATCGCGGGACCGGCCGGCGATGCCCGCGTGGTGATGATCCTGCTCGAAGGCGCCTCGCTCGACCTGATTGCCCCGGCGGCCGCCGAAGGGCGCCTGCCGAACTTCGAGCGGCTGCTCGATCGCGGCGCCTCGATGCATCTGGCCACGATGCGGCCCACGCAGCCGGGCCCGGTCTGGGCCGCGGTCGCCACCGGCAAGCTGCCGTTCAGGAACGGCATCCGGTCCGCCGCCACGTACACGCCGCTCGGGAGCGCCGATGCCCTCGAGGTCCTGCCCGACTACTGCTATTCCCACGCGCTGGTCGAGTACGGCTTCCTGCGCGAACGCGTCCACGAGAGCGGCGACCTGGCGGCGCGCCCGATCTGGAACCTCCTCGGGGCGCAAGGCGTGCCGGTCGGCGTCGTGAACTGGCCGGTGACCCAGCCCGTGGGTGAGGTCAGGGGCTACCTCGTCTCGGACCGTTTCGCGCGCCGGTACGCGTCGGTGGTCGATGCCGAAGACATCGGCGTGATCTGGCCGAGGGACGCATCCCCGGCGGCCGTGGCGGCGGCGACCGAGGCACGCGAGAGCGCCACGGAAGGCGCGCCGATGGCGGCCGACAGGGTCCGGCAGCTCGTGGCCAGTCCCTGCGCTGCCGACCGGGCCCACGAGCAGATTGCCGCCGCGCTGGACGCGCGCGATGCGAGCCGCTTTCAGGCGGTCCGCTATGAATGCCTGGACGCCGTGGGCCACTACTTTCTGCGCTACACCGCTCCCGCGGCGTTCGGCGACGTCTCCGACGACGAACTGCGGCATTACGGCGGTGTGCTGACGGCGCAGTACACGGCGGTTGACCAGCTGCTCGGTCGCGTGATGGCGACGCTTCGGCCGGGCGATCTCCTGCTGGTCGTTTCGGGGTTCGGCATGCAGCCGATGAGCGTCGGCAAGCGCCTGCTCGAGCGCACCGTCGGCAACCCGGAGCCGAGCGGCACGCACGAGCCCGCCCCCGACGGGTTTCTCTTCGCCTTCGGCACAGACGTCCGGCCGGGCCGGCTGCCGCGCGGGTCGGTCGTGGACCTGGCGCCGACCATCCTGTACTTTTTCGGCCTGCCTGTCGGCCGGGACATGGACGGGTTTGCCCGCACGGACATCTTCTCGCCCGCCTTCAGCGAGGGAAGGCCGATTACGTACATTCCGACTTACGAGTAGAGTTCAGGGCCGGGGATCAGGCGCTAGCGGCTAGGCGCTGGGCGCTAGTTCGACCATTCCGACGCCCGGAGCCCGCCGCGGGGCATGAACGACTTCTGATACACTATCAGCCGCTCTTTAAACGCGGTACGAGAGACCGCAAAGAGGGGTATCGTGATCCACCTTCCTGCATCGGCCAACAGCCCCGTCACGGGGAACTGTCTGCTGACCGAACCCAGACGGGCCGCGCGGCTGGAAATCCCACTAGCGCCTAGCGCCCAGCCCCTAGCCCCCAAGCCCGTTTCACCAGCCCCCAGTGGAGGTCCGTGTGCCCATCCTGATGGACCGTGAGCGCATCGGGCGATCGCTCACCCGCATCGCGCACGAGATCGTCGAGCGCAACCGCGGCGTGGGCGACCTGGCCCTGGTCGGCGTCCGCACGCGCGGCGTCCCGATTGCCCGGCGCCTTGCCGCGAGTCTTCGCGACATCACCGGCCTCGACGTGCCCACCGGCGCGCTCGACATCACGCTGTACCGGGACGACCTGATGAAGACCGCCATCGGCCCGCAGCCGATCGTGCGGCGGACCGAGATCCCGTTCTCGATCGACGGCCGGCACATCGTGCTCGTCGACGACGTGCTGTACACGGGGCGGACGATCCGGGCCGCGCTGGACGCGCTGATTGACTTCGGCCGGCCGAGCACCATCCAGTTGGTCGTGCTGGTGGACCGCGGCCACCGCGAACTGCCGATCAAGGCCGACTACGTGGGCAAGAACGTGCCCACGTCGCGCCGCGAAACCATTCACGTCCGTCTCGCCGAGATCGACGGGGCCGACGAAGTCACTCTGGATCAGACGGAAGGAGAGCCGGCATGAGCGAGAAGGCTGCGCGCCTCCGCGGGAAGGATCTCCTGGGCATCGCCGACCTGACGCCGTCGGAGATTACCCTGATCCTGGACACCGCCGAGGCGATGAAAGAGGTGTCGGCGAGGCCCATCAAGAAAGTGCCCGCGCTGAGGGGCAAGACCGTCATCAACCTGTTCTATGAGCCGTCGACGCGCACCCGGACGTCGTTCGAAGTGGCCGAGAAGCGCCTGAGCGCGGACACGCTCAATATCGCCATCGCCACCTCGAGCGTGGTGAAGGGCGAGACGCTCATCGACACGGCGCTGAACCTCGAAGCGATGAACCCCGACATCATCGTCATGCGCCATGCCTCGTCGGGCGCGTGCCACCTGCTGGCGCGCACCTGCAAGGCGGGGATCGTGAACGCCGGCGACGGTATGCACGAGCACCCGACGCAGGGCCTGCTCGACGCCTTCACCATCCGCGAGCGCAAGGGGCGCCTGCAGGGCCTGAAGGTGGCGATCATCGGCGATATGCTGCACAGCCGCGTATTCCGCTCGAACGCCTACCTGCTGACCAGGATGGGCGCCGAGGTCTGGGCCTGCGGGCCGCCGACGCTCATGCCGGCGGGCATCGAGCAGTTGGGCGTGCGCGCGACGACGCGGGTCGAGGAGGCCGTCGAGGGCGCCGACGCGGTGATGATGCTGCGCATCCAGCTGGAGCGCATGCAGGGCGGGTTCTTCCCGTCGCTGCGCGAGTATTTCCAGGTGTTCGGCATGACGCCGGAGCGCGTCCGCCTCGCGAAACCGGACGCCATCGTCATGCACCCGGGACCGATGAACCGCGGCGTGGAGATTGCGTCGGAGGTGGCCGACGGCCCGGCGTCGGTCATCCTCGACCAGGTGGCCAACGGCGTGGCGGTGCGGATGGCGGTGCTCTACCTGCTGGCGGGAGGAGGCGACGATGAGACTGCTGCTTAGGGGCGCGCGCGTCATCGACCCGGCGTCCGGTGTGGACGGCGCCCGGGACATCCTGATCGAGGACGGCCGTATCGCGCTCGTCGACGTCTCGATCGCGCCGAGCGAGACGGGCCACACCACCGTCGTGGACCTCGGGCCGTCGCTCGTGGTGTGCCCCGGTTTCATCGACATGCACGTGCACCTGCGCGAGCCGGGGTACGAGCACAAGGAGACGGTGGCCAGCGGGGCGGCCGCGGCCGTCGCGGGCGGGTTCACGGCCGTCGCGTGCATGCCCAACACGAACCCGGTGAACGACAGCGCCAGCGTGACGCGGTTCATCCTGAAGCAGGCCGCGGAGGCCGACTTGGCGCGGGTCTACCCGATCGGCGCCGTCTCGAAGGGATCGGACGGCAAGGAGCTGGCCGAGATGGCCGACATGCGCGACGCCGGCTGCGTCGCGTTCTCCGACGACGGGCGCCCGGTGGCGACGGCACTGCTGATGCGGCGCGCCCTCGAGTATGCCGGGATGCTCGGGCTGCCCGTCATCGACCACTGCGAGGACAAGACGCTGGTCGGCGAAGGCGTCGCCCACGAGGGGTTCAACGCCTCGCAGCTCGGGTTGCGCGGCATTCCCTCCGCCGCCGAAGACGTGATGGTGGAGCGCGACATCGTGCTCGCCGCGATGACCGGCAGTCATGCCCACATCGCCCATCTGAGCACCGCGGGTGCCCTCCGGGCGGTGCGCTCCGGCAAGGAGCGCGGCGTGCATGTCACCTGCGAGGTCGCGCCGCACCACTTCACGCTGAGCGACGAGCAGCTGCTGGCGCCGCTCGCCTACGACACCAACCTGAAGATGAACCCGCCGCTCCGCGACGCCCGTGATCGGGAGGCGCTCGTCGAGGGCCTCAGGGACGGCACGGTGGACGTCATCGCGACCGACCACGCGCCGCATCACGCCGACGACAAGAAGGTGGAGTTCGACCGGGCGTCGTTCGGCATCGTCGGCCTGGAAACGGCCGTGTCGCTCAGCCTGGACCGTCTGGTGCACCGGGGCATCATCAGCCTGGCGCGGATGGTCGAGTTGCTGTCGACCAACCCGGCGCGCATTCTCCGCGTGCCGGGCGGGCGCCTCGAGGGTGGCGCCGCCGCCGACCTCACCATCCTGGCGCCGGACCTGGGGGTGACCGTGTCGCCGGCCGCGTTCCGTTCCAAGTCGCGCAATACGCCGTACGGCGGATGGCAGCTGCGCGGCGGGGTGGCGGCCACCATCGTGGGCGGCCGCGTGCTCTTCGTGAACCCTGACGTGCCGCAGGCCGCCGGCCTGGGGAGGGCGTGACGTGGGACGGCGCGACGACATCCGCCAGAAGGCGATGGAAGATCTCCAGCGTTTCGAAGTGCTCATGCTCGACGGGCACTTCGATTTCGGCAACGGCTATCACGGACAGGTCTACCTGAACCCGCACCAGTTGTTCCGCTATCCGTCCACGATCTGGCGGTTCGCCCAGGATCTGATCGAACTGATGCCGGCCTCGATCGTCGAGGACGCCGACGTCGTCGCGGGGCCGGTGACCGGCGGCGCGCTGCTGGCGCACACGATCGCCGGCCTGCTCGACAGCCGGCGGGCGCTGACCAAGCCGGCTCGGCTGTTCGCGCCGTTCGCGCCCAACGGGGGGCGCGGCCTCGCGCTGAAGGCGTTCTACCGCGACCAGGTCGCCGGCAAGCGGGTGCTGCTCGCCGACGACGTGCGCAACACGGGGCAGACGTTCGAACGGTGCGCCGACCTGGTGCGCGAGGCCGGCGGCACGGTGATCGGGACCGTCGAGATCTACGACCGCATGGAGGCGATTGTGGACCTCGGGGTGCCCAACATCGCGCTGGCGGAGTACCGGGCGCCGGACAACGTGCCGGCGTCGGCATGCCCGCTCTGCCTCGCGGGCCGGCCCGTGACGGCGTTCTAACCGCGGCCGATGCTTCCATCCGGGCGAGCGGCGGTCTTGAAACCCGCCCTGGACCGCCTCTATCGCGAGTGCGTCGCCTCGACGCCGCCCGAGGATCCCATCGACCGCGTCCGGGAGTACCTGACTCCGGCCGACCGGGAGATCGCAGGCTTCATCGCCGCCGGCCTGGCGTTCGGCCGGGTGGCCAGCATCCAGGCCTCCGTTCGCGCGGTGCTCGGGCCGATGGGGGAGTCGCCCGCCGGCTTCGTGCGGGCGTTCGACCCGCGCCGTGGCGCCGGGCCCTTCCTGCCGTTCGTCCATCGCTGGGTGCGGGGCCGCGACATCGTGGCGCTCTTCGTCGTGCTCCGGCACATGCTCGACACGGCGGGGTCGCTGGAACAGTTCTTCATCGCGGGCGACGACCCGGCGGCGCCTGACATCGGTCCTGGCCTCGAGTCGTTCTGCGGCCGCGCGCGGGCGGTGGACGTCGGCTCGGTCTATGGGCGGTGCCCGGCGCGCCCGGGAGTGCACGCCTTCTTTCCATTGCCTTCCGGAGCGAGCGCCTGCAAGCGGCTCAACCTGTTCCTGCGCTGGATGGTCCGGCGCGACGCCATTGATCTCGGGGCCTGGACCCGCGTCTCGCCAGCGAGGTTGATCGTGCCGCTGGACGTGCACGTCATCCGCGTCGGCGGGTGTCTCCGGCTGACCCGTTACACCTCTCCCGGCTGGCGCATGGCCGCGTCCATCACGGCCTCACTCCGGCAGATTGATCCGTCGGACCCCGCGAAGTACGACTTCGCGTTGTGTCACCTGGGGATGGCAGGGCTGTGCGGCTTCAAGACGCCGGCAGGGGACTCCCGTTGCCCGCTGCGCGGCGCATGCCGGCCACACGCGCGTACACGGCCAGCGTTTCGTCGACCATCCGGTCCACGTTGAACCGCTCGCGCACCCGTGCGAGGGCGGCCTCTCCCATCCGCCGCCGGAGCGGCTCGTCCCGCAGCAGCGTCAGGATCGCGTCGGCGAGGGCGCCGGCGTTGTGCGGCGGAACGAGCAGGCCGGTGACGCCGTGTTCGACGGCCTCGGGAATTCCGCCGGCTGAGGTGCCGACCACGGCCTTCGACGCGGCCATCGCGTCGAGGATGGACGTGCCGAGGCCCTCGGTGATCGAGCTCATCACGAACAGGTCGAGGCCCTTGAGCAGCGGGAGGATGTCGGGCCGGAACCCGGCGAGGCTGACGCGGTGCTCCAGCCCGAGGTGCTTGATCTGCCTCGTCAGCGCCGGCCGCAGCTCCCCCTCTCCGAAGATCAGGAAGTGGGTATCCGGAAGGGCCCGCACGACGGCCGGGGCGGCGTCCACCAGGTAGCGCTGACCTTTGTGCGCCACCAGTGCGCCGATGTTGCCCACCGTCGGCGACCCGGGCGGCAGCCAGAGCTCCTTGCAGACATCGGCGGATGGCAGGGCCTGGATGCGGTCCACCTGCACGCCTTCGTGCACGGTGAAGGCCGATTCCTCGGGGATGCCGTCCTCGATCACCATGGCCCGGATGGCGTCCGAGGAGCAGATGGCGGCGTCGACCTGCTTGTACTTCCAGCGGGAGAACGCGTTGCGCTTCAGATGGAAGTCCACGCGCCGGGCGATGACGATCGCCGGCCGCCGGCGGTCCGGGATGGTGGAGAGGGCCATCGACGCCATCGCCACCGCGTGCGGGTCGTGGGCGTGGATGAGGTCGGGCGCGAGGTCGCGGACGACCCTCGCGAGGCGGAACGCTGCGGCGAAATCGACTTCGTGGGCGGGCGCCAGGCGGATGAGATCGTGGCCTTCGCTCGCGCGCCGCGCCAGTTCGCCCTCCGGGTGCGCCACGAGCACCGTCCGGTGGCCCCGCGCCCGGAGACCGACGACGGTCAGGAGGACCTGGTTCTGTCCCCCGCGCCACGTGCGGGCGGTGTCGATGTGGAGGGTGAACATCTCAGAAGCAAGAAGCAAGAATCCAGAAGCAAGAATCCGAAAACGTGACAGCGGCAGGCTGCATCATTCTGGCTTCTGACTTCTGGCTTCCGGCTTCTTCTCCATCTCCCAGAGCTTCACGAACTTCATCGCCACGTAGTACGAGTTGAGCAGCGACACGATGAGGCCGGGCGCGCCGTCCCTGATCCCGCCGCGGAGGAGGTAGTTCCTGAGGAACGCGGCGTCGGCGTGGAGCACGATTCGCATGGGGCCGGTGCGCCGCCCGTCCTCGAACAGTTGCTGCGCCGCCAGGCTCGAGTACCGATCGATAGTCCGCAGGTGGTGTGAGACGTCGCCGTACGGATAGTGCTCGAGGTCCGCGCGCAGCCGGCCGACCTCGCCTTCAACCTGCACCGACTCGTGGACGTACCGCCCGACCCACTTTGCCCTGCGGCGGTCGTAGAGGCGCAGCTGGTGGTCGGGATACCAGTCGGTCGACCGTATCCAGCGGCCCAGATAGCGGCTCACCCGGGGGCCGCGGAAACCCGCGCAGGCCTGCCCAGCCTCCAGGACCGCCCTGACCTCTCGTGCCAGGGCCGGCGTCACGCGCTCGTCGGCGTCCATCGAGAAGATCCAGTCGTGGCTGGCCTCGGAGGCCGCGAAGTTCTTTTGCGCGACGTAGCCGGACCACGGGCGTACGATGACGCGGTCCGTGTAGCGCCGCGCAATCGCCGCCGTGTCGTCGGTGCTTTCCGCGTCGACGACGATGATCTCGTCGGCCCATCTGAGGGACTCGAGTGCCGCCGCCAGGTTGGCGGACTCGTTCAGCGTGATGAGGGTGGCGGTGATGCCCGGCACGGAGGGATCGTAGCAGAAGACAGAAGACAGAAGACAGAAGCAAGAAGCCAGAAGACGACCGTCCAGCTGGACATGGCCTTCTTCTGGCTTCTGACAATCGATAGTGGGCCCTTCTGGCTTCTGACGACCGTCAGTTCCGCTTCTGGCTTCTTCTTCTCGCTACCGCCCCGTCGCCACCGACACGACGGTCGACCCGGCAGTCGGCGCCTCCTGAACGGTCTCGAGATCCACCAGCGACTTGTTGTAATCGAGCAGTGCGACCAGTTCCGAGTACTGGGCGTCGGCCAGGTCCCGCTGTGCCTGGAACACCAGGAAGTTCGTCGACAGCCCGGCCGCGAACTTCTTCTGCTCGGCCTCCATGCGGCGCTCCATCAGCTTGCGCGTGGCCTGGGTGGACGCGAGGCGGAGCTGATTGGTTTCGACGTTGCGCGCCACGTCGCGCACGGACGTGGCCACCTGCAGTTCGAGGTTCTGAAGCGAAATTTCGGCCTGTGTCAGCTGCAGCTTCGTGCGGGCCAACTGGGCCTCCGCGCTGCCGTTTCCGATCGGGTATGAGAACTGCACGGCAAACGACCAGTTGTGGTAGTCGTTGCCAAGCAGCCGGTTCATCATCGTGCCGAAGCCCTCTTCGATTTCGCCGATGACCGGCGGCGGGAACCCCGGGCCGAAGTTCAGCTTCCGGCCGCCCTGGCCGCTGAGCCCGTAGCCGACCTGCGCGTTCAGGTCCGGCAGGGTCTGGTTGCGCTGGTAGCGGATGTTGGTGCCGGTGATCTCGAGATTCTTCCTGGACAGCCGCAGATCCGTGCGCTTCTCGAGGGCGGTCCTGACCGCGGATTCGACATCCACGGCCATGGCTTCGAACGTCGGCTGCTCGGTCAGGTCGAAGCGCGTCGCCCAGTAGTCGGCGTCTTTGGTGTCGAGGATGATGGTGCGGAGACGGTCCTCACTCCGCTTGACCTGGGCCTCGGCGACGATCACGGCCTCGGTGCGGCGCGCCTCCTCGGCCTCCGCCTCGACGATGTCGATGGGGGCCATCGTGCCAATCTCGACTTTCGAGCGGTTGTTTCGGAGCGCTTCACGGGCGAGATCGAGAGACTGGCGCGCCACCTGCAGCGCCGCGACGGCCGCCCTGACGTCCCAGTATGCATACTTCACGCTCCGCACGGTTGTCAGCACGGTCTGGCGCAGGTCGATGTCCGAAATCTCGCGGTTCATCTTGCTGACCACGAGCTGCGTGCGCGCCGAGTCGGTCTTGAGGTTCCGGAGCAGCGGTTGCGTGAAACTGAAACTGAGATTGCTGGCCAGCGACGGGTTCGGGCTGTCGTACACGCTGTTCGACTCGTTGCGCGCCGTGTCCCACGACACGCTGTAGTTGGCGCCCCAGGGCACCACCTGGTTCGCGCCGACGGCGGTCCCGAGATTGTCGCGCGTCAGCTTGTCGGTGGCGCCGGAGAAGAAGCCGCTGATCGGGCTGGTCCGGCTCGAGGTCGAGACCGAGCCGGTCAGATTCGGCGTCCATACCGTCCTGGCCTGGGCGATGGCGAGATCCTGCAGTTCGGGGTTGAGGCGCTCCACGCGCAGGCTGAGGTTGTTCTGGAGGGCCAGGCTGATGGCGTCTTCCATCGAGAGCCGCTTGACCGGGCCAGCGGGGGGCGCCTGGGCCGCCGGGGTTTGCGCGAAGGCGGGAACCGCCATCGCGAAGGCCGCCACCGCGACGACTGCCAACCGGGCCACACGCGAACGATATTGACGCATTGCCATCTGCTCCACAGCTGAAGAAACAGAAAAGAGGACGGGACGCGCCGGTCCTGCGATCTATAGACGAAACGCGACGGAGCGCGGTTCAGCTAATCGCCAACGGTTATACTAGCACCGCGTCATCGCGCGCCACCCCCCGGATTGGCTGCAAGTCCTTTGCCATTCCCGAGCCGAGGTTGCCTGTCTATGCGAATCCCGTCTGCCCTGTCCACAGTGACCCTGCCGTTTCTCGCGGTTCTGACTATCGCCGCCCAGCAGCCGCCGCCGCCCGCCGCGGGTGCCGCCCAGGCGCCGGGCAGAATGGCGATGACGGTCGACAGCATCATGCGCGGACCCGATCTCGTAGGTTACCCGCCGTCGGGCCTGCGCTGGTCGGGCGACTCCCGCGACCTCTACTTCGAGTGGCGCAAGCCCGGCGAGAAGGAGAGCGCGACCTACGTGCTCTCCAGGGACACCTCAACGCCCCGTCGCCTTACCGACGAAGAACGAAAGCTCGCGCCGCCAGCCGGAGGGACCTGGGACGCGGCGGGCCGCCGCGTCGTGTTCGCCGATGGCGGCGACATCGTCGTCGTCGACACCGTCGCGCGCACGCGCCAGCAGGTGACTCGGACTGCGACGACGGAAGCCAGCCCGAGGTGGGCGAAAGGCGACACAGCCGTCACCTTCGTCTCGCAGAACAACCTGTTCATCGTGCCGCTCGCGACGGGCTCGCTCGAGCAACTGACCGATGTGAAGCCGGGCAGACGCGATCCGCGCGACACCGATAGCCAGACGTTCGTGCGCGAACAGGAAGCGGCGCTGCTTCAGGTGACCAGAGACGCGGTGGCACAGCGGAAGGCGGCCGAGGAGAAGCGCAAGAAGGACGCGCTTCCCGAGTTCGGGATCACCGATCGCCAGACCGTCCCGCAGCTGACGCTGGATCCGTCGGGGACCTGGGTGTTTCTCTCCGTCGTCGACCGCCCGGACGCCAAGAGCACGATCGTCCCCAACTACGTGACCGAGTCGGGCTACACCGAGGACATTCCGTCGCGGTCCAAAGTCGGTGACAACCAGGGCCGCCAGCGCCTCGCGATCCTCGACCTCAGGACCCGCAAGCATGTCTGGGCCGACGGGGCGTTTGCCGGGACGGCGAAGGCGCAGGGCAAGGACGAGCCCCGCGAACTGCGCTGGTCGGCGCCGATCGTGTCGCCTGATGGACGGCTGGTAGTGAGCACCGCGAGATCCGACGACTTCAAGGACCGCTGGATCGTGGCCCTCGACCCGGAGTCCGGCAAGGCGCGCGTCATCGACGCGCTGCACGACGACGCGTGGATCCGCGAGGTCGGCGGCGGTCCGTCCGGGGCGGGAGGCATGGGCTGGATGCCTGACGGCCGCAGTCTGTGGTTCCTGTCCGAGCGCGACGGGTTCATGCACCTGTACGTCGTTGACGCGGCGCAGCCCGGCGCCGCGCCGGTACAGCTCACCTCGGGCCGGTTCGAATTGGCCTCAGCGACGCTTTCACACGACCGGACGACGTTCTACCTCGTCTCGAACGAAGCGCACCCCGGCGAGTGGCACATGTACGAGATGCCGGTCGCGGGCGGGCCGCGCACGCGGCTGACGACGATGGCCGGATCGAACATCGGCGAGGTGTCGCCGGACGGGGCCCTGATCGCGCTCATCCATTCGTCGGCGACTCGGCCCCCGGAAGTCTTCGTCATGCCGAACCAGGCCGGCGCGCCCACGCAGCAGGTGACCACGACGCCCACCGACGAATGGCGCGCGTTCCGCTGGATCGAACCGGAGGTCGTCACGTTCAAGGCGCGCGACGGCGCCGACGTCTACGCGCGCCTCTACACGCCAGAGATGATCGGAGCGTCGCGCGACCGCACCAGGCCGGCAGTCGTCTTCGTCCACGGCGCCGGCTACCTGCAGAACGCGCACAAGTACTGGTCCACCTACTACCGCGAGTTCATGTTCCACAACCTGCTGGCCTCGCGGGGCTACGTGGTGCTCGATGTGGACTACCGCGCAAGCGCCGGCTACGGCCGGGACTGGCGGACGGCCATCTACCGCCGCATGGGCGGCAAAGATCTTGACGACATCGTGGACGGCGCGAAATACCTGGTCGACGCGCAGCGCGTGGACCCGAAGCGGATCGGCGTGTACGGCGGCAGCTACGGCGGGTTCATCACGCTGATGGCCCTGTTTACCTCGCCGGACACCTTCGCCGCCGGCGCCGCCCTGAGGCCCGTCACCGACTGGGCCCACTACAACCACGGCTACACGGGCGGCATCCTCAACGAGCCGCAGGACGATGCGGCCGCCTACCGGCAGAGCTCGCCCATCTACTTCGCCGGCGGGCTGAAGAACGCGCTGCTCATCTGCCACGGGCTGGTCGATACCAACGTGCACGTCCAGGATTCGATCCGCCTCGCTCAGCGCCTCATCGAGCTGCGCAAAACCAACTGGGAGCTGGCGCTCTATCCCGTCGAGAACCACGGCTTCGAGCAGGAGTCGAGCTGGGCTGACGAGTACACGCGCATCCTGAAGCTGTTCGAGACCAACCTGCGGCTGGCGCCGCCGTCGCGCGCGAAGGCCCGCTGACGTTTCGACCCGGAGTCCAACCATGACATCGAAGGACGTGCTGGATCGGTTCACGCACCTGGGCGCGCTGCTCGACGGCCACTTCCGCCTCTCGTCTGGCCTGCACAGCCCGAGCTACCTGCAGTGCGCGCTCGTGCTGCAGCACCCCGTCGAGGCCGAGGCCCTCGGCCGGGCGCTGGCCGAGGCGCTGCGGGCCAGGCTCGGAGGCGCGAGGCCGACCGCCGTGCTGTCGCCCGCGCTCGGCGGCCTCATCATCGGCCACGAAGTGGCGCGCGCGCTCGGGGTGCGGGCCATCTTCGCCGAGAGGTCGGAGGGCGCGCTCGCCCTGCGGCGCGGATTCGACCTCGCCCCTGCCGATCGTGTCGTCATCGTCGAGGACGTGCTGACCACGGGAGGGTCCACCCGGGAGACGATGGAGGTGGCGCACACGCGCGGTGCCGCCGTCGTGGCCGCCGCGGCCATCATCAACCGGAGCGGGTCGGATTCACCGGTGGACGTGCCATTCGCGGCGCTGGCGGCGCTGACGCCGCCGACGTACAAGCCCGAATCGTGCCCGATGTGCGAGCAGGGCATCCCGGTGACGAAGCCGGGATCACGGGGGGAGAAGAAGTAAGAAGAAAGAAGTAAGAAGTAAGAAGAAAGAAGCAAGAAGAAAGAAGTAAGAAGCAAGAAGCAAGAAGTGGACCCCCGGTGCAGCGTGGCTTCTTCTGGTGTCTGACAATCGCCAGTGGGCCATTCTTGCTCCTTGATTCTTTCTTCTGACGCGACGAAGCAGCCAGTGTCATGAAACGTGTCCTCAAACTGACCCTCGCCTACGACGGCACCGCCTACGTCGGCTGGCAGCGGCAGGCCGGCGGCAGGTCCATCCAGGGCCTGCTCGAGGACGCCTTGGGGCGCATCGACGGGGCGCGAGTCGTCGTGCACGGCGCGGGCCGGACCGACGCGGGGGTGCACGCGTTCGAGCAGGTGGCGTCGGCCCGAGTGTCGCTGGCGCACAACCCTCGAGTGGTGCGGCGTGCGCTGAATGCCATCCTGCCGAAGGACGTCCGTGTCCTCCTCGTGGAAGAAGCCGACCCCGGGTTCCACGCGCGCTACCACGCGGTCGGGAAAGTCTACGAGTACCGGATCTGGCAGGGCGCCGTGCAGCCGCCCTTCGCCAGGGCGTGGAGCTGGCACGTACTGCGGGAGCTGGACGTGGCGGCGATGGACCGCGCGGCCCGTATGCTCGAGGGACGCCACGATTTCTCGGCGTTCCAGTCGTCCGGCGGCGGCGTGAGATCGGCGGTGCGCACAGTCGCCAGTGCCCGCGCCGGCGTCGGCGAACCCGGCGCGGAGATCCCGGGTGAGCCCGGCGGCGAAGCCGCGGCGGTAATGCGCGGCCGGCTCGTCATCGTGCGGATCGAGGCGAACGGCTTCCTCCGGCACATGGTGCGCGCCGTCGTGGGGACCCTCGTCGAGGTGGGCGACGCGCGGCGCGACGCGGAGTCGATCGCCTCGCTGCTGGCATCGCGCGACCGGTCGGCAGCCGGCGCCACGGCGCCGGCCCACGGGCTCGTGCTGGTGCGCGTGCTGTATTCCGCGCCGCCGGATGCGCCCTGCGCGCCCGGGTTCTGACAGGTGGCACGCCCCGGGAGAGGCGTTGGCGTGCGCGCCGTGAAGCCTGTATCATGAGCTTTTTGCGTTACCCAGGTTAACCCCATGGCGCTTGAGAAGCTTCTGGCGTCGATCGAACCGGGTTCGCCGGAAGAAAGCCTGGCGCAACAGGTCAACCCGGCCAGGCTTCCGTCCCACATCGCCATCATCATGGACGGCAACGGGCGCTGGGCGGCGCAGCGCCACCAGCCCAGGGTCCGCGGCCACCAGGCCGGGGTCGAGGCGGTGCGCGCCGCCGTCGAGTCGTCGGCGCGGCTGGGCATCAGCGTCCTGACGCTCTACGCGTTCTCGGCGGAGAACTGGAAGCGGCCGCAGCTCGAAGTGATGACGCTGATGCGGCTGCTCAAGCGCTACCTGAGGCTCGAGCTCGAGACGCTCATCAGGCACGACATCCGTTTCCAGGTCATCGGCCGGCCGGAGGGCCTTGGCCGGGACATCCAGCGGGAGCTCGGCCGCGCGCGCGAGGCCACCGCGTCGTGCCGGGGCATGCTGTTCAACATCGCGCTCAACTACAGCGGCCGCGCCGAAATCGTCGACGCGGCGCGCCGGGCCATCGAACTGGGCCTGGACCCCGCCCTCCTCGACGAGGAGCAATTCGGCGACCTGCTGTACACGGCGGGCCAGCCCGACCCCGACCTGCTCATCCGGACCAGTGGCGAACTGCGCATCAGCAACTTTCTATTGTGGCAGATCGCGTACGCCGAGATCCACGTCACCGACGTCCTCTGGCCCGACTTCCGCTGCCGTCACCTGCTCGAGGCGGTGCTCGACTACCAGCGGCGGGATCGCCGCTTCGGCGGCC
>Ga0209254_10001753_pt1 | contig 19553 bp, 17 predicted proteins | sample FrelakmetDIP11DI_FD_187148 | JGI IMG/M metagenome (GOLD analysis project Ga0209254, IMG submission 187148) | Freshwater lake sediment microbial communities from the University of Notre Dame, USA, for methane emissions studies - DIP11 DI (SPAdes)... | ecosystem: Environmental > Aquatic >...
ATCCCCGCATCTTTTTACCAATTCTGATGAAGCCGTAATCCTGGTTCAACTACTTTGGGAGGTAGGGGAAATGAGAACAGCATATTCTTCTAAATGGAACCTCATGGGTTTGCCGGTTTTTCTGGCATTCCTTCTGGGGGTGGGCACCTCGACCACAACACAGCCCGCCCAGGCAAAAACGGACGAGAACTGGGTCCTGCCCGAGACCATCAGCGCAGGCGAACTGCACACATGCGGGGTGAGAAGCGACGGAAGTATCGCCTGCTGGGGGAACAACACTGACGGTCAGTCTGATCCTCTGTCGGGGATTTACAGCCAGGTCAGCGCTGGCGATTATCACACCTGCGGCATAATGACCGACGGCTGGCTGAGGTGCTGGGGTCGGGACACAAACGGCTCCACGGAACCACCACTGGCTGCTTTTACCCGGATTAGCACAGGGAGCTACCATTCCTGCGGGGTAAAGTACGATATGACACTCGCCTGCTGGGGAAAAAACGATCAAGGCCAGATCAACGCGCCAGGCGGCACCTTCACCCAGGTCAGTGCAGGCGGATCGCACTCCTGCGGATTGAAGACCAACGGCACCCTGGACTGTTGGGGTTGGAACGTTTGGGGCCAAGCATCACCACCATCGGGCACTTTCACGCAGGTTAGCTCAGGAAGGGATCATACCTGCGCGGTGAGGACCAATGGTACACTCGCCTGCTGGGGAAAAAACGACTATGGGCAAACGAATGCACCGGAAGAGACTTTCACCCGGGTCAGTGCAGGCTTTCATCACAGCTGTGCAATTCGCGTCGGCGGGGATAAAATTAATCCCAGTGGAAAGATCGCCTGTTGGGGAGCAAATAATTTTAATCAAGCAACGCCGCCCGGATATACTTTCACACAGGTCGCGGCGGGCACTTTTCATAACTGCGGCGTCCGCAGCGATGGTGCGCCCTTGTGTTGGGGGTCCGACAGCGACGGTCAATCTACACCGATAGACGGCCGGTTCACCCGGCCCCAGGTCAACGCTGGCGATTTTCACGCGTGTGCGCTGCGCAACGACGGATCGGTCTTCTGCTGGGGGCAGAACTTTTATGGTCAAACGGAGGCACCGGCAGGGACCTTCAACCAGGTCAGCGCAGGCGGCTCGCATACCTGCGGGGTAAGGGACGACGGTAGGATCGCCTGCTGGGGGTGGAACCATTATGGTCAATCATCAGCACCTTTGGGCTTCTTCACCCAGGTCAGCGCAGGCACTAGCCACACCTGTGCGATCAGGAACAACGGCACACTCGCCTGCTGGGGGGACAACACGCACAGCCAGATCAATTACCCACTCGGCGAGTTTACCCAGGTCAGTGCAGGGTCCAATCACACCTGCGGGTTAATGAGCAACGGCACGCTCGACTGCTGGGGAGATAACGATTGGGGCCAATCCAGCCCACCAGCGGGAATTTTCATCCAGATCAGTGCGGGCTGCATGCACAACTGTGCATTAAACAGCGATCGCATGATAGCCTGCTGGGGGTGGAACTTATATGGTCAAACCGATGGAAGCGGAGGAGTTGCCAACTTTGTTAATGCTGGTGGCACTCACACCTGTGGAATGGGTAATGGAGTGGTTTATTGCTGGGGGTGGAACGAGTACGGTCAAAGTAACAATCCTGGAGGCAGATTCATCCAGCTGAGCTTGGGCATGCAGCACACCTGCGGGGTGAGGAGCGATGGATGGATTGTTTGTTGGGGGGATAATTCCTATGGACAGAGCTCGCCCTTTCCCCGCATTTTCCTGCCGTTGATAATGAAGCATTAGAGGAGGGGACGTGGCAGCCTTTGCAGTGGCCGCGGTGGGCAATACTGCCGCAATCAATCAGCGCCTGCCTCTCGGAGGGCCGGAACCCCTATCCTGGCGCGGCATCGCGGAGACATTCGGCCGGGTCTTGGGAAAGGAACTGCCTATACAGTTCGTCGCTCCAGGTAAAGCGATCCCTGGATTGCCGGAGATTGTCCCAGCTATGCTGGCAGGTATGGAGACCTATGATTCACCCATCGCAATGGATGAGACAGCCCGCACATTTGGCGTGGAGCAGACTTCATTGGCAACTTTCGTTCGGCGTTTGCTGGGCAGCTCAAATGAGTAAGAAGGCTCACTCAACATGCTCGTTAAAAATGATATAGACCAGCCAACCCAGAGCTCTCAGCTGTTCATGCTGCGGTTATGGCGAGAAGACCTGGGAGACGGGAAAGCGGACTGGCGTGGTAAGGTCCAGCATGTTAAAAGCGGCGAGGCGCGGTACTTTCGCGACTGGCCTTCGCTGGAAGTCTTTTTGGAGGGTTTGCTGGAGTGGATTGATCTGCAAGGGTCTCCCACTGGTGAAGTAAAGAACTCAGATAGGGAACCTTGATTGGCAATTTTATTGTTGCCTGGTCTCTGGATTCCAAACAAGAGGCGACCTGTTGGATTGACCGCATAAGGTATTAAATTGTGCTGTAGAAGGGGATTGGTTTTCTGGGCGAAATCAGTACCGTATCGAGAGTGTGAACTGGTGGATGAGGGGGTAAGGGGTTATTAGTATTTTTGGCCAGACACATTCCGCTATTATTGATTCCACAAGATGATAGAATCATGAGATGGATCATCTAGAGCTCGGAGATCTTCTGAAGGAATGCCTGAACGGGGTGCTGGAGGCACACCCGGTGGCACTGGCATACCTGTACGGGTCGGCGGCGAGTGGACGGGCGACACCGCTCAGCGATGTGGATATCGCGTTGGTGATGGAGGAAGAGGGATTTGATCCTGCCCGGCGACTGGATATAGAACTGAAAATTGAGGACCAACTGGTGCAGGCTTGCGAAATTGCCGATCTGGATGTGCGAATCATCAACCAGGCGCCAATCATGGTGCGGGGTGAAGTGGTCACAAACGGAATCCTGCTGTACAGCCGGGATGAAGTATTGCGGGTGGAATTTGAAACCAGTACGCGGTCGGTGTATTTTGATTTCATGCCGGTGGCAACGATGCACCAGAAAGCGACATTTGACAGGTTGCTTCAGAGAGGATTGAATGGTCAACGTCGAGAAAATCCATAAGCTGCTCAACTGCGAATACGAGACCCTAAGGGTTTTCCTGAACCCTTAGGGTCTTTTGGTTCAGTTGGGGGATTTTGTGAAGTATAAGGATAAATCAGGTAAAATTTGATATTGGTGAAGGGAAAGTACTATGAAATACGCCTGGGTAATTCATTTATTTGTGTTACTGGCGATTATCCTTTGTACGATGTCACCTTTTTTCGGGGTGGCGTATGCAGGGTCGGTGGCGGAGAAAAACGGCTGCGAGCTGGATGAAGGCTCGATCCATCCCTGCATCGTGAAGGGGGTCGACCGGGGTGCGGACCTGTATTCCCTGGGGATGCTGGGCTGGCTGGGGATCGCGACCCTGCCGCTGGGATTGGCGGCAGCGGTGCTGTATATCCTGATCGTGCTGATCGTTTACCTGGTGATGAGGTATCGGAAGAAGAAGGCTGAACAGGAAGTAACATGAGTGGCACCGGCCAGGGGGCTTATTCGATCCAGATCATTTTGCGTGACCAAGACCTTACAGGTTTAAGAAAACCCTGGTCAAGAACACCAGGACGGTGCCTGTGAGGTCTGCGCGAAGATTCGGAATAAAATACCAACTGAATCCCAAAAACATTGAAAGTATCCTGGAGGACTCATGCAAATCCCCTATTGCTCGGAAGAAGAAGTGGCGCATTACACCTGCCTGCGCACCCGGTCGCCGATGGTGGTGGATGGGCGGCTGGATGAGGAAGCCTGGAAGCTGGCAGTCAAATCACCACGCTTTGTGGACGTGGTGAGTGGAGGGCGGGGATTCTACGACACGCGAGCCGCGGCGCTGTGGGACCAGGAGGCGTTGTTCATCGGTTTCTGGATCGAAGAGCCGTGTGTTAGAGCGCAGCTGACCGAACGCGACGAGCTGATTTTCAATGAAAACGATATCGAAGTATTCATCGACGGGGGTGATACGTATTACGAATTCGAGATGAACGCCCTGGGAACGATCTATGAAGTGTTTTTCATCTGGCAGGATGCCTACCGGCGCGGCGGTAAGTATGATGTGCCGCAGTTTGACTTACTGAGCGGGAGGGTGCTGTCTTTTGGCGGGAACAACGACCGCAACGGTAGAACTTTTTGGTGGGGCACCCACCCGCGTAAGTGCCGCTGGGCATTCCTGGATTGGGATTTCCCGGGATTGAAGAGGGCGGTGCATATCGACGGCAAGCTGAATGACTGCAGTCTTCCACACCAGGGGTGGACGGTGGAGCTGGCATTCCCGTGGGCGGGGATGGAATGGCTGGCAGACGGGCGATCCCTGCCGCCTGAGGACGGCGATATGTGGCGGATTTTCTTCGGCCGCTACGATACTTTCAGTATCGGTGGTAAAGAACAGACTGCCGGCTGGGCCTGGAACAGGGTGGGCAACGCGGATAACCACGCCCCGGAATGCTTCACGCAGGTACACTTTTCGACCAGGTTCGTGGACGAGCCTGCAATGTGAGGATGTGATTCTATAGAAGTTTAATTATTTTACACTTCTGTATATAATAATTTATAATCAATCAATCCCTCCAGGCGGGGAAAGTGAAAGCCCTGTACTTTTCGCAATCTTTCAAGGAGTAGACGATGAGCAAACGAGTAGCGATTTTAACCGGGGGCGGCGAAGTTCCAGGCCTGAATATGTGTTTAAAGAGCCTGGTTTACCGCCTGATCGACCTGGGATACGAACCGATCGGCGTGCGCAAAGGCTGGGAAGGCCTGGTGCGCTACAACCCCAGCGACCCGGCAACTTACAGCGAAAATTTCATCGAGCTGACCAAGAACATGGTGCGCCCGATTGACCGGACACCGGGTTCGTTTTTGCATTCATCGCGCTTTAATTTGTTAAATCTTCCCGAGGAGCGAGCCAGAGCGATCACAGGCACGGCATCCGCCAGCGGTGAAGCAGTTATGGATCAGATCATCCACGTGACCAAGCGGCTGGATTTCGCAGGCCTGATTGTGATTGGCGGCGATGACAACCTGCAGTACGCAGCCAAGCTGAGCGCCAAGGGCGTTCCGATCATCGGGATACCAAAGACCATCCATAACAATATTTACGGTACCGATTACTCATTGGGTTTCAGCACCAGCCTGGCACGCGGTGTGGCGTTCATTCACGAGCTGCGCGCCCTGGCAGGCTCACGGGAAGAGGTGATCGTGATCGAGACTTTCTCGGCGGAATCCGGCTACAGCACGCTGTTGATGGCGATGCTGGCGGGTGTGGACCGGGTGCTGATACCCGAGGTACCCTATAACGCCGACCGGCTGGCACAACTGGTGCTGCAGGACAAGCGTGAGACCCCGGCGAATTACTCGGTGGTGATGGTGTGCGATGGAACGGTGCTGGAGCCAGATCAAAACGCGAAGTACGAGCATTCGCTCAAGCATTTCGATACGGGTCACGAACATAAACTGGGCAGCGGCTTCGTCACCGCTCACCTGCTGTCGGAGATCCTGGGCGAGGAAGTTGTTAACCAGCCGCTGACGTTTTTGCTGCGCACCGGCGTGCCGGATGGGCAGGATTTACTGGGCGCGACCAATTTCGCATTCCTGGCGGCTGACCTGCTGAGCAAGGGTAAATTTGGGCGCATGACGGCCTTCGTGAAAGACAGGATGTGGACGGACGTCGACCTGAGCCTGGCGATTAAGGGAACCAGGCATGTGGACGTGCCGGCGATGTACGATGTAGAAAACTACAAACCCAGGCTCGAGCTGATCTGGTCGATGGAAGAATAAGGTACTGTGCGGCCTGTGAGATGGAGAAAGCCCATGGATAAGCAAAATATTCTCGGCGGAAATGGTTCGGACCAGGTCGTGCAGGTGATCGATGTGATAAAGAGCTTCCCGGTGGGTGGGGGGGAGGTCACCATTCTGAAGGGTGTATCTTTTGACGTGAAGCCGGGTGAGTTCGTATCGATCGTCGGCCCGTCCGGAAATGGGAAATCGACCTTGTTGAACATGATCACAGGCATCGACCGCCCGAGTGGAGGAGCAGTGATCGTAACCGGGCGAGAGATCCACAAGATGAGCGAAAACAAGCTGGCAGCCTGGCGCGGGCAGCATGTGGGGATCGTATTCCAGTTTTTCCAGATGCTGCCGGCGCTGAGCCTGCTGCAGAACATCATCCTGCCGATGGACCTGGCGAAGAAATACTCGCACCGCGAGCGGCGAGAGCGCGCCATGCACCTGCTGGAGTTGGTCGGTATGGGGGACCAGGCAAATAAACTGCCGGGGATGGTCTCCGGCGGGCAGCAGCAGCGTGCGGCGATCGCTCGCTCGCTGGCGAACGATCCTGACCTGATCGTGGCCGATGAGCCTACCGGCAACCTGGACTCGCGCAACTCGGCCGATGTCTTTGACCTGTTCGGCAGGCTGGTGGAGCAGGGCAAGACCCTGCTGATGGTGACACACGATAAGGAGCTGGCCAGGCGGGTGCCGCGCATCGTCGAGATCATCGACGGGCGCATCACGCGCGACGAGTTCGTTGGCGGGGCGCAGTGGACAGGCTTCTAAAGAGGCGCTGATTATGGGCGTATTGTGGACTAAGATTTTCCGCGATCTATGGGGCAATAAAGGACGCACCCTGCAGGTGGTGCTGATCATCGGCATCGGCGCGGCGGCGATCGGGATGATCATCGGCGTGCGCAACCTGGTGATCCCGGGGATGGTGGAGATTTGGACCAGGGGAAATCCGGCGATGATCAATATCTTCGTCGGACCAGCAGTCACCGAGCAAGAGATGGAAGTGTTGAAGCGCATCCATGGTGTGGCGGTGATCGAGGGATTAAGCAACACCGTCCTGGAATGGAAGGTGAATAAAGAAGATGAGTGGAAGCAGGGCGGGTTGACGGCGCGCGCCGATTACGACGACCAGAAGCTGACCAAGCTGGAGCTGGTGAGCGGTCCCTGGCCTCACGATAAAGTGATGTCGGTCGAGCAGGGATCGGAAGGATTCTTCCACATACCCCAGGGCGGAAAAGTCTATATCAGGGTGAATGACCGCGAGATGCAGGTGGAGATTGGCGGCGAGGTATATAACCCGCTTTCCCCGCCGGCTTATTTTGGCGGTACCGCCCAGTTCTACGCCGACCCGCTGTTTTACGAGCGTCTGGTGGGTGATAAGGATTACTCGCAATTGAAGGTCTCCGCAGCGGAATGGGACGAGCCGGCGGTCACCGAGCTGGCGAACCGGGTACAGGATAAAATTGAACAGCAGGGCAAACAATCCTTCCGTTTAATCACCAACCCGAATAAGCATTACTGGCAGAATCAGATGGATGGACTGTTCTTCATGCTGGGGGTGATGGGGGTGCTGGCTATGCTGCTGGGGCTGCTGCTGGTGTATAACACGATCAATGCCATCATCGCACGGCAGACCGACCAGATAGGAGTGATGAAGGCGGTTGGCGCTCGCACGGGAAAGATTTTAAGGCTGTTCTTAACGACGGTTTTCCTGTATGGCGTACTGGCACTGCTGCTGGCATTACCGTTGGGGATACTCGGCGGCTGGTCTGTCGCAAACTGGCTGGTGGGAAGCTTTGGTGCGGACATCGGCGGGTTTGAAATTTCCATTCAGGCGGTAATCGCCATGGTGATCATCTGCCTGCTGGCACCGATGGTGGCATCGGTGATCCCTGTCCTGAGAGGCGCGCGCATCACAGTACGCGAAGCTATCACAACTTATGGATTGAGCACAAAACCCGGTTTGATTGAGCGGGTGGGTGCCCGGATGCAGCATATCTCGCGCCTGTTCCTGCTGACGGTCAGCAACACCTTTCGCAACAAGGGCCGCATCATCCTGACGCAGATCGTGCTGGTGCTGAGCGGGCTGATCTTCATGATGGTGGTCAGCATCCGCGACTCTGCCATATACACGGTCAATGACACGATGTTTAAAATCATGGGAGGAGATATCACCCTGGTTTTCGACCAACCTGAGCGCATCGAGCACATCGAGGAGCTGGCTTTAAAACACCCCCAGGTCAGCGATGTTGAGGCCTGGGAATTTGCTTCTGCCAAGATTCGTCGGGCCGGGCAGCCTGAAACGGAAGATGACGAAAGCGCGCAGTTATTCGGCATTCCGCTGCCGACGATCATGTACGACTACCAGCTGCGCGGAGGCCGCTGGCTCGATCCAAAGGACACTTATGCCATGGTCATGAATACCAAGCTGGCGGAAGATGTAGGCGTGGGTGTGGGAGACTGGGTGACAATCAAGTACGGCGAATTCCAGGAGCGCGACTGGCAGGTGGTGGGATTATTGTTCGATCCGATGTTAGTGACTTCTGCCAATGTGCCGCGTGATATCCTGCTGGATGAGCTGAACCATCCTGGAAGGGTACAGTCGGTATGGATCAACACCCACAACCAGGATCCCGACGCACAGATTGAGATCGCCAAGGCGCTGCGTGCGTATTTCGACCAGAATAACGTCAAGATGAGCCCGATACGCGGAATCTTCGGATTTGGCGGAGAGGCGACCGTCCAGGTGGCGCGAGCCATCATCAACCGTTTCAATTTCATCATCGTGCTGGCGGGCATCATGGCGCTGATCATCGCCATCGTGGGCAGCATTGCCTTGAGCGGCACGATCTCGTTGAGCGTGATGGAGAGGACGCGCGAAATCGGCGTGATGCGGGCGATTGGGGCTAGCAACTGGACGGTGGCGCGCCTATTTATCGGTGAGGGCTTAATCCTGGGCTGGCTGAGCTGGCTGATTGCTCTGCCGCTGTCCCAACCTGCGGGCAGGCTGATGATGACCTCCCTGAGTGCAGTTTTTCAGGAGGAATACATTTACCATTACACTACGACCGGAGCGCTGATGTGGCTGGCGATCATCACGGTGCTGGCGATCCTGGCCAGCTGGCTGCCGGCGCGCAGCGCCATGCGCGTCAGCGTCCGGCAGAGCCTGATTTACCAGTAATCATTTTCTGCATTTGCCAGAAAATTGGATAGCTAAAAAAAACTATGTATCAAGAGGTGCAATCATGAAACAAAAAATCACTGTCCTGTCCTTGTGGATCATTTTCGCGCTGCTGTTTGCGACTGCCTGCGGGCAGGCGGCTGGCGATCCAGGAGCCGAAGCCACTCCAATTCCAACGGTTCTGGCTGATACGCAGATTGTCTCTGAGGGACGAATCGTGCCGCGCGACGACGTGTACCTGTCGTTTTTCACCAGCGGGCAGGTTTCAGAGATCCTGGTGGAAGAAGGCGACGAAGTGACGGCGGGCGAGGTCGTTGCCCGGATTGGCAACCGGGAGGCTATCGAAGCCTCGATCGCGAATGCACGCGCCGAGCTGCTGGCGGCCCAGCAAGCCCAACAGACGTTATTTGACCTGGTGGATGTAGCCAGATCGAATGCGGCGAAGGCAATCTCAGCAGCCAACCGGGCAGTGCGCGATGCACAGTATGCCCTGGATAACTACACCGTGCCCACTACCCAGAAAGGATTGACCGCCAGAGAAGCGGTGGTGGCGATGAAAGAGGCCCTGGACACTGCCAGAACGGCATTCGAAGTAGTCAAGTTCCGTTCCAGCAGCGATCCCGTGCGCGAGACGCGCAAAGACGACCTGGACGCAGCGCAAAGTGATTACAACTCAGCAGTGCGCAGGTTGGAATTGGAGACTGCATTGAACCAGGCGGAGACCAGCCTGGATAAGGCAATCCAGGACTCACAGGACCTGGAAGCAGGTCCGGACGCCGATCAGCTGGCGGCGGCAGAGGCGCGCGTGGCGGCAGCAGAGGCTACCATCGCCTCAGCTGAGGCGGCACTGGATAATTTGGAACTGGAGGCAACTATCGACGGAACAGTGGTCGAGCAGAACCTGGTGGTAGGGCAGGTAGTCGCTCCCGGGACGCCGGTGATGAGGCTGGCGGATTTTTCCCAGATGTATGTAGAGACGGATGACCTGACCGAGCTGGAGGTGGTTGAGATCAGCGAGGACCAGAATGCCAGCGTGGTGGCTGACGCGCTGCCCGAAGTCACGCTGAACGGTGTGGTGGAAGAAATCGCATCGGTGTATGAGGAAAAACGCGGCGATATTACGTATACAGTGAGGATCCTGTTGAATGAGTTTGATCCTCGCCTGCGGTGGGGGATGACAGTGGCTGTCACTTTTGAATGATCAAGAAAGAAAAGACTTCCGAATTCTTCAAGAATTCGGAAGTCTTTTTAGTTAAAAAATGTATCCGGGAGAAGCCTGAGGATGATGAGGACAGCAGTGCTAAAAGGCTTTTCCCGGATAGACGAGCAGATTATACAAGAAAGCGCTTACTTCTGCAATACCCAATTGGGGGACGATTTGCACATATATACCAGGAGAAATGTAATATTCGTGGGGAAAAATCGAAAATAACCGGCGCATTTGGATTGAAATCTGAAATAGATGGTGCTAAAATTGATGGGAGGATCTGAAAAGAAAGCGTTTACTAAGATCCTGATTGTCGATCAAGTCCACCTTCCATTGTGTATGGGTGGAACTGGATCGAGGAGGTCGATGTGCCTGTTACGCTCGCTGATGTCGCTCAGGCTGCAGGAGTTTCCCTGGCGACTGCTTCGCGAGTGTTGAGCGGCTCACTTTACCCGGTATCGGATGAGACACGCCAGCGGGTGGTGGAGGCTGCCAGCAGATCAGGCTACACGCCCAACGCCCTGGCGCGTGCCCTGGCGACTAAGAGCAGCCATATTTTTGGGGCGATCATTGGAAGCATCACCGACCTGTATTTTTCCGAGATCTGCAGGGGGATTGAAGACATTGCCCGCGCTCGAGACTACCTGACCATCGTTTGCAGCGCGGACCGGCACCTATCTGTGGAGCTGGCTTATTTGAAGATGCTGCGCGAGTATAAATGTGCAGGCGTGATATTTGCAGGCGGAATGTTCACCAACTCACCGGAAGTAAAAACCCTGTGCAGGGCGGTGAAGGAGACTTTTGAGCAGGGGATGCCGATCGTCTCGATTGGAGACCGCCGTTTTGATGACGTTCCATCGATCACCGTGGATCATAAGGCCGAGCTGCACGACCTGACTCGCTACCTGGTCGAGCTGGGTCATACGAAGATTGCATACGTAGATGGCCCGACCGATTTTTCCACCAGCCAGATGCGCCTGCAAGGCTACCTGGAGGCAATGCAGGAAGCCGGATTGAAATCACTCACCTATCCAGGGAAATTCGACTACCAGGATGGGAGGGCTTCGGCATTAAAGATATTGAATGATGGACTGCCAGAGGCGATCATCGCATTCAATGACGACTCGGCGGTGGGGATATTGAGGGTTTTACAGCAAGCCGGTGTTAGAGTCCCACAGGATGTCTCGGTCGCCGGAGTGGACAATATCCGTTATGCGGAGGTATTGGACCTGACCACCGTGGAGGAACCGATGTACGAGCTGGGTGCGATGGCTGCCCAGAACCTGCTAAACTGGCAACTGGCACCGCCGCCAGAGCAGGTGGTTCTACCTTACCGGCTGATCGCGCGTGGATCGACAGCCAGGCGAAAGTAACAAATGGATTTCGGGTTTTTACGGCAGATTGAGTGCGCATGCTAAAAATCAGCATTGTGACGGATGAACTGAGTGCCGACCCGGAGTCGGCGATTGAGCTGGCTTCGGAGTGGGGTATACACGATTTCGAGCTACGAGGGTATTTTGCAGAACGAGTGCCACAGCTGACGGCTTACCAGGTCAGGCAGCTGGGGTTGATACTCGATGATTTTGGCGCCAGGGTGGTGGCGCTGTCGCCCGGATTGTTCAAGATGCCCTACCCAGCCGTCGACCCAATGCGCTGGTCTTTTACGGTCCTGGACCAGGGGGCATATGAGGGGTGGGAATCCGCCAGGAGGCTCGTCCAGGCACATGTCAAGGAGATACTTCCGAAAACCCTGGATCTTGCCAACGCGTTGGGAACCAGGATAATAATCTGCTTTGGATTCCACCGGGCCGGTAAAGAGCCTGGTTCGCCACCAACGGCGGTGATCGACATTCTGGGTGAGGCGGCTGAGAAAGCAGCCAGTGACGGGATCATCCTGGCCGTAGAGACCGAAGAAGGCTATTGGGCGGATACAGGCGAGCGAACCCGGCAGGTGATAGAGCAGGTGAATCACCCGGCGCTGAGAGTGAATTGGGACCCTGGAAATGCGTTCTGTGCCGGTGAGAGGCCTTTTCCGGTCGGGTATACTGCCCTGCGCGGATTGATCCGGCATGTGCATTTTAAGGATGCCAGGCGGAGGGCGGAGGGTGGTGTTGAATTCGTCGCGCGTGGTGATATCGATTGGCAAGGCCAGGTCCAGGCTTTAATCCGGGATGGGTATGATGGGTACATATCGATTGAGACCCACCTGCGCCCGAAAATTGCCGAGGCGAAGGCAGCCTACGACAGGCTGAGCAGGCTAATTGCGGAAGCACAGCAGGGAGTATAAAGTTCCCGAAAGCAATTATCAATATATTTTCTCGTTTGAAAGGAGTCCAACCGTGATAACTCACAAAGAGCTAGAAGGCATCATTCCGGCGGTCATAGTACCGATGCGGGAGGATTATTCGATCGACTATCCGGCCTACCAGGCTTACCTGGAATGGGTGATTGCACAGGGCGCATCCGGCCTGGCAGTCAATGTAGATACCGGTGAAGGTCCGTACCTGACTGCCGAGGAGCGCAGCGAGGTGATCCGCGTCACGAAGATGGTGTGCGCTGGACGGTGTTTCGTTGTAGCCGGGATTGGCGGTCCCAGCACGAGCTTTGCCATGAAAAATGCCAGGGAAGCGCGCGAAGCCGGGGCGGATGCCCTGCTGGTCTTCCCGACCGGGGCGTTCATCAACACTCCGCTGGACCCGCGCGTGATGGTGGATTATCACAAGAGCATTGCCGATGCATCGGGACTGCCGTTGATTGTATTCAACCTGAGTCCGATCTTTGGCGGCGTCAACTACCAACCCGAGCCGCTGGCCGCGGCCCTGGAGCTGCCGGAGGTGATCGGGTTAAAAGACGCCTCCTTTGATCCGCAACAATTCGTAATCATCCGGGACGTGATACGCAAGGCCAGCCACCCGATAACTCTGCTGTGCGGCAACGACAATTTCATGCTGGAGAGCTTGCTGCTCGGCGCGCAAGGGGCACTGCTGGGTTTCTGCGCCACTGCGGTCAGGCTGCTGGTGGAGATGCTGGGTGCAGTGCAGTTAAAAGATTTCGATGCGGCGGTCGCCATGCAAAGCCGCGTCCAGGGATTCTGCAACGAATACATTTACCGGCTGCCATACGGAGATTACCGGGCGCGCAGCAAGGTGGCGCTGGTTCACATGGGGCTGCTGACAGCGGAGCAGACATTTGTGCGCCCGCCTTTCCGCTCGCTGTGGGAGGATGATAAAGAGCTGGCGAGGGAGATGGTGGAGAAGTACGGGCTGCTCGAGGTGGCAAGGGTAGAATAAGCGAGTCCTCACATCTTCCATTACTTCTTATTCTTGCATTGGGATCCGTATGGAGGTTGTGCAGGTTTTTATCCTCTTTCAAGTGAATTCGCATATTGATAAGGAATACTAGAATGAACGATCTCAGTCTGTTCGATTCGCCAGTTTACGCCGTGCCAGAAACCAACCTCGTTCCGGTGAGCAACCATCTCACTGACATGGCTGATATTCCAGCTTCGCGCATGTTCCTGATCAACAAAGGCCTGCGTGTGTTTCACGAGCATTTCCCCGAGATGGAGACATACGACGCTTCCCAGGGAGATGGGGGGGCCAGCTTACCAGGGGTGCGAGGCGACATCCTGGAGCGCGCAGCCCAGATGCAGCTGTCTCATGGAACCGCGTACGATATGCCATTCGGCACGGATGCGTACCGCAAAGCAGTTTTCGAGCAGTACTGGAAGCTAGATCCCGGATTGGGGTTCGGTCCAACCAACGTTTGCGCAACAGTGGGCGGACGTGATGGGCTGGTAAAGGCCTACCAGGCGATGCTGGCCTTAGGACACGGACGGCAGGGGGATGTGCTGGTGGTCTCACGCGTGCCGTGGATTTCTTACAACTGGGGTCCATATGGAGTAGGAGCCAATGTCCTGTATGCGCCGGGTCAGCCGGAGTCAGGCTGGGCCTACAGCGAAGATGCGCTGCGCGAGTGCGTTCGCTATGCTGCCAAATCGGGGCGTAAGATTGCTGGACTGGTGATCACTTCCCCGGACAATCCTACAGGGAACACCCTGACCCCCGACGAGCAGGCGCACCTGGCCAAAATAGCGCTGACAAGTGGGGCAGCTTTTGTGTTACTGGACTGGATGTACCACTACGTCACAGATGAACAGCCCATGGATTTGAATGCTTTCCTGGAATTATTCGAACCTCGGGAACGCCAGCGTTTAATCTTCATGGATGGAATCACCAAGAGCCTGGGTGGATCTAACATCCGCAATTGCCACCTGATTGCAAATGAGGATGTAACACGCTTTATCATCGCCCGCGCCTCACACGGGGTGATTCCATCGTTCTATTCGCTGGCAGTAGCGATGGCAGCCTACGAGATGGGTTACGCGGAGGCTTGCCGGCCGATTGTCGAGCCGACCAATGCCAGCCGGCTGGTCTTAACGGAGTTCTTGAAAGAGAACCGTTTTCGCTTCATCCTGGGAAAAGGCTACTATGCTTTTATTGACATAGGTGACTGGCTCGGGTTGCGCGGCTGGGAAGACAGCGAGCCATTGGGGAGATACCTGGCGGAGGAGCAGGGGCTGGCGGTGGTACCGGGAGTGTATTTCTCGCGATATGCGGCTAAATGGGTGCGCTTTTCTTATGCAACGCCGCCCGAGCGAACCCTCGGAGCTGCCTGCCGCCTGCGCGACGCACTGGACAGCCTGGCATGAATCTGAGTAAGCTCATTGAGAAGTTCTGCCTGGCTCGGGAGGAAGCGCAGAAGGGCAGGCCTCAGGGCGGATTGTGCGGCCTGGAGCTGGAGTGGAATCTTTTGGACGAGGATATGCAGCCCCTGCTCACGATTGGTGCAGATTCCAGCCGGCAGTCCTTCGTGGATTACTTGCGTAGCGAATGCCTGCCTAGCGGTCTGCGCGAATTCAGCCAGCTAGAAGTATTCCATTGGATGATCGAATGGGCTACGCGTCCCTATTATTTACCGCGGGCAGCCGTCTACGAAGGAAGGCTGATGGAAGCCATTCAGCTGAACGCCCTGGAGCGGGCCGGACGCGATTCGGGCAAGAACCTGTATGGCTGGCACGGCAACCTCCCCATTCTTTCACCTGTTGGGTACGATTCGATCCCTGACTCCTGGCGACTTGCCAAGCGCCGCTACCTGGAGCGCTGCATTGATTTGTACGGCGATTCCCTGGCTACGGCGGGAACGCACAGCAACCTTTCACTCCCGGATCCATTGTTTGCCTGGGATTACCTGCAGCTCTCGGCTACCGAACGCGGCGACCGGCACCTGGATGAATATAAGAGCGAATTCTATATCCTTGCCACGCGCTTGATGCGAGCGTTTTGTTCCATTTTCATCGCCACCAGCGCCTCTACCCCTCTGCAGGCCCAGATGGGGGAGAATGGACCGCTGGTCCGCCTGACAGAGTCTGACAGCGTACGCAACCTGATTTTCCCCAACCCCATTGCGCTCGACTTGCCCAACCTCTATCGTTCTTACCAGGACTACCTGCAGCTGTCTTACGATCTGGCGAGAAGCGGTGTGCGCTTTGGCAATAACAACTGGACTCCAGTGCGAGCGCGTTCATTTGCTGAGCCGGTGGAGCGACTGATCGACTTTACCAGCGACCAGCTGAAGGAACTGTATGCACGCGGGTTGTTATCTGCTGGTGACGCGAAGACAGTAGAAGAGATGGCCCGCCAGATTGAGATCCAGAACTTGATGGCGCGCATCAACCTGCCGATGGCACGGGTCGAGGTTCGAACCGATGACGGTGGGCATCCACTGGGTGTTGACATCGCCAATTTAACCTTCAAGCACCTGCTGTTGATCCAGATTTATGGAGATCCTGATTTTGCGCGGTCTTTTCGCTACGACCGGGAGGACCTGGTGCGGGCGCGACGCAACGAAGAAAGCGCCGCACACTCGGGATTGAGAGCAGAAATCCAAAATCCTTTGACCGGAAAACCGGTTGCGATGCGCGAGTTCCTGGGTTGGACTCTGGAACAGGTGAAGCCGATCGCAGTGGCACTCGATCTGAGAGACGACCTGGAGCCGCTGTTCGAAATGGCCGGTGGAGGATCAAATACCGCCGAAAAACTGCGCAGCCAAATTCGCGATACACTGGAAGGGAGCGATGTAGTGCCCCTGGAGATGCTGAGGTTCCTGGCAAAGCAGCGCAAGGAACATGTAATCGATGCTGCGGATGAGATTGTCAAGAGCTATACGAGATCGAGCAGCGCAGAAAGCGACATCGCACGGCTGGACGAATTAATGCAGCTGACACGCCAGGCAGCTCACCTGGATCCCCAGGCTCCCATCCGTTTTCGAACGACTCCCACCAGCAGCGCAGGAATGATCGAACCCGTACAAACGGATAAGACCGGTGAGATCCTGGCCCTGGCGCAGTCTCTCATCCGCATCCCATCGGTCACGGTTGGAGCCCAAGAGCGCCTGGATGAGGTGCGACGTGCTGCGGCTTTGATCTACGATTTCACACGCGATCACGATCTGCCGGTGCACTACTTCGATCGCAATAAATATCCGGCGCTGTTAATCGGTTTTCCACCAGGAGAAGAAGGTACAGGTAAACTCGATCAGTACCCGGTGGTGACATTAGGCGGGCACTTTGACGTGGTGTCTCCTGAGCCAGATGACTCGCAATTTGAGCCGCGTGTAGAGGGCGAATACCTGTGGGGGCGAGGAGCCGCCGATATGAAAACCGTGGTCGCCACATTTCTTGTCTGGATGAAGGATGTCCGGCAAAAGGGCGGGACTTACCCTCCAATAAACCTGCTACTGGTGGGGAATGAAGAGAACGGCGAGACCGAACCCGACGGTACCCCCCATATCTTAAGTTGGATGGAAGAACAAAAGCGGACAGAAGCAGGACAGTCGTGCACCCCCAGCCTGTTCATTGCCGGCGAACGCACTGGCGAACGTGGAGACGAATTGTGGGGTGAGATATGTATTCAAAACCGGGGAGTCATGCGCTTCGAAGTCATCGCCAGTGGTACTCGCAGACATTCGGGCACGGGAGGAGCATCTGCGGACCTCAGCGACCGGCTGATCACAGCCCGCTCCAGCCTGAAGGAGCTCCTTGAAAAGCGGCTGACGCTGCACAGCCCCGACGGCTGGCAATCCCAGGTAAGTTTTCCCTTCATGCAGGTCGGCACACCGGGAATATATAATATCACTCCTGATTTCGGCAACCTGGGAGTGGAAGTCAGGCCAATCCCGCAGGATGACATAGCAGTGCTGGAAGATGAGCTGAAATCCTGGTGCCAGGTGCAAGGGCTCGAGCTGCGCACCAGCGCACGGGAGAACGGTGTGGCGTGCAATCCCGATAATCCAGGCCTGGTCAAATTAGTCGAGGCGGTGCGCCAGGTGAGCGGGCAACAGCCAGTCATTGGCCGCAAGCTGGCGGGAACCAGTGCACGCTTCAGTCCCGGTGGGCAGGGAGTGGTTTGGGGACAGTCGGGCGTCGGCCCGCATTCGGCAGAAGAGAGGCACTACATTCCCAGCATCCTGCCGTATTACCAGGCACTGAGTAAATTCGGGGAGCTAATAAGATTATAAAATGAAAAGAATTTTGTGGATTGTCTTTCTCGTTATTGGAGTATGCATGGCTGTCTTCCTGGTGATACAGGTTCTTCCCATTGGACAGGACGACACCAATCCACCGATAACAGGTGAGCCGAATTGGGACAGCCCGCGCACGCGTGAGCTGTTCATGTGTACCTGCGGTGACTGCCACAGCAACGAGACGGTCTGGCCCTGGTACAGCAATATACCTCCTGTTTCATGGCTGGTGGCAAATGATGTGGCAGAGGGAAGAGCGGTATTTAACGTCTCAACATGGGGGAGCGGGGAGAATGAAGGCGATGAAGCGGCAGAGGCTTACCAGGAGGGCGAGATGCCGCCATTCTATTTCACAATGATGCACCCGGAAGCGCGCCTGTCATCCACGGAGAGTGAGGAGCTGCTCAATGGCCTGGTGGCGACCTTCGGTGGAGAAGGTGGGGAAGGAGAGGGTGATTAATCAGCTGTCATCTTCCGCAGTATTTGGGCGAACTCTCGTGCCCGCCGGGGAGCATCACCGAGGTACTGTGTGGAATCTGTCAATTCTTTTAATTCCTCCGCACCCAGATAGCTGATTATTTGAGTGTCCGTGGCAATTGTTTCCGCCAGTGGATTGGGTTCACCCTGCTGGACAGCCTGCCAGGCAGCCATGGCATGCACCCGCAGGCGCTCATGAAATTCCTGGCGGTCGGCACCGGCTTTACCTAAACGCACCAGCAAGCGCTCGAGGGCGGCAAAGGGACCGTAGACCGACAGGTTGCGCTGCAAGGCAGCCTGGTTCACCCGCAAGCCTTTCATGATGTGCACGGCTACCATCAGCATCTCGTCGGCGGCCAGGAAGGCTTCCGGCAAGAGAATGCGGCGGTTGGCGGAATCATCCAGGGTGCGCTCGAGCAGTGAATGAGCAGCGTTATCCCATGCCAGGCGCGGCATTTGAGCCAGCAAGCGGCCCAGCGAATTGAGCTTCTCGGCCTGGACCGGGTTGCGCTTGAAAGGCATGGCAGAAGACCCTACCTGATGTGTCCTGAATGGTTCACCAAGCTCGCCGAGCGGGGGCGATTGGAGCAGGCGCAGGTCGAAGGCGAATTTATACAACGAGCCACCCAACCCGGCCAGGGCGCTGGCCATTAGAAAATCCTGCTTGCGCGGGTAGACCTGCGTCGAAACGTGGAAGAATGGCAGGGCGAGCCGTTCAGACAGCCGGCTCTCGAAACGGACCAGATTTTCCGTTCCCAGCAACTCGGCGTATGAGGCACCAGTCCCCACCGCGCCCCTGAAACCCTTGCCGCGTAATCCTGTTCGCAGGCGCGTAAGCTCTTCCCAATCCATGAAGAGGTCCTGGGCGTACCCCGCGAAGCGGTATCCGAGGGTGGAGGGTTCGGCCGGCTGCAGGTGTGTGAAGGCGATCAGCGGAGTTTCGGCCCAGGCTTCGATCTTGCCTGCAAAATCCACCAGCAGTGTAGTCAGTCTTTCGAGCAGAAGCTCCAGCGAGGCCCGGATGCGCAGGACGTCGGCATTATCTTCAATATCGGCGGAGGTGGCACCCAGGTGAAGGATGCTACCACCCAGCGGAGACTGTTCCGCAAAGGTTTTCAGCTCTGCCATCAGGTCGTGGTGAATTTCGGTTTCGATTTCCAGGGCGCGCGGCATATCGATAGTCTGTGAATTACGCTGCAAATCCGCCACCTGGTCTGGCCGGACGAGCCCAAATTCAGCCTGAGTTTCGGCCAGGAGCACCCAAAGGAAGCGCCA
>Ga0209254_10001754_pt1 | contig 19553 bp, 24 predicted proteins | sample FrelakmetDIP11DI_FD_187148 | JGI IMG/M metagenome (GOLD analysis project Ga0209254, IMG submission 187148) | Freshwater lake sediment microbial communities from the University of Notre Dame, USA, for methane emissions studies - DIP11 DI (SPAdes)... | ecosystem: Environmental > Aquatic >...
GCCTGCTGCGTGTCATTGAAGAAACGACAGCGGCCGCTTCGGACGATCCCGCCGGCGCGCCGCCGGTTGAGACGGCGGCCGCCCCGACCACTGCCGCAGAACCCGCGGCCGCGCCGGTCCGCCTTCCAGACCCCGTCGCCCGCCACTACGAGACCATCCTGACAGCCGAGCAATTCGACGCCTGGCTGATCCTCATCGAGAACGCCGAGCTCGTGGCCTTCGACACGGAGACGACGAGCCTCAACTACATGGATGCGGAAGTCGTGGGGCTGTCCTTCGGCCTCGCCCCGGGCAAGGCGGCCTACCTGCCCGTCGCGCACCGCTACGTGGGGGCGCCGGAACAGCTGGACAGGGCCGTCGTTCTCGACCGCCTGAAGCCCTGGCTGGAGAATCCGGAGGCCCACAAGGTGGGCCATCACCTGAAGTACGACGCCCACGTGCTCGCCAACCACGGCATCCGGCTCGCCGGCATGCGCTACGACTCCATGCTGGAGTCCTACGTGCTGGACAGCACGGCGACCCGGCACGACATGGACTCGGTGGCCCGGAAATACCTCGGCCTGGACACGATCCACTTCGAGGACGTGGCCGGCAAGGGCGCCAAGCAGATCACCTTCGACCAGGTGTCGGTGGAGAAGGCGGCGGAATATGCCGCCGAGGACGCGGACATCACGCTCCGGCTCCATCACGTGCTCTGGCCGAAGCTGGAGGCGACGCCGGGGCTGGCATCGCTCTACGACTCCATCGAGCAACCCCTGGTGCCCGTGCTCGCCCGCATGGAAGAGACCGGCGTGCTGGTAGACACCCGCCTGCTCCGGGCGATGTCCGGTGAGTTCGCCGGGAAGATGGCCGCCCTGGAGAAGGAAGCTCACGAGGCGGCGGGCCATCCCTTCAACATCGGCTCGCCGAAGCAGCTGCAGGAAGTGCTCTACAACGAACTGAAGCTGCCGGTGACCCAGTACACGCCGACGAAGCAGCCCTCGACGAACGAGGACGCGCTGGCGGAGCTGGCGGAACAGCACCGCCTGCCCAAGCTGATCCTCGACTACCGCTCCCTGAGCAAACTCAAGTCCACCTACACGGACAAGCTTCCCGACCAGGTCTGCGCACGAACCGGGCGAATTCACACGTCCTACCACCAGGCGGTGGCGGCCACGGGCCGGCTGTCCTCATCCGACCCCAACCTGCAGAACATCCCGATCCGCACCGAGGAAGGCCGGCGCATCCGCCAGGCGTTCATCCCGAAGCCGGGCTGCGCGCTGCTGGCCGCCGACTATTCGCAGATCGAGCTGCGGATCATGGCGCACCTGTCGGAAGATGCGGGCCTGCTCACGGCCTTTGCCGACGACCGGGACATTCACAGGACGACGGCGGCAGAGGTCTTTGGGGTGCCGCTCGAGGCTGTGACGACGGATCAGCGGCGCTCGGCGAAGGCCATCAATTTCGGGCTCATCTACGGCATGTCGGCCTTCGGGCTGGCCCGGCAGCTGGGCATCGGCCGGGACGAAGCGCAGAAGTACGTGGACCTGTATTTCGCGCGCTATCCCGGCGTGAAGGCCTACATGGACCGCACGCGGGCCCAGGCCCGGGAGCAGGGCTACGTGGAGACGGTCTTCGGGCGGCGGCTCTACCTCCCGGACATCCAGGCCCGGCAGCAGGCCCGGCGCCAGTACGCGGAACGCAGCGCCATCAACGCCCCCATGCAGGGCACGGCGGCCGACATCATCAAGAAAGCCATGATCAGCGTGGACCGGTGGCTACGGCAAAGCGGCACCGGCGCCGAGATCATCATGCAGGTGCACGACGAGCTGGTCCTGGAGGTGCCGACCATCGCCCTGGCTGCGGTGCAGAGGGAGGTGACGCACCTGATGTCCTGCGCCGCGGATCTGCGCGTACCCCTCAAGGTGGACGCCGGCACCGGTGCCAACTGGGACGAAGCCCACTGAGGTAGGAGCGGAGAAAAGGGGACAGATTTATTTTCCCGGGAAAATAAATCTGTCCCCTTTTCTCCTTTTTTACCCGCTAATTACCCGGATATGTGCTGGCCGGGCGCCTCGGGCGCCACATGCCGGGCCAGCATGGCCTTGAGGGCGGCCCGGGCGTCATCCAGTCCCAGCTTTGACGTGGCCGAGAAGAGCTGTACGTCGACCCGCAGATCCTGCAACTCCCGTTTCGCGGCAGCGAGGGCCGCGGCGGCCTCCTGGCGGGAGAGCTTGTCGGCCTTGGTCAGCAACACGTGGAGCTGGCAGTCCAGGGCGCGCCCCCAGTCCAGCATTTGCAGATCGAAATCGAGAATGCCCCGCCGGCTGTCCACCACCACCATCAGCCCGGCCAGGGACTCGCGGCAGTCGAAGTAGTCACCCAGCATCTCCCGCCACTGCTCCCGCATCTCCTTCGAGACTTTCGCATAGCCGTATCCGGGCAGGTCTACCAGGCGCTGGCCCTCGGCGAGCGCGAAAAAATTGATGAGCTGGGTGCGACCCGGGGTCTTGCTGGTCCGCGCAAAATCCCGGCGGCCCAGTATGGTGTTGATGGCGCTGGACTTGCCCGCGTTCGAGCGGCCGGCAAAGGCCACCTCGGCACCCTCGTCCGGCAGGAACTGGGCGGCGCGGGCGGCGCTGGTAAGAAACCGGGCCTCGGGGAACAGGGACATCTGGGTGGCTCGGCCTGAGCGCTGGTGTACAATTCCGCGCGGCCGGAGTCTAGCACGGTACTCCGCCCGAATTTCCCTTACAGAACAAGCGCTATGGAACTCGTGAAACTCTCCACGCCCGCACTCACGCTGATGGCCCTGGCCATCGTTGGCACCGCACTTTCCGGCCCGGCCGCGGCCGCCGGATCCGCCGAAGCGGGCCAGGCCAAGTCAGTCACCTGCTCCGCCTGTCACGGCATGGATGGCAACAGCCTCAACCCCGAGTGGCCGAGCCTGGCCGGCCAGCACGAGAGCTACCTCGTCAAGTCGCTGCAGTCCTTCAAGAGCGGCGCGCGGCAGAACGTCCTGATGAGCGGCATGGCCCTGCCACTCACCGATGCAGACATGGTTGATCTCGCAGCTTACTTCGCGGCCCAGAAGCGCGCGGGCGGCGTCGCCGACCCGGAGCTGGTCAGCGCGGGCGAACGACTGTACCGGGGCGGCAACATGGAGACCGGCGTACCCGCCTGCCTCGCCTGCCACGGACCCACGGGCCTCGGCAATCCGGCGGCCGGCTGGCCAGCCATTGCCGGCCAGCACGCCGCCTACTCGGCAGCCCAGCTGGCGGCCTACCGGTCCAAGCAGCGGGCCACGGACGGCGATACGCAGATGATGCGCAACGTGTCCGCCATGCTCACCGACGACGAGATCAAGGCTGTCGCTTCCTACATCCAGGGCCTGCGCTGACGCGCGGCGATCGAGGGCACCTCTTATGACCCGCATTGACATGACCCGGATCCGCCTCCTCCTGCTGGCCACCGTCATCACCGTTGCCGCCGCGTGCGGCAAGGCACCGGCGCCAGAGGCAGCCGCCCCGGTGGCGGCCACCGCCGAAAGCACCCCACCTGCCTCCATCGCGGCCCCCGCGCCCGCCGCCGAAGCCCCGCCTGACAGCGCGGCTGCAGCTGCCGTCGTCGAGGAATCCGCGGGCACGGAAGCCACCGACTCATCCTCGACAGCCGCCGCCGACAAGGTTGCCCTGGGCAAGGACATCGTGCTGGCGGACAACTCCTCCGCGGCGCCGGCCAAGACGGACTGGCAGTACCAGGAAGGCGAGCACTTCAGCACGCTCACTTCCGCCCAGGGCACGAGCAGCTCGGCCGGCAAGATCGAGGTGGCCGAGGTGTTCTGGTACGGGTGCTCGCACTGCTACAACCTAGAGCCCGTGCTGACCGACTGGGTGAAGAAGCTGCCCACCGACGTCAGCTTCGTCCGAATCCCGGTCATGTGGAATCCCACCAACGAGATCCACGGCCGCATCTATTACACGGCCGAGGCCCTGGGCAAGCTCGACCGGATCAATCCGGCCATGTTCAAGGCCATCCACGTGGAGAATCGCCCCCTCACGGAGGAGAAGGACATCCTGGAGTTCTTCGAGCAGAATGGGGTGTCGGCCGCCGACTTCAACAAGACGTTCCGGTCATTCGCCGTCGAGAGCCAGCTGAAGCGGGCCAAGGACCTGACCGTGAAGTACAAGGTGCGCGGCGTGCCGCTGCTGGTCATCGACGGGAAGTACACGACCGATGGCCCGCAGATCCGCAGCCACCAGGACCTGCTGGCCGTTACGGAAGAGCTGATCCAGCGGGAGCGTCAGCGGACCTGACCTCGCAGTTGATCCAGCCGGAGTCACCTTCGGCGTAGTGCTCCTTCTTCCAGATCGGCACGCGGGTCTTCACCTCGTCGATGATGTAGCGACAGGCCGCGAAAGCGGCGTCGCGATGGGCGGCCGTGACGCCCACCCACACCGCCAGGTCGCCGATGTCGAGCACCCCGAGCCGGTGCACGCAGCAGGCCTTCGCGATGGGAAAGCGGGCAAAGGCTTCCGCGACGATGCGGTCCCCTTCCTTGACGCCCAGGGCCTCGTAGCCCTCGTACTCCAGGCGCTGCACCCCCCGCCCCTCGTTGTGATTGCGCACCCAGCCCTCGAAGCTGGCGTACCCGCCGGCCACGGGATCGGCCACCCGGGATCGATAGCGTTCCGGCGTGAAGGGTTCGCGGCTGAACTCGAAATGGCTCACCCGCCGGCCACGGGCGGGATGAAGACGACGAAGTCACCGTCCCGCACCGGTGAACTCCAGTCCCGGAACTCGTCGTTCACGGCCACCTTCACGCGGCCGAGGGCGGGAAAAGCGTAGCGCCGGTCCAGCTCGGCGTACAGCTCGCCCACCGTCGACGCCGTCGTCCGCAGCTCTTCCCGGGGGCGCCCCACGTGCTCGCGCAGGGTGGCGAAGTACTCAATGCTGACCGCAATGCTGTTGGCCTGGGGGCTTGGTGCCATGCCTCATTGTGCCGGAGCGGCTTCGAGGCGTGCCAGATCCTCGGGCGTGTCCACGTCGAGTGCCGCGTGGGGCATGACGACGGTCGTGTGCTCGGCGTGCCACTCGAGCAGGCTGCGAGCACCCTGGTCGCCGCGCAATGCGGCAAGCTGGGGCCAGAAGCTCCGGGGAATGATGACCGGCGGGCCGAGCCGGCCGCTGAAGCCCGCGGCGGCGATCAGCGCGGGCTCGACCTGCCATGCCGCGATCAGGGCATCCAGATCGTCGCCCGTGATCGCCGGCTGGTCGCACAGGAGGATCAGCACGGCATCCACCGCCGGGGGCAGGTCGGCCACGCCGCGGACCAGCGAGGTGGACAGGCCCTGCGACCAGTCCGGGTTGTCGACCAGAGCGACCGAGCCACCGGCCACGTCGGCGGCCAGGGCGCCCCGCACGCCGGTCGCCGAGGCCCCCACGACGACCAGCACGCCGGCGGGACAGCGGGGGATCAGGAGGTGCGCGGCCCGGCGCACGAGCGGCTCGCCCCGGTAGGTGGCCAGCACCTTGGGCGAGCCGAAGCGGGTTGCGCCGCCGGCCGCCAGCAACAGTCCAGCGAGTCTCATGCCGCGCCTCCGGTCTTCTGCCAGTTGTAGGGGTCCCAGGCCACGGGCGCCGACGTCAGGGCGGCCTCCAGCTCCAGGAGAAACGTGTCGAGGGGAATCCCGGTGGGCGTGCCGTCGGGACGATGCAGGCGCGGCACGGTGCCGGTGGGATCCTCGGCCACCCAGCCGGACCCGCCGTCCAGCTGGTTCAGCCGCGCAGCGAGCCCGTCCAGGCGAACGCGGAGCGGCATGCGGTAGGTGGCGAGCTGCACCCAGCTTTCGTAGCGGTACTCGAACTCGTAGCGCGCGCCCTGCACGCGCAGGATCCGCGAGCGCTGCGTGGCGCTGTTGACGGCAAACGGATGCACCGCCGCCGGTTCGTCCACCAGGTAGCGGCGCACGGTGCGGCGGCGCAGATAGTCGGGAATGCGCACGACGGCCAGGTCCAGGGCCGGATGCTCGACCAGCGTCACGACGCCGTCGGCAAGGAGGGCGAGGCTCGCCGTGAGGTGCTCGTCCTGCAGGGCCCAGAGGTCACCGAAACGGGGCCAGCCGTCGTGGCAATCGCGGAGGAGAGAGGGCAACGACTCCAGCATGGCCCGGTACAGGGCGGCGACGCGGTCCGGCTCCGCGAAGACGTCTGCAGGCAGCGGCGACACCTCGGGGTCGGTCAGTGCCTCGATGGCGAAGCACAGGCGCGCGCCATCCCGGTCGGTCACCACGCCGAAATCACCGGCGTGGGAGGCCGCTATCAGCAAGTCCCGGTCCGGGAGGGCCCGTTCCGGCTCGGTGAGCGCGTACATGCCGAAGAGACCGTCCTCGTCGAAGTGATTGTTGGTCACCCAGGGGATGGACTGGTGGAGGTCGGGGGCGTCCAGCCAGGCGAACACGGTGGCGGTGGACGTGTCGCGGCGCACGGCCGGCGGCGACTGGTTATTGGGCCAGTGGGCCAGGTTGAGGAGCGTGGACGGCAGCGGCGCCCCATCGACCACGATGTTCGGCAGGTTGCGCGCCGCCGCGTAGGGCGCAAAACGCGCACCCGCCGGCAGAACCGGCGCTGCCCGTGTCGTCGGTTGTGCCGGCATCAGCGGCGGCGTGCGACCAGGCACCCGAGCCACGCCACGACACTGAGCAGGACCACGCCCATCAGCAGGTACTGCGGGGCTGCGATGTACTCGGCGCCCGGGGCGACCTCCGCCGGCACGACCGCACGGAACAGGTACCAGATGGCGCCGAGCGCGGCTGGTATCAGGGTGGGCCAGAGCGCGATGCCCTGCCCCTTGCCCGCGCGATTGGCGCCCCGGAGCAGCAGGCCGGCAACGAGGCCGCCAATCAGCATGGGCACCAGGTTGAGGCCGAACACCGTGACGAGGGTGTCGGTACGGTTACCGAACACGATCAGCGCCGCCACCGTGGCCGCGACAGGCAGCAGCAGCATGCCGAGCAGGTTGATCTTGCCGTAACGGGTCATGCACTCACTCCTTGGCCATCAGACTACCACCCGGAATTCCACCTCGTCAGCCGGCCAGCCGCCCGCGTAGCAGTAGGCCTCCAGCACGGCCAGGCGGCCGCCACGAAGCTGCAGCAGGAACTCGGCGCGCTCGGCGAGATGAGGATGGTCCGCCAGCACCGGCTGCAACCGGGGAGAGTCCGCGTCGCCCAGGGCGGGAATGTCGTCGGGAACCTTGATACGGGTGACGAAGCCGACCCCACTGTGGGTCCGGGACACGACGGTGGCCCGGGCCAGCTGGGCGCGCAAGGTGGCGAACTCGCCCCCCTCGCCCTTCAGCATTGCAGTCAGCACGGCACGCTCCAGCCGTGAGAGGGGGCCGGGACCCTGGGTGGCACCCGGACGCTGGGATTGGGGCTGCTGCATGGCGGGCTCAGTCTAGCTCATCAGGGCCGGGACGCCGGCGCACTGGCGGTGCAAACCACCAGACGAGCGCGACGGCGGCGCCGAAGGCCGTGTAGATGACGGTGAACACCCAGCTCTCGGCCTGGTAGTAGAGCAGCCGGTAGAGCCAGTCCTGGATGAAGGAGGTGCCGTAGCCCGTCTCACCGGCGCGGGTCCGCAAGGCGCTCTCGAGCGTGGTCAGTGGGCACTCGATCCCGAACCAGGCCTGGACGACCACGACGCCGATCGCCGCCAGGTGCACGTAGCGGAAGCCGGGACTCCGCACCCAGGCCCAGCCCAGTGCCAGCCCAACGAGGATGTGTGCAAAACCGATGACGACGAAGCCCACGAACAGCGCGTGGGAGACCAGGACGAGATCTGCCAGGGCGCTCATCGCCGGGGAACGGGCCGCAAGCGGGACCTCAGGCGTCCGGCCGGCGGCAGAAGCCCTGGGGCGGCACGTCCAGGGCGCTGTTGAACTTGCTCGACAGGTTCTGGAAGGCCACCAGGCCGGTGAGCTCGATCACGGCGTCGTCCGTGAAATGCCGGCGGAGCTCCGCCATGCCAACGTCGGTAACCCCGCGGTCCGTGATCGTCATCGCCTCGGTGTAGTCGAGGGCGGCGCACTCCGCCGGCGTGTAGAGGTCACTCGTCCGCCACTGCTCCAGGGCCTCCACCTTCGCCATGCTCCCCGCACGGCGGGCCAGGGTGGCCGAGTTGATATCCACGCAGAACCGGCACCAGTTGAGCTGGGAAACCCGCACGGTCACGAGCGAACGCAGCACGGGATCGAGCAGCGAACGCCGCGAATCCAGCGCGCCGTAGAGCAGCGCGACGGCCATGAACAGGCGCGGCACCCGGCCCCAGAGCTGCCCGGGAACCAGCACCTGGCCGTACCGGCGGACCTGGCTGCGGAAAAACGGCTTCAGGTACCAGGGGTAGTCGCGGAGCGGGCGGGGTTCGATGCGCACGGTCAGGCCGCCAGCTTCAGGCCGGCAATCCCGGCCACGATGAGCCCGATGGACGCCAGCCGCAGTGCCGTAGCCGGTTCCGCGAACAGGATGATGCCCAGCACCGCGGTCCCGGCGGCACCGATCCCGGTCCAGACGGCGTAGGCGGTGCCGATGGGAATGCTGCGCAGGGCAAGGGCCAGCAACCACATGCTGCCGGCCATGGCGACGATCGTCAGGGCGCTCGGCAGCCCGCGGGTGAAGCCGTCGGTGTACTTGAGCCCGATGGCCCAGCCGATCTCGAGCAGTCCGGCAAGTACGAGCACGCTCCAGGCCATGGGGGGGGATCCTTCCTGTTCAGAGTCCGGCGCGGCGTGGCCGCAACAACCACCGGGTTTTCCAGCCTCAATGACCGTTGAAGCTTATGTATAATTTCAGCCTAGCGTAAGGTTCGCAGGGCTATAGTCCCGCAGCATCCGGGAATCCGATACCGCCGAAAAGAAAAACAACAATGGCCGCTTCCAAGGACAGCGCGGAAACTCCCCGCGTAAACCCCGATCAGGACGTCGATTTCGCCGGCTACGACCCGTACATCGTCGCCATCACCGGTGTCGACCACGCCGACGCGCACCGCGCACCTGCAGGCGAGCCCGCCGGGACGCTGGAGAGCCGCAAGGCGAAGCTGATGACCTGGCTGCGGGAAAACGGCGCCAAGGGCAAGCTCCGCTAGCCAGGATCTCGCGCGGATCTAGCCCGCTCGCGTCACCAAGCTACTGCGCGGCTGCAACCGGTGGGAAAAACCAGCTGGCGGATTTGCAGTTTTCCGCCAGCGTCAGGCGCACCTGCACCTCGTCAGCCGGGAAACCTTCGACAACCGTCAAGCCGGCCGGTTCGGCCCGGTTGGCAGGCGTGCAATGCACGCCATCGCCGTCAACATCCAGCCACGCGTGGATCACGAGCCCCTCCCCGCCACCTGCCACGTAGCTCACGCTGCCACTGATTGCCTCCGGCTGCGTGATAAATCCGCCAAGTTCGCCGAGCGGATGGCGCAGATGCCCCGCACCGGCTGATGCGTGATAAGCCTGCACGTGCAGCGTGCCATCGGGGACCGTCCCATCGGGCAAGCTGGCCGTACCGGTGATTTTCACCGCACGCGTCTCGGGTGGCGGCTCGGAACAGGCGACGGGCAACAGCGCAGCACAGCTGATCGCCACCATGGCAAATGCTTTTCTGCTCATGACCCGCCGCCAACTTCGATCGGTGGCAGCCCGAAGACGCGCAGGAAATTCCCCGACAGCAGCTGCTCCATCTCCCCGGGTGTATAGCCGATCTCCCGCATGGCCGCGACGACCGCCTTGAGATGGGAGTCAACGTAGCCGGGGAACTGTGGTCCGTCAGAGCCATAGATCATCTTGTCGATGACGCCGCCAGACTTCACACGCCGGAAAAAATCCACCCGCACTTCATCAGCCCGTTCGGCGCCCATGGCGCCCGGCTCGAGGTAAACGTTTGGATAGCGCTGGGCGAGTGCAATCGCCGAATCGACGTAGGTGAGTGCCTTGTTGAAAGTGTCATAGCCGGTGTGTCCGAGGATAAACGTGCAACCCGGCCAGGCCTTGATCGACTCCTCCAGATAAGCCGGATCCGCAAACGGCGGCTCGGTGCGTGTACCCGGGTTCGGACTGGTGCCGGTATGCAGGTAAACGGGTTTCTGGAGGCGGCTGCAGATCTCGTAGATGCCGTCGAAACGCCGGTCATCGAACCGGATCTGCTGGTGGGCATGTGCGAGCTTGATACCGCGCATGCCCGGCATCTGGACGCCGGCCTCGAGCCGCGCGAGTTCGGCGACACTGCTGTTGTTCCAGTCGTCCACCCTCAAGCTCGCAAAACCGTACAGGCGCTCCTGATGGGGTGCGATCTGGGCCGAGACAAACTCGTTGGGTGCAATACCGGTGGTGTGCGGGCTGTACAGCGCAAACACACCGCCACCGCTGATGCCAGCGTCATCGAGTTGCCCGAGGATGCTGCGCGCCGAGAGCGCACGGTCCATGAACGGACCCATGACCCACTTGAAGCCCCGCGGGATGCGATCGGTAAGCCGCTTGCGGAAACCAGGCGGTGTGTTTTCCCAGGTACCAGTATGCAGGTGTACGTCGATCACCGCGATGCGCTGGCCATCGACCATCACCCCGGGTTCTGGTGGCGGTCCGCCACACGCCGCGAGGACTGCAGCAACCAGCAATACCGGCGTCAGACGCAAAGCACAATCAGAGAGTCGCCCGGTCATTTCACCCTCCCCGGCACAACATGTGCGTGCAGTATGACTCATGAGGCGGGCGTCGAACTCGTCCTGCACTTAACCGGGCACGTAGCGGTCACGCTCGGCGCGCGCGGCCAGGACCTCCGGGTAGTGGCGCCCCGCGAGGATCCCGGAGTCTATGACATCGCCTTTTTCGAGTCGCCGCCGCCATCCGCGGCCTGAGGCGGGCGCCGGGCGACTTTTAGGAAGTCCGTTACACTCTGCGCAACTGCCTCCGGGCTCAACCCGTGTTTCGTGAGCATGTAATCCTGCGCGCCTATATGCGGCGAAAAGGCGTTCGGCACACCGAGCCTCTTGAACGGCACCTTGAGTTCCAGTTGTTCCGCCAGTGTTTCTGCAACCGCGCTACCCAGGCCGCCTACAACGCTGTGCTCCTCGAGTGTCAGCAGGGCGCCCGTTTCGCGGGCAGCGGCCAGGACAGCTTCGACGTCGAGTGGCTTGAGCGTATGCATCGACAGTACGCGGACCTGTATCCCGGCCTTGGCCAACTGTTCGGCGGCTTTCCCCGCAGTCCACAACATACCGCCCGTCGAAATCAGTGTTGCGTCATTACCTTCACGCAAGCGGATTGCCTTGCCGATCCGAAAGTCGATTTCGCCTGCATGGACAGTGGGCTCACCGGCTTTTCCAAGACGCAAATACACCGGCCCTTTTTGCGCGATGATGGCGCGAGTTGCCGCGCGCGTCTCCACCGGGTCACCGGGAGCAATCACTGTCAGGTTCGGCAGGCAGCGCATCACGCCGAGGTCTTCCATCGCGTGATGCGTCACACTCGCGGCACCGTAGGCAAAACCGCCGCCAACTGAAACAATCTTTACATCGGCATCGTGGTAGCAAACGTCGTTACGGATATGCTCCAGGCACCGAAGCGTCGGAAAATTGGCGATGGAATAGGTGCAGCAGATGCGTCCGCTGAGCGCCATGCCCACCGCGATACCGGTCATGTTCTGCTCGGCTACACCGGCGTTGAGAAACTGTTTCGGACGATTCTCCATGAACTTCTCGACGACGCGGAACCCGAGGTCCCCGGTAATGAACGTGACGCGCTCATCCTCGAGGGCGAGTTCGTAAAGCGTTTCGAGGAATGCGTTTCTCACAGGGCTGCGTCCACTTCTGCAAGAGCCTTTATCAGCTCGTCTCCCTGGGGCGAGCTGTAGTGCCACAACAGCTTGTCTTCCATGAAACTCACGCCCTTGCCCTTTACGGTGTGCGCCACGATGCAACTCGGTTTGCCCTTCTCAAACGGCACGTTCGACAGCGCATCGTCGAGCGCCACGAGATCGTGGCCGTCAATTTCCCGCACACCCCAGTTGAACGCCCGCCACTTGTCCGCGAGCGGCTCGAGATCGATGACATCCTTCACGTGGCCTAGGCTCTGGATCTTGTTGTAGTCCACGATGATCACGAGGTTGTCGAGTTTGTGCTGTGGGGCAAACAGCGCGGCCTCCCAGTTTGAACCCTCATCACACTCGCCGTCGCTGATGATGACAAACGCGCGGTGACTCTTGCCGTCGCGTTTGCCCGCGAGGGCCATGCCGCATGCCACGGGCAGCGCGTGGCCAAGCGAGCCGGTGGACAGTTCCACGCCCGGAATACCCTTGTGCGTCGAGTGGCCGGGAAGCTGTGTACCGTTGAGGTAGTAATTGTGGAGCCAGTCCTTTGGGAAGAAACCACACTCGGCAAGCGTCGCGTAGAGTGCGGCACAACCGTGACCCTTGCTCAGGAGGAAGCGATCGCGTTCCGGCCATTCCGGACGAGCAGCGTCGAAGCGAAGTATCTTGCCGTACAGCGTGGCGAGAATGTCGGTCATCGAGAGGCAGGAACCGATGTGCGAGGAGCTCGCTCGGCTTGTCATCGTGAGGGCGTGCCTGCGAATTCGTCTTGCAAACTCGGCGACGGGCACCTTCTCTGGATGGTTCATGAATACACCGTCACCCTACCGCAAGCAGGCTTTGCAGATAGCTCTCATCGTTCATCTGGCGCGCGATGGAATCGAGCATCTGCGCCGCCGGTACGCCGTCGGTAACCCGGTGATCGAAAGTCAGGCTAAGCCAGACCGTCGGTACCTCGCTGATTATGCCGCCGTCTGACACCGCGCGAGACACAATGCGGCCTATGCCCAGGATGCTCGACTGCGGCAGATTCAGGATGGGCGTAAAGCTGTCCACACCGAAGCCGCCGAGATTCGTGATCGTGGACGTGGCGCCATCGATGTCGGCAGACTTCAGCTGGCCCGCACGTGCACGCCCGGCCAATTCGCGGATGCGCCGACTGATTTCAGCGATATCCAAAATGTCTGCATCGCGAATTACCGGTACGACGAGCCCGCCTGGCACGGAGCAGGCGAAGCCAATGTTGACCTCGTCCAGCAGCACCAGTTCATCGCCACTGATAACGGAGTTCAACTCTGGCCGTTCACGAAGCGCATGTGCCAGGAATTTCACAAAGAAGGCATCGAACGGCACTGACACCCCCTCCTTTCGGCTGATTTCCGTGCGCGCCTCTGCCAGTTTCCCGGCCCGGAGTTCACGCTGGAGCGTAAGGGAAACGGCGGCGGCCTGACTCTGCCTGAGCCGCTCTGCGATCGTGCGCCGGATGCCGGTGAACGGGATTCGTTCGCGCACGCGCCAGGGAATTGGAATAACCGCATTGGCCGCCGGCGCTACCGGGGGAGCACGATGGAATGCCGCCAGGACATCCGCTTCGACTATGCGCCCGCCGGGACCTGAGCCGTGCAGGGTCGTGAGCGGAATGCCGTGCTCACTGGCGAGCCGGCGTGCAATGGGGCTCGCTCTGATCCACCCCCCGTCATCAGCGCCGGTGGAAGTATCGTGACTCCGATCGGCCCTGACTTCGGGGGCCGCCTGCGACGGCGTTCCAGTGTCCGCCGGAGCCTGCTCTCCCTCCACCAGCACATAGCCGATGATCATCTGCTCCGTGAGTTTCGCCCCGACGGGCAGGGCGTGATGTAAGCGGCCGCTCGCGGGTGACGGGATTTCCTGCAGGGCTTTGTCGGTCTCGATTTCCAGTACCGCATCGCCTTCCGTTACAACAGCGCCGTCGGATTTCAGCCAAGCGGCGAGGGTCCCGTCGGCGGTGTACATCCCGAAGCTCGGCATTACGATGGGTGATGCCATGTCTTAGCCGATCTGTTCCTTGACTACCGCAACAACCTTCTCGGCATTCGGTGTGTAATGTGCTTCGAGCACGGCTGCAAAGGGTACTGGTGTATCAGCGGCGGTAACTGCCTTCACAGGCGCATCGAGAAAGTCGAACGCCGCGTCGCCCACACGCGCCGCGATATCGCGGCCCATCGAGCACACCGGCGTGTCCTCATCCACCACGACGCAACGGTGCGTGCGCTTTACGGACCGGATGATCGTTTCCTCGTCGAGCGGATTGATGGTAAGCACGTCCACGACCTCGGCCTCGATATTGTCTGTGGCGAGTAAGGCGGCAGCCTCGAGACAAACATGCGTCATGCGACCGATGCCAACGAGAGTCACGTCCCTGCCCTTGCGCACTATTTCGCACCTGCCGATTGGCGTCGAGTACGCTTCCTCCGGCACGTGGCCTTTCGCCGAAAACCCGAGGAACTTGTGCTCCATGACGATCACCGGGCCATTGTCGCGGATAGCGGCAGCGGTGAGGCCTTTTGCGTTGTAGGCCGTGCTGGGCACGACGACCTTGAGGCCGGGAATATGCGCCAGCACTGCGCTGAGCGTCTGCGAGTGTTGCGCCGCGGCCCCGCCACCGTAGCTCCGTTTGTCGCCGCGCGTGCCGAAGGCAGTGCGGATGACCATCGGGACCTCAACCTTGCCGCCCATCATGTAATGCATCTTCGCGGCCTGGTTGATTATCTGGTCGTAGCAAACGCCGATCAGGTCAACGAACATGATCTCTACCACGGGCCGCAGCCCGGTCATCGCCGCACCCACGGCCATGCCGACGAATCCCATCTCGGCTATCGGCGTATCAATGACGCGCTCGGCACCGAACTCCTGGATCAATCCCCGCGTGGCCCGCATCGGCCCACCCCATGCGTCCACCAGTCCAAGGTGAGCACGGCCCGCGGCGCCCGCCACATCCTCCCCGATGACGATGACGGCCGGGTCGCGGCGCATTTCAAGGCGCAACGCTTCGTTGATAGCCTGGCCGAACGTAAGCTCACGAATCGGCGTTGTCATTCCACGCCCCGTTTCGTCGCCACGTACACATCGGTGTAAAGATCGTATGGCTCCGGCAGCGGGCTCGATCTGGCAAACTCAACGGCGTTGTCGATCAGTATCTTGTGCTGTGCGTCGATGGCATCAAGGTCCGTGATTCTGAGAGGACCATTCTTTTCCATCTCTGCGCGAAACTGCTTCAGGCAATCGCGGTCGCGTGCAGCCTGCTCTTCCTCTTTAAGGCGATAGCGCAATGTATCGTCGCCCTGATGGTGGCCGAAGTAGCGATACGTCTTTGCCTCGATCAGAGTCGGGCCTTCGCCGGCACGCGCGCGCTTCACGGCGGGCTCGGCGGCTTCCCACACGGCAACCACATCCTGACCGTTCACGGTGATGCCGGGCATGTTGTAGCCGGCTGCACGATCGGAGATTGCGAGGATTGACGAGGCGTATTCGACCGGTGTGGCCTGCGCGTAGCCATTGTTCTCGCAGACGAAAATTATGGGCAGCTTCCAGATGGCTGCCATGTTCATGCACTCGTGCGTGATGCCAATACCGGCGCCGCCCTCTCCAAAGAATGCGACGGCGACCTGACGCGTCTTGCGTACCTTCGCCGAGAGCGCTGCGCCGAGTGCGTGGCTGACGCTTGCGCCAACGATGGGATTCACGCCGAGGATGCCCTTCGTGACATCGGTGATGTGCATCGAGCCGCCCTTGCCCCGATTGGTGCCAGTGACCTTGCCGAACAACTCGGCCATCATCGGCGCGACGTCGACTCCCTTGGCAATACAGTGACCATGGCCGCGGTGGTTCGAGGCAATCCAGTCGTCAGGGGCGAGTTCGGCACACACGCCGGCGGCGACTGCTTCCTGTCCGATGTAGTAGTGCGCGGCGCCAATCGGCAAGCCGGTCTCAACGAGCCACTTCAACCGTTCCTCAAACTGACGGATGAGTGACATGCACTCATACATCCAGCGAAGTTTTTCGATACTGGGTTTGGGATTCAAGGCGATGGACTCAAAAGGAAAATCGGGTTCTCACTCGCTGGCGCTGCTTATCGGCGTACTAATGCAGGCGTGTGCCGCAGATTGCAGCCAGCACGCACGGCCGACTGTTGCAGACAGTCACAGACAATGTAGTGCTGCTAGTCACAGACGGTGTAGTGCTGCGTGCTGCGGCTTTCCCGGATTGCGGTGGTGCTTTTTCTCTGGTGCGGGCGATACTGGCATTCCTGCAGCTCGATTTGAGGCAACGGGAAACTGCGCACGGAGTCGCCCCGGCACATGTTAACCCTCTGATGTTCTTGCTGAAGTTAAGGCACCCGCCGGCCCAGCTGATGACGCAGTGACCAGGCGGCAGGCCGCCCAGGGGTAAAAATGAGGCGATCACCGGCACCTGACCACCGCAGTTCTCAGAGCTGGTGAGATCCAGTTTGAAAACTGTGTTTAGCGACACATAGGTTACGCGCCATGTTAACCATGCGCCCGGAATACACCGTTGATTAGATGGCGCGCCCGAGAGGATTCGAACCTCTGACCCCTGCCTTCGGAGGGCAGTACTCTATCCAGCTGAGCTACGGGCGCCCGTAGATCCCGCGGCGTGGCGGGGGCGAGATGATAGCCCCGCCGGGCTACCCCATGCCAGCCTGACGCTTGGCGGGCGCCGCTTGCCAGCCCGCAGGCCAGCGCCCATGCTTTTCCGCATGCCCAGCCTCGACCCGCCCCAGGACGTGTTCCTGGACATCTTCCACTCCGCCCCGGTCCGGGACCTGGAGCCAGGGGAAGTCATCATCAGCGCGGGCGAGCCGGCCACCCAGGTCTTCAACATCCTGTCGGGCGTCCTGCGCGTGACGCGCACGGGTACGGACGGCCGGCGGCAGGTGCTGTCCTTCCTGTTCCGGGACAACTTCGTGGGGCTGACAGCAACGGAGTCCTACTTCTTCAGCGTGGAGGCGGTGACCCACGCCCGGGTCGCGTGCTGCCCGCGCCGGCTGCTCGACGAGCGCCTGGCGAACGACCCGAAGGCGGAGCGGGCCTTCCTCAACATGATGTTCCGGGTCATCGAGGACATCCTCGATGTCGTGTACAGCCTGGGCCAGCGCACCGCCATCGAGCGGCTGGCGGTGTTCCTCCTCTATCTCCGGCATTGGCGCCGCCTGACCGACAACCTGGCCGACGACACGGACCGGGCCCTCCGGGAGATCCAGGTCCCGATGAGCCGGGAAGACATCGCGGACTTCCTGGGACTGAAGAAGGAAACCGTCAGCCGGAGCTTCCGGGATCTGGAGGAGCGGGGCCTGATCCGGCGGCTGGATACCCACCGCATCCGGGTGGACGACCTCAAGGCCCTGCGCCAGCTGGCCGGCGTCCGGGATTTCGCGTCCCCGCGGCGCCTGGCCGCTACGGCCCACCCCGCCTGAAGCGGTTTTCCCCCACGGGCTTGTCACTTATACTGCGGCCCCGCCGGACCCCGCCATACCGCCAATCACCCTACGAAACGAGCAGCCCTTGAGCATCCAGCAGCACGCCCCGGGAGTGTCCACGGACCAGGCCGACGACCAGAACTTCCTCAACCTTTTCATGGTGGTCATCGGGGCCCTCGTCGGCGTCACGATCCTCCTCATCTTCCTGGCTCGCGCGATCGCGAGCGGCAGCCAGCTGGCCTGGGTGAAGCAGGATCCGGCCTATGAGATGGCGGTGGCCGAGCGCATCAGGCCGGCAGCCCGGGTCCTGCTGCCCGGGGATGAGGCGGCGGCGGGCGCCGTTGCCATGGTCGTGCCGGAAGCGGCTGCCCCGGTGGCCGCGAAGCTCACCGGCGAACAGGTCTACAACGCCGCGTGCTTTGCCTGCCACGGCGCCGGCGTGGGCGGAGCACCGAAGCTCGGTGACGCCGCCGACTGGAAGCCGCGCCTGGCCCAGGGCCCGGCGACCCTCAACAAGCACGCCCTCGAGGGCTTCCAGGGCCAGGCGGGCGTCATGCCGGCCAAGGGCGGCCGTGTGGACCTGTCGGACGACGAGATCATCGCTGCCGTGAAGTTCATGTCCGGCTCCTGACGGGCCGACACCGCCGATACGGCAGCGCGACGCGCTGCCGCCGGCAGTTCGTGGCGTCGCCACGATTTTCCCCTTACATAATTTCTTTTCTTTTTCCGGCTAATCAACCGTGCGCGCGAAAGCGTGACTCGGCCGATTGACCGTGCCCCGCATGGCCCCGGAGACTGCGCCCCACTGCGAGCAAGCCGTCACAGACGCTCGACGAAATACGACGGCGCTGCCATCAAGCCGTCACAGGCACGCAACAATAAATCGGCATCTTCGTCATGTGGTTACTGGCATGATCAATTCGCTCCGGACTCTTCTTTCCTGCATCGTGCTCGCCGTAGGCAGCCCGGTCGCCGAGGCCAGCACCTGGAATTTCGCCTCGGGCGGGAGTTCCTTCACGACCACAGGCAACGCCTTTGGCAATCGGCTGACCTTCTCGCAAGGCACAGAGAAGCTCAGGGTAACGGCATGGTCCGACACGGCGAGCGGCATGCCGGCGAACTTCGAGACAGCACAGCTCGGGCGCTATTCCACCGGCCTTGGCGTGTGCAATCGTGCCGAGGGCACCATTACCCGCTGCATCAGTCAGGGTCTAGACCATCAGGTCGACAATGTGACCCAGCGCGATCTCGTGCTCTTCGTGTTCGAGTCGCCACAGGCCATGCAATCGCTGACCGTCGACCCCTATGGCGTGTGGGACCGGGATGTCAGTTTCTGGGTGGGAACCGTGTCGTCAGGCCTGAGCCTGAGCAGCCTGAATTTCGGCACGCTGGCCGCCCTCGGCTTCGGCGCCCCCGTGAACTCGCTGAACAGTGCAGGCGATGCGCCACTGACCATCGGCCTCGGCGGCCTCGTGGGCAACGCTCTTCTGGTGGGCTCGCTGTCTCCCTCGGACAGCACCGCTGACCGGTTCAAGATCCGCGCCCTGGTGACGACCACAACGACGACCGTCGTGCCGGTGCCCGCGGCCGCCTGGCTGTTCCTGTCAGCCCTGGGCTCGATTGCCGGCATTCGCCGGCTCGCCTGATTCGCGACGCGAGAGCCCCCGGCTACCCAACTGCCGCTCAGCGCGCAGGCTGATCGCCTCCGCCACGTGTGCGGTCCGGATCACGTCGCTCCCGCCGAGGTCGGCCAGCGTGCGGGCAACGCGCCGAATACCGTCCTGGGCCCGGGCCGACAACGCGAAGCGGCCGCTGGCGGCCTGGAGCAGTGCCTCGCCCCCGGCATCGAAAGTGCAGTGGGTCCGGAGGCCCGGCGTCGGCAACCGGCCGTTCAGACTACCGCTGCGCCGGAACTGCCGCTCCACCGCACCGGCTACCCGCGCCCGGACCGGCGCTGAAGGCTCGGACCTCGCGTCGCCGGCGGACGACATGCCGCCCCGGCTCACGCTGACCACCAGGTCCACCCGGTCGAGAAGCGGACCCGAAACCTTCATCTGGTAGCGCCGAATCTGGTCCGGCGTGCACCGGCATTCCTGCTCCCGGTCGCCGGCGTACCCGCAGGGGCAGGGGTTCATCGCCGCCACCAACTGGAACTCGGCCGGGTACTCGACCGTGCGGAGCGCGCGGGCAATGGTGATCTGCCCGGTGCCCAGCGGCTCCCGGAGCGCCTCGAGAACCGGGCGCGAGAATTC
>Ga0209254_10001755_pt1 | contig 19551 bp, 17 predicted proteins | sample FrelakmetDIP11DI_FD_187148 | JGI IMG/M metagenome (GOLD analysis project Ga0209254, IMG submission 187148) | Freshwater lake sediment microbial communities from the University of Notre Dame, USA, for methane emissions studies - DIP11 DI (SPAdes)... | ecosystem: Environmental > Aquatic >...
GTTGACCCGGCGAACCCCGCCGCGTTCAGAAAAACGAAAAGGCCGTTTCCGCGGGAAACGGCCTCGAGTCGCCCTGGCTCGGCATAAAACCCGAATTCGTTTCCCTTCGCTGGCATGATCCAGATCAGGTTCCGCGGGTGTGATCTCAGGCTTTGAAAGCCACCCCTGAACGAATTCCGTGACAAATGTAGTGAGCGGGAGGGCGGGTGTCAAGGCTCCGGAGGGCTGAGGCGATGCGGCCGGGCGTCGCCGGCAGCCTCACGGCAGCCGCCATGAGCCCCCATGAGGCCGAGCAGACGTGTCCGCGGTCGGACGGGGTCTTAACGGACCGTGACGACCGGGCAGGACGCGTTCAAAATGACGTATTGCGCCGTCGAGCCGAAAAGCAGCTTGCCGACCTTGGACTTGCGCTGAACTCCCATGATGATCTCGCCGGCCGTTTTCTCCTCGGCGATCCTGATGATGTCCTCACCGGTTTCCAGACCGCGCACCGAGAGGAGCGTTTCGCATTCAACGCCCTCCTCCTTCAATGCGATCGCCTGGCTGTCAAGCTCCTTTTCCGCACGCTCGAATTCCGCACGCGGGATCTCGGGCCCGCCGACCATCGAATAGGCGAGAACGATCCGGCCGGCGAAGGCCTTGGCGTGCTTGGCGGCCAGGCGCACCGCTTCCCTGGCTTCCTTGGTTCCATCGTAGGCGACGAGAATGTTCATGGACATGGCAGATCCTTGTCAAAGTCCGAGATCCTGGTTGACGAGCACCACCTTGACCCGGCCCTTGGGGTAGGATTTCTCGGTGATGGTCCAGGTGTTGCAGATGCGATCCGGGCTCTTGCATTCCTCGCAGTAGGAGGTCTTCACGCAGGGCGTTTTCTTGTCGAGCCGCATGGCGTTGGCCGGCGCGGCGATGTTCTTCACGCGGAACATGGCCTCGTCGATGCTCGGCACGACCTTGTTGCGGCCCGCGATGACCACGACGTGGCGGGGGCCGAAGGTGAGGGCCGCGACGCGGTTGCCCAGCATATCGAGGTTGACGAGCTGGCCGTCCTCGGTGACGGCGTTGGCGCCCGTGATGTAAAGGTCGACGAGCAGGGCCCGGCGGCGGCGCTCCATCAGCTCATCGAAGGGAACCTGCTTGTCGAGGGTGTCGATCATCGCGATGTCGCTACGGGATTTGATCGACTGAACCAGCCCGGTGCCGACCACCGTCAGGGAACCGCCCCAGCCGACGCTGCGGGCCCCGGATTTGGGAAGGATCTCCTCGATGACGATGCGGTGGGCGGCGGCGGCATCGGCCGCCAGGTGCACTTCGAAATTGTTTCCCTCCAGGGCCTGCTGCAGATCGGCCAGCCGTTTGGTCCAGTAATGCTCCAGGGGTTTTTCCATGGTCGCCTCCGTTGCCTGACATTCATATGCTGAAGCGGTAAACCTAATGAATCCCCTCCCAAGAATCAACAGAAATCGTCGCTTTCACGCGGTGACCTTGATGACGACCAGGGTGATGTCGTCGCCGGCCGGAACGGGGCTGCAGAACCCTTCGACGGCGCGGATGACGCGCTCCTGGATTTCCTGCGGCGCGCCGGCCGCGGCCGCCTGGCGGACGATCTCGTAGAACCGGCGCTTGCCGAACATCTCCGCCCGGCGGTTGCGGGCCTCCCAGATGCCGTCGGTGCCGATGACGATGACCTGCCCCGGGGCGATCTCCCGGTGCTCCTGACGGTAGTCGGCTTCGGCGCTGACGCCGACCGGCAGGCCGGTTCGGCCCATCTCGATGAAATCGTCCGTGCGCGGGTCGTAAAGGACGGCCGGGTCGTGGCCGGCGTTGACCCAGCGGATGCTCCGGCGGGTGCGGTCGATTTCGGCGAGGAAAAGGGTCGCGAAGCGGCCCGTGTCCTCGACATCCCGGACCACCTGCCGGTTGACGTCCGCGACGATCTCCGCCAGGCTGCCGCGGCGCGCGGCCCGCTGCCGCAGCAGGGCCCTCACGCTGGTCATGAGCATGGCCGACGGCACCCCGTGGTCGGAGACATCGCCGACCACCACGCGCATGGCGGCTTCTTCCGACTCGGCGTCCTGCAGGTAGTCGAAGTAGTCGCCGCCGGTCTCCTCGCAGTAGATGCTGGTGCCGGAGATGTCCAGCCCGGCGACGCGCGGCGGAGCCTTGGGCAGCAGGTTCTGCTGGACCTCCATGGCGAGATCCAGGGACCGGCGCATGCGCTCGCGCTCTTTCAGGCCGGCGGTCATCTCGTTGATGGCGTCGCCGGTGAAGCCGATCTCGTCGTTGGTGGTCACGCGCACTTTCTGATCGAAGCGCCCGTTGCGGATGGCGTGCAGGGTGGCGATGATTTCGGCGAACGGACGGGAGAGGTTGCGGCCCACGAGGATCGTCAGCACCACCCCGGCGGAGATGAAGACGAGGACGTAGGCAAGGACGGCCGACCCCATGATATCGATGGCGGCTTGCGGTTCGGTGTTTGCGCGCACGATGCGCTGGTACAGCAGCAGGATCGAGAGCAGCGGCAGCAGGTTGCTCGCCAGCAACAAGGCCGCCAATCGCGTCCCGATGCGGATGCGGAGGGCGCCGGGCACGGCGGAAAGGCCGCCCGATGGAAAGAGGTGAGGCGCCAAATGGTTCTGCAGGACATGTTCCTGGAGAAAGAAGGCGACGGCGATCGTGATCAGCCCGACGCTCAGGCTATGGTAGACCGCCCGCTGCACCGCGATGGCACCAGCGCCGGCCAGCCAGAACGACAGGCCGAACAACACCGCCGCCAGGCCCCACATGCTCAGGTCGAGCGCCATCGTCACGTAAGGCTCGTTGAGCAGGCGACGGCGCGCCTTCTCCGCCAGCGGATCGGCGATGGGACGGCGTTCAAAGAGGGCATCGAGGTATCGCTGCAGGGGTCTTTCGTAAATGACCGTGGCGACGAAGATGAACGCGAAGGCCATGGGGCTGAAAAAGACATCCAGCAGATCCACCAGCGGGGTTTCCCAGGCGGCGCCGGGAAGCCGTTCCTCGATCCGGGTGCTCACCCCCTGGACAAAGACGACGCCCACGAGGTTGGCCAGAAAATTGGCGCTGCCCATGGAGAATTTCAGAAAAAAACGTCTCTTGCGGCTCATGCCGTGCTTCCTCGGTTGGGTTGAACTCTGAACATACACTATGCCGGGACAGCCTTGCAAAGGGAGAGTGCCGGGACCGAAAATTATCGTTTTGCGGGTCGCGACGCTGTGCTAAGGTGGTCGCGGCGACCAGCCAGAGCGAATCGCTCCGCCGGGCGACCGGCGGCGGCCGGATGATCTTGGATGGAAACGGATTTCGTCTTCAAAGACGTGGCGCACGTGCATGCCGCCCTCGAGGCAAGCGGATACATCTGCTCGCCGGTGATCGCCACGATCGTTTTCCTGGCAAAGGCCACGCACAAACCGGTCCTGGTCGAGGGGCCGGCCGGGGTGGGCAAGACCGAACTGGCCAAGGCCGTCGCCCGGTCGCTGGACCGCGAGTTGATCCGTCTGCAGTGCTACGAAGGTCTGGACGAAGCCAAGGCGCTCTACGAGTGGGAGTACGCCAAGCAGCTGCTCTACACTCAGATGGTCAAGGAGAAGATCGGCGACGTCATCGCCGGAGCGCGCTCGATCGCCGAGGCGGTCGACCGCGTCGCCGCGCAGGAGGACGCCTTTTTCTCGGAGCGCTTCCTGCAGCCGCGGCCGCTGCTGCAGGCCATCAGCTCCGAGCGGCCGGTGGTGCTGCTGATCGATGAGGTCGACAAGTCCGACCCGGAGTTCGAGGCGTTTCTGCTGGAGGTGCTGAGCGATTTCCAGGTCTCGATCCCCGAGCTCGGCACGCGGCGCGCGCGGCACATCCCGGCGGTGTATCTGACCTCCAACGATTCGCGCGACATGAGCGATGCGCTCAAGCGCCGCTGCCTGCACCTTTACATCGACTACCCGGACCGCGACCTCGAATTGAGGATCGTCCGGCTCAGGCGTCCGGGGCTCGGCGACCGGCTGGCCGGCCAGCTGGTGGATGCCGTGCGGAGCATCCGCGCGCTGGACCTCAAGAAGAAGCCCGCCATTTCGGAAACCCTGGACTGGGCCCAGGCCCTTCTGGCGCTCCAGGTCGAGGATCTTTCGCTGGACATCCTCCGGGACACCCTGAACGTCGTTTGCAAGCACCGCTCCGATGTCCAGCTGGTCGGCGAGAAGATCGAGAAGGTCTGCGGCGCTGCGCCCCGGCTTCGAAAATAAAATGGTTCCGTTGCTTCTCAGGTTCGTGGCCGGTGCACGTGCGGCCGGTCTGCGCGTCTCCACCTCCGAAGTGCTCGACTGCCTTCAACACCTGGAGCGGATCGATCCGCTCGCAGAGCCCCAGTTCAAGTCCGTCCTGCGCGCCAATTTTGCCAAGAGCCGCCGGGAGCAGGCGCATTTCGAGCGGCTCTACCAGCTGTTTTTCCACGAGCTGCGCCAGGATCCTTCGATCGCGCGTTCGCCCGAGCTGGCGCCGGCGATCCAGGCGATCCTGCAGTCCCTGCGGCCCGCGGCCGGCGCCGACCCGGTTCTGCAGGCGCTCATCGATTTCCTGGCCGGCGATCCCGGCGGGCTGGCAGAGCGGCTGCCTGCCGCGGATGTCGGCGGATGGCCGCCCGGGGCGGCGTCAAGCGGCGGCGGCAGCGCGGGCGGTCGGCGGCTGGAGCTGGCGGAGCGCATCCGGATGCTGCAAGCGCAGCTGGAGCAGGCGCTGGCCGGCCGGAGGGACGAGCTGGGCTGGGAGGAACGCCGCGATCTGGCCGGGCACTTCCAGGATCGCTTGAACGCCGTGCGGCGGCTGTTGGGGGAGCCTCTTGAAACGCCGGCCCTCCCTCAGGAACGGCAGCGGTCCATGCGCCGCGTCGCCGACGAACTCGGCGAGGTGCACTTCGCCTCGCTGACGCCGCGCGAGGTGGAGGCCATGCGAGAGGCCATCGCCCAGCTGGTCCGGCGGCTGAAGGACCGCATCAGCCGCCGCAATGCCGCGCGCCGCCGCGGAGTGCCGGACGTGAAGAAGACGCTGCGCCGGGCCGCCGCCTACGAGGGCGTGCCCTTCGAGGTGTGCTACCGGAGCCGTCCGCCGCGCCGCGCCAAGATCGTCGCCCTCTGCGATGTTTCGGGATCGGTGTGGTCGGCCGCGCGGTTCATGCTCAACATGCTCTATTCGCTGCAGGACTGCTTCGCCCAGGTGCGCAGCTTCATCTTCGTGGCCGGGGTGGAGGAGGTCTCGGAGATATTCAAGCGGCACGCGGTCAACCCGGCGATCGACAAGATCCTGAAGGAAGCCGACATCGACTACAACGCCGCGACGGACTACGGCCGCACCCTCCGCGAGTTCCGCCAGCGCTTCATGGACGGCCTCAACCGGCAGACGACGCTCATTCTCATCGGCGACGGCCGCTGCAACTACACCTATCCGGAGCAAGGGATCCTGGCCGAGATGCGGGCGCGCTGCCGGCGGCTGATCTGGCTCAATCCGGAGGCCCCGCAGTTCTGGCGCACGGGCGACAGCGAGATGCGCGTGTTCGAAGCCGTCTGCGACGAGGTGCGGCCCTGCCAGAACCTGAACCAGCTGCTGGACTTCATCACCACCCTGGTGCTGTGATGCGGGCCTCGTCAGAGGCCATTTTTCACCCGGTGGCATCCAGATGCGGAACGAAATCCCCCTTCGCCCCCTTTGCCAAAGAGGGTTGGGGGGATCCTGCGATCGACTCCGCGGCGATCGGCAGGGATTTGACAGCTGAGGGGCGGTCTTCTATAGAAACTTTGCCGCGGCTTGAACCGGCGTTTCGGGGCTGGACCCCGGGAGGTTGCGCATGGAAAGGCTCGTCAGGGGGGATATTGCATTCGTTTGCGGCCGCTGGCCGCTGGGCGAGGCCCAAAGCACCCTGGTCTTCATCCACGGGGCCGGCGAGTCGTCGCTCCTGTGGCATGCCCAGGTGGAGGGCCTCGCGGACCGGGCCAACACGGTGGCGCTGGACCTGCCCGGCCACGGCCGCAGCGGCGGGGACGCCCGACAGACAGTTGAAGACTATGCCGCCGCCGTGGCCGATTTCATGGCGGCCCTCGGCGCGCCGCGCCCGGTCCCATGCGGCTTGAGCATGGGCGGCGCCATCACCCAGCAGCTGCTGCTCGATCATCCGGCGCTGTTTCGGGCCGGGATCATCGTCAGCTCCGGGGCCAAGCTGCGGGTGCTGCCGGCCGTCTTCGAGATGATCGCCGCCGACATGCGCGCCTATGTGGGGCTCATCGACCGGCTGGGGTTTTCCGGAAAGACGCCGGATTCTCTGAAGCAGGCGTTCCTGGAGGATTCGCTAAGAACCGAACCCGCCGTCGTCGACGGCGATTTCAAAGCCTGCGATCGCTTCGACGTAATAGCGCGTCTGGGATCCATCCGGGCGCCGGTCCTGGTGATCTCCGCCGAGGATGATCGGCTGACGCCGCCCAAGTACGGGCTTTTTCTGGAAAAGAACATCCCGGGCGCGGTCCGCCGCCACATTGCGGAGGCGGGGCATTTCGTGCCGGTCGAAAGACCGCAGGAGGTCAATGCGGCCATCCGCGACTTCTTGGACGCTCACGGGCTTTAATGACAAATAGTTTTAAGTTTTACGTGTTAAGTTCTAAGAAAAAGAGCGTGGCCCCTGCATACGTGATACCATGCATTTTTGGCTTAAAACGTAACACTTAAAACCTAAGAACGGTTATTTCATTATGAAAGACGAACGCGGCCTATACTATTATCCATTCCCGGACAACCGCCGGGTGCACATGTACGTGAAGGAATCCGAAGGAGTGGTCTGGTTCCGCATGTGGAACGCCGACGACCCCCTGCTGTGGGAGCAGCACGACTGGGTGCCCTACGGCGCCATTCTGAAGGCGGCCGACATGTACACCGGCAAATCCTTCGACCCGCGCCGGGCCTACGACATCGAGCTGGCCCGCGGCCTGCTCGGCGGAAACGACTGAGCCCGCCGGTTGCCGACCCCGCCATGCCGCCGCTGACCCTCACCCTCGCTCAAAACCTGCGCCTGAAAGGCGTTCCGCCTGAGCTGCGGCAGGCGCTCGTCGAAAAACTCGAGTTTCCGAACCCCAAATGGTTGGAAAACGAGCGCATGGGGCGCTGGAACCGGGGTACGCCCCGGGTGCTCAAGTTCTACGAAAAAGCGGGTGCCGACGGGCTGCGGATTCCGCGGGGCTGCCTGCGCCAGGTGCTGATGACGTGCCGCCGCATGGGCATCGCCTACGAGCTGGACGACCGGCGCCGCAGCCTGCCCGCGGTCGATTTCACCTTTCGGGGCGAACTGCGCGCCTTTCAGGAATCCGCCGTCGAGCAGATGCTCGCTCGCGACTTCGGCACACTGAACGCCCCCACCGGCTCGGGCAAGACCGTGATGGCGCTGAACATGGTGGCCCGGCGCCGCCAGCCGGCCCTGGTCATCGTGCACACCAAGGACCTGGCCGCGCAATGGGTCGAGCGCATCGACACCTTTCTCGGCATACCCCCCGAGGCCTGCGGCATGGTCGCCGGCGGCCGCGTCCGCATCGGCACCGGGATCACCGTGGCCCTGGTGCAATCGCTATACAAATGCGCCGATGAAGTCTCCCAGCACATCGGCTTCGTGGTGGCCGACGAGTGCCACCGCTGCCCGAGCCGAACCTTCACCGAGGCGGTCGCGAGTTTTGACGCCCGGTTCATGCTGGGTCTTTCGGCCACGCCTTGGCGTCGCGACCAGCTCTCGCGCCTGATCTTCTGGTACCTCGGCGACGTGCACCACGAGGTGGACAAGGCCGGCCTGGTGGCCGCCGGCGAGGTGCTGCCGACCGAGGTGATCGTGCGCGAAACCCGGTTCAAGCCCTTCCACGACCCGATCAGCGAGTACAGCAAGATGCTCTCCGAGCTCACGGCCGACACCAAACGCAACCTGTTGATCGCCCAGGATGTGGCCGACGAGGTTCGCGGGCAACCGGGTGTTTGCCTGGTGCTCTCCGACCGTCGGGCCCATTGCGAGACCCTGCAGACCCTGCTGCGCTACCGGTACAAGATCGAATCCGAGCTGATGACCGGCGAAATGCCGATCCAGGAACGGCAGGAGGTGGTCGACCGGCTGAATGGCGGGCAGGTCCGCGTGGTGATCGCCACCGGCCAGCTGATCGGCGAGGGGTTCGATTGCCGCAGCCTGTCCACGCTCTTCCTGGCGACTCCGGTGCGCTTCAGCGGCCGGGTGCTGCAATACCTCGGAAGAGTCCTGCGGCCGGCCCCCGGCAAGCAGAAGGCGCGGGTGTTCGACTATGTCGATGTCCAGGTGGAGACGCTGGTCAAGGCCGCCCGGTCGCGGCAACGCGTCTATCTCCGCGGCTGACTCCCGCCTTCGGCGTCGCTTTGCTGCATTTTTCCCGATTTCGTGTATGCAGGTCTACAATACGTCCCGCCGGCGCCCCATTCCATACAACGTCCACTGAACAGGATCACCAGCCACCAGAATTGAATTGTAGGTTTGCATACAATTATCTTGTTATCTATCGGGATTCATTGTATGATAAGCTCGATTGAAAGGTTTTTGCGAACTGCAATTTCCGACCAGAGGTGCGGGTGTTGTACGCCAAGAGAGACGAACCGGACCGGACGGCTATGATAGCGAACACCCCCCGGGATGCGTTGCATCTGCTTAATTCCATTCTGGAGCTTTCCGACCAGCGCAAGGTGTCCACGCCTCAGGTCATGATCATCCTGGATGCCCTGGCAGGAGCGCAGGACCCAGCGCTGGTGTCTCGTTTTTCGGCGGTGCTCGCCATTTGCGGCCGCCGGGGGATCGAGTTGAGCAGCTCGGGTCTGCTGGGGCGTTACTGGGAGTCCAACCCGAAACGCCAGAACCTGGAAAAGCTGCTTTTCATCAGCGCCGAGCTCTTCCGGCGCGAAAACATCCCGGCGCCGCCGCATCTCCGCCAGATCGCAGAGAGCCTCAAAGCGCGGCACGCCGCCCTGGCGGCGGCGGATTACCTTCAACTGGCCGGTGGCCCCCTGGTCGCCGTGGCGGATATGCGCTCCGCCCTGAGGCAGTTCGCGGTCGAAAGGCAGCCCGACCGGCCCCCGCCGCCGGCCGAATCCCCACGGGGCGGAGAGCTCCAGCTGCGAGCGCACCTCGGGCTGTTGTTTTCGGAGAAACAGCAGGAGCTGATTTACAAAAAGCTCAACCAGCAGCATCTGACCAAGACCGAACGCGAATATTATTCACGGGTGGTCAAAAAGAAGCTGGCAGCCATCGCTGCGCCGGAAACCCAGGATGTGGCGGTGGCGCTCATCCGTGCCGGAGGCCGAAAGGATCAAACAAGATGAACCTGCTCTGGGAGATTGGCCTTAACACGATCGAGATCCTGACGCTGGTGTTCGGAATCCTGGGCATGACGCTCTCTTTGATGCTGCTGTTCGCCCCGCGGGCTGCCCAAAACCTCAGCAGCATTTTCAATCGCAGCCTGGATGTCGAACGCCAGCTCGGTTTTCTCGACAAGGACATCCCGACCGAAAACCTGATATACGATCACCCGCTGCTTCTGGGGGGGGTGCTGCTGGCCGGCTCCGGCTTTGCCTTCCTGTTCTTCCAGTTCAAGTTCGATCCAATAAGCTTTGCGCAGATTTTTTTCGGGGACCGCCAGCCGCCCGTCCTCGGAGAGATCCTGTTCCAGACCATTGCCTGGGTCGGCCGAGTGGTCTGCCTGTTCGGGATGGCCGCCGGGATCGTTCTGATCCTGGCGCCCGCCAAGCTGCGCATGGTCGAACAGCGGCTCAACCGCTGGATCGAGACCCGTGTCCTGATCGACAGGATCAATCGACCGGTCAAGAGCCTGGACATGGTGTTTTTCCGCTACCCCGTTTTCTTCGGGCTGGTGGCCGGATCCATCTCCAGCCTGCTGATCGTCCTGTCGATCATGAACCTGCTGCGCTGAGGTTGAGCGCAATCCCCCGTGAGTTTGACAGATCGCTTCAAATCGCATATTTGACTGAACCGGCCGCGGCCGCGGGCGATCCCCGCCGCCGACGCCGCGTGGAGAGGACATGAATCTGCGACTGCTTCCCCCCGAGCGCATGAATACGGATTATCCCTGGACGCTGTGGGCCATCGGGTGGCTGGCCATCTTCAAAGCCGTGCTGTGGCTGGCCTACGAACCGGCGCTGCCGGAGGCGCTGCTCCGGTCGGTGGGCTGGAAGTATATAATCGGAGCGCTGCCGTTGCTGATCTGCGGGGTGGCCTTGTGGAAGAGGCGCCGCTGGGCTGTCTGGGGACTCGTGCTCTCGGCCGTCGCCGACTTGGTGTTTCTGCTCGCTCTGCCCGGGAGCCTGCAGGCCTATCTGGTGGACTCCGAAGTGGCGCTCTTCTCGGTCCTGCTCTCCGCCGTGGTGCTGGTCTGCGGCGGGCCGGTCGGGTCGGCGTTGATTCTGTGCGGGATTCCGGCCATGTTCCGCCATACCCGCTAGACCGTTCTGCCTTCTGGTCGCTGCGAGGTTTTCAGTAATCTCCCGCGCCGCACCTCTCGCGGCCCCGGGAACCCAGGGCGGTCGCGGACGCTTCGAGGCCGATCCTCCCCTCCGATGTCAAGGCATATCCAGGAAATCGCCTACGGCCGCTAAAAACGCAGCCTTGTTTTCGATGTGCGGCCAATGCCCTGCGCCGGGAATGGTGAGCAACCGCGCCTGCGGCAAGGCGGTCTTTATTTCGCGCCAGTCGTGGTCCTCGACATGGGCAGAGCGGGCGCCGCGGATGAAGAGACAGGGGTTGGGAAAACGGCCGAGTTCCACCGGCCCGAAAACCAGCGGCAGATTTCCGCGGATGGCGTCCAGGTTGACTTTCCAGCGGTATGTCCCGTTCGGCAGATGCTCAAGGCTCTTGAGCAGAAAGAGTCGAACGACGGGGTCCGCGACGGCCGGCCGGAGCCTGGCATCGGCGTCCCGGAGCCCCTCAAGGGACCGCAGGTCCAGCTGCGCAAGCGCTTCGATCGCCTGGCCGTAGTTCGAACGGCTGGCCGTGTGGGTGATATCGACGACGACCAGCCGCTGCACGCGATCGGGGCGCCGTGCGGCAACGCGCAGGGCCACCTTTCCGCCCATGGAATGCCCCATCAGCGCGACACCGCCGATTGCGAGCGCGTCCATCAAGCGCTCCACATCCTCGGCCATGGCCTCATAATCGAAGCGCGGACTGTGAAAGGAGCGGCCGTGGTTGCGCAGGTCCGGGACAACCACACCGAAGCGCTGCGAGAGCGCCTTCGCCACGGGATGCCAGTTGTCCCAGCACCCGAACAGGCCGTGCAGGATCAGCAGGGGCGCACCTGCCCCGTAGCGTTTGTAGTAAAGGGGCGGCGTCATTCGAACGCCGCAGGCGCCGGGCCGCCGAGCAGGCGATGGTTGAGGCCGACTTCGAGACGAAAGCGTGCCACGCGCTCGGCAAGGGACACCCGGTAGGCCGCCTGCGCAAGGTCGTGCTCGCCGGCGGCGATCACCCCGCAGCCGGCGATGAGGCCGCAGCCGTTGCCGGCCTCAAGCAGGCGGGCGACCAGGCCGCCGTCGGCGTCGCGCGCCAGCGCCGGCAGGCTCGTCACCGGCAGGCGAACCTTGTGATAGGCCGCTTCGGCATCGATCGGGGCGACGCTAGGGAACCCGGCCTCGAAACCCGCAGAGGCCGCGGATTTGCCGACCAGCGCTTGGATTCCAGCGGCCGACGCCAGGGCCGCCATCGCCTCCGCGGTCGCCAGCGGGCTCGCGGCCAGCATGCAGGCCGTGAACGGGGTGCGGGAGTAGACGAGGCGGTGCAGGCGGACATCGTCGGCCTCCGGCGCGCTCGGGTCCAGGGAGATGCGCGCCAAGGCAATCCCGATGTTTTCGGGAGCAGCCGACATGGGGCAGAAGACCATCTCGTCGGCGGACAGCCGGCGGCTCATGGATCCGGTGCCGAACGCACCCAGTCCGAGGTCGAAATTGTAGGCAAGCCAACGGCTGAACTCGCCAACCAGCGCCGCTTCGACCCCCGGATCCGAACCCCGCTCCAGGCCACCCATGCGGCGCGGCGCGCATGCGAAGGCGGCCTGGACGCTGTCGGACCGCAGGGCGTTCTGAAGTGCGGCGGTGTCGACCCCGCGCCGCCGCAATGCAATGGCTGTCGCGGCGCTATTTTCCAGAACGCTCAGGTGGTGCAGGCATTCATCGAGGCTCTGCCCGCGGGCGAACGGCCCGTGTCCCTTCACGATCGCGACCGGTGCCCGCCGCAGGTAGGCGGGGATCCTGCGTTCCATGTCGATTGAGCCGACCGTGTCCCGGAATACGCCCACCGGGACGGCCCCCACCAGGCCGGCGCCCCAGAAATCGACCGGTTGGAAGTGGCAGTCTTCCGCATATCCGCCGGGCGGGCCGGCGGGGTGCAGAAAGAGGGGGTGCTGCTTCGTCTCGAACCCGAGCAGGGTGGTGGCGATGGCGTGGGAGTGGACGCAGGCGTTGGCGCCGGGCAGCTCCAGCACGCGGCGGTGGGTGTTGGCCTCGGACGACGGCCGGCCGGGGCCTTCATGGCGCATGTCGTCGAAGCGCACGGCCACGAGGTCGGTCGGCGAGAGGCCGCCGCATTGCGCGCCGGAGGCGGTGATCCAAAAGCGGCCGGCATCCCGAGGGTCCCGGCAGGACATGTTGCCGCTGTGGGTGTTGTTGAGGTTGACCCGCATCAGGGCGGCGCCGATGATCCGGAACCGATGATGATCGGCGGCAGTCTCGCTGGGCGTGCGCATGGGCACCGTTCTGATTTATCGACCTGCAAAAGTCAAGCGCCCGGCTTCCGGCGCGTGCAGATTTTTTGGCGCAGCGCTTGACTGCTTGGAAAGGATATCAATTATGATGGATTAGAACCCAGCGGCGGCAAGGTCACCCTGCAGAATTCCGAGGTGGCCGAGATCAACGAGGAAATGTTCAAGGCCCAAATAAATACCCTGAATTTCAGACAGGTCGAGCCCCAATTGGTCGGGGCGGTCAGATTTGAACTGACGACCCCCTGCTCCCAAAGCAGGTGCGCTACCAGTCTGCGCCACGCCCCGATCACGGCGATGACTAACACGCCTTTGGGCTTTGCGCAAGCCGCATGCGGGGGGCTGAAAGAGCGGTGGGGGCGTGTGGGGGCGTGTTGACATCGCTGATTATTGTCTTTATACTGAACCAAAATCGTGAAAGAATTACTTTTATGTAGTTATTACCCGCTGATGGAGCTTCTCGCAGGGCTCAAGTGGGCTTTTTCTTGCCTCAATCGGCGCAATGCTGCCGACGAGCGAGAGTGGCGGAACTGGTAGACGCACTGGATTTAGGATCCAGCTCTGGCGACAGAATGGGAGTTCAAGTCTCCCCTCTCGCACCAATTTCGACGCTCCCCGATTCGGCGAATCGCCACCCTCTCCGGGAAAATATATGTCTAGGAAGGCATGGAATCGATGCAGGTAACCGTTGATAACATCAGCAGCGTCAAGAAGACCCTTCATGTCGAGATCCCCCGCGAAGAGGTCGTGCGTGAGATCGACAAGGCCTACGCAGAAATCAAGAAGAACGCCAAGATCAAGGGCTTCCGGCCTGGAAAAGCGCCGCGATCGGTACTCGAAAAGATGTTCAAGAAAGACGTGCTGGCCGACGTGTCCTCGCGGCTGATCCAAAGCTCGCTCATCGACGCGCTAAAGGAGAAAGACCTGCGGGTCGTGGGCCGGCCGCAACTCGATCCGCCGGAGATCGACGTTTCGCAGCCCTACACGTATGCCGCCACCGTCGAGGTGACGCCCCTGATTGCGGATATCGATCTGAAGGGGTTGCAGCTGAAGCGGTCGCAATACAAGGTCATTGAGGCCGAGGTCGACACGCAATTGAAGATGCTCCAGAAGAACCTGGCCCGACTCCAGAAAATCGCAGACATCCGCCCCTTGGGTGAAGGCGACCATGCCTTGATCGACTTCGAGGGCTTCAAAGACGGGCGGCCGTTTGCGGGGACCCCCAAAACGGAGAATTTCACGCTCAAAGTCGGCGCCGGCGCGGTGCTCAGGGAGTTCGACCAGCAGCTGATCGGCATGGCGGCCGGCGAAACCCGCGAATTCCATGTGACTTTCCCCGGCGACTATGCCAACAAGGCGCTGGCCGGCCAGACGGTGCAATTCCAGGTCAAGCTGAGCGAAATCCGCGAAGAGATTCTGCCGGAGATCAACGACGAGTTCGCCAAAAGCGCCGGCCGCTTCGAAAGCCTGGCCGACCTCAAGCAGGGGATCGTCCGGAATTTGACTCAAGGCTACGAAAAGCGCGTCGAGCAGGAGCTGAGCGAGCAGATCTTCACCGGACTGCTCGATCGCAGCGCTTTCGAGGTGCCCGAGGCACTCGTGGAAATGGAGATCGAGGGCATCGTCGAGGAGGCGGAGCGCTCCTTCTCCTACCGCAACACGTCGCTGGCAGACGCGGGCCTGTCCCGTGAAATCATTACCGAGAAATACCGCGACACGGCCCTGAAGCAGGTCAAGCGCCACCTGATCCTCGGCAAGATCATCGACCAGGAAAAGCTCGAGGTGAGCGAGGACGAGCTCGGTGAAGCCATGCAGAAAATGGCCGACAGCTTCCAGCAGCCCGTAGCGGAGATCCGGCGTTACTACCGTGAGAATCCCGAAAAACTGGACTACTACAAGCACGCCCTGCTGGAAAAGAAAGCCGTCAAGCTCGTGCTCGACCACAGCACTATCGAGGACGTTGCACCCGCATCGCCGTAGCATTAAGGATAAGGCGGTCGACGCCCCCAGCATCGAAGCGATGAACGCCACCGCATTCGAACGAAAAGGAGACCCAGAGTGCCACTGATTCCCATGGTCATCGAACAGAGCAGCCGCGGCGAGCGGGCCTATGACATTTACTCCCGCCTGCTGAAGGATCGGATCATCTTTCTCGGATCCGCCATGAACGACGAGGTCGCCAACCTGCTGATCGCGCAGCTGCTCTTTCTGGAATCCGAAGACCCGGACAAGGACATCAATTTCTACATCAACTCGCCCGGTGGTCTGGTGACGGCCGGGCTGGCGGTCTACGACACCATGCAGTACATCAAGCCGAACATTGCCACGGTATGCATCGGTCAGGCCGCCAGCATGGGCGCCCTGCTGCTCACCGCCGGCACCCGGGGCAAGCGCTACTCGTTGCCCAACGCGCGCATTTTGATCCACCAGCCGATGGGCGGGTTCCAGGGACAGGCTTCGGACATCGAGATCCAGGCCAAGGAAATGCTGCGGATGAAGGATGCGCTGAACCAGATCCTGGTGCAGCATACCGGCAAGACGATGGATTTGATCCAGCGCGATACCGACCGGGACTACTTCATGAGCGCGACAGAGGCAAAGAATTACGGAATCATCGATCATGTGATCGCCAATCGTCAGGACCTCGACCATTTGGATAAACCGGAGGCATAGCATGGCGAAAAAGAAGGACGACAACGACAATCTGTTCTGCTCGTTCTGCGGCAAGAACCAGTCCGAGGTTCGCAAGCTGATCGCCGGCCCTGCGGTCTACATCTGCGACGAGTGCATCCAGCTCTGCAGCGAAATCATCGACGAGGAGACGGAGAAGGACGCCAAGGACACCACGCATTTCCTGACGCCCAAGGAAATCAAAGAGCGGCTGGACGGATATGTGATCGAACAGGAGCCGGCCAAGAAGATCCTGTCGGTCGCGGTCTACAACCACTACAAACGCCTGGAATCGGCCTTCAACGCCGGGGACATCGACATCCAGAAAAGCAACATCCTGCTGATCGGACCGACCGGCTGCGGCAAGACGCTGCTGGCCCAGACCCTGGCCCGGTTCCTGAACGTGCCCTTCACGATCGCCGACGCCACCAGCCTGACCGAAGCGGGCTACGTGGGCGAGGATGTGGAGAATATCATCCTTTCCCTGCTCCAGAACGCCGACTACGACGTCGAAAAGGCCAAGCGCGGGATCGTTTACATCGACGAAATCGACAAGATCGCCAGCAAGGCCGACAACCCGTCCATCACCCGGGACGTTTCGGGGGAGGGGGTGCAGCAGGCCCTGCTCAAAATCCTGGAAGGCACGCTGGCGAGCGTCCCCCCCAAGGGCGGCCGCAAGCACCCCCAGCAGGATTTCATCAAGGTCGATACCACCAATATCCTCTTCATCTGCGGCGGCACCTTCACCGGGCTGGAGAAGATCGTCCAGCGCCGCCTGGGGCCCAAACTGATGGGCTTCGGCGCCAAGATCGTCCAGGAAAAGGATCGCACCATCGGCGAAACGCTCAAGATGGTGCAGCCGGAGGATCTCATCAAATACGGCATGATCCCCGAATTTCTCGGGCGGCTGCCGGTCATCGCCACCCTGCACGAACTGAACGAAGAGAGCCTGATCCGCATCCTCAAGGAGCCCAAGAACGCCCTGATCAAGCAATACCAGAAGCTGTTCGAGATGGAAGGCGTCAATCTGCGTTTCACGGACAGCGCCCTGTCGGCCGTTTCGCGGGAGGCGATCAAACGCAAGTCCGGAGCACGGGGCCTGCGCGCCATCATGGAATCGTGCATGCTCGACATTATGTACGAGCTGCCCTCTCTGGAAAACGTGAAAGAGTGCGTCATCAGCGAAGATGTGGTTTTGAACAAAGAGGACCCCATCCTGCTGTTCGAACAGACCAAGAAACAAGCGTGATAACAATCGGGCAAGCCCGACTTTTAGTCGTGAGCCTCGTGCGAGCTCAATTTCCGGTGTGAGACATGGTGAACATTCCGAAATTCTTTAAAGACGGGGAATCCAACCCGAACCGCCTGGTGCTGCCGCTGCTGCCCCTGCGGGATATCGTGGTGTTCCCGTTCATGGTGGCCCCCCTCTTTGTGGGGCGGGCCAAATCCGTCAACGCCCTGACCGAGGCCATGAACAGGGACAAGGTGGTGTTCCTGGCCACCCAGAAGAAGGCCGGGATCGACAACCCGGGAGAGCAGGACATCAGCGAGATGGGGACGATCGGGAAGGTGCTCCAGTTGCTGCGTCTGCCCGACGGGACGGTGAAGGCTCTGGTGGAGGGCAAGAGCCGGGCACGGGTCGTGCGATTCCTGCCGGAGGAGGACTTCTTCCGGGTGGAGCTCGAGCGGCAGGCCGAGAAGGAGCTCTCTCCGGCGGAAGCCACGGCGCTGATGCGCTCGGTGATCGAGACCTTCGAGGAGTACGCCGGCCTCAACCGCAGCATCTCCAAGGAGCTGGTCACCAACGTGACCTCGATCGCGGACCCATCCCAAATGGCCGACACCGTGGCCTCGCATTTCTCCTTCAAGCTCGAGGACAAGCAGCGGCTGCTCGACACCGTGGATCTCGCTGAGCGGTTGCCCCTGCTGCTGAGCCTGATCAAGATGGAGATCGAGGTCTTCCGGATGGATCAGCGCATCAAGAGCCGCATCAAGGATCAGATGGAGAAGACCCAGAAGCAGTACTATCTGAACGAACAGATGCGGGCCATCAAGAAGGAGATGGGGGCCGAGGACGACCCGAGCGACGAAATCCGCGAAATCGAGGAAAAGCTCAAGAAGAAGAAAATGCCCAAGGAGGCCGCGGAAAAGGTCGAGCACGAGCTCAAGAAGCTCAAGCTGATGACGCCCATGTCGGCCGAGGCCACGGTGGTGCGCAACTACATCGACTGGATCCTGAGCCTGCCCTGGACCGAGAAAACCGAAGTGGCCGACGACCTGCCGCAGGCGGAGCGGATCCTGGAGGAAGACCATTACGGTTTAGAAAAACCCAAGGAGCGCATCCTGGAATACCTCGCCGTGCAGGCGCTGGTGAAGAAAATCCGGGGACCGATCCTGTGCTTCGTCGGCCCTCCCGGCGTGGGCAAGACCTCGCTCGCCAAGTCCATCGCCCGCGCCACCGGCCGCAAATACGTGCGCCTGTCGCTGGGCGGGGTGCGGGACGAGGCTGAAATCCGCGGCCACCGCCGCACCTACATCGGGGCCATGCCGGGCAAGATCATCCAGTCGCTCAAGAAGGTGGGCGCGAGCAATCCGGTCTTCTGCCTGGACGAAGTGGACAAGATGAGCATGGATTTCCGCGGCGACCCCTCGGCCGCCCTGCTCGAGGTGCTCGATCCCGAGCAGAACTTCGCTTTCAACGACCATTACCTTGATCTGGACTACGACCTGTCGGACATCCTGTTCATCACGACGGCCAACACCTTGCCCGACATCCCGCTGCCGCTCCAGGACCGGATGGAGATCATCCGGCTGCCGGGGTACACCGAGGTTGAGAAATACCACATCGCCGAGCAGTTCCTGCTGCCCAAGCAGATCAAGGCCAACGGCCTGGAAGGCAAAAAGGTCGAATTCTCGCGCAAGGCCATTTTGGCGCTCATCCGGCGCTATACCCGCGAAGCCGGGGTGCGCAATCTCGAACGCGAGATCGCCTCCGTCTGCCGCAAAATCGCCCGCGAGGCGGTGACGCACCCCGAGCGCGACGAGTTCTCGGTAGGGGAAAAGTCCGTGCCCAAGTATCTCGGGCCCTACCGGTTCCGCCAGGAGCAGGTGGAAGAGCAGGATCAGGTCGGCATGGTCACGGGCCTGGCCTGGACGCAGGTGGGCGGCGAGCTTTTGTTCATCGAAACGCTGCTGATGCCCGGCCGCGGGCAGCTGACCGTCACCGGCAAGCTCGGAGAGGTCATGCAGGAATCCGCCCAGGCCGCGCTGAGCTATGTGCGCTCGCGCGCGGATCACTTGATGATCGACGAGAAATTCCACCGCAAGTACGACATCCACATCCACATTCCGGAGGGGGCGATTCCCAAGGACGGGCCTTCGGCCGGGATCTCGATGTGCACCTCGCTCGTATCGGCCCTGACCAAGCGGCCCGTGCACCGGGATATGGCGATGACCGGCGAGATCACGCTGCGGGGGCGGGTGCTGCCGATCGGCGGCCTGAAGGAGAAGCTCATCGCCGCTCACCGGGGCGGGGTCAAATGCGCGATCGTTCCCAAAGAGAACGAAAAGGATCTCAAGGACGTTCCCAAGAGCATCACCAGCCAGATCGAGATCCGCTTCGTCGAGCACATGGACGAGGTGCTCAGTCATGCGCTCATCGCCGCCGAGGGGGAGGCGATTTTCAGGAATGCGGACATTCCGCTGAAGATGCCGATCGGAAAAGAGCAGCTGCCGGAGCGGGCCATCAACTGAACTTTCTAGAAATTGGGGTTGACAGGTTTCGGCCAAGCTGGTAGTAAAAAAATTTGTGCGAATCGCTCAGGGCGGATAGCTCAGCCGGGAGAGCGTCGGCCTTACAAGCCGAAGGTCACAGGTTCGATCCCTGTTCCGCCTACCACCATGGATGCGGTGGTAGGCACCAGCGGACGGATCGACACCACGAGAGAAACCGATTTGCGGGGGCGTAGCTCAGTTTGGTTAGAGCGCCGGCCTGTCACGTCGGAGGTCGCGAGTTCGAGCCTCGTCGTCCCCGCCATTTTGGATAGGAAACCGGATGGTTACAAGGCCATCCGGT
>Ga0209254_10001756_pt1 | contig 19546 bp, 14 predicted proteins | sample FrelakmetDIP11DI_FD_187148 | JGI IMG/M metagenome (GOLD analysis project Ga0209254, IMG submission 187148) | Freshwater lake sediment microbial communities from the University of Notre Dame, USA, for methane emissions studies - DIP11 DI (SPAdes)... | ecosystem: Environmental > Aquatic >...
CATTGGAATCTGTGCTACATTCCAGGTGAACTGGTCATCAGGTTCGGTGATTTTTGAGGAAACCCGGTAAATTCTGTCTGCATTCTCATGATACCGGTCGTAACTTAATTCGTCAGATACATAAATTATAAGAAAGAGAGCGCTGGAGATCCCTAACGTCAGTCCGAGAACATTTAAAAGACTATAGCCTGAGTGTTTGCGGATATGACGTACAGCAATTTTAAGCAGATTCTTTAACATATTCTGAGAGTTAGATTATAGTAAGATTAAAATTATGTTATATTATTCTTTTATCATAAAATTCTTCATAATTTAACTGGACATTAACAAACTCTGTGAAACCAATTTCACTTTTCCAGATCTAATATATGGTAATAGACTTATTTTTTCCTTGAATGCAACAGAAAGGATTAAAATTCGTCCTTATAATGACTTTTATAATCAGCTTATGATAAATAATATATTCCGCCTTTTCCTACGTAATATATTGAAGAATAGGGTTTTCGCGTTATTAAATATTGCTGGTCTCGCGATAGGACTAACAGCATCATTATTTATACTCCTGTGGATTCAGGATGAGCTGAGTTACGAAAACTATAATGTGAATGCACGGAATATATACAGGGTGGAAGAAGATCAGTTCTATTCCGGGCAACGGTATCATGTTACCGTAACCCCTCACCCGAGCGGGCCGGTATGGAAAGAAAAGATACCGGAAATTAAAGAGCAGACCCGTATAAACCGGATGCCTAAGATCCTTTTCAGGAATAACGAAAAAGTATTGTTTGAATCTTCAATTATAGCAGCTGACTCAGGTCTTTTCAAAGTCTTCACTATGCCACTGTTGATCGGCGATCATGAAACTGCACTTGATTCACCTCACTCAATAGTACTTAATGAAAAACTTGCTGCAAAATACTTTGGTGATTCTAACCCAATCGGAAAAACCCTCACTCTTGAAAACAAATACCAGTTTATGATAACAGGAGTGATGAACGATCTTCCAAAGAATTCCATGTTTACATTTGAAGGGATCATCCCTTACTCATTTTTGACTGAAATAGGAGCTACGAGTAACTCCTGGGGAAATAATTCAATTCTTACATTTGTCCTCTGTGAAGAAGGTATTGAAATTGAAGCTGTAAATAAGAAACTGACTGATGTTGTACTAGAAAATCTTCCTGAGACTACAACAAAATATCTACTTTTTCCTTTGCTTGATATTCACCTTCATTCACAGTTTGGCTTTGAAATAAGCAAAGGTCCTGTAATTGTTATTTATATTTTCACTCTCATAGCCGTTTTTGTACTTCTTATTGCATGCATAAACTTTATCAATCTCTCTACGGCCAAGGCTTCAGGACGCTCAAAGGAAATAGCTGTTAAGAAAGTAACCGGAGCAGATCAGAGGAGCCTGATTATACATTTTATGCTTGAGTCTTTCTTTTTGGTTTTCCTTGGACTCGTTTTAGCTTTGATTCTGATGGGACTTTTGCTCCCAGTGTTTAATAATATTTCCGGGAAGAGTTTCATCCTTTCCGATCTCTTCCGCATAAGGTTCATAGTTAGTATTTTAATTGCGGGATCCATCACCGGAATTTTAGCAGGGCTCTATCCGGCCCTATACCTCGCTTCATTTAAACCAGTGTCAATTTTAAAGGGAGAGCCGGTTTCCGGAAAAGGTAACGGAAGACTGCGGCAGATTCTTGTTGTGATTCAGTTTGCCCTTTCGATACTGATTGCGGTGGCTTCAGTTTTTATGTATCTGCAATTGAAACACCTTCAGAACAAGGATCTTGGATTTGATAAGAAGAATCTTTTATGCATTCCGATGACGGATCAGATGAAATCCAAATACTATTCCCTGAAGGATGAACTGCGGAAAGAGACTCTTATAGAAGGAGTTACTGCGGCACTGAGCAATCCTGTTAGAATCGGAAGCAATTCAGGCGGAGCCGACTGGGAAGGCAAGGATCCGGCAAAACGGGTTCTTATTGGTACCAATGCGATTGATTATGATTACCTTGAAACTATGAAAATGAAGCTTTCTTCAGGCCGGAGTTTTTCCAGAGAATACGGATCTGATATGGTAAAGGACACTACTGGTAATTTCCTGGTTAACGAAGAGGTTGTTAAGATCATGGGTGTAGACGATGCAGTAGGTAAAAGCTTCAGCTTTATGGGTTTGCATGGACGGATAGTGGGGGTAATGAAAAATTTCCATTTTAAAGGTGCCGATGAGCCGATTGAACCCATCGCTTTTGCACTGACCGATCCTGCTTTTCTGAACAACATACTGATCAGGCTGGCACCTGGAAATACTACGGAAGCACTGAAAACTGTAGAGAGGGTTTGGAATAAAACAATTCCTGAATACCCATTCGATTATTTCTTTGTTGATGAGGATTATGACAGACTGTTCAGATCTCAGCTTCGTCTCACAAGTTTATTAAAGTATTTCACTATACTGGCTGTAATTATAGCCTGCCTCGGGCTTTATGGATTGTCGGCATATTCGGCTGAAAGAAGGACAAACGAGATTGGGATAAGGAAAGCCATGGGAGCAGGAACTCCTGCGATACTCTATTCAATGGTGAGGGAATTCCTTCTCCTCGTCTTTATTTCATTGATTATTGCCCTGCCGGCAGGATGGATTATTGTCGCAAATCTTCTTAAACAGTTTGCCAGCCGGATTGAGATAAAAATCTCTGTCTTTGCCATTATCGCAACCGGGGCTTTAATCATAGCTATGGCAACAGTTATTTTCCAGGCAGTTAAAGCATCATTGATAAATCCAGCGATAGCACTAAAATTTGAATAATACTCTAAACCCGTACCAATATGTTTAATAATCTCATCAGGTATAGTATACGATCGTTCAAACGTCAGAGATCTTACATAATAATTAACATACTCGGACTCTCAATCGGCATAGCCTGCAGTCTGCTCATCGCGCTTTTTGTGATAAACGAGGCCAGCTATGACACGTTTAATGTCAAAAAGGACAGGATCTTCAGGCTAATACTTAACGGTAAAATCGGAGGCCAGATAATCGTTGGCGCCTTCTCCCCGGCAGTGATGGGACCCACACTTGTAAAAGAGTTCCCTGAAATTGAAAATTTCGTGAGAATGAACGGCAGGGGTCCAACAATTGTAAGAAACAATAATCAGATATTTACAGAAGACCACATGATTGAGGCAGATTCATCCTTCTTTGATTTCTTTTCCATACCTGTCCTGAAAGGTGATCCCGGGAATCTTCTTAATGCTCCCAGAAAAGTGGTCCTGTCGGCATCAACAGCAAAGAAAATATTCGGGGATGAGAATCCGATCGATAAACCGCTTAGAATAGGTTCAGACACAATGGATTATATTGTCTCGGGTGTAATGGCTGATATTCCGGGAAATTCTCATTTTGAGGCTAACATGATCTCCTCATTTATGACAAACCCGGGGGCAAACAACCTGATATGGCTAAACAACAGCTATGCAACTTACATTCTGCTCAGGCCTAATTCAAATTTTTCTACTGTCGACGCCAAATTCCCTGATTTACTGATTAAATATGTCGGCCCTGAAGTTCAGCAAATAATGGGGATCACCCTGAGTGATTTCGAAGCCCAGGGAAATGTTTACAAGTTCTATCTTCAGAACCTTGCTGATATCCACCTCGATCCATCAGTTCAACAGCAGTTCAAGGAACCGAGCGATCCAAAATACCTTGTTATTTTCGGAAGTATTGCAATATTGATTGTATTAATAGCTGCTATCAATTTCATGAACCTTTCCACTGCGCAGTCTTCGAGAAGAGCAAAGGAGGTTGGAATAAAGAAAATTGGAGGATCAACAAGAGGAATGCTGATATCACAGTTTCTTTCGGAATCATTTATACTCACTTTTATTGCAATGATCCTTTCGATAGTTTTTGTAAAGGCAACACTCCCTTATTTCAATAATTTACTCGGAACAAATCTGGTTTTGGGCCTTTTTACCAAATGGTATTCAATCCCTGCCCTGATCCTTTTCTCCATCCTGGTAAGTTTACTTGCCGGCAGCTATCCGGCTTTCTTTCTTTCTTCTTTCAACCCTTATGAAGTATTGAAAGGAAACCTGAAAAGCAGTATGCAAAACGGGCGGCTCAGAAGAGTTCTTGTCGTCTTTCAGTTTACAATTTCCATTTTGCTTATTGTGGGTACAATGGTAATGTACAGGCAGATAAATTTTATGTTAAATAAAGATCTGGGATTCGATAAAAAACAGGTGATAGTAATAAACAGGGCAGGGGCCCTTGGAACAAAAATAGAATCATTTAAAGATGCAATAAAGGAAATCCCCGGAGTTATTAATATTTCAAATTCAGCTGCTGTTCCCGGCCGGATGTTCAGTAACAGCGGTTATGGGATGGAAGGAAGAAAAGAAGAAACTTTTTTGATGCAGACAAACCTGATCGATTATGACTATCTTAATACATATGGAATTAAACTGGTTTCCGGAAGATCATTTGACAAAACTTTTACAACTGATCTGCAGGCATGTCTGATAAATGAAAGTGCAGTTAAAAACTTTGCGATTACCGACATTGAAAAAACGAGGTTTCTTCTTCCTCAGCAAACCGGACAGATGACTACTTTACAGGTAATTGGAGTAGTGAAGAATTTCAATTCCGAATCTCTGAGGAATCCTGTAAATCCATATGTCTTCATCCTCAATCCCGATAATTTTTCAGGCGATTATCTGAGTGTAAAGCTTTCAGAACAAAATTATTCCGCGACAATCTCCGAAATTGAGAATAAATGGAAAGAATTTACTGCCAATGATCCTTTGCAATATTACTTTGTCGATGAAGATTTTGAGCTGATGTACAAACAGGAAAAACAGAATGCCCAGCTGGCAGTTATCTTTTCAATACTTGCAATTTTTATTGCATCGCTCGGCCTTTTCGGGCTTACCTCATTTACGGTGGAACAAAGAACCAAGGAGATTGGTGTCAGAAAAGCTATGGGCTCTTCTATAACCGGCATTTATTTAGTTATATCGAAAGAGGTGATAATGCTTGTTTCAATTTCAGCCCTTCTTGCCTGGCCTGTAATTTATTATGTGGCTGGTAAATGGCTCGAGAATTTCTATTACAAAATAAATCAGGGTGCGTTTAGCTTTGTTGCAGGACTGACTATTGCTCTTGGTATTGCACTTCTGACTATAAGCTACAGGATACTCAGAGCAGCCAGAGTGAATCCGGCCCAGTCATTAAAATATGAATAGGAAACCTGTCAGCAACAAGAGTTAATTAATTTAGACAAAAGACCATCTTAATATTCACCTATTATGATACAAAATCTCATCAGGCATAGTTTAAGCTCTTTTAAAAGACAACGTGCATACATTATTATAAATATACTTGGTCTCTCTATTGGCATTGCCTGCAGCCTTCTGATCGCTGTTTTTGTACTCAATGAGGCAAGCTATGACAGGTACAATATCAAAAAGGAGAGGATCTTCAGATTAATCCTGAATGGGAAAATCGGAGGACAGGAAATTACAGGATGCAGCACTCCCGCAGTTATGGGGCCGACAATGGCAAAGGAGTTCCCCGAAATTGAAGATTGTCTCAGAATGTCCGGATGGGGTCCTACTGTTGTCGAGTATAATAACCAGGTTTTTACAGAGGAACATATGGTTGAGGCAGACTCCTCTTTTTTCAACTTTTTCTCAATTCCCGTCCTTAAAGGTGACCCTGCAAATCTTCTTAATGCACCTAAAAAAGTGGTATTATCAGAATCTACGGCGAGAAAGATATTCGGTGAAGAAAATCCTATTGACAAACCTATCAAGATAGGATCGGACACTGTAAAATATACTGTTTCGGGAGTTATGGGTGACGTACCTGGCAATTCACATTTTGAAGCAAATATGATCGGGTCTTTTATGACCAACCAGAGATCGGGTGAGCCAACCTGGCTGAATAACAGTTTCGCTACCTATCTTTTGTTAAAACAAAATTCAAGTTATAAGACAGTTGATGAGAAAATTCCTGAGTTGCTCAGAAAATATGTAGGTCCTGAAATTCAGAAGTTTACCGGAATCTCCCTGGAAGAGTTCCTCGCCCAGGGAAACAAATACAGATATTTTCTTCAGAACCTGACGGATGCCCACCTCGATCCGTCAATTCAACAGGAATTTAAAGCTGCAAGTGATTCGAAGTATCTGATTATTTTTGGAAGTGTGGCTATACTTATTGTGCTTATTGCTGCGGTTAATTTTATGAACCTGTCAACTGCCCAGGCTTCAAGGAGAGCAAAAGAGGTGGGTATTAAGAAGATTGCCGGATCAACAAGGGCAATGCTTATTTCCCAGTTCCTTTCGGAATCATTTATCCTCTGTTTGATCGCATTGCTTTTCGCCCTTGTGTTAATAAAGGTCACTCTACCGTATTTTAATGATCTTCTTGGCACAAATCTGACTCTCGGATTATTCAGGAACTGGTACACTATTCCCGGCCTCATCATTTTTACTTTGATTGTAGGATTTCTTTCCGGCAGCTATCCTGCTTTTTTCCTGTCATCTTTCAATCCATATGAAGTGCTTAAGGGAAGTGTGAAGAATAGTCAGAATAATGGCAGGCTCAGACGTGTCCTGGTAGTTTTCCAGTTTGCAGTTTCAATACTTCTCATTATAGGCACCCTGATAATGTACAGACAGATTAATTTCATGATAAACAAAGATGTCGGGTTTAACAAGGAACAGGTAATTGTTATTAACAGAGCTGAGGCGGTAGGGTTAAGAATGAAAGCCTTTAAGGAGACCGTAAAGAATATACCGGGGGTTGTTAATATATCCAGCTCTACTGCCGTTCCGGGACGTATCAATAATAATAATGGTTATATGATAGAGGGCAGGAAGGATGAAACATTTCTTGCAGTATCAAACTGGGCCGACTATAACTTTTTGGAAACCTATGGAATGACTCTTGTTTCAGGAAGAAGTTTCAATGAATCATATTCTTCTGACAAGCAGGCATGCATAATTAATGAGACTGCTAAAAAAGACTTCAATATAGCGAATACTGAAGAAGTAAGATTCATGAACCCTACAGATTCAGGTAAAATAGAATATATGCCAATTATCGGAGTCGTAAGAAACTTCAATTTTGAATCACTTCGTAATCCCATTGGGCCTTATATAATAAGGTTTCAGAATGATGGTATGATATGGGGTTATATTTCGGTCAGATTATCGGCGCAAAATGTTTCAAAAACTATCAGTGAAATTGAGAAAGTATGGAAAGAATATGTTTCCGACAATCCTTTACAATACTACTTTGTTGATGAGGATTTTGAACAGATGTATATACAGGAAAAGCAGAACGCTCAGATGGCTGTAATCTTTTCTATACTTGCAATTTTCGTCGCATCCATAGGACTTCTAGGGCTGACTTCATTCACTGTCGAACAAAGGACCAAGGAAATAGGAGTAAGGAAGGCAATGGGTTCATCAGTAGCTGAAGTATATTTCGTAATTTCCAGGGAGGTTTTTATCCTCATCTCAATTTCATCTTTGATAGCATTTCCTTTAATTTATTATATTGCAGGTAAATGGCTGGAAAACTTCTACTACCGCATAAACACCGGGGTGTTAAGTCTTTTTGCAGGATTAGCGATTACCCTCACCATAGCTCTGGTAACAATAAGTTACAGGATTTTGAAGGCAGCGGGAGTGAATCCTGCCCAGTCGCTTAAATATGAATAAAAGAGCTTAGGAAATGTTTAAGAACTATCTTCTTGTTACTTTCAGGAACCTGTTGAAAAACAAGATTTTTACCATCATCAATATACTTGGCCTGGGTGTTGCGCTTTCAGTCTGTATTGTTGCTTTCTTCAACCATATGTTCAATTATGAATTTGACAGAGCCAATGAAAATTTCAATAAAATCTACAGGATCACCAGTTTCCGCGATATGCAGGGCAGGGAGCAGGAGTATGGATTGGTTCCTGCTACACTGGGACTGGAGATTAAAAAAGATATCCCCGGGATAGAAAAGTCTGCAAGGCTGTTAAGGGCAGACTTACCTGTGAAAAAAGGTGACGATCTGTTTCCAATGGAAATTTCATTTGTAGATCCTGAATTTCTCGGGATATTCACCTTTCCTGTTATTCTTGGTGATCTGAAATCAATTGATGGCCAGGGAAATGCCTTGATAAGCCAAACTGCTGCCAATACATTGTTTGGTGAGGAGTATCCTGTTGGAAAAACAGTTTCTATTCTTGATGACAGGGGCAAAGAGTTTACTTTTACGGTAGGAGCTGTATTTAAAGATCTGCCTGAAAATTCAAGTTTCAGGATCGACATTTTATCACATTTCGACAATCTTAGACTTTTGCGGGGATTAAATGACGCGGACTGGAAGATGTGGGTAACTGCCCATTTCATTTTGGTCCGGGATAAATCGTTTTGCGGCCCGGTAACTCAATCGCTTAAGAACTACATACCTGTTCAGAACATGGCAAATGAGGCTTTCAGGATTAACAGGTTTTCCCTTATTCCTCTGAAAGAGGTTGGATCGAACACCAGAAATATCTGGTCATCAGGACTTTTCCCCTCACTGCATCCGGCAGCCCTTATTGCTCCTTCAATTATGGCATTATTCATCCTTCTTATCGCCTGTTTAAACTTTGCCAATACTTCCATTGCCATATTCAGCAAGCGGCTTAAGGAAATCGGACTGCGGAAAACATTCGGTGGCCAGCGCAGACAGCTGGTTGTGCAATTTATGCTTGAGACATTTATTATATGTTTTCTGGCTTTGCTGGCAGGAATTGCTTTCTCATCAGTTCTTGTGCCTGCATACAGCAATCTCTGGGCTTACATGTCGCTTGAACTGACATTCAGCAAATATGGCTTCTTCTGGATATTCCTGGTACTTCTTCTTCTTCTGACTGGTTTCATAGCAGGTGTATATCCTGCAATCCATGTAAGTTCGTTCAACCCCGTAAATATAATGAAGGGCGGTAATCTTTTCAGGGGATCAGGGAGCCTCTCGTCGGTCCTTCTTACTATTCAGTTCACTATTTCAGTTGTGGCTCTTGTTATGGGTATTGCATTTGCCGGGAATGCTGATTATCAGCGAACACTGGATCTCGGGTACGACCGCGATAAACTGATAGTTGTTCCGATCAACACTGAGTTTTTCACATCATTCCGTAATGAAATTTTATCAAATCCAAAGGTCATCTCAGCTGAAGGAACCATGCATTACCTCGGATGGGGAAATTACAGAAGACCTGTAAAAGATGCTGATAAAAGGCTTGAGGTGGATGTGTTGGATATTGGTCCGGGTTATGCCCAGACAATGGGCCTCCGGCTTATTGAGGGCCGTCTTTTTGATAAAACAAGGGTGGCAGCCGACAGGGAGAATAATTCCATAGTTGTAAACCAGAAACTCGTAAAGGATTTTGGATGGAACGAAGGTACAGGAAAATCGATTACGCTTTATGACACCACAATACTTAGAATAATTAGTGTTGTTGAAGATTTCTATATGAGAGGTGTCTGGAGTGCAATTGAACCTGCAATGCTCAGGTTGTCGGATAGCGACCAGTTTAATGTACTTGCTGTAAGAGCAAATACTGAAGATCTTCCTGATGTGCTCGATTTCATCAGTCAGAAATGGAAATCCCTTGGAATAAACCAGATTTTTAGCGGAAGACTGCATGAAGACCTCATGCAGGAAGAGAAGGATATTAACGGAAGTATTCTGAAAGTGAACCTCTTTCTGGCAATAGTTGCAACATTATTATCTCTGATCGGCATGTTTAGCCTGGTATCTCTCGATATCATCCGACGGACGAAGGAAGTTGGAATAAGAAAGATTCAGGGTGCATCCGTCCCTGTGATAATGTTTCTTATAAGCAAAAAATTTCTGGTTGTTCTCCTGATTGCTTCAGTTCTTGGATGCGCGGGAGGTTATTTTATGTCGGTGTCACTTATGGACAGTATATGGGATTATTTTGTTACAGTGGGTGCTTGTATACTGCTTTCTGCAGCATTGATTATGATTCTTGCCACAATAGTGACTCTATCTTTCAGGATAACCAGAGCGGCGATGAAAAATCCTGTGGAGTCACTGAGGTATGAATAATCTGTAGAGACGTTGCATGCAACGTCTCTACAGCAATTTTTTATAATAAGAAGTTTAATATATGGAGTGGTAATAAGTGAGCTAATACATTTTATTGATCAACTGACCTATCTCATCACGTTTCTTCAAAGGAAAAGCATAATTCCTTCCATCCCGGGTTATTATATTCAGTCCTTTAACAGAAAATAATCCTTTGCTGTAAAATATAACTTCAAGAATATTATCAAAAAGGATTTCCAGATTAAAAAGAGTAGTATCTTCTGCAAGGGACTTAAAGTAAATCCTTTGATTGGTGACTATCAGTTTCCCGTTAACTGTTTTATTGTCAACCATCTGGTTGGTGTCGCCCGCTTTCAGCACAACCTCATTGGAATTTAATTTGACTGTCATTTTACCTGTTTTATCTTAAAGACGTCCATTTTGATAAAACGTTGCATAAATGCAAATCAATTAACCGCAAAGAATGCTAAGTTTTCGCAAAGTTTCACACCTGTTGGGAACCAAAGGAACATCAACAATGATAACTTTTTATTTCACTGAGGTCCACAGAGAAGTCACAGATTCACAAAGAGTTATTAGCTTGAGCCTATGTGAATCTCTGTATTTCCTCTGTGCCCCTCTGTGTTTCCTCTGTGACCCTCTCCCGCCAGGGCGGGACAAGTTGTGTAAGTTCTAAAAGGAGTTAAATATAGTACGCAAAGACAAAATGTTAACTTATATTCTTTGCGATCTTTGCGATTTTTACTTTGAGGGTTTTGCGGTTTATAGTATTTCAATGTCAAATAATTAGACAAAAATCATTAATTTTGATATTCAATTCTTTTGTTATGGTTAAGGGATTCGGGAAACTGGTTCATGGGGCATCGCCCACAATGATCAATGTTCTTAATATTGTTCAGAAAGTAGCTGCCACTGATGCCAATGTCCTTATCACAGGCGAAAATGGAACAGGGAAGGAGCTTATAGCACTCGAAATTCATAACCGGTCAAAGAGGGCAGGGGAGCTGATGATCAGCGTCGATATAGGATCAATCACCGAATCTCTATTTGAGAGCGAATTGTTCGGGCATGTTAAAGGGGCATTTACCGATGCTGTGGAAGATCGAAAAGGAAAATTTGAGCTGGCCTGCAACGGAACGCTTTTCCTGGATGAAATTGGTAATCTTTCGTTACATTCTCAATCGAAGCTCCTTAATGTTCTTCAAAGCAGGAAGGTTATCAGGGTTGGTTCAAACCGTGAGACTGCAATTGATATCCGACTTATCTGTGCAACTAACCGTGATCTGACTAAGATGGTATCAGAAGGCAGATTCCGCGAAGACCTGCTTTACAGGATCAATACTATTATGATCGAAGTTCCTCCCTTACGCGACAGGGTTGATGATATCCCTATCCTGGCAAACCATTTTCTAAGGATTTATTGTGAAAAATATAACAGAGAGTCAATAAGATTTAATACTCATTCCCTTGAGAAGCTTTCGAATTACGGCTGGCCGGGAAATGTCCGGGAGCTTCAGCACTCGGTTGAGAAAGCAGTTATTATGAGTGATTCATCTGTTCTTCTGCCTTCTGATTTTGAATTTAAACCTGTGCCTAAGAGTCTCCATCAGCATGAGCTGACCCTCGCCGAGATGGAGAAGAAAACAATTCTTGAAAGCCTGAAACGGAATAACAATAATCTCAGCATTGTGGCAGCAAAGCTCGGCATTACCAGGCAAACACTTTATAATAAGCTCAGGAAATATAGTTTGTAGAGGCGTTGCATGCAACGTCCCTGCAAACTACTTCATGATCGTTATACAATCTGTCCATCAAACAGGTTTACTATCCTGTGAGCGTACCCTGCATCCCTTTCAGAGTGAGTCACCATGATTATCGTAGTTCCCTCCTTGTTAAGCTCTGAAAGAAGGTTGATTACTTCGATCCCGTTTTTTGAATCGAGGTTACCCGTTGGCTCATCTGCCAGGATCAGCCTTGGATTTGCTACTACAGCCCGGGCTATTGCTACTCTTTGCTGCTGCCCGCCTGAAAGTTGCTGCGGGAAGTGTTTAGCGCGATGAGTTATCTTCATCCTCTCAAGTGCATCCTCAACTTTCTTTTTCCTTTCACTGGTCTTCATTTTGAGATAGATCAGTGGTAACTCCACATTTTCAAACACATTAAGTTCATCAATCAGGTTAAAGCTCTGGAAGACGAAACCTATGTTCCCTTTACGGAATACGGTCCGGTCACGTTCCTTTAAATTAGCCACTTCTGTACCGTTGAAAAGATAGCTGCCTGAAGAGGGATTATCCAGCAGCCCCAGGATATTTAAAAGGGTTGATTTCCCGCATCCCGAAGGACCCATAACAGCAACATATTCACCTTCTTTTACATCAAGGTTGATCTTATTGAGCGCAGTTGTCTCAACTTCTTCTGTTCTGAAGATCTTTGTTAATTCATTTGTTTTGATCATGGCATTTCTTATTAGTAATTATTTTGACCTTTTAAAAACCAGTTTTTCATTCTTTCCGAAAGTTTCATAACCTGACACAATCACTTTTTCTCCGGGATGAAGTCCTTCCAGTACCTCATAGTATTTGGGATTCTTTCTTCCGATTGAGATTGTTCTCCTTATTGCAAATGATTCTGTAGGATCGAGCACATAGATCCATTGTCCGCCGGTTTCCTGGAAGAATCCGCCTATCGGAACCAGGACCGATATTTTTGGCTGCCCTAACTGCAGACTTGTATAATATGTCTGTCCTGTCCTTATGTTATCAGGCATACTGTCCCTGAAGGTCATGTCGATTTCAAATGTTCCGTTCCTTACTTCCGGGTAGACTCTCCTGACCAGCAGATTGAATTCACTGCCCTGCCTGTCGAGAGTAGCAGTGAGCTGTGTTTTTACCCTGTCGATATAATGTTCATCGATCTGGGCAGTGACCTTATATGATGTAAGAACATTTATCTGCCCCATATTGGCCCCCCGTGAGATTGATTGTCCGATTTCAGGGACCAAGAGGCCAAGCTGCCCGTCGACAGTTGCCCTTACATTAAGGTTTTCCACCCTTTGCCGGACAAGAAAGAGGTTCTTACGCATATTTTCAAGATTGGCTTTCAGTGTTTCCACCTGCACCGACCGGAATAACGAGTCCTGTTTCTGACGTTCAATAAAGAGATCACGTGACTGGATTGTCATGTCGAGATCCTCTTTTGAGCGAATGAATTCTTCTCTCGAAATCAGGTTGTCTTTCATAAGCTGAACATTCTGCTCATAATTGCGATTCTTCCTTTCAATGTCATATCTGAGGCTGATAAGTTCTCTTTTTATGGAGATCCTTTCCTGTTCCATTGTAACCTGAGTATTCCTGAGGAAGTTTTCCTTCTCGGCAAGCTGTGCTTCACTGTCCAGGATGTTAAGATAGAGATCCGGATTGCTTAACCGGAGGATTATATCGCCTTTTTTAACCATGGAACCCTCTTCGATCATGATCTCTTCCACGCGACCTCCTTCCTGAGCATCAAGGAAAATTATACTTATTGGTTCCACAGTTCCCGGTACGGTTATATAATCGTTGAACTGGTCTTCAATCACTGATTCAATAATCAACTTATCCTTTTCAACCTTATATGTTGATGTGCGATCCGTGAAAAAGGCCATATAGAAAAGTACAAGGATTACTATCCCGAAAACAATATATCCTATATGTTTTTTCTGAAGACCTTTTTTCCTGGGAATCACCCGGTCCATTTTTTCTAAAGGGGTATCCATAGCAGTTATTTATATTTAGATGGTTTTAATTAATTCGGTATATTCTCCCGTTGAGTACAAATAAACTGAAAGCCTCTTTATCAGAAGCTGCAATTTGGTTCTCAAAGCTTCCGTCTCAGCCCTGAAAAGAGAGGTCTGGGCAGCGGAATAATCCGTAACATCTATCAGACCTGTCTCAAATTTCTTCTCAACAGCATTAAAAGATTTCTTATTAAATTCAAGATTGGCGGCAGCTGCCGTATATTCATCCTTTCCCCTGCTATACTCGAGACAGATATTTTCTATCTCGGTATATAAGTTATTCTTTTCAAGTTCGAGCCTGAGTTCGGTATCGTTTCTCTTGATTTTTGCCAGTCTGAGATTTCTTCCGGCAGAATAATTATTGAATATCGGGATATTAAGCGAAGCGTAGATTGCCTGACTGTTATTATTTTTAAGCTGTTCACTGAAAGGATCCTGCTCAATCACTTCATCCTCGCTTATTACTTTGTAATATCCTGTATAAATAGCACCACCTACAATAATTTTTGGAGCAAAACTTCCTTTGGCTGCAGCGACCTGCTTTCTTGCGGCCTCAAGCTCATAATTTATTGCCTTAAGCCGTGGAAGTATTTGTGATGCAATATTATATACACTGTCGGTATCGAAAGTTTCATCCGGGATAAGATTGCTGTTAAGATCGGGCATGTTAAGAGCAAATCCAATCCCGGGCTCGAGCTGAAGCATCTGTTTAAGTGATGTTACAGCCTGACTTGTGGAGTTCCGTGCAACAGTATAAGATAACCTGTCTTCCGATGCTCTGCTTTCCATCTCATACTGTTTAGAAAGAGCCTCCTTACCTGTTTCTACCATTTTCCGGATTCTGAAAAGCTGTTTCTCGGAAAGATCCATCTGCATTTTTGCTGCATCTTCAAGTCCTTTGTTATAGAGCACCAGGTAATATGCTCCAAGAATTTCAACAACAAGCGTATTTGTTAGTATCTTTTCTGTTTCAAGACCTGCTTTAAGCATAAACTTATTTGCCGAAATAGTCCGTGCTGCTGCAAATCCGCTGAAAAGCTGAACTGATGAATTCAGAGAATAAGAGTTACTGATATTCTGTTTAAAGGTTATCAGGTTGGTGACAGGATTTATTGACCTTCCGAATCCGATATTTGCATCGGAACCAAGATTCAGTGAAGGGACCATATTCAACTTAGACTTTAACAAATCCGTTTCTGCAGATTCTGTCTGAAGCCTCTGCAGTTTTAACCCTATATTGTTGTCAACAGCATAATTAATGCAATCTTCAAGCGTCCATTTTTTGATCCCTGTAACTGCTGTATCCCCCTGTGCAAAAATATTTGCTGAGTTTAGAATCAAGGATAAAACAAATATCAATATGCTATTTTTCATTTTCCTGTGTAGGTTTTTGTATTATTAAGTCAAATGTCATGCCATTTGATTAAATATCATGTAATCAATAGTATGACTGATTTATTGATTATTGGTAATGTATGATTATTAGACAGTATTATGTCTACTAATCATACAGTAGCAGTTAGTCCTGATTTCGGGAGATTCGTTTTATGGCCAATAATAGAAGAGAGGATTCTGAACAGGATCAGAATAGCTATCAATCCAGATCCTATTGGAACCCATCACGATCCGGATTAAGTTTCTCTTCCATATCTTTAATGTAAGCCAAAGCATTTTCAGCATCCTTCCTAACCATATCATTATTATTTTCCATGGGATAATTCTTCAGAACCTCAAGTCCAATCCTGTAGTACTTTATTGAGCTGGTATAATCTCCTTTCTTCATAAGGATATATGCATAGCTGTCGTATGTATTATATGACCTTGGAAACTGCAGCATGTTAACCTCAAAGATCTTAAGAGCTTCATCTGGCATATTGAATCTGAAATAGAGTTCGATTCCTAATTTATTAAGTTCTGATTCCCCGAGATTGTATTTAGCCGGCTCCTCTTTACCATTCCTGTAATACTCATTTATTGCACTGTCAATTCCCTTTGTGCCAATAAATAAAGCAATATGACGTGCAATTGAGATTTTGGGAAGTTCAATCTCCGCACCATAAAGTATAGAGATTATCTGGTTTCCGATATCCGGGGCAAATGCCGGATCAATATAAGAATCAGATCTTTGATTTTTCAAAACTACGACAAGACTCGAGTCACTAATAATCCGTGCCATATAGGATCCGAATCCATTAATACTTCCGGAATGGTCGGCAACCAGAATAGAATCGCTTCTGGAAGGCACTTTTTTTCTATTGATGAACCATCCATATCCATATTTTCCATTGCTGGCCGGATAAAATACTTTGGTCTTAAAATCTTTTGAGATTAGTTTATCTGAATATAGTGCCTGATCAAATCTGTAAAGATCCTCCACTGTTGAAATTAGTCCACCGGCACCAACAGTATATGAATCATCAAAACCAGAAGCATTTTCATATCCGAGAAGGAGCTTGTATTCATAACCTCTGGCAAGTTTATTTTCGATACGGGATTGGTTTGATTGCCTGGTATTCAACATATCAAGTGGTTTTAATATTCTCTCTTCCAGAACAGCCTTAAATTGTTTACCTGTGACCTTTTCAACTATGTAAGCAAGAATATAATAACCATGATTACTATATCTGAATCCAGTTCCGGGTTTAAAGTAAAGATCGGCAGATTCCGTATAACTTATCATATCCCTGAGGTCATGATAGAGTCTTTCCTGGATTGCCTCTTCTGCCGGATCAAGGCTGGTTAGGACACCTGATGTATGTGTAAGCAACTGATGTATTGTGATACTGTCACCTTGTTTTCCCTTGTAGTCAGGTATATATTCTTTTATTGTTCCTTTCAAGCTTATTTTACCCTCCTCTGCAAGCTGCAGTATAAGCAGAGCGGTAAAAGGTTTTGATATGGATGCGATTCTGAATTTTGTATCAGCAGTATTAGGAATATTCCATTCCCTGTCAGCCAGGCCGAAGGCTTTCTTATATATTACTTTACCTTTTTGTGAAACAAGTACTGCTCCATTGAATATTCCATTCTGATAATAGCTGTTAATCAGCTGGTCAATCTTGTCAGAAATCTCCTGGCTATATCCCGGTAAACAGGTTACGAATCCAGCGAGAATAAATAGTATGGATTTTCTGATTGCCATTTTGATAAAGCTGATTTACCAAGATTTCTTATTATAGTTAAAAGACGGTGCCACAGGCAAAAAGATGCAAAATAGCAACCTAATTATTTCACCGCCAGATATCTGCTTGTATATTATTTTCGTTTTTCATTCCAACAACTTAACTCCAGACTCCAGATTCTCATCCACTAACTCCGTAAGACGCAAATACCGGAATAATAATCATCAGGTCAGCGCCTGCATGAATCAGCATTGGTGCTATAATACTCTTTGTATAATACATGGCATATCCGCATATCATACCGAGAATAAACGTTATTCCTGAAAAGAGAATGACATTTGGCTGGTAAATAACCGTAAGATGAGGTGCCGCAAAACAAACTGAGGTCAAAAGTATCGACCAGAAGGGTCTGAAGAAGGCATTTAACCTGCCAAGCAAAACACCTCTGAAAATGAGTTCCTCCATAAATCCGTTGGCAATTACGAATATAAGTATCCACGTCAAGTTTTTACTTACAAATCCTGCTTCAGGTTTCTGTTGAGGATTATTTAAAGCCAGGTATCCGAATAACAGGAAAAAAAGAATTCCGGTAACCAGACCTGCTACCAACCTTCCTTTTGTAATGTATAAATTTTTTAAAGTGTATCCGGCAAGCAGAAACGATACGATTATAACGGAACTTATTATAAATGAATCACTTAGTTTGATCAGTGCGAATCCTTCAGAGGTTTCCTGATTGAGGTTCCAGAAATCAGGTGTAAAAGGCATAGCTATCAGGAATGCAAGATTCAGCGCAAGTAAAGCAAAGAAAAGATCCCTGGCTTCAATTTGATTCCTTCCGGAAAAATATCTCCATAAAATAAAGAATACAATCAGAAAGAAGATTCTGATTACCAGTTTAAGAGTGGAAGGTATAGGGGTGAAAAAGGTCAGACAAACCAGAAGCATTACTACCGGAATTCCAAGATATTCGATGATTTTATTTGTTTTCATATCCTTATTTATTAATTATCAGCAGCATGGATCCATTCTATTCCTTTGGGAAGGAGAAATGCATCTGCACTATTATCCAACTGCCATTTCTCTTCTCAAGAACACCTGTCCACCTGGTGTTCAACCAGCTGGCCGGCTCGCCTTTCCACTCGTTGATATCATCGAGCACACAGTAGAACCAGGCAACTGTACCCGATTGGGAAAGAGTTATCTTAAGATCCCTTATTTCAAATCCAACAGCTTTAAATCCTGGATCACCCCAGAACTCTTCATTTTTCCGGAAATCATCGATACCCCTGGTAACCCTGCCACCAGGACTAACTTCAAGGTAACCGGAATCATTTGCTATGACACTGTATAAAAGCTTGAAGTCTTTATTCTTTGCCCATCCGATTACATTCCTTATGGAATTTTCTATTAATGGAAGCTCTTCTTTCATATCAGTCCTGATTCCTGTCTCCTTAAATTTGCATGAATTCAGGATGATTACTACAGAAAGAAAAACAATGCATGTTAAAGGCTTTTTCATAATTTTAATATTGTTTTGAAGTAGAATATTAATTCCGTTTCTATGATTCAGACTAAATTTAGACAATGATTTTGTTAATCACAAGGGAAATTTACGGATTGCATGGATCACTCTGTATAATGAGGTTTTGACACTATTTTTGGACTTCTTGGGTAAAAAATTCAATAATTTGATTTAATATCATTTAAATATTATAACCTGTAGTGCGGTTAGACTTTTAATGTATTTATTTAGTGACAATTAGTGTCTTTGTGCCTTTGTGGCATTTTTCTTTTGCCACCAAGACGCTAAGGCACCAAGTTACAACAAGAAATCAATATTATGTTGTTTATCAGTTTAATATGATATAATTTTAAAACTTAAAGTGTAAACTCATGATTTCTTTAATTGTCAACCACACTACTCGTTATTATATTAATATCACAACGATATCAAATGGATTGTAGAATAAATTGCGGCGCATGCTGTATAGCAGTTTCAATTTCTTCCCCACTACCTGGTATGCCTGAAGGAAAGCCTGCAGGCGTCAAATGTATTCACCTGCTTGATGATTACAGGTGTGACATCTATAATAGTCTGGAAAAACCACGTGTTTGCAGCGATTTTATACCTGAACCGGAGTTTTGCGGAAACGACAGGGAAGAGGCTCTCAGGATACTTTTCTCGCTGAGCGATAGCTAATGAAATGTTTTGCAAAACCGAAAAACTTGCATAACAACTAATGATCAGAGGGGTACACAATTTTCCCACCGACAATCGTATAATCGACCTTCGTTTTCATTATTTCGTTCTCGGGTATTGTCAGAAGGTCTTTATCGACAATTACAATATCAGCAAGGTAGCCTGGTTTTATCATACCCTTGCGATCCTCCATGAACTGTGCATAAGCAGATCCCAGGGTGTAGTATTTTATTGCTTCTTCCATCGTGAGTTTTTGTTCCGGGAACCAACCCTCACCTTCTTCGCCAAGTCTGTCTTTCCTTGTCATAGCG
>Ga0209254_10001757_pt1 | contig 19542 bp, 19 predicted proteins | sample FrelakmetDIP11DI_FD_187148 | JGI IMG/M metagenome (GOLD analysis project Ga0209254, IMG submission 187148) | Freshwater lake sediment microbial communities from the University of Notre Dame, USA, for methane emissions studies - DIP11 DI (SPAdes)... | ecosystem: Environmental > Aquatic >...
TAAGTCCCTGTCCAGCACGATCTGGCCCTCGGTGATGTAGCCTGTGAGGTCCGGGATGGGGTGGGTGATGTCGTCGTTGGGCATGGTCAGGATCGGCACTTGGGTGACCGAGCCCGGCAGCCCGCGAATACGCCCGGCCCGCTCATAGAGGGTCGCCAGATCCGAGTACATATAGCCCGGATAGCCCTTGCGGCTCGGCACCTCGCCGCGGCTGGCGGAGACCTCCCGCAGGGCCTCGCAGTAGTTGGTGAGGTCGGTCAGGATCACCAGCACATGCTTGCCCTCGCTGAAGGCCAGGTACTCGGCTGCGGTCAGCGCAAAACGGGGGGTGAGCAGGCGCTGGGCGCTGGAGTCGCTCGCCAGGTTGAGGAACAGCACGGTGCGCTCCAGGGCCCCGCTCTTCTCCATCTGGTTGCGGAAGAACTCGGCGCTGTCGTGCGGGATTCCGATGCCGGCGAAGACGATGGCGAAGTCCCGCCCCTCGCCTCGATCCCCGGGGAGCCGGGCATTGCAGGCGATGTCGACGGCGATGCGGTCGTGGGGCAATCCGCCCGCGGAGAAGAGCGGCAGCTTCTGGCCCCGCACCAGGCTGTTCATCAGGTCGATGGCGGTGAACCCGGTCTCCAGGAACTCGCTGGGCGGGAGACGGGCCGAGGGCTTGATGGGGAGGCCGTCCACCTGGTAGGCGTGGCGGGCGGCGAGCGGCGGTCCCCCGTCCAGGGGCTTGCCGACCCCATTGAACACCCGCCCTAGGAGCCCGGGCCCCACCTGGAAGCGCAGGGGCTCCCCCAGGAAGCGCACCCGGGTCCCCAGGAGCGCCAGACCCGCGGTCTCATCCAGCATCTCCACGGTGACCGAGTCCTCCTCCAGGGCGGCGATGCGGCCGAGGCGCACGCAGCCATCAGCCCCCTCCACCTCCACCGCCTCGTTGAGGCCCACGTCTACGCTGCGGCGCAGGAAGAGCAGAGGCCCCTCCGCCCGCACGGCGATCTCCTCACCGATCAGTCTGGCGTACATGGCCTTAAGTCTCCGCGGTCTCGCTCGCCTCGCGCTGGGCGCTGGCCAGGCGCCGCAAGGTGGCGGCGAGCTCTTTGTCCAGCGTTGAGAAGCGCTCCCAGTCGCCCTCTGGAATCTCCTCACCCATGCGCATCAGGTTTCGGAAGATGGGCTCCTCCGCGATGGCCTCCGGCGGCACCCCAGCCTCCAAGAGACGCTCGGCGCCCTCGATGAAGCTCCCGATCAGCCGCATCATCACCGCTTGTCGGGCGGGGCTCGCATAGCGGTCGATCTCGGAGTAGGCGGACTGACGGAGAAAGCACTGGTTGACCAACTGGGCGCACAGGAGGGTGAGGCGCTGGCGGGCGGGCATGGCGTCCCGGCCGATGATGCGGGCCATGCGCTCCAGCCTGGCCTCGTCCTCCAGCAGGGTGAGGAAGCGCCGGCGCAGCTCCTCCCAGCGGGTGCAGCCCTCCCGGTGCCACCAGCGGGCCAGATTGGCCGCTACCACGCTGTAGGACTGCAGGGGATGGATGGCGGGATAGAAGCGGGCCTGGGCGCGCCGGGTATCCAGCCCCCAGAGGCAGCCCACATAGCGCCGGGTGTGGGTGGTGACCGGCTCCGAGAAGTCCCCGGAGGGTGGGCTCACGGCCCCCAGCACCGTGACCGAGCCGGGGGAGCCGCAGAGGGTGCGTACCCGCGCCGCGCGCTCATAGAAGTCCGCCAGGCGGCTGGAGAGATAGGCGGGGTAGCCCGCCTCCCCGGGTAGCTCCCCCAGGCGCCCCGAGACCTCCCGCAGGGCCTCGGCCCAGCGGCTGGTGGAGTCCGCCATCAGGGTCACGTTGAGGCCCTGGTCCCGGAAGTACTCCGCCACCGTGATCCCCGTGTAGATGCTCGCCTCCCGGGCGGACACCGGCATGTTGCTGGTGTTGGCGATGACCACGGTGCGCTCCAGCAGGGGCCGGCCGCTGCGGGGGTCCTCCAGCTCCATGAACTCGGCAAGCAGACCGGCGATCTCGTTGCCCCGCTCACCGCAGCCCACGTAGACGATGACGTCCGCGTTGCACCACTTGGCGATGGTCTCCAGCAGCACCGTCTTGCCGGTCCCGAAGCCCCCGGGGATGGAGGCCGTGCCACCCCGGGCCACCGGGAAGAGGCAGTCGATGATGCGCTGACCGGTGAGCATGGGCTCGTCGGAGGCTAGCCGCTCCGCCACCGGCCGCGGAAGGCGCACCGGCCAGTAATGGACCATGGTGACGGGATGCAGGGAGCCATCGGGGGCGCGCAGGCGGCACACCGGCTCGTCGTCGCTGTAGTGGCCCGCCTCGGCGATCTCCGCGACCGTGCCTGCGGGCAGGTCCGGCGGCACCAGACAACGCTGGGGCAGTCCCGATTCGCCCCCGATGGTGCCGATGGCCGCACCGGGCGCCAGGGGGGCGCCTACCGCTATCCCGGGGGTGAAGTGGAAGCGGCCGGGCTCGGCCTCCCGCAGGCCCGGGGTCACGTAGGCGTCTCGGGTATCCCCGATGGGCCGCAGCAGGCCATCGAAGATGTGGGCGAGGAGCCCCGGCCCGACCCGGATGGAGAGCAGCCGCCCGCTGCCCTGTACCAGGACCCCGGGGCGCAGCCCGCTGGTGTCCTCGTAGAGCTGCACCGTGATGCTCTCGGTGGCGATCCGGATCACCTCCCCGAGGAGGTGCTGCTCCCCCACGGTCACCGCCTCCCGCAGCCGGAAGGACCCGTCCGGTCGGGCTCGAAGCACCGGGCCGTTGATCCAGGTGGCGAGGGCGGTGCTCATGATCGGGGTATCTCCTCTAGCAGGGCCAGTAGCCTGGCCTCGATGCGGGTGCGGTCCTTGAGGAGCCCCTCCAGGGTTCCGTCGAGCAGGGCCCCGGCCCCCTCGATGGCGAGACCGGCAGAGACGGACCCATCGGCGACGAAGCGTGGCTCGCTCCCGAGCTCGGCGGTGAGGGCCGCCCCCAGGGCCTGCCACTCCGGCTCCGGCCAATCTGGGGCGTGGCGCAGAGTCCAGACTCCCTTCGGAAGGAGGTGCCTTGCCTGCGCATGGACACCCTGGACCCAGGTCTGGCGGCCCTCTGGGTCACGCCAGCGCCCCCGCAGGGCGGCCTCGATGCGCGGCCAGGCGTTTGCCAGGATGCGGGAGCTCGCACGCTCCCCGCCGGCCCGCGTCCGGGTGTCCCGCTCTGCTCGGGCCGCCTGTATGCGCTCGCGTGCCCCGGCGCGTTCCGCCAGCAGCCGCTCGTGCAGGCGGGCGCGCTCCTGTCGGTAGGTCCGGCCGATGAGCTCGGCCGCCTCCTGGCGGGCAGCCTCCAAGAGGGAGCGGCACTCCGTTTCACGGTAGGACTCCACCAGCTTCAGTAGACCCTGTTCCCGTTCGTCGAGGTTCATTCCGCCATCCCCAGTTGGCGCCGTACCAGCTCCGCCCGATCCGCGGGGAGGACGCGCCGGCGCACATCGGCAATCACGAGGACCAGGGGCCGCTCCGCCGCCTGGGTCTTGCGCAGGAGGTCCGGAGGCAGGGTCTCGGCCGCCTCCGCGGTCAGCAGGATGAACTGAACCCGCTCTCGCAGGGCCCGAAACAGGGCCGGGGTCTCGGCCGGAGTGGGGCTGTGACACTCGACCCCCCCGAGGCGAAAGCCAAGGGCCGAGAGCTCGTCACCCACGAAGGCGCACAGGGCCACGGATACGTCCCTCAGCTCAGCCGGTTGAGGATCAGCACCGAGATGATCACCCCGTAGATCGCAATACCCTCGGCTAGACCGACCAGGATTACCACCCGGCCGAACAGCTCCGGCTTCTCCGCCATGGCGCCGACGGCCGCCGCGCCCACCGAGGCCACGGCAATGGCGGCACCCAGCGCCGCCAGACCGGTGGCCAGGGCCGCCGCCAGGTAGCCCCAGCGCAGGACACCGGGATCAATGGCCGCGGTCTCGATCGCCAGCACCTCCTCGGCCACTGCCTGGGGTGCCCAGACGAGGACGCTGGACAGCGCCGCCAGAAGGCACAGGGCGAGGACCAGCAGGGAGCTCAGTAGGATTCGACGGTTCATGGTTAACCTCTGGTTGAGACGATGGGTCTGGCGGCGGGCCCGGCGTGGACTCTACGCCCCCTCATCGAGACGGCTCCACGACGAGCGGCGGCGAGGGCAAGGGTCTGAACACCCGCCCGGTCCCCCGCAGGAAACGATTGAAGAACTCGAAGAGCACCAGCCGGGTGGTCTGGATGGAGACCACCAGGCCTTCCAGCGCGATGATGAGCAGGTTGCCCAGCACCAGGATCAGGGCGGCACCCCACCAAGGGGCGGCTTCGGCCATGGAGACCACGGCCACCGAAAGGCTGGTATGGGCGAGGGCGAAGGCCCCGACCCGGGCAAAGGACAGGGTATTGACGAGGATCTGCATCCCGGACTCCAGGAGATGCCCGATGGCGGCGAGTCCGCCCAGCAGCTCCCGATGGATGAGGAAGGACCCGATCAGATACCAGAGCCCCCCGGTCAGGGCCACCCACCCCAGGTCAGGACGCCAGGGGGTGCCTACCAGACCCAGGTACAGGATCAGGAATCCCAGGTCCCGGAGCAGCCAGCGCCTGAGCTCCCCCCGCCAGAGGGCCCCCAGCGCGTCCAACAGCTGACCGAGGGTGAGCAGGCCAACGGCGAAGACCAGGGGTACCGCCAGCACGGTGATGGGTTCATTGAGGGGATGGAGCCAGAGGGCCGGGATCAGGTCCTCCCGGGCGAAGACGCTGCCGAACAGGAGCCCGAAGACCATGGCGGAGCCGCCGCCCAGAATCAGGAGTCGGGCCAGCTCGTGCCCGCGCCGGGCGAGCCACCACCCCACCCCGGCGAGCACCGCCCCCTGGCCCAGGTCGCCGAACATGTAGCCGAACAGGAGCGGCACCACCACTGCCACCACGGGCGTCGGGTCCGCCTCGTCCCCGCCGGGGACCCCGAAGGCCCGGGCAAAGAGCTCGAAGGGTCGCATCCACCGGGGATTGTCCAGCACCTGGGGCGGACTGAGCCCCGGGGGTGCCGGTTGCAGGCGCAGCAGGGCACGGGCCTGGCCGCGGGACAGGGACTCGGCCAGCCGGTGTCCGCCGAGGTCGTCGGTCCAGCCGGTGACCCAGGCCAGGGTCTCGCCGGCGCGCTCCAGGCCGCCGACGTGCTCGGCGAACCAGGCGAGCCCGCTGACCTCCCCCAGGGCGTGGTCCAGGTCATAGTCCTCGAACAGGGAGTCGAGCTCGGCGTAGAGGTGAACCACCCGGGTGGCGAGGAACTCCCGGCGGGCCCGGATGCGGGCGAGCGAATCTCCGGCGTCGCCACAGAGCCAGGCGGGGCGCTCGATGATGCGCCCTTTGACGGACTGGACCAGCAACTTGAGCTGATCGAGCCGGTCGCGGGGGCCCAGGAACATGTAGCAGCGCTCATGCTCCCAGGGCACGCTACGCGGGATGGTCCACTCCGGCAGCTCAAGCTCCGCGTCCCGCGGCAGGATGGCGCAGAAGGTGCCGAGGATCGGTCCGCTGCGGGCCACGGCCCCGAAGTCCAGGCGGCTCTCGGCAATCTTCTCGATGATCTGGGCCAACCATTTGAGTCGGGTCAGCTCCTCCTCGCAGGACTGGAGGATGTCGATCAGTGGGTCGGCCTCGCGCCGCCAGGCCCCGATTCGGGCCAGGGCCCGCTCCAAGACCACCGACGGGGCCTCGATGAGCACCCGTTGGTGGAGTCGTCCGCGCGCCCAGTAGCGGCCGTAGCGCTGGGCCAGGGTCTGATACTCCGTGAGCCCTTCCGCGAGATGCTGGACCGGCAGCTCGCTGGGGACCCGTGGGCGGACCTCAATCTCGATAGCGCCAGTGCTGGCCAGGGCGGTGACCGTGTGCACGCTCTCGGCGCGCGGGCAAAGCACCTCGAACCACCGGGTGGAGGCGGGTCTGAGCATCATGGCGCCTGCCCTCCCAGGAGTCCGCCTCGGGACTCCACTTGAAACCCGGGAGAAAAGATCGAACGTCGCAGCAGCTCCCCGCGCAGCCGCTCCAGGTCGAGCAGGACCAGGGCGAGGTAAAGGAACACGGTCAGGGGTTGCAGGAGGCGCTGGTGGAACCGCAGCCGCAGGCGGTCCCGCAGCTGGTGGCGCAGGCCCCAGGCGGTGTCCGGGCTAGCGTTGCGGAACGCCGCCAGGTGGGCGCTGAGCTCCCGACTGAAGACCTCCAGGGGCCCCGTGTTTCCTCGGCGGGAGCTGGGCCAGCGCCCCTGCCATTCGTGCAACCAGCGGGACGCTACCTGCTCGGCATCCCCGGGGGCCGCGAGCGCGGCGACTCCTTGCTGCTGCAACGCCGCGGGGGAGGGGACACCGTCGCTATCCAGCAGATCGCGGAGCCGTTGATCCTGGATCGTCCAAGAGATGGCCCAGGGGGGCAGGGGACTGGCCCGGGCGAGCTGCTCGAAGACGGCGAGGAAGGGGAGCCAGGCGATCCACTGGACCGAAGGGCGCCAGGCCCGAGGGACCCAGGCGGCGACCTCGTGCACCTGCTCCCAGGCCAGGGCCCGGAGTCCACGTTCCACCTCATGGGCGCCGCTCAGGGCGGAGAAGCCCTTCACCCAAGGCCGCAAGGGGCCGACCCGGGCGTCCTCGAGGTAGGCCCCCAGGCTCCTTGACCCGGCGAGGCGCTGCCACTCGGCCTCCGCGGGCAGCACAGCGTAGCGGGCCTGGATCCGCGCCTGGGCATAGGCGAAATCTAGAGCACCACTCATGATCAGGTTCCGGTTCCGGCTTCGGGGGCCAGGATCTCCGCGACCAGGGCGTCGATGGCGTAATCGAGTCGTACCAGGGCGTCCCCCTCGAGGTCCCCCTGTTCGGCCTCGACACCCGTTGAGAGGAGCCCCGCGAGCGCACGCTCCACACTCGTGTCGGCGATGCGGTGGGCCCGGCGCACACGCCGGTCCGTTCGGCTCGCGATCCGCCGGGCCTGCTCCTCCGCCGCGGCGAGGATGGCGGCGGCTTGCTTGCGGCAGTCCTCTACCTGCTCACGGGCCTGGGCCTCCGCGGTGAGCACTCGGTTGAAGGCCGCATCGACCCGGTCCGATTCACCTTCATGCGTCTGCTTGCCCATGGGCGTGCCATCCGCGATCAACCATCGGGGACGGAGAAGTCCGAGGATCGCTAGAGGTGGGACCTCGCCGTGGCCAGTGGCACCAACGCCACTCGCGGGGAATCCATAAGAATTCGTTTAAATTCTATCAGGTGCCACTGGACCCCATAGGGCAGTTCGGCGTCTACCCTTTGACGCTGGTCAACCCGAGGACCGAAACAGGGGCCAAGGATCGAATAGACGCTCAAGCGGCGGCCTCGGGTTCGGCGGACGGGTGGCGCGGCCAGGCGCTGAGGATCGCCTGGACCAGGGTCGCCAGGGGGATGGCGAAGAAGACGCCCCAAAAGCCCCAGATCCCGCCGAACACCAGGATGGCGACGATGATGGCCACCGGGTGCAGATTGACCACCTCGGAGAAGAGCAGGGGTACCAGCACATTGCCATCCAGGGCCTGGATGATGAAGTAGGCCGCCGCGAGCCAGGCGGACTGGGAGGACCAGCCCCACTGGAACCAGGCCACCAAGAGCACCGGGATGGTCACCAGCGTGGCGCCGATGTAGGGGACTATTACCGAGAGTCCCACCAGCAAGGCCAGCAGCATGGCGTAGCGCAGCCCGAACAGCACGAAGGTCACGTAGCTCACGGCCCAGACGATCAGGATCTCCCAGAATTTGCCCCGTACATAATTGGAGATCTGACGGTCCATGTCGGTCCAGACGGTGCCGGCGATGCCACGGTGCTTAGGCATGTAGCCCTTGAACCAATCCACGATCAGGTCCTTGTCCTTAAGAAAAAAGAACACCAGGAGCGGCATCAAGATCAGGTAAACGAGGATGGTGATGATGCCCACCACGCTCGCCACGGACCAGGACAGCACGCGCTGGCCGAAGGACAGAGCCTCCCCGCGAATGGTCCCGATCAGCTCGGCGATCTGGTCCGTGGTCACCAGGTCCGGATAACGCTCCGGCAGGTCCGTCAGGGCCTTGGTCCCCTCCGTAATCATGGTCGGGAGTTGCTGGACCAGCTCGGTAACCTGGCGGGAGGCGAGCGGCAGGACCCCGAACAGGACCAGGGCCAGGAACAGGAGGAAGCTCGTATAGACCAGGAGCACGCTGGGTAAGCGAGGCCAACCCCACTCCTGGAGGGAGGCCACGAGCCCCTCCAGCAGGTAGGCGATGACGATGCTGGCGAGCACCGGGGCCAGCATGGTCCCCAGGGTGAGCACCACGGCGAACACCGCCAGTATCAGCAGGGTGAGGAACACCAGCTGGGGGTCGGAGAGGTAACGGCGGAACCATTCGGCGACGATCTTCATGGCGGTCTTCAAAGGTCCGGCTGCGTCTGGTCGTCACTCGCCGTACCGGCCCCCTGGATGCGGGAGCGGTAGTCCTGGTACTGGCGCTCGAACAGGGCCTCCAGGGCGTCGATCACCTCCGTGGCCGCGCGACCCTGGAGCACGTGGGCGGACATGAGCGCGGAGGTCTCGTGGAGCATGGGCCCGCGATCAAGCATGGAGTAGGTCAGGGTCAAGCGCCGGATCGCGGCGATCACGCTCTCACCGTCGGGCCGCGGCAGGGGGCTGGGCTCTCGCGGTAACTCGGGTGCCGGCGCGGGGCGCTCCCCTCGGGCGAGAAACTCGGCGAAGGCGATCAGGGCATGGCGGTCCGCCGCATCCAGGCAACGGTAGAGACGCGCGAGACGCCGCTCCTCTGGGGATGCCGGAGCGGCAAGGTGCTTGGGGGTGAGCATGCCTGGGTCCTGCTGCCTGAAACGCTCGCGGAAGCTCCGCGGTCGCCCCGAGCGCCCATGGGGTCGGCCCGGGGTGCGAAAATATCGCGCCTTTCCCCGCCTATTTCTCGTTATGAGTGCGGCAATAGGCTCGCGCGAACTCCAGCAGCTCCTCCATGACCCGCAGCCGGAATTTCTGCTTCTGATGGACGAACGAAAAGGGCCGGTCGAGCGGCGGGTCGAGGTTGACTGCAACCAGGGTGCCCAGGCGCAGCTCTTTCTGAATGGTGGCCCGGGAGACCACCGACACCCCCATGCCCGCCTCCACCGCGCCCTTCACCGCCTCCGGACTCCCCAGCTCCATCGCGACCTTGAGCCCCAGCGTACATTCGGCCTGATGGCCCAGGTAGTCGTTGATGACCTCGCGGGTGCCCGACCCTTCCTCGCGGCAGATGAAGGGGTACTCCAGCAGAGAGGAGAAGGCGACCTTGTCCTGGTTAGCCAAGGCATGGTTGGGGGGGACTATGGCCACCAGCTGGTCGCGCTTGCAGGTCTCGACCACCAGATTCTTGTTGCCGACCGGCGACTCGACCACCCCCAGGTCGATTGCGTTGTTTTCCACCATGGAGACGATGCCCTCGCTGTTCGACACCTTGAGGTGAATGGTGACCTCCGGGTAGCGCTCCTTGAAGTCCCCGAGCAGGGTGGGGAGCATGTATTCGGCGATGGTCGTGCTGGCCCCGATGGTCACGGCCCCGCTGATCTCGCCCGTGATCTCCCGCACCGCGTTCTCCATCTCCGAATAGAGCTCGAAGATGCGGTCGGCATAGGCGTAGACGTTGCGCCCGGCGTCGGTGAGGCTGATGCGGTTGTGGGTGCGGTCGAAGAGTCGGGTGTTGAAGTGCTCCTCGAGCTGGCGAACCTGGAAGGTCACCGCCGGCTGCGTCATATGCAGGGTCTCCGCAGCCTTGGTGAAGCTCAAGAGCCGGGCGACGGTATGGAACACCTGAAGTCTGCGGTCTGCCATCTTCTTATGGGTTCGAATGCATGCGTAAATAAGAAACGTTTATAGCACAAAAATGCGCTTTCCGCTTTGTTTCGTTGCATTTTCAATGGCTTTTCCTGACCTCCGTGAGGATCGCCTCCGGTCGCGACACGTTCCCTTTTCTACACTTGACGAGTAAACGCAACAAGTGGTGGAAAAGCTGTCGTGTTTCGCATAACGTCCGTGGCGCGCCAAGCCGCCTAAGGGCCGGGGTTGGCGGCCTCGCCAAGGGCGCGGGTCCGGCCTGCGCAGATCCAGACTCTTAATCTAAAAGGGGACATCCCATGCATGCCAAGATCGCACGAGCGGGGATACTCGCGCTCGCCCTGTGCGCGCTCGGGGCCACCATCGCGCCAGGTCGCGCGCTGGCGGCAGGATTCGCCCTTCCGGAGCTTTCCACCGCGGGGATCGGAACGGCAAATGCCCTGGTGGCGAACCCAGAGGAGACCGGGGCCTTCGCCTACAACCCCGCCGCCATGGGCTTTCATGATCGGTCCAGTGTGGCGCTGGGTGCCATCTTCATCGGCCCCAGCTTCACGCTGACCAACGAAGGCGGCCGCTCCGACAGCCAAGGGGCCGATTGGTATGCGGGTCCGATGGTCCAGGCGGCCGTGAGGCTCACCGACCAGTGGCGTCTCGGTCTCGGCGTCAACGCGCCCTTCGGCCTGGAGACCCGCTGGGCCTTCGGGACCTTCCCGACGTTGAGCCAGAGCGTCACCGTTCCCACGCGGCAGGGTCCGGTGACTGTACCGACGGGCAACCACCCCACGATCAGCAAGCTCGAGATCCTGGATTTCGTGCCATCCGCCGCGTATCGGGTCAATGAGAATCTGAGTCTGGGTCTAGGCCTGGACCTCTACTGGGCCAAGTCTGCCCAATTGAATTCGAACCTCGGCCAGCTGAGCGGCGACGGCAACGGCATCGGGTTCAATCTGAGTGCCTTGTATCGGCTCGATGCCCTGAGCCTGGGTATCGCCTATCGATCCGGCGGCACCCTGGACATCGACGGCGGTTACACCCCCCAGAGCCTGCCCCTGGTGGCCGCGGGCCGGTTGGCCCCCGGGCAGGGCGCCAGCGTCGACCTGGATCTGCCCTGGAGCCTCCAGGTCGGTGCGCGCTATGCGTTCAGCGCCGACCTGGCGGTGGAGCTCGACTGGACTCGAACCGGCTGGAGTGAGTTTGACCGCCTGGAGGTCGTGGGCGGCTCCTCGGGCGCCCTGATCTTTGCGGACGTCAACGACTGGGAGGACTCCAACGCCTACCGGTTGGGTCTCACCTACCAGGTCCGTCCCGAGACCCAGTTGCGCCTTGGCTATTCCTACGACCAGACTGGCCAGGGGGACGACCACTTCAGCGCCCGGGTGCCCGACGCCAACCGCCATCTCTTCGGCATCGGCGTCGCCCAGGCCCTGGGCCAAGGCCTGTCCCTGGAGGCGGGCTACATGTATGTCATGATGGACGAGCGCCGCATCCGCAGCGCGACCCCCTATGAGCCGGGAGGGGAGGTGAACGGCACCGATGCCCTCAACGGCGACTACGAGATGGACGCCCACGTGATCGGCATCGAATTGGTCAAGGCCTTCTGAGGCGAAAACGAAGACGCCGCCCCAGGGGCGGCGTTGGTTGGCGCGACGGCCCGCGGCCAGGTGGCCGGCGCTCAGATGTAGAGGCAGATGTCGCTCTCGCCCGCGAACTCGAAGAAGGCGGCGGCGCCTGCATACTCGATCCCGTCGATAAAATCGGAGCGATCCATGTCGAACAGGTCCACGGTCATCTGACAGGCGATCAGCTTGACCTCGGCCTCTTGGCACAGCTCCCGCAACTCCTCGATGCTGGCCACACCCTTGGCCTTCATCTTCGCCTTCATCATCCCGGTCATGATGCCCTCCATGAAGGGCAACGCCGTGACCAGGACTGGCATGAACTTCTCCATGCCGCCGGGCATGGGCATCCCGGGGTTGCCCAAGGGGGTGACCTTGAGGTCGAGTTTCTTCTTCAAAAGCTGCAGCCCGTAGAAGGTGAAGAAGATCTGAGTCTCGTAGCCGAGCGCGGAGGCGGTCGAGGCGAGGATGAAGGGGGGATAGGCCCAGTCCAGTGAGCCCTTCGTGGCGATAATGGCGAGCTTCTTTTGATCCATCGGATCCTCCGGCGGGGGTTGGCCGCGCGATGCGTGGTGAAGGTGAGCGGGTAGGACGCAGACCGATGGGTCAGGACTTCTTGATCAGGAAGTGGAACTTTCCGCCCTCTTCCTTGGACTCCATGAGCTCGTTGCCGGTCTGCTTGGCGAAGGCGTCGAAGTCCTTGACGGAGCCCGGGTCGGTGGCGATGACGTGGAGCACCTGACCGGCGGACATCGCGTTCAAAGTCTTCTTGGCGCGCAGGATGGGCAGGGGACAGTTCAATCCGCTGGCGTCCAGTTCTTGATCGAAGTCTGCCATGGGATACCTCCGAGATTCGGCTGTTTTAGAATATGAGCAAACACGAGAACGCCTATTTGTAGGCGAATCGAGGGGAAAAGGCAAGGTAAGCGCGTGCCTCTCGTCGGGGCCCGCGATGCGCAGGCCCAATGATCCTCAGTTCCCCGGCCAGTCGATCGGAAAGCCGTGGCGGGCCCAGGCGATGATGCCGCCCCGCAGGTTCAGCACCCGCCCCGACCCTTGCTGCATCAGGTAGGCGCACGCCTGATAGGAGCGCGCCCCACTGCGGCAGTAGAGCACCACATCCTTGTCCTTCGGCAGCTCCGCCAGGCGCAGAGGAATCAGGTGCATGGGCATCTCCAGGGCCCCGGGGATCTTACCCTGGGCGACCTCTCCGGGGGTGCGGATATCCACCAGCATTAGCTCGTCGCCCCGGGCGAGTCGCTCCTGGAGCGATTCGGAGTCGATCTCGTTGATCACGCGGTCGGCCTATGCCAAGTCTAAGTATTTAAGTATATTAAGGTCTTTTGACGGTGATCTCAACGCGACTCGGCCCGGCGGAGCGTCACCGGGTCTGCTCGACTGAATCCTATGACCATGGAATTTCTACCCATCTTTCAAGTCGTCAAAGGCAAGCCCTGCGTGGTGGTCGGCGGTGGTACCACCGCGGAGCGTAAGGTCGGGAGCCTGTTGCGGTCGGGCGCCGCGGTCACGGTGGTCTCCCCAAAGCTCACGAATGGGCTCGCCCGGCGGGCGGGGTCCGGTGAGATCCGCTACCTGGCGCGCCGTTTCGAGCCGGCAGATATCCTCGGGGCCAGGCTGGTGATCGCGGCGACCGATGACCGGGTGGTCAATCGGCGCATCGCCGAGCTGGCGACGGAGCAGGAGATCCTGGTCAACGTGGCGGATGACCCCGACGCCTGTACCTTCCTCCTGCCCTCCGTCATCGATCGGGATCCGGTGGTGGTGGCGATCTCCACTGGCAAGGCCTCGCCGGTGCTGGCCCGGCTCCTACGGACGCGCCTGGAATCTCTGATCCCGGCCGGCTACGGGCGGCTGGGGCAGCTCTGCGCCCGTTACCGGGATCGGGTCAAGGCGCGCTTCAGCGAACCACGGGATCGCCGGCGTTTCTGGGACCGGGTCCTCCAGGGGGCGGTGGCGGAGCGGATCTTCTCCGGACAGCTCGAGGAGGCGGAGGCGGCCATGGAGCAGGAGCTCCGCCCCGGCGCCCTGGACTCGGACCTGGGTGAGGTCTACCTGGTGGGGGCGGGCCCCGGTGACCCGGACCTGCTGACCTTCCGGGCCCTGCGGCTCATGCAGCAGGCGGACGTGGTGGTCTACGACCGCCTGGTTGCCGAGCCCATTCTCAGCATGACCCGACGAGACGCCCGCCGCGTCTATGTGGGCAAGGAGCGCAACAACCACGTCATGCGCCAGGAAGAGATCAACCGCCTCCTGGCGGACCTGGCCAAGGACGGGCACCGGGTACTACGGCTCAAGGGGGGCGACCCCTTCATCTTCGGGCGGGGTGGTGAGGAGATCGATACCCTGGCCGCCGAGGGCATACCCTTCCAGGTGGTGCCGGGGATCACCGCCGCCTCGGGCTGCGCCTGCTATGCGGGGATCCCGCTCACCCATCGCGACTATGCCCAGTCCGTTACCTTTGTGACGGGGCACCTCAAGGACGGGACCATGAATCTCAACTGGCCCCAACTCGCCCAGCCGGGTCAGACGGTGGTCTTCTACATGGGCCTGGTGGGCCTGCCCGTCCTGGTGCGGGAGCTGATCAGTCACGGGGTCTCCCCGGAGATGCCCGTGGCCCTGGTCCAGCAGGGGACCACCCACATGCAGCGGGTCTACTCCGGGACCCTCTCCACCATCCTGGGGGTCGTGGAGGAGGATCCGCCCAAACCGCCCACTCTGATCATCGTCGGCGAGGTCGTGAGGCTCCGGGACAAGCTCTCGTGGTTCCGAGCCCCGGGCGAGCCCCACCAGGGGGCCACGACGCCCATCACGCCTGGGAGCTGATGACGACGGTGGTTAACTCGGATCGGCTAGGAATTAAGATGTTTGGTCAGTAAAAGAACGCAAGTGGATGAGAGTAATGCTAACGTCTTGAAGCGTTGTAGTCGATTCTCGAGTGGAGTCCGTCGGAGATCCCTTACTATCGCGGTGCTGAGCGAAGCAACCACCTGAATTTACGTTCACCTGCGTTCATTTGCGGACGACTCTTTTTGGTCCGAAGTCTCCGTCGGCCGTCTCGCGTAGGCCTGGTCGAACAGGGCCTCTAACCCCTCATGGGTGCCACGCATCCCCTCCACCACCTCCCGGGCCCAGTCGAAGTAGGCCCGCTGGCGCTCCAGGTCCCAGCCCACCGGCGCGTTGGCGGCCACGTCCCTGAGATTGCAGATCTTATCCGCCAGCTTGACCAGCCGGGCGGGCTCGCTCGCCCGCGCCGCGTGGAGCACCTGAAGGCGCTTGCGCTCAGTCTTGGGGAGGCGCTTGTCGTCCGTGACCTCCATGACGACCTCCCGAACGGCCAGACCGAAGCGGGCCTCGATCTCCTCGCACGTCGTCCCCGTATCCTCCACCGTGTCATGGAGCAGGGCGGCGCACAGCACCAGGGGGTCCTGGATACGGGCCTCCAGGTACAGCACCCGCACCAGGGCAATGGGATGGTTGATGTAGGGGGTGCGGGCCGGGTCCTTGCGGCGCTGGTCCCGATGGCGCTCGGCGGCGAAGGCGAGGGCCTCGACCACCAGGCTGAAGGAAGGGTGATCCATCGTTGACTCGACTACCGCTGCGATCAGTGGGCAGGCCCTGATTCCGGGCCCGACACGGTCGGTTTGACCGTGGTCAGGCCGAGCTGCTCCCAGGCCTGGATGCCGCCCCGATACCACTTGAGCTTATGGGCCGGGTAGCCGTAATTGAGCAGGGCCCTGATGTTCGTGGGCGACTGGCCGCACCAGGCCCCGTTGCAGTAGAGGACCAAGGTCTTGGCGGTCTCGAAGTTCCAAAGCCCATCTACCCGGGCGACCCCAAACTCCAGCTCCATCAGCTCCGCCACCGTGCTGGGATCGGCCGTCGCCGGATCGAGTCGGGAATAGGGAATCTCGACGGCCCCGGGGATCATACCCCTCGCCGTCCAGACCGGGGTTCGGGAGTCGATCACCAGCACCGGCTCGCCCGCTGCCGCGCGCCTCAGGTAATCGATCAGCTCCAGCTCGCCGATGGTCTCCACACCCGGGGCCAGGTGCATGGGCTGCACGCAATAGGGCGGGCATTCTCGGGCAGTCTGGTTATAGGGGGACGTGATGAGGTGGTCCGGGTCCTGGTGGCGCATGAGCAGGATCCGGTCCTTGCCCACCCCGAGCTCCAGATAGGGCAGGGACTCGGTGATCTTGACCCGCAGGTCCTCGAGGTCGAAGAGGCCCTCGGAGGGGTCGGCCGCCTGGGCCGTGGCGGTGGCAAAGGCCAGCAGGAGCGGCAAGGGGCGACGCATGGTCGTCTCGACCTCGGATGAGCTGGAGTACTGCCGAAGCTTAACAAACCCGCCGCCCGTGCCAAACCGGGCGGCCGATCGGGGATCAGGGGACCGGGCCCAGGGCCGGGTCCGCAGCCGCGCCACCCTCATCCAGGGCGGCCATCACCTCGGACCACAGGGTCCGATAGGCCTCGGCGGCGGCGTTGGAGGGGGCGTAGGCGATCAGGGGCATGCGGTGGATGCCCATGCGCTCCACCTCGGAGGTGTAGGGGATGGAGGCGCGGAGGAAGCCGGGATAGCGCTCCGGGAGTCCCTCGATGAGCTCCCGATGGAGACGCTTGCGCCGGTCAACCATCGAGAAGAACGGAAGCACCTTGAGACGGCGGTGGCGCGCGTGACCTTGCAGGAAATCCAGCAACTGGTCCAGGGTGCGGGCCGACAGGGTGGTGGGAATCAGGGGGACAAGGAGCAAGTCCGCGGCGCGGAAGACGTTCTCGGAAACCAGTGAAATGCTCGGCGGGCAGTCGAGCAGGCAGTGGTCGTAGGTCGCCGACTGGGGGCGCAGGAGCCGCAGCAGCCGTTTGGTGGGCCCCTTCTGCTCCTCAAGCAGCAGGTCCATGTTGCGCAACGAGAACTCCGCCGGCAGCAGATCCAGGCGCTCGAAGTCCGTTCCCTTGATGGAGGCGTCCAGCCCCCGCTTGCGCCGCAGCAGGGCCTTGCCGCCCCCCGCCACCTGGGCCTTGACCCGAAAGTAGTAGGTGGCGGCGGCCTGGGGGTCCAGGTCCCACAGGAGGGTGCGGTAGCCGCCGACCGCGGACAGGTAGGCGAGATTGACGGCGGCGGCGGTCTTGCCCACCCCGCCCTTGATGTTGTAAACGCCGATGACCCTCAAGCGCCGGCCCCGGCGTCGGGCTGCGTCGCCTCGCCCGGCTCGCCCCCGGCACCGCAATCCTCACCGCGCTCCCGCCCCCGATTCTGCCCGGGGTGGAAGAGCCGCCGCAGCCGGTCCTGATTGTCCCCATCCAGGAACCCCGCGAAGACCACCCCGAAGGCATCCCGCGCCCGCTGCTGGCGCTCGAGCACCTGACCGATCAGGGCCCCCATGGCGAGCAGGGTGTCCGTGTCCCCTTTGCCCTCCGCGCGCATGCGCTCCGCAAGCTCCCGCAGATGCGCCGCCTGCACCGCCAGATCCTGGAAGCTGCCCAGGTTGTCCAGCAGCTCCTTGAGAAGACGGATCAGGGGGCGGACATCGTCCTCCGGGTAGAGGCTCTGGAAGAACTCCACGAGATAGCGGAGCTTTTTGCAGCTCTTGCGCAGCTCGTGCATGTCCGTGGCCGGCGACTCGGAGTTGATCGCCCGGCCCTCCCTGCGGACCCGCTTGGCCATGCGCCAGATGCGCGCATCCGCGACCGATTTGATCGGGCTTGCGGCGTCCTTCGCCTCGGGGCTGGCCGGGACCGGGGCCTCCAGAAAGGTCCGCCATTGGACCAACAGCTCCTTGAGCTCGGCACCGTCCAGGGTCTCCGCCAGCCGGCGCTGCTCCGCATCGTAGTGAGCGAGGATGAAGGCCCGCATGGGCTCCAGGTGGGGCCGCAGGGAGGGCGGCAGGCTCGCCTGATAATCCGTGAAATCCAGCAGGTAGACGTCCAGGTCCCGCACCGCCCCGGTGATCTGCTGGAGCCAGGCGAAGCGCTCCTTGTAGTGCTCGACCACGGGGTCGGGGAGCACGGGGCGGATCTGGGCGAGCGCCGAGCGGGTGCGCCTGACGGCGACCCGCAGGTCGTGGAGGAACTCGGAGTCCAGATTGGCGCGGGCCCCGTCGCGGTTCCGCTCCAGGGTGTCCAGCAGCCCCAACAGGATGGTCTTGGTGACGGCATCCGCCCGCGCCCGGGGGTCGAGGCGAAAATCGATCTTGGAGGAGTAATCGCAGGGCCGGCGCCCCGCCGCCTCGAGCGCCTCCACCAGCAGCGGGTCCGCGGCGGGTGAAAGACCGTGCAGCAGGGTCAGATGGTCCAGCAGGGCGTCCCGCTCGTCCTCGTAGCCCCGCAGGGGCAGGACCCGCACCCGCAGCGCCAGCTCTCCCTCCCGGCCGGTCTGAGGGTCCCGGAATCGGCTCTCATCCAGGGCGGCACGCCAGAGAGTCTTGTCGTCGTCGTCGAGAGCCCTGAGGGTGCGGATCCGGGTCTCCACCCCCATCATCGGCAGCAGCCGGCGGATGCCCGCGACCTTGAGGATCCTCGACCGTAAGGGGCCCGTTGGAAGCTCCGCCGCGAAGGACGGCTCGGTGGGCGCGGGCTGGGTCAGGGCCTCGGACGGAGACGGCGACTCGGGCGCCGACTCGCTTCTTTCTCGGGGTGACCAGACCAGCTCGGGGCCTGACCCTCGACCGGCTTGACCCGCGCGGCGCTCCAGCACGCCGCCGTCGGCGAAGAGGGCCCAGTCGAAGGTATCGTAGAAGACCCGGGACAGGCCGCGGGCCGGCTCCTCGGCGAGGCGCCAGTGGCCCGCCAGCGCGGTCAGGACCTCGGTGGGTCCGAACCCCGGGGGGCAGAGGTACTCCAACTTGGGGTCGCTCATGGCCTCATGGCTCGTCACTGTCTGCTTGCGCAGACCCAATGGCGGGGCTCTAGGCGCCGCGGACGGGGTGAGGGGATGCTCAGGGCGCGGGGCCGGTCCGGATCGGCTCCAGCGTGGCGTCCGGGGCCAGCTTGCGGATCCAGGTGTCCAGTCTGGCGAGATCCGCCGGCAGGCGCCCGCGCTCCGCCTCGGCCTCGGCGTGGTTCCGGTGCAGGCTGTGGATCAGCACGAACCAGGGGCGCCCGCGCAGGGTCTCTTGGCGCAGGAAGACAGAGTCGGGCAGATTGGAGCGGGCCGCGAGATCCAGAACCGCGGCCCGGTCGTAGGAGCCGATGAGCTGCAGCGCGAAGGGTCGCTCGGACGTCGACGCCTGACCCGGGGACGCTGGGGACTCGGTTGCTGGTGCGGCAGGCTCTGGTTTCAGCGCCCTCGCGCCCCGCTCGCCTGCGGCGCCTGGATAGGATCCCGGCACGCCTGGGGGCTCCACCTGGGGATTCGCCGCCTCGGCGGTGTCCTCCGCCTTCGGGGTCTGCCCAATGGCCTCGGTCTCGTCCTGATCGGATCGCCCCGGAGGGGCCGCGGTGGCCGCCGCCAAGGCCTTCCGGAGGGAGTCGATCTCGTTGACCAGACCTTGCTGGTCCAACTTCAACCGCGTGACCTGCTCGACGAGGGGGGCTACGTCGGGAATGGAAGCCGGTGCTTCGGTCCGCGGCGCGGACTTGGTCTGTCCCAGTTCGGCGGAGACCTGGTCAAGGGCTGCGGTCAGGGCGGCCAGCTTTTCCTGGACCTGGGTCTCCTGGGCGGCGAGTCCCTTCAGGCGGCCGAGCTCGACCCCCAGGGTCTGCACCTCGCCCATCAGGTCACCCTGGAGCTCTCCGATGCGCTGCTGCTGCATCTGATGCAGCAGAAAGAAACCGCCCGCGGCCAACGCGGCGATCAGAATCAGCCCCAGGGTGATCAGACCGCCCTGGCGACGCAACCGGGCGTCGACCTCATCGTACTGGGACTGCATGGCCCGCTGGAGCTGACCCTGGGTTCGGCGCCGGTCGTCGTCCACGTCGGCAATGCGATCGACCAGGGAGCGTTCCGCGTCCCGCAATTGGTCCCCCTGGGCAGCCAAGCCAGCGGTCAGGGTTCTGAGCTCGGCACCCAGGGCCGCCAGTCCCCGGCTCGTTGTCGGGCCCTGCCCG
>Ga0209254_10001758_pt1 | contig 19533 bp, 18 predicted proteins | sample FrelakmetDIP11DI_FD_187148 | JGI IMG/M metagenome (GOLD analysis project Ga0209254, IMG submission 187148) | Freshwater lake sediment microbial communities from the University of Notre Dame, USA, for methane emissions studies - DIP11 DI (SPAdes)... | ecosystem: Environmental > Aquatic >...
ACAGCGCTCATTGGTGGAGTTACCCAATGCGCAGGCGCGCAGTCGGTATGGGATCCAGCAAGTGCGGGTGCGGGGACGTCGCAAGGTACGCTGCGTGGCTTTATGGGTGGCCGTCGCCCATAATCTGCTGGTCTGGATTCGTCATCTATGGCAGGTAGCCTCGTCGTCCAGTGGGCCATCGCAGGCCTGCCGCTCCAGCGTTGGGGCATAACTGACAGGCTGCGATACACCCAGGGGGGATGTCCGGCTGTGTCTGCCAAGCGAGTGCAGGTGATTGGGGCGTGTTGGGACACAGAACCGCGCTGTGGAGGAACCAGCCTGATGCTGAGTTGTGACTTTGGAGAACAGGACAGGAGGACAAAGGGGACCCGTAGGCGAACATAAGAGCGAAGATGTCGCCCTGGTTGCCCCTTTCGATAGCTACGTCATGATATTTTCACAGACTCTGACTCCTCCGTTGACAAGAACAGATTCGAGGTGCATAATATGGGCGTCGTCGGACCTGCGCCACAGACCAGATTGCCCAATCTCAGGGTACTATGGCCGAGATTCGGCACAAGTCAGCCTTTGGGGCGTGCTATAGTGAATCTATTCAGTCTGGGCGTCCAGGTAGATGGGCCGAATTGGTTGGGCCTACTCGCTAGTTGGGCGGGCCTGGCCAGCATATCCTTTGTGCCATGCGGTTCTGAAACTGGGAGGTGGTATGACTTCAATCCATGAGCGCAGTGTTCTCCGTAGCCTTGCGAAGCAGGTCGCAGACATCGCTGCATTACCGATTCAAGAGGAACGGCGTGAACTTTGGAAGAAACACAATAGTCTGAGACCAACGCGCCCAATGATCCTCGTCTTTCCCGAGGGGGCGTGGCAGGAACTCTTGCCGGAAAAGGGTCTGGCATGCGAGGGCGAGGAAGCACGTGGCATCGAGAGAGCACTGCTTGAGCGCATCCACTATTACGAGCACTTTCAGGACGACACTGTGATCGAGAAGGAATGGATCGTTCGCAAAGTGATCCGCAACTCCGGTTGGGGTCTGCAAGCCAGCCATATTCCCAGCACTACAGCACGCGGTTCGTGGAAGTTTGATCCAGTGATCAAAGAGCCATATGATCTAAAGCAGTTGCGCTTTCCCGAGATCATTTATGATGAAGAGGCGACAATGCAGGAACTGGAGCACGCGCAGGACCTGCTTGGGGAGATCCTGGATGTCAGCCTCAAGGGCGTGACTCACCTCGCCTACCATTTGATGCAGCAGTACACCGATTGGCGCGGGCTGGAGGAGACAATGTTCGATATGTACGATCGGCCGCAGATGTTGCACGACACGATGGCGTTCTTGCAGGAAGGTCATAGCCGCGTTCTACAGCAATACATTGATCAGAATCTGTTGTCGCTGAACAACGCTGGCACCTACCACAGCTCCGGCGGCAACGGTTACACCGACGAATTGCCAAAACCTGATTTTGACCCCGAGCGAGTACGACCGTGCGATATGTGGGCCAGTGCTGAGTCGCAAGAACTGGCTCAGGTTGGTCCGAGACAGCACGCTGAGTTTGCTCTTCAATACGAGAAGCGGCTATTGGCCCCCTTTGGCTTGAATGGCTATGGCTGCTGTGAGGACTTGACCAAGAAGCTTGATGACGTGTTCACCATACCCAATCTGCGGCGCATCTCGATTTCGCCCTTTGCTAAGGTCGATGCCTGTGCTGAGAAGTTGAAGGGCGATTACATCTTTTCGTGGAAGGCGCATCCGGCACACCTGGTGGGAGAGTTCGATGAGGACATGATTCGGAACTACATTCGCCATACAGTTGACGTGGCACAGCGACATGGCTGCATGTTGGAGATGATACTCAAAGACACACACACTTGCGAACACCACCCTGAGCGGTTCGACCGCTGGACGCGGATTGCAAGAGAAGAGGTCAATCGCGCAGGTTGATGCAGGAATGGTCTCGTATAGCGAACATCGCGCCCGGCGGCTGACGCGCGCCGTTTGTCAAGGGGGTAAAGGCCCGACTCTATGCCAGCGCAATGGAATTTCAACATTGCCCTAGGGGGTACCTGGCGAGGGGCAGATTGGGCCGGAGCTGCAACCACGTCAGCGAGATCGTCGCCTGTCGGGATCTGGAAGCTACAGGGGCAGACTATCCTTTCCCTATATTGGCTGGTAGCCGGCCATCCAGCTTGGGTTCACCACAATGAACGGCGCACTCAGCTCATCCAGAGCAGCACCTGGTGCAGTATGCTTGATCTGGACACCGAACATCGGCATCACTTCCTCGACACGATCCTTGCACAAGAACATCATCGTCCCTCGGATGAGATATGGTCCTATGTGGAATATGCCTGGGCAGGGTATCTTGTGCACTGCCCACATCTCATGGTCAGCCATCTGGCTGAACTCTACACGAGGCACGAGCGCCACCACGCTGTTGCCGCTGACCATAAAGACCGGCAGGGACTGCGCCGGAACCTTGGCGGGGCCGGTTGGCGTGATCTGGACGGAGGTCAGTCGAAGAGGGCTCCAGTCATCCAGCCCGCGGAAGAGATCGAGATAGGCATCGCCTTGGGCGGTGCCTTCGATCAGGTACTCTGTCGTCAAGACCTGCACGACGAACGGCGGAGGAATGGGTCTGTCTTTTCTAAACACGGCTTTCCCTTTCACGCATCAAATACCCCTGTTGTTGGTACTGCTGGAACAGGCGCCCCCAGGCCGCATTTTCACGCCAGCGCCTGGCAATGTGCCTGTACTTCAACGGCCAATACATATAGTCCTGCTCGATCTCGCCGATCAGGGTGGGAATGGCCACCAACGGGGTGCGCAGCACCAGCTTCTGGAAGACGCGAGTCGGCCCATACCAGGCCAGCCAGGCCAGGAAGCTGTGCGAGTTGCGCCCCACATGGAAGCCCCAGCTCTGCCCCGATATGTCGTCGCCCACCAGCTGAATGTCACGCGGGTCGCCGACACCCAGGTGCTGTTCGTGAGCCAAACGGATATACTTGATGCCAAGAGGGTCAAAGCCCATCAGCTTGGCGGCAACGGCATCGATGGCCACCTGGTCGGCCGAGGCCAGGATGATGTCTTTGGCTACCGGCTGGATCATGCGCGGGCCGGCGCCGTCGCCGGCGGTTGTGCCGTCCATCACGGCCAGGATGCCAGGGTGGATCTCTTGCTGGATGGCCAACAGGTCGACCAGGGTCTCGTGGATCCAGGTGTGGGTGTAGTGGCGGTACTTGCTGAGCAGGCCGCCAAAGGCGTTCTTCATGGCGCCGGTGGTGGTGGTGTACATGTGGGTCTTGACCGTTGGCAGGTGGACGATGTTCTTGCCGATGAAATAGTCTGGAATCCGGATCCCCTCGGGATAGATATGATCCAGGGCCAGCATCTTGGCCGCGGGCTGGTAGGGGATCCAGGCCATCTCTTCCCGGCGAAAGTTATAGCGTACCGGAACGGAGTAATGCTGAAAGATGGGCACATAGCCGTTCAGATCCTCGCCCTTGAAGGCGTTGGTGACCACCGTCTGGTTTTGGACGCAGACCAGGTCGTCAAAGCCGGCCTGGCGCAGGGCAAGGATGGTGCCTTCCATCTGCCACGGGGTGGTGTTGGCCCCGGGCATGGGGAAATGCCAGGTGATGTTGTCCTTGAGGATGGTGGTGGTGGTGGGCTGAAGGGCCTGCGGCCCTCCTGCCAACTCGAACAGCCGTTGATAATCTTGGAGGGCAGTGTCGGGCTTGGTGTACAACACCGCCACGGTGGATTTCGCTGTCATCAGAACCCCCTTGGGAACAATCTAACCGGTAAGTAACTGGTATACGGAATCGTCTATCTGAAACTCGTCGCGGTGGATGACGAAATGGGGGACGTCGTCGCCGTAGTAGCGGATTGTGTCGTCCTGTTTCATACCCATGCTTTGCAGGATGTGCCGTGAGGCGTCGTTGTCGGGATGGATGGCGGCCACGATGCGGGCAAGGCCGAAGGTTTCAAAGCCATAGCGCAGGGCCGCCCTGGTGGCCTCGGGCGTAATCGCCCGCTTCCAATAGGGCTTGGCCAGACCGGCCACTACTTCGACGTCTGTACCATCCCGAAGGGCCTCGGCCGATACCCCGCCGGGCTCCTCGTGAAGGTACTGAAGCCCGCAGTAGCCGGCAAATTCGCCTGTGTCTTTGAGGGTGACGGCCCATACGCCAAAACCGCGCTGCTGCCAATGGTCGACCATGTAGCTGAGCTCAACCTGCGTTTCTTCCACCGATCGCGGCTCGCCGGTCGGTAGGTAGATCATCACCTCCGGATCGGCAAACATGTGCGCCAGCAGCGGCAGGTCGCCGGGCGTCATCGGGCGCAGCCGCAGACAGCGCGTTTCAATCACGGGCAGAGTTTGTTTCACCATCTAACCAATCCTCCAGCGCCTCGGACAGCTTTTCGGCGGTATAGTGGACGAACGGCCTGCCGTTGGCCGTCACCCAACGCCAGGTGTCGAGATATTCAAGGCCGCGGTACCAGGGCAGCAGGGCCGGATCGAACCCCATACTCCGGCAGTAGCGCTCCTCTATCCCCTGCCCGCGCAGCTCGGGCGCCACAAAGAAGGGAAGCAGGAACTCAAAGATGGGATCGCTGAACCCGGCGCTCTCAAAGTCGATAACTCCGACCAGCCGCCGGCCGCGAACGATCAGGTTGTCCAGCCACAGGTCCCCGTTGCTAAAACGGGCAGCCGGCAGGATCGGTTGTGTCGCTCTCAACCTGGCATAGACCGCGCCGGCCAGCGGGTGCGGGTTGGCGGTGAAATACTCGTTGGCCGCCGCCAGGACCGCTTCCGCCGTCAGCTCGTCGCTCAGGCGATCGGCAATCGCCGGCAACTGCTCGCGGCCGACGGCTTGCAGGGCGCAAACAGTGTCGATGTATAGATCCTCGGCCCAGCGCTCGCCGGCCAACACCGGCCCCAACAGCGATTCGCCCTCCAGAAAGTCGTAGAAGAAGCAGGGGAGCCCGAACGCCTGCCCCGCCGGGTCCCAGCCGTAGGCCCGTGGGGTCGGGATCGGGATCGATTCCATCGCTTGCAGGACGGCGAACTCGTGCTCGCCGCCCCTTGGATCCAGGCGCAACACGTAGCTGCGCCGCCGCCCGTCCAGGTCGACGTCCAGCCGCCACGGGGCTTCGCGGGTGCTCTGGGCCAGCGGCTCAGCCCGTACCAGGCGGACATGCCCGCCCAGGGAGCGGCTGAGGTATGCCTCGCCCTCGGTTCGGCGTTGGTTTGGATTAAGGGGGTTATAGGATTGGGACACAATACTCCATCGTGCGTTCGTAGTAGACCTCGTAGGTGGGACGCAGGTTGTCGATCTTGAGGTTGTTCTGAGGCACAACCTCTTGATAGAAACGACCTATGGACTCGCCGATGATCCTCGGGTCCTTTTCTATGCTCACGACGGCGTACCGTCCGCCGGGCAGATCCTTGACAGCCACAGTCCCTGATCCGCCTTGCACCTCGTCGGGTACCTGGATGCAGCATTCGTAGCTCGATAGCCGGCCATCCGCCATGTTGATTGCCCCGATGGTCAGAGTCATGGGGTCATGGCCGCGTTCCGTGAGCCAGGCCCGCACGCGCCGGAAACACTCCGCTATCTCGGCGTGCATGTCGTCTTGTTCGGCGCCCGGCCTGTATTCTATGTAGGCCACGTGGACTGGAGGCAGGTCTTTGATCGAGACCGACAGCGAGCCCGGCACAGATCCCGGCGTTTTACAGGCCAGCAGCCATAGGTAGGGCACGTCGTGGCCCTGTTCCACCTGGGTCTCAATGGCGGTCTCGACGAGCTCGAATCCTGCCCCGACGACCAGCCGTTTCATCGTGTCAGGATCGAAGCAGCTCATGAACATCGGCACGCCCAGCCAGTCGGCCACGATCTCCTCAATATCGCCGGCTTCCATGCTGAGGAGCAGGAAACCGCCCGGTCTCAGCCAGCCGTAAATGCGGTGCAAGAGCGTCTCATGTTCCTGCCGCGGAATATGCTCCAGGCTGTAGAAAGAGACCACAGCGTCGAAGGAGGCCGCAGGAAACTGAACCTCCCCGGCGTCGGCGTGCAGGAAATTGCCGGCCAGGACGTTGCGGCGGGCAAAGTCGATCTGCGCCTGGGAGATATCGACCCCGGTGATCTGGTGCGCCTTTGCGATCTCGATGTCGGCCGGATCGCCCGAGCCGCAGCCCAGGTCGAGGACCGCCGAGCCGGGCGCCAGCCGGTCCAACAGTTTCCCGAGCCAGCGCATGCGAGGCCACGCTGCCTTGCCTTCGAGGCGGGAATAGGCAGGAGCTACGCGGTCGTAGCCCTGTTCGACTATCCGCTTGGGATCACGAGCGCCGGATGCCCGATTCATAGTCCACCCCTCCAGTCACTGCCTGGCGCCTCCCACGATTCCCCAAAGCCTTACCTGCCCTGGTTTTCTGAGTGTTGGGCTTCACCGAAGCCCTCTGCCATGTGGCGTCACATTTCCGCCGGATCGCAACCAGCCTCTCCCATCTGAGCCATCCTGTCGCGCATCATCTGTGACATCCTGGAGGCCATCATTCTGGGAAATGCCTTGGTCGCATAGGCTACGACGAGCCCGCCCACTGCCGCTCCCAGGATAGCAGCAAGGAGGTAACCTTGGTAAAGATCCCTGTTGTGCATTCCCTATGCCTCCTTCATCGAGTTCTGCGATCAAGGAAACTCGATCTCTGAGGTTGACTTGAGTTCGGCGCCCATAGCACCCAGCTTCTGATTCCACTCGTCAATGAGCTTGGCGGCCTGTTTGCTGTAGCTGCTATGACCGTCCCTGACCAGGATGACCCGGTATCCCAGTTGCAAGGCGCCGACGCAGGTGGCCCGGACGCAGCCGTGGGTGACAAGGCCGGCGACTACCAGGCTGGTGACCTTGCCCGATTTTAGGGCCTCGTCCAGGACGGTGTCCTCAAAGGCGTTTCCATGTTGCTTGTGAACGATCGGATCCGTGGCCAAGAGGTGGAGTTGGGGATGGAGCTGCCAGTCCGGTGACCCTTTGACCAGTGTTTTGGCGCCCGAATGCTGGATAAAGAACACCGGCACGCCGCCACGACGGGCGCGGTCGATGAGGGTGTTGATGTTGTGGAGGAGCTGGTCGGCCCTGTACATGGATTTTCTAAAGAGGCCCTGCTGAACGTCGATGACCAGCAGGGCGACGGCGGCCTGATCCGCTGTCTGTGGATTGCTTTGTGACTCTTTCATCATGGAATATCACCTCGAATGTGTAGTTTGGTCAGGCTCAACTGAGTATTTGCCTCGGACCTCTGCTATCCGCATGACAAGCCGCAAGGCCTCGTTTACAGCCTCGTCAGTCGGAAAGGCTTGGGCAACATCCGGCGCCAACAAAACCACATTCTTTCCTGCCCGTCGATGAGGCGCGAATCTGCCCTTTGCGACAACGGTCATTTTGGACAGGTCATATTCGTCCCGCAATTCGTAATCGTCAGGATCACTCGGCTTCTGCATAATATTTTTCCTCATCCTTCGTCGCCTTACGCGCACTGATAATGCGAATCCGACCCTCACGGTCCGTGTGGGCAACCATTAGTAATTGGCCATAGTTCGATAGGCCAAGAGTGATGTATCGTTCTTCGTCAACAGAATGCTCCTCATCAATGAAAGTGATGAACATCAGATCATCAAACACGGTTGCCGCTTCTTCGAACGAGACTCGGTGTTTCTCAAAGTTATTGGCAGCTTTGTTCTTGTCCCACTCAAACTGAGGTCCCGTCATCAAAACATCGCACTCCCTCTGTGAGATTCCCGTGCCAAGCCTGCGATGCCCGCCACCCACTCAAACTTCGGCCGAACCTTGTCAGATCCGGCGGGTACTAGGCGGCTTTTTCAAAGGCTCAGGAACCAATCGCGATCGATAGCGATCTGCTCCACTTCGATCTTTTTCGTTCTCACACCCAGATCGAACTCCTTAAGCTTCTCCAAGAGCTGATCCCCGTCAATCAGGTCTATTGCAGGCGCGCCGTCTCTAGTAGCTTCTCTCATCGCCTCTTTTGTAAAGTTGCCGGTGGTGATGAACAGTCCTTTATCTGCCCGCCCGACCATTGCGCCACGAAAGTCACGGATCTGGCTGGGCGCGATCGAGCCTTGATAGCGCTTGCACTGGAGTATCACGTGAAAACTAAGCATCCCACCCAATCGCATTATCCCTTTGCCATCAATGCCGCCATCCCCGCTTCGCCCTGTCACCTCTACCTGGATGAACCCTGCTTCCCGAAGCAGCCTTTGTACAAGTCGCTCAAACGCAGGAGGTTTTATCCCCAAGAGTGTATTCATGAGTTCGTCTCGCCAGGATGTCCCTACCTCCACTTCGCTGGCTTCAGATCCTTCCAAAACACCCGGCTCTTTCTTACGTTGTGCCTGAACCTCGCGCCGGACAACCCTTGGATCGACTTGGTCAAGCTGCATCCCTTTCGACGTTAACGCCCATACCCCCCTGTTCGAGTTTTCCAGCACTCCGTACTTTTTCAAATATGTTCTCGTCCAGGCCAAGCGGTATTCGAACTCGGTCTGGCTGCCTTTTTCAGGATCGTGCAAGACTTCAAGTTGCTCATCTGAAAGCCCGGCAATCTCTGCGACTTGGCTATCTATCTCTTCGATTGTACCTGAGCCGCCAAGACTCCTCAGAGCCTGGATGACAGGATTCATCAGGGTATCGAAAGTTGGCATCTGTACTTTGGGCATTGTCGACCTCGCTGGGCTCAGCTGTGCCATTTGGTCTCGGACCTAATCTACCACTCTGAACTCAAGTCGGTTCAATTTCAAGGCAAACGAATACTTTACCAGCTTTACGTTTCGCCATTCCAGAGATTGGGCAGGCCTTACCCCAATGGTATATCTGCGTGTTCCAACAGTTTGTTCGTGTTGCGCCATACCCTGATCGAACTCATGGGCAACCAGAAAAGCATGGACCATCGAATAGTCGCCATGACAATACTCGTCCTTCACCCAATCCACATACTTTAGTAGTTGATCAACATCTTCAAGCCTGGCAGCATCCTTCTTGATCTCACCAACAAGAAACCGCGCTCTGGTCGGCGTGAATCCAGGCAAATATGCATAACCAAACAGGTCCATCTTGTCCATGTAGTCAATGGGCTTGAAAGGTGACGCAGCAACCTGATGTGACAAGTAGTCACCACTCCCCAAAGACTCGGCAGGTGTCATCGTCCTTAATGGACAACTGATGCAGAATACCCGCCTCTATAGCCATCTCATGTCTTAATCGATCACCATCGACACAGCTTGACAATACTACAGACATGCCGGAATTAATACCGTGTTCCAGGGACAACCGGCGTGCAATCTGCCCATGAGATGGCAGGAACTCAAAGACGCCGCTACCCTCTTGGGGGTTCGATAGAGCACCTTGGTTCCGTTTCAATATTATATCTCGAAAAGCTTGGTTTTCCTCATCGTCGAACTTGATAAACGACAGCTTCCAGAAAACCCTGAGCATTCTAAATGCATCGGGATTTGAGGAAAGAACATCATCCATGTCGATGCCCAACCTGAAAAAGTATGGGTCGGGCTCAAAAACGCAGATGCAACGCTGGTTGGCGCTAAAGCTGCCTTCATCCCACAGTAGTTGCTGCTTTACGGCTTGATATGGCACAGTCTCTGGCTTGCCGGCTCCCGGGAAATTGAAAAACTTGCAGTCTAGACCCACATCGACAAGCTTCCCGATACCGTATATCTTTCGCTGTATGAAGAAGTAGACGTTATCTCCTGCTCGCATCGTCGCGTAATCTGCAAACGTGCCCTCATGATGCACCAGCCATGAGTGAGACGGGGCTGACAGCTTTGTCGCATAAACGCCATTTCTGGTATACAGGCCCAGAGAGTCAAGACTGTCCAAACCAATTATGTAACCTGCCATATCCCTGCCTGCAATCAATAGTTAAGCACGACTACTTCTGGAATAGATCCTCTGCCATTTGCATCTGAATTGACCGCTCGTCTTGCCTGGACTACTTCTACTCGAAATCTGCTATACAAGCCACGAATGAAGGGCGTGTAGGAATTGCTGAGCATGCAGAGGCATCCTTTTTCAGCCAACAGCGCAAAGACTTTAGCCAGGTCTTGCTGGTCCGCATCACCAAAACTACCAGGGGTATAACCGGTGAAACTTGCGGTCTTGCTGAGTGGATCATACGGCGGATCAAAGTAGAAGAAATCCCCAACCCGGGCTAAATCCACAGTAGTTCGAAAATCTCTGACCTCAATGTTGACACTTCGTAAGGCTGCACTCGCAGCCCGAAGCACACCCTGATAGAGGATTTGGGGATTTCGATAACTTCCCATCGGGACATTGAATTGTCCCTTGCTATTCACCCGATAGAGCCCATTGTAACAGGTCTTGTTTAGGTATATGGTACGAGCTGCCCTCTGAACATCACTCAACTCGGTCCCCTGTCTGTCGAGATCCCGAATTCGATAGTAATACCCTTTGTTATGTCTTTCTTTGTGAATAGCAAGACTCTCAATCAGTTCATCAACCTTGTCCCTTACGACCAGATATGTGTTGACGAGTTCTTTATTATTGTCAAGTAGAAATACTTGTTCAGGCAACCTGTTCGTGTTCCAAAGGTGAAAGAAAACAGCTCCCCCGCCAACGAACGGCTCGAAATACCTGCTAAAAGCTGCCGGAAAATACGCCTCAAACTGGGTGAGAAGCTGTTGCTTTCCACCCACCCACTTGAGAAATGGCCTGGCATCTTTTGAGACAGGCTCTCGGCTCAAATCCACTTGCAGATCTGGCGATAGACAGACCAGGGTCATCTATTCTCTCTCATAGGGACGGCGAGAATCTGCCCCTGTTGAAAAAAGAGGATCGCCGTGACGGCGACCCTCTTTGATCCAGGACAAAGGCAAGCCAACTGCGCCGGGCAGACCGGCGCGCCCTTACACCAGGCGGGCCAGGTCGGCGGCGGCGCGGCGCATGTCGAGAAAGACGAGGCCGAGCTTGGCGTCCTCGCGGGCCAGGGCGGTCAACACCGCCTCTTCGCCGACCGACATGAGGATGACATAGCCGTTGTGGCCACGGATGTAGACCTGGTCCAGGGTGCCGCGGCCCAGCTCGCCGGCGATCCGCTCGCCCAGGCTGAGCATGGCGGCGCTCATGGCCGAGACGCGGTCCTCTTCGACGTCCTGGGGCAAGTCGGAGGCGATGATCAGGCCGTCAACGCTGACCACGGCCGAGGCTTCGATGTCAGGGGTGCTGACCCGCAGATCCCGCAGGCGGGCCATCATCTGTTCTGTGCGCGATCTCATGGTTGTCCGACGTCTCCTTTCTTCCAACCCTGTGCAATGCAGGCCGGGTTAGGTCCATGATACCACAGGGTTTTTTGTATGTCAATCTATTTGTGTTATGATGTGGGCAGCGCTTGGCTCTGGTGGAGAGGTAATGAACTGGTACGCGACGCCGTACATGCTGTTGTTGTTGATACCACCGGTTGTCTCGGCGGCCATTGCCGCAGTGGCGTGGCGGCGGCGCACCACGCCTGGAGCGCGGCCGTTGGCGTGGCTGGGGCTGGGCGCGGCTGTGTGGGGCCTGGCCTATGTCCTCGGGCTGCACAGCGCCAGCCTGCCGGTCAAGCTTTTCTGGAACAACCTCGAATACCTGGGTATCGCCATTGTGCCCACGGCGTGGCTGGCATTTGCCCTCGAGTACACCGGGCGCGGTGGTTGGCTGACCAGGCGCAATATGGCCCTGCTGGCGGTCATGCCGCTGCTCACGATTGCGGTGGTGTGGACCAACGGCAGCCACTCGCTCTACTATTCAGATCCCAGCCTGGTCCGGGCCGGCCCGTTCACCACACTGCAGGTGAGCCACGGGCCGTTCTTCTGGGCCAACCTGGTCTACTCTTACTTGATAATCCTGCTCGGCGTCCTGCTAATCCTCAAGGCTTTTCTCCAGGCGCCGCCGTGGCTTCGCGGCCAGGCCGGCGTGTTAGTGGCCGGCGGCCTGGTGCCGTCGGTCGCCCATGGGCTGTACCTGTCAGGCCTGGTCCCGCTCAACCTGACCCCCTTTTCCTTTTGCCTGACCGGCCTGGCGATGTTGTGGGGCATCCTGCGGCTGTGGCTGCTGCAACTGACACCGGTGGCCCGCGAGGCGGTCGTCCGGGCGATGGACGACGGCATGATCGTGCTGGATGCCCAGCGCCGGATCGTAAACCTCAACCCGGCGGCAGAGGAGATCGTGGGGTGCCCTGCTGCAAAAGCGATCGGGCAGCCGGCCGCCGAGGCGCTGCCCCTCCGGCTTGAGCTGCCCGGGTGGGAGGCGGATCTGGCAAAAGCCCACCTGGAGATCTCCCTGCCCGACCAAGGGCGCTCTTACGACGTCCGCTGCTCGTCGCTGGGCGGCCCGCACGGCGTGACTGCCGGCTATCTGCTGGCATGGCGCGACATCACCGAGCGCAAGCGGGGCGAGGAGGCGCTGCGCCGGTCAAACGCCGAGCTCCAGGCGCGCAACGAAGAGCTGGACGCCTTTGCCCATACGGTGGCCCACGACCTGAAGGACTCACTGAATATCGTCGTCAGCGCCGCCGGATTGCTGAGACAGGGCCGGGCCTTGCTGTCGCCGGCAGAGATTGAAACGTGGCTGCGCAGCATCTTGAGCCACGGAACCAGGATGAGCCGCACCACCGATGCCCTGCTGTTGCTGGCCAGGGTGCGCCAGGGACAGGTCCGGGTCGAACCGGTGGAGATGGCGGCCATCGTGGCCGAGGTTTGTCAGCGCCTGGCAGGCATGATCGACCAGTACCAGGCCGAGATCGTGACACCCTCAGCCTGGCCGGCGTCGATAGGCTATGGCCCCTGGCTGGAGGAGGTGTGGGCCAACCTGATCGACAACGCCATCAAGTATGGCGGCCACCCACCCCGCGTCGAGCTTGGCTATACCCGTGAAACAGAAATGGTAGAGTTCTGGGTCCGCGATAACGGTTCCGGCCTGATGCCTGAGGAGCAGGCTCGCCTGTTCACGCCGTTTAGTGACCTGCCCCGCTCATGCGGCAGGGGGTATGGACTGGGGTTGTCGATCGTGCGCCGCATCGTGGAAAGACTGGGCGGCCAGGTTGGGGTTGCCAGTGAGGGCGTCGCCGGTCAGGGGGCGACCTTTAGCTTCACGCTGCCGGGAGCGGCTGGCTAAGAGGGGGATGGGATGCACTTCCAGTACATTCCCTACATTTGGGTCCTGCTCTTGTCGGCTTGTGTGACGGCCGCGTTGGGGATCTATGCCTGGCGACACCGGTCTGTGACCGGCGCTCGCCCGTTCATCGTTATTTGCCTGACGTCCGTGGTCTGGGCGGTGGCCAACGGACTCGAGATGGCAGGCACCGATCTGCCGACCAAGCTGTTTTGGGCCAACCTCCACTACGTGTGCTATGGCACACTGGCGATAGCCTGGCTGGCCCTGATGATCGAGTACACGGGCCACGTCAAGTGGCTGACAGCCCGCCACTTGGCGCTGCTGGCCATCATACCGGCGCTGACCGTCGTGTTGGCCTGGACCAACGATCTCCATGGCCTGATGCGGCAGGATGTCAGGCTGGACACCAGCGGCGATTTTGCGGTGATCGCCAAGACCTACGGGCCGTGGTTCTGGGTCGCCGCAGCCTACAACTGGTGCCTGTCGGCAGCCGGCATCTACCTGGCGTTGGCGGCGGTGCGGCGCGCCCAACCGCTCTACCGGCGCCAGACCCTGATCATCCTGATCGGTTACCTGCTGCCCCTGGCCTGGAACTTGATCTACGCCCTGGGCCTCAGCCCGGTGCCCCGCCACGATCTGGCGCCCGTCATGCTCGGCGTGTCGGGGATACTAGTCGGCATCGGCCTGTTTCGCTTCCGGCTGTTCGACATTGGGCCGATTGCCCACGATACGGTCATCGACGGCATGGACGACGGCATGGTGGTCCTGGACGTACAGGATCGGATCGTGGATCTGAACCCGGCCGCCCGGGGAATCCTTGGCCAGCCAGCCTCCCAAGCCATCGGCCAGCCGGCCGACAGGCTGTTCGCCGCCTGGCCGGCGCTGATCGCGCTGTACCGCGACCCGGCTGTGACGCGCGCCGAGCTTGTGCTGGACCAGGAGGGGGCGCAGCGCACCTACGACGCGCGCGTCTCGCCTCTAGCCGACGCGCACAACCGGTCGATCGGCCAGGTGATCGCCTGGCGCGACATCACCGAGCGCAAGCAGGCTGAGGAGGCGCTGCGCCGGTCCAACGCCGAGCTCCGGGCGCGCAACGAAGAGCTGGACGCCTTTGCCCACACGGTGGCCCACGACTTGAAGGACTCGCTGTCCTTTTTCGTCGGCGTGGCCGACCTCCTGGGAACAGACTACCCCACCATGCCCGACGAGGATATGGACCGTTGGCTGCAAGCCATCGAGGGCAAGGGGATAAAGATGGGCCGCGTGACAGATGCCATGCTGCTGCTGGCCACTGTGCGCCAGGGCCAGGCCCCCCTTGGGCCGGTGGAGATGGCTGGCATCGTGGCCGAAGCCTGCCAACGTCTGGCCCCGACCATCCAGGAGCACCAGGCCGAGATCGTGGCGCCTTTGTCCTGGCCGGCAGCGCTGGGCTATGGCCCCTGGCTGGAAGAAGTGTGGCTCAACCTGATCGACAATGCCATCAAACATGGCGGCCGTCCACCGCGCGTCGAGCTGGGATATTCGCTCCTGGGCGATCCGCCGGGGTCGGACTTGGCCCCGGAACAGGCCAAAACGATCAGGTTTTGGGTCCGAGATAATGGGGCCGGCCTGACGCCCGAGCAGCAGGCGCGCTTGTTCAAGCCGTTGGCCGAACTGCCCCGCGTGCGGGATATGGGGCATGGGCTGGGGCTGTCGATCGTGCGCCGGATTGTGGAAAGGTTGGGGGGGCAGGTGGCGGTCGACAGCGACGGCGCCGCCGGCCACGGCGCTGTGTTCAGTTTTACGCTGCCCGGAGCGGCGGCTAGGTAACTCTGCCCGGGGTGAGGGTGTGGGCCGCCCCTACGGGGTCGCCGGCACGACAAAGCTAAAGGTGCTGCCGGCGCCCGGCTCGCTCTCGACCCAGACGTGCCCGCCGTGCGCCTCGACCAGGCCTTTGACGATGGCCAGGCCCATGCCGGTCCCGCCCGCCTCTACCGACAACGGGTTATCGGCGCGGAAGAACTTGCCAAATATCTTGTCCTGGTCCTCGGGGGCAACGCCGACGCCGGTGTCGCGGACGTTGACGACGACGCAGTGGGGCGGAAGGCCGGCTTTCCCGGCCGGATACGCCAGGGCTTGGTCGTGCAGTTTGGCTTCGGCGGCCCACACGGTGATCCGGCCGTTGACCGGTGTATAACGCCAGGCGTTGTCCAGCAGGTTGTCCATGATCTGGCGCAGCCGCCCGCGATCGCCCAGCACCTGGTTGAGATCGGGGGGCAGGTTGACCACCAGGTCCAACTGGCGATCGCCGGCCTGGCTGCGGATGGCCTGTACTGCTTCGGCAATGACCTCGGCCATGTTCACCGGCTGCGGCTCGATCTGAAGCGGTCCCTGATCCATCTCTGACACGGCGATCAGGTTGTTAACCAGGCCGATCATCCGCTCGGCGTTGGCCTGAACGATCTCTAGGAAGTGGCGCTGCTGCGTGCTGACGCTGCCGACCGCCCCGGCGGCCAGCAGGTCGCTGTAGCCCTTGATCGAGGTCATGGGCGTGCGCAGCTCGTGGGATATGGTCGACACGAACTGGCTCTTGGCCTGCTCGGCCTGATGTTCGAGGGTCACGTCGCGCAAGACGGCGACGTAGCCCAGCACCGTCCCCTCTGGCATTTTGACCGGTGCCATGCTACCCTTGACGATCCGGTCGCCCCACTGTAAAACGGCCTGATCGCCCATCTTGCGCCCGCCGGCCCGCAACAGCTCGGAGTAGAGGCGATTGATGGCCTGGCCGATCAGTTCCTGGCGGGACAGGCCCAGGATCCGCTCGGCAGCGGCGTTGACCAGCACTACCTGGCCAGCGTCGCCGGCCACCACCACGCCGTCGGCGATCGATTCCAGGATCGCCTGGCGTTGGGTGACCTCTTCCTCGCGAGCGCGCAGCAGCTCGGCCAAGCGCCGGGCCTGCTCGTCTACGCTGTGGTAGAGGCGGGCATTGTCAATGGCTGTGGCCACCTGCGCGGCCAAGGCTTCACACAGCCGCTGATCGGCCTCGTCAAAGGTCTGCTTGGTGTTCCGCCGGCCAACCAGGATCGCCCCCAGTGGCCGGTCCTGGATCTGGACCGGCTGGACGAGGGTCGGCCCGTTCTGAGAGTGGCCCAACCGGCTGTGCAACTGGCTAAACTGCTCATAGCCGTCGGGATGGTTGGCCACCACCTGGCGGCGCTCGGCGACTGCCTGGCGCAGCAGGGGAAACTCGTCCAGGCCAATAGTCGCTGCAGAGGACGGGCGGACGGACGGGGCCTGGCGCCGGCCCGGCCAGCCGTACCGGGCAGCGACGGCCAGTTGGTCGGGCTTGTCGTCTGACGTCAGCAGGATGTAGGCCCAGTTGGTGTTCATGGCCAGCGTGACCGATTCGGAGACCCTTTCCAGGACCACCGACAGGTCGAGCGAGGCAGCCACGGCCTGGCTGACCTCGAGCAGAAAGGCCATTTCTCGGGTCTGGCGCAGGGCCTCTTCGCCGACGGCCTGGAGCTCGTGGCCATAGGCGCTCAGGTCGGTGACGATGGCCTGGTAGGTGGCCAGCAGGAACAGTACCAGAGCGGCCAGGTGGGCCAGTTGGGCGACTAGAAGCAGCCCGCCCAGGCCGGCAGCGGCCCCCAGCAACGACAACAACACCGCGGCGCCCACCAGCCACGAAAGGTCGCGGCGATGCCGGCCCCACAACAGGGCCGCGACTGCGCTTACCAGCAAAAGCAGGGCCGCCCCCAGGCGTAGCCACCAGGCCTCTGGCACCAGGCCGGACGTCATAGACACAAAGCGGACCGCTGCCAGGCCGCCGGCGCCGGCAGCCGCAGCGATCAGATAGAGCGTGGCCAACCGCGGCGAGGGAAAGGTCTTGAACAGAAAGGCCCAGGCAAACAGGGCGACGGTCAGGCACTCAAGGCTCAATTCAAAGTAGGTCAGGCCCGGCGTCCAGCCGGCGAGCAGCACCAACAACCCTGCCAGCCGGCCGAGCAGCAGCACGCCGGCCGCGACGGCGATGCGCGTGTACTCGCCGGCCCCCAGGCGGCGCCAGACATTGGCGGCCATGCCCAGCATGGCCAGGCCCAAGGTAGCGCAGATCAGGGTGAAGGCGGCCTGCCCTGTTCCCGTGGTCAAATCGGATCCTTCCTACGGGCTGCGGTATAACCTTTCGTAGGTCACGTACTGCTCATAGACCCGCTGCAAATAGATGCGCGATTGGCTGGCGGTGATCACTTCGACAAACAGGTCCAGGTCGTCACCCGCCGCTGCCGACCAGCGCAGGGTATTGCCCGGCCCGCCGTTGTAGGCGGCCAGGGCAACCAGGATTTGGTCGTCGAAACGGTTGAGCTGCACCGACAGGTAATAGGCCCCGAACCGGACGCTGACCCACGGCCGGTACAGGTCGTCCAGAACGAAATCGGCCATCTCCAGGCTGCGGGCGATCCCCTCGCCGGTGGCCGGCATGACCTGGCCCAGGCCCCGCGCCCCGGCGTACGATTCGGCGGCCGGCTCGAACAGGCTCTCCTGGCGGATGAGGGCAGCCAGGAGCAGCGGGTCCAGGTTGCGCGCCCCGGCCTCGGCCGACAGCAGGTCGGCATAGGCCAGGGGGTAGGAAAGGCGTTGGATGGCCGGCGGCGCGGTGCGGATCGAGCCTGCCGGCCACAGGCCGGCCAGCCGGGAAGCGCCGCGGGCTGCCAGCCCGTACAGGCCCTGGTCGTGCCAATAGAGGGTCAAGGCGGCCAGCGACGGCGGATCACTCCAGGCGGCGGCCCGCACCGTGTCAAAGGCGGCCAGCGCCTCGCGCCGCAGGCCCACCCCCAGCAGGGCCTGCGCCCGTCGAAAGTCGGTGCGCTGCGTCACCGAGACTGGCAGGGTGGCCACAAAGCTATCGATCTGAGCGCCGGCCGGCAGCTTGGCCCACCCGGCCAACCACGTCCCGATCTCGGCCCGCACCTGGGCTGCATCCCAGGCCGGTGGCTCGACTGCCGCGGTGATCATCCGGCCGGCGGTCACCGTGTCGCCGGTGCGGATCTGGGCAACGCGGAGGGCATAGTAGCCGTTGGGGTCGGCCTGGACGACCTGATCCCAGTAGCCGGTGCCCTCCTCAGGCTCGGCGCCAAGCTTGCCCAACCAGTACAAGGTTTTGAGGCGATAGACCGATTGGGGGTATTTGGCCAGGAGCGTGCGCCAGACGGCCGTCGCCTGCTGCGGGTCGCCGGCCCGGTAGTGGGCCAGGCCGGCCTGCCACAGGGTTTCGTCGGCGTTTTCAAAGGCGGGGAAGCGGCTCTGCAGATCCTGGTACTGGGCGGCGGCCAGGGCAAAAGCCCCCTCGCCCTCGTGGAGCTTGGCCGCCCGCAGCAGGGCCTGGGGCGCCAGGTCGCTGGCCGGGAAAAGGGCGGCCAGGTCCTGGTAGGCATTGATCGCACGGCCCGTGTCGCCCTGCGCGGCGTAGGTGGCGCCCTGTTCCAGCCGGGCATCGTCCAGATACGGGCTGTTTGGATAGCCGTCGATGAGCGCCTGAAATGTCTGGAGCGCAGCATCGGGCTGATCGACGGCCCGCTGCGACCAGGCTTTTAGGTATAGCGCCTGATCGGCTTTGGGCGCCGGCGTGGCTTCCAGGTAACGGTCAAAAGCGCGGATCGCCGCGCCGTAGGCGTCGACATGGCTCTTGCCGGCATAATAGTCGACGATGCCGCGCTGCAGGTCGTCCACCTCGATGCCGGCGCCCACCAGCTCGACCAGAGATTGGTAGGCGTATTCGGTCTTGGGGTAGCTGTCGACGGCGCGCAGGTAGCGGGCGTGGGCCTCCTGGGGCCGGCCGGAAGCGGCCAGAGCCTGGCCGGCCAGATACTCGATCTTGGCCCGATAGTCCTCGATCTTGGCCACGGCCAGGATGGCGTCGTATTCGGCCACGGCGCTGGCATAATCGGCGCGGGCCAGGTAGATGCCGGCGATCTTTTCCCGCAGGCCGACCTGGATGCTGCGGTCGCCGGTCGCGGCCAGCGCCAGGCGATACTCGGCGATCGCCTTTTCCCAGGCGGCCGGATCGAGATCGGCGGCATAACAGTCGCCGATCCACTCGTGGACCGTGTCAGCCAGGACCTTCTCACCGGCCAGGTAAGCCTGGTAGTGGGGCACCGCCTGGGCGCAACCGTTGGCCTCATGGTAGGCGCGGGCCAGCATCAGGGTAGCGTGGGCCAGGCGGCTGTCGGTGCGGCCAAGGTGGCCGTAGGCCGCGACGAACGCCTCCCAGGCCGCCGCCGCGGCGGTATAGTTGCCGGAGAGAAGATAGCTCTCGGCCAGACGATAGCGGGCCTCGCGGGCCTGGTCGGGAGATGGTC
>Ga0209254_10001759_pt1 | contig 19532 bp, 12 predicted proteins | sample FrelakmetDIP11DI_FD_187148 | JGI IMG/M metagenome (GOLD analysis project Ga0209254, IMG submission 187148) | Freshwater lake sediment microbial communities from the University of Notre Dame, USA, for methane emissions studies - DIP11 DI (SPAdes)... | ecosystem: Environmental > Aquatic >...
ACGCCAGCCGACGCCAACCGGCCGGCGAGCAAGTACTGGCACCTCTTCGCGCTGGACGCGGCGACAGGACAGGAACGCTGGCGGTCTCCCTCGGCGCCACTGGGGGGCAAGGGCGGCGTCTGCCTCAGCCATCCCATCGTCACGGCGGATACCTTCTACGGTCTGGAAGGCTCACGGCTCCACGCTGTGGATCTGGCGACCGGACGCGAGCGCTGGAAGCCCATCGAGGTGCGTTTACCGGTCGAAGGGCAGGTCCGTGCGGTCGAGGTGCATAATCTGATCGACGCGGGTTCCGTGCTGGTGGGACTCACCTCGACCAGCCTCGTAGCCTTCGACAAGGCCACGGGCCAGACGGCGTGGGAGCTTCCCGGTCAATACCGTAAGTCCTTTCCGTCGATGGCGGTTGCGGGCAGGGTTCTCTACGTCCACGGCCACCCTGGCGCGAGTCCGGCGGCAGAGGTTCAGGGCTACATTCGCTACTCCGGGGGCAAACCCGTCGTAGAGGCGCCGGCGCTGCCGGCAGGCATGCTGTACGCGATCGACCTCGACACGCGCGCCATCCTGTGGTCGTTCTCGCGCCCCACCGCCGAGGCCAACTGGCCCTTCGGATTCATCAAGCCCGTCGATGGCGGATTGTGGGTGGACTCGTATCAGGCGCTGGTGAAGCTGCAATGACGGGATGAGCATGGTACGATTGCCCATGATTCGATCCGTGTTCGTCCGCGCCGCTGCCGCAACAATCGCCGCCCTGCTGGCCGGCTTCGGTCCGGCTGCGGCGCAGCCGCCGGCTGGAGCCGGTGCGGATCCTGCGGCGGCCATCGTGGCTGCGCAGAAGAAGATCAACGATGAGTACGGGCGCGCGCTGATGTCGCCGTTCACCGCCGTCGCGGTCCAGTACTTCGAGCCCGGACAAACCCACCGCCTCGGCGTCGGCGCAAACGGGGTTGCCTTCGAGCCGGCCGAGACCATGGCGGACGTGATCGCCATCACGCTCGACGCGGGAACGTTCTGGGTGTCGCCCGTGGCCGGTTCCAGGCCGCCGATCATCCTGGGCAAGAACGCCGAAGGCGACGTCGAGGTGTCGCCGGGAACGCCGCTGCAGGCGCGAACGAAGATCGGGAGCCGCGACGTCTTGGGAGTGGGCCGCTACTTCGTCGAGTTCCTGCCGGGGACGGAGCCGGGCAACGTCCGGGTGTTCGACCCGGACGCCCCCGCGCGAATAGCCTACGCCGGCCTGAAGTGGTTCCCGCCGAGCGTGGCGCTGCAGGTCAAGGCGGCTTTCGAACCCATCGCGCAGCCCGACGCGGTCGTCATGGCGACGAGCCGGGGGCTGAAGAAGACGTATTACCGCGTGGGCATTTTCCGCTTCTCGATCGGCGGAACGCCGCTGGCGCTGACGGCGCTCGCTCCCTCGGCCGCCCCGAAGGCCGGCGACGAACTGTTCGTGCCGTTCCGCGACGCCACGACCGGCATCGAAACCTACGAAGTCGGCCGGTACTTGACGCTGCCGTTCCAGCCGGCTGGCTCAGGCTACGTGCTCGACTTCAACGCGGCCACCAATCCGCTCTGTAATTACTCGCCGTACTACAACTGCCCGATTCCGCCCCGGGAGAACCGGCTCGCGGTGCCCATCCGCGCGGGGGAGATGACCTATCCGAAGGTGCACTGAGCCGGCAGGCCAGGGACGGCTGCCGAACGTGTTCGAAAGGGAGATCCGATGATGCGCACACGCCGCGAATTCATTCAGAACAGCGCCGCCGTGCTCGCCGGGGCGGCCGTGCTGGCCGACTCGACCGCGCTGCTTGCCGCGCCGCCGCGGGCCGTGGCATGGCCGGTCGGCTGCTTCAACCGGCCGTGGACGAAGTGGACCTTCGACGAGACGCTGAAGGCGATCAAGGCCGCGGGCTACTCGTCGACGGGCCTCCTCACGCGCACGAAGCTCGACCCCTTCATCGCCGCCGATGCCACGCCGGAATACCTCGAGGGTCTCAAGCGCACGATCGCCCAGAGCGGCCTCACGGCCAACATGGGCGCCCTGCGCAGCCGCCACGACATCCCGATCGAGGACACGATCAAGAGCCTCCGCAAGGAGATCGACAACGCCGCGTTCCTCGGCCTGAAGTACGTGATGACGTTCGGCATCGACAACCCGGCGCAGTTCGACCACTACTTCAAGGCGATGGCGGACGCCGCGGCTTACGGCGCGGAGAAGCGCGTGCAGGTGGTGATGAAGCCGCACGGCGGGAGCAGCGGCGCGTCCGACGAGATCATCGCCGCGATGAAGAAGGTGGGCCACCCGAATTTCAGGATCTGGTACGACGCGGGCAATATCATCTACTACATGGGCAAGGACCCCATCGAGGAACTGAAGCCCATCGTGCAGTACGTCACCGGCTTCTGCGCGAAGGACTGCGCCGAGCCGAAAGGCGACGTGATGATCCAGTTCGGCGCCGGCAAGGTGGACTTCGCGGGCGTGTTCGGGGTGCTGAAGTCGGCGGGCTTCAACGGGCCGATCATGGTCGAGTGCTGCGCCGTTGGCGACACCGCCGAGGCGACCGCCGCCAATGCCCGCGCGAACCGCGAGTTCCTCGAGAAGGTGCTCGCGGGAGTCTGACACCCGCCGGGATTCGGGACTGGGGATTAGGGATTGGGGATTTGCGGCGGCGATGCGCCGTTCTCAGCTATCGGCCCGGAGCCCCAAACCCTCTCGCCGCGTCGTCGAGCACCAGCACCCAGTCGCGGCCTTCGCCGGGCTGCCCGGGCGGCGTGAATCGGCGCGTGCCCGAGTTGAGGACGGCTCCGGCCGGCTGCGCGCTCCCGTCCCGCGGGTTGAACCACCAGACACTGAGCGAGGTGCCGCTCGTCACCCCGAGGCGCAGATCGAACGGCTTGCCCGTGTGCGCGTAGACCATCATGAAGTCGCGGCCCCGCGTAGCGATCACATGCTCGCGCCCAGGCCCGCTGCCGGCCACGACGGCGTCCGGATCGTGGACGCGGTCGAAGTACGGCCGCGAGCGCATGAGCGCGGCGAGATGCCTCATCTCGCCGGCACCAGGATCGTCGATCGCGTCGAACCAGAAGTTTCTCGGCGAGTAGTCGCCCGGGCCCGATCCCGGGCCGTGGAACTGCATCACCGCGTTGTCGCCGTAGGTGTGGCCGCACGCGCCCGCGAACACCGACCAGTAGGCGTACCGCCGCGCGTCGGCGGCGGCCCAGTAGGGCTGGCTGCCGTCGTGCAAGCCCTGCGGGATGTTCTCGTAGGACGGCTCGCCGTCGAGCACGGGTTTCGGCGGGACCTTCGCGTAATCGTCGAGCACGTACCGCCAGTTGTCTTCGCCGAAACGCTTCGGCGAGTCGGTGTCCTGGTCGTAGCGGCGATGGCCGGACTGGAACATGTTGAAGTCCAGCCACGATTCGGCGTGGAACCACGTCGACGACTGCGTGCGGCCGAACGGGTGGAACGTGATGAGGTGGTTCGGGTCCTCCGCCCGCAGCGTCGCGCCCATCGCGCGCCACAGCCCGGCGTGGTCGCTCCCCCGGGCGTCGCCGCCGACGAGCCAGACGATGTTGGGCGCGTCGCGGTAGCGCCGCGCCAGGAACGACGCGTAGGGGACCACGTTGGAATCGTTGAGGGCGCCCGACTTCGCGAGTGATCCCCACGCGGGCACCAGCGCGACGTAGAGGCCGCGGCGTCCGGCCTCCCGCACGACCCAATCGAGGTGATCCCAGTAGTCGTACTCGCTGGCATCCGAGGCTCTGTCGCCCGGTGTCACCAGGGGCCGGCCAGGATCGCCGCCGACAAGCGCCGCGGCGCCGTTCGCGGCGCGCGCGTCCGGTGTGTGCAGCACCATCATCTGGATCACGTTGAACGCCTTCGCCTGGCGGTCGTCCAGGTACCGCAGCGCGCCAGGCCGGTCGAGTCTGGTCAGGAGCAGCCAGCCAGTGTCGGCCAGCCAGAAGAACGGCGTGCCGTCCGCCCGCTGGAGAAACCGGTGGTTGGCCGACACCGAAAGCGGCCACGGCGGGCTCGCCGGCTGCGGAGCGCCCGCGACCGCGAGCAGTGCGAGCAGCGCGACAACGACACCGGCAGTACGGACGCGCATAACACCCGGCCCTCCGGTCCGAGACTATACCCCGGCAGCGGCGCGCGCACGATCGCGCGCGCCTCGCCAGCGCATCAGACCATGGGCCGCGCGGCGTCGATCCACGCGTGCCAGCCCCGGCCCGCGGCCGGCTCGGTGCTCGACGCCGAGAGGAAGGACGCCGCCTTTCCGGCGAGCAGGTCCCATTCGCCGCGATCGGCGGCGGCGTGCCGTTCGAGCCAGGCGATGGCCAGCGCGGTGGCCAGCGCCCGGCGGGCCTTATCGGAGTCGCCCGTCGCGTGACGCAACTCTTTCTCCAGGCGACGCAGCGTGAGCGAGAGGAATCGGGCGAACTCCGCGGTGAGATCCCACGACCCGTCCGCGCGCTGTAACGACACGAGCACATCGAGCGGCCGGGTCGCCTGCGCCCGGGGCCGCGTGACACGCTGGTCATACGACCGTGACGGCGACGCCATCTGGTACAGCGACCCGGGAGCGCTGCCTGGAGCACCCAGCGAGGCGAGCGAGACGGGCAGTCTGTCGAGGGCCATTTGCGGCGCGCACAGATAGTGGGTGCCCGTTTCGCGCAGGCCGCCCCAGCCGGACGTGAGCGCCACGGGCACGCGGCGCAGCTCGGCGCGCCCCTCGAGCGGCGTGTCGCGGTGCTCGACGGCGACAAACGAGGTTTCGCGCGAGGCGAGCTGGTACTGCACGCCGAGGGCCGCGATGTCGGCGGCGGCCTTGCCCGTCGCGCGCGATCGCCGCTGTAACGACCCGCGGCTCTCCAGGTACTCGCCCTCTTCTTCCAGCCTCCGGATGCGTTCGCGCGCCGCGAGCGTGGCGATGGTGTCGCCCTCGACGGCGGCGGCCGGGTCGACGGCGATCTCGAAGGCGACCTCCCGGCCCGCGATGGTGCCGCGGAGTGTCGCCGTGCCGGCGGCGATGGTGCCGGCAAGCGCGTACACCCGCACGCGCTCGCCGTCGAACACCGGCGGCACGCGGTCGGAGGCCGGCGTCAGCCCCTCCTGGCCCCACTCCACCGTCACGCCAGTCATCGCCGGCGCGAACACCCGCGCGAACTGGCGCATCACCTTCGCCTCGATGCGCTCGCCGGGGCTGATGAACTCGGCCGCGCCCCGGCTGGCCCGCGCCAGGCCCGTCACCAGGTGATGGCTCGCGCCCGCGCCGATGCCGAACGTGAAGAACCGTGCGGTGCTCGCGTGGCGCTTCGCGAGCGCCATCACGGCGTCGGTATTGGTCACCTCGCCGTCGGTCAGGACCAGCACCTGCCGCGGCATCCCGGCCACGGGCGGCTGCTGCACCACCCATTGCAGCGCCGGCAGGATCTCGGTGCCGCCCATGTCGGCGTCGATCGCGCGCACGAAGGCCGCCGCGTCGCCGAGCGACGCCTCGTCGTAGGCCCGGCTCCCGTCGAACAGCGGCGCATACGTCGACCCGAACGACACGATGTTGAAGCGCGACCCCGGGGTGAGCGATCGCAGGCACAGCTGGAGCGCGTTGCGCACCTCGGCGATCGAGTCGCCGCTCATCGACCCGGAGCGGTCGATGACGAAAATCACCTCCGCCGCCCTGGCCACTGGCTCGAACCGCGGCAGGAACGACAGCAGCACCGCGCCGCCCTTGTCGCCGCGTTCGACGACGGCGTGCGGGGCCGAGAGACCGTCGGCCGCGAGCACGATCACGAGATCGCGATCCATCGCCGCCGTGCGCTGCGCGAGGCGCACCTTCGCGCGGCAGCCGTCGAGCTCGATGGCGATCGGGTGCGACGGCGACTCCACGCCGCGGATCGCGCCGCCCATCGCCGCGTCCATTTCGAAGCTGAAGCCGTAGGGCACCGCCCACGCCGTCGGCGGGTTCAGCGCCTCGGCGGGCGTCGGGCCCACGCCTGTCCGGTCGGCGTCCGGCGCGTAGCGGGGCGACACGGTGGTGGGCAGGGTGAACCGCACGCCCTCCCCTTCCGCCGCGAGTTCCGTCACGTACGTGAGAGAGAGCTCGACCATCGCGCCCGGCCTCATGTTGCCGAGGCTCGCCGTGAACACGTCGGCGCGCTCCTCGTCGAGCAGGAAGGCGCCGTGCCCGGCCTCCACCGCGTCGTCGTAGTCCCTGAACGCCTCGTCGCGCTCCTTCGCACAGCCCACGTAACGCACGCCGTCCACCGTGGCCTCGAAGGCGCACACCGCCGCGCCCTCCTCGAGCGGAAACACGTAGACCACCTCCAGCGGCACGGTCTCCAGGTTGCGGTACGACTGGCGGATCGTGACGCGCGCGGCCGCGTCGATGACGCGCGCCTCGACCCGGACGTGATCGAGCGGGACCGGCTGCCGCATGTCACGCGAGAAGAGCCCCGAGCCGGATGCCGGATCGTTGATGACTGACGCGATCATGCTAGCCCTCGCCTTCCGTGCTGCGTGAAAGATGCATACGGCACCATGCCGCGAGTTCGTCGAGCCGGCCCGCCGCCGGCAGCCTGACGTCGTGCGCCACGTGGAGCTCGATGCCGGGCCCGAGATCGAGGCGGCGCCAGGTGCTGCGCGGGAGCGGCGGTGACGGGCGGGGCGCCGATCGCCCGCCAGCCGCAGGGGGTGTGCGCCGCGCGCGGATCTCGTCGAGGGACAGGCCGCTTTCCTGCCACGCCTTCACGTCGAGCAGGCGTTCAAGGTGCGGCCGGCCGTAGTGGCGGCCGCGGCCGACGCCGAGCGGCGCCGGCAGCAGGCCTTCCTGCACGTAATAGCGGACCGTGCGGCGGGAGACGCCGCCCAGACTGGCCAGTTCGTCGATGCCGTAGAGGCCCTGTTCCCCGTCCACGGATCAGAATATAGACAGTTACTGTCACATTGTCAACTGTCATATTAATAGCGGCGCCGCCGCCGCACTGCAGACGGCTCTGGGCGGCGCCAACGCACGCGGCCCGATGTACACTCAGGCCCCAGCATGCGCTCCCACCGCCGGTTCTGGATCCTCGCCTCGCTGCTCGTGGCGGCCGTCGCGGCCTTCGACGCGGCGTACCTCGCGTATGGCCATGCGTTTGTCACACGCGCGTTCGAACGCGGCACGCGCGCGACGTTGCGCGCCATCATCCCGTCGTGGGCCGCCATACCGCTGCCCGAGTACCTCGCCGCGGCCGACCGGCTCGCCCTCGTCTACTCCCTTTTCGCCCTGGCTTTGATCGCGATGCTCATCCCCGGCGCGTACGCCCAGGAAGCGATCGGCCGCGTGTACGACAGGCTGGTGCGGGCGTGCGACGCCGCGCTGAAGCGGCCGTGGGTCACGGTCGGCATCATCTCGGCGGGCACGTTCCTCGTGCTCGCGTGGGTCGCCTCGCGCGTCCTCCTGCGGTTCCCGAACTCCGGCGACGAATACTGCTACCTGCTCCAAGCCAGGCTCTGGCTCGACGGACGCGCCTGGTACGCCGAGCATCCCGTGCAGCCGTTCTTCGACTTCCTGCACGTCCGCGTCCTCGACGGTCGCGTGTTCTCGGTGTTCCCCCCCGGCTGGCCGGCCGTGGTCTTCGCGGCGGCGCTCGCCGGCATCCCCGCGTGGCTGGTCAACCCGATCCTCGGCGCGCTGACGATCCCGGTGCTCTTCTCCCTCGCACGGCGGTGGTACGAGCCGCGCGTGGTGCTGATGGCGATTGTCGCGATGCTCCTCTCCGCGTTCTTCCTGCTGAACTCGGCGTCCTACTACGCGCACACCTTCACGCTGCTGGCAGTCCTGGCCTTCTCCGCCGCGGCGCTCGAAGGCAGCGACGGCAACTCGTTCACGCTCGGCCTCGCCGCGGGCGCCTCGTTCGGCGCCGCCTTCGCGGCGCGCTTCTTCACGGCCGTGATGTGCGGCCTGCCGTTCGGCGTGTATCACCTTCGGCGCAACCTCCGGCACTGGCGCTTCGTCGCGGGGTTCGCGGCCGGCGTCGCGCCGATCCTCCTCGCGTTCCTGTGGCACAACCAGGTCCTGATGGGCCGCTGGGGCGTGCTGCCGATGAACGGCTTCGAGAACTACGACAGCCGCTGGTTCCAGGCCAACCTGCTCACGCGGGGCACCGACCTGATGGTGACGAACCTGTGGGACTGGATCCTCTGGACGCCGGCCGCCATCCTCCCGCTCTACGCCATCGCCATGACGTACCGCACAGGCCCGCCGCGCCAGCGCCTCCTCGGCTCGGTCTTCCTCTGCCTGGTCGCGGGCTACTACTTCTACGTGGATAGCGGTGGCAACCGCTACGGCCCGCGATACTATTTCGAGGCGCTGCCCTTCGTCGTGCTGCCGGCCGCGTGGCTGGCCATGAAGGACGCGTCGTGGCGCGACAAGACGAACCGCGGGCGCTGGTACTTCTATCTCTTCGCGCTCAGCCTCGTGCTGGCCGTGCCGATCGGCGCCTGGCAGACGTGGACGGCAGGCGTCATTGCGTACGAACGCAGCGATCTGTACCGCGTGGTCGAGGAGACCCGCCTCGAGCACGCCATCGTGTTCGTTGCGACGCGCACGGGCACCCGCTGGGGCATGAATGCCACGGACCACACGCGCAACTGGGGCCGGTACGACGGAAGCGTGCTCTTCGCGCTGGACCGCGGAGCCGACAACGTGCGGCTGATGGACGCGTACCCGGACCGCGCCGCCTACCGCTACGCCTACGATCCCGTCACCAGCCGGGGCCGGCTCGAGCGGCTGCGATAGCGTGGTGCCCGGCCTACCGGCGCGGCGGCGCGCCGATGGTCCAGAGCGGGGTGATGCTGGCGGGCTCCACGTGGAACCACTCGTAGAGGACCGGCACCGACGTGAACATCAGGAGCACGAAGGCCGCGAGGCACACCGCGGTGTAGACCACGAACCCGCGCTCGCGGTGCAGGCGCTCGGGGTGCTGGGCGGGGCTGTCGGGCTGCATCCCGATCTTGAAGTAGTAGGCCATGAACCCCGCCAGCAGCGGCACGAACAGGATGAGCTCGAGCCGGTAGCGGACGATGAAGATGCCGCCGAAGAGCGCGCACGCCGAGGCGTAAAACAGGATGCTGACCAGCAGGCGTTCCTCGGTGTAGTAGCGGAACGACTTGCGGTACGCCCCGAGCGCCTCGCGATCCCGGATCTGGCGCAGTTCGGCCAGACGCTTCATCGCCATGAAGAAGGCGCCGATCATCCAATACGACAGCGCGAGGGAGACCGGAGGAAAGCGATCTGGGATCAGGGCGAACCAGCCCAGCGCGAGCCTCAGCGGGTTGTTGACCGACTCGCTGAGCACGTCGAGATACGGCCACTCCTTCAGGCGCACAGGCGGCACGTTGTAGGCCAGACCCATCACCCAGAGGGCCGCCGCCGACAAGGCAAACAGGCGCCCGACGGCCGCGGCAAGAGCGAGCCCGGCCGCCGCGAGGAGCAGCCACTCGACGTACCCCAGCCAGGGGCGCACGCGGCCCGAGGGCACGGGCCGATGGCGCTTGTCCGGGTGTGAAAGATCCTGCGGCGCGTCGAGCAGCTCGTTCAGGACGTAGTTGCTCGACGCCACGAGGCACGTGGCCACGACAGCCAGCGCCAGCGGAATGGCGCTGGCGCCCGAAAATACCTCGGGCCGGTAGAACACCGCCAGCAGCACTCCGAGCAGCATGAAGGCGTTCTTGACCCAGTGGTCGGCTCGCGCGATTTCGAGATAGGGCCTGATCGGCACGAGCCCGAGAATAGCACGCCCTTGCCGGCACCCTCTCGCCGAGCGCGAGCGCCGTGCCGCCAAGCGGCGCCTTGTTGCCGGAAGGTAGCCGGGACCATAATGCGGTCGGCAACACACACCGCCGGGCGGGCGGCCAGACCCGCGGAGGACATATCATGCGGCACGCGCGCGTCCGCACGAGACCTGGGATCGCGGCCCTCGCTGCCCTCGCGGTGACTGTCGTCGGCGGCTGCGATGGTAGCGGTCCGGCGCCGGCCCCGGGAGCAGCGGCCGCTCCGCAGGTCTCGGCTCCGTCCCGCGAGGCGCTCATCGCCCGGGCCCGGTCTCTCGAACTCGAGACGCCATACGTACCGCCGCCGGGCGACCCGCTCGAGCATCAGACCGCCGGATTCGCGAAGATCATGTGCTCGGCCGTGTTCATCACAGGCCTCGATCCCGACTTCGCCGCCGAGAACGTGGGCTACTTCACGGGCCCGTACCTGGAACGCGCGAGGGTCGGCAAGCCGGTCATCGATCGTGCCGCCAAAACCGTCCGCGTCACGATCCCGGGCGGCCCGACGCTGACGGCGAAGTACCTCGGCAGCCAGGGATGCGTGGTGCTCCCCGCCGGTCAGCGCACGGTGAACTTCACGCCGGTTCAGGTAACGAGCGCGCTGCCCGATCCATCGGCTCAACCATGGCCGATGGGAGACGCGCTGCCGGACGGGCCGCTTCCCGCAGCCCTCGACGAAGCAAAGCTGAAGCAGGCCGTGGACGCCGCGTTCGAGCCCGAGTCCGCGATGACGGCGGCGTTCGTGGTGACGTGGAATGGGCGCCTCGTCGCCGAGCGCTACGGCGCGGGTATCACGGCGCACACGCCGCTCGAGAGCTGGTCGATGGGTAAGAGCGTGACGGCGGCGCTGATGGGCATCCTGATCCAGCAGGGCGCCTACCAGCTGGCGCAGCCGGCGCCGATTCCCGAGTGGCAACGCCCGGGGGATCCCCGCAGGGAGATTCGCATCGCGGATCTCCTGAACATGTCGAGCGGCTTGCGCGTCAGGGCCCCGCAGGATCCTGATTACGATCTGGCCGGGCCGTACCCCGACCACCTGTATCTCTACACGGGCAGGGTCAACGCGTTCCACTACGCGGCTTCGCGGCCGCTGCAGTGGCCCCCCGGGCAGGTGGGCCGGTATCGCAACACCGATCCGGTGCTCGTCAACTACCTCATCCGGCTCGCCGTCGAGCGGCGCGGCGAGGAGTACCTGTCGTTCCCGCAGCGCGCGCTCTTCGACAGGATCGGCATCCGGACGATGGTGCTGGAGACCGATCCGTACGGCAACTTCCTGGCGCAGGGCTACGACCTCATGTCGGCGCGAGACTGGGCGCGGCTGGGCAATCTCTTTCTGCAGGACGGCGTCTGGGACGGTGAGCGGATCCTGCCCGAGGGGTTCGCGAGGTTCGTGAGCACGGTGGCGCCGGCCTGGGCCGCCGACGGGCGCCCGATCTACGGGGGCTTCTTCTGGATCAACGGGGACGGCACGTTCCCCGTCCCGAAGGACGCCTACTTCATGTCCGGCGCGGGCGGCCAGACGACGCTGATCGTCCCGTCGCACGGCCTGGTCGTCGTGCGGCTCGGGCACTACAAGGGCAACGTGGTGGGCTCGGCAAGCTTCAGAAAGGCGCTCGCGATCCTCATGGAGGCCGTTCCACCTCGGTTGTGAGGCACCACCGCCGCGCCGGGCTCGTGTCGCCTCCTAAGAGAACTCGCGGCGGTCGGGGTAGGTCTTGCGCAGCAGGTCGAACGCCCGGCCGCGCTCGGCCGGGCTCATGCCCACGGTCTTTCTGAGCGCCTCATCGTCGCGCAGGATCGGGCACTGTGCGGCGACGGCGGCGGCGAGGGCCGCCACGCTGTCGCGGTCCAAGTGCGCGAGCGCCGTGTCGCCGCGGGCGAAGCCCGGAATCGGCAGCCCGGGCGCGCGCGGCGGCAGCGCCGCCTCGGGGCGCCAGGCCGGCTCGACGCCCAGGAACGCGCACGCGGCGCGATAGACCATGGCGGTGCCGTTCAGCTTGCCCTCGAGCGAATAGCCGGCGATGTGGGGCGTGCCGATGTCCACGCGCGCGAGCAGGCGGCCGTCGATCCCGGGCTCGCGCTCCCACACGTCCAGCACCACGGCGTCGAGGCGCTTCCCGTCCAGCGCCTGGTGGAGCGCGGCCTCGTGCACGACGCCGCCGCGGCCCGCGTTCGAGATCCAGGCGCCCGGCTTGAGGCGCGCGAGAAACGGCTCGCCAATCAGCCCCCAGGTCGGATCGGGACCGTCCAGGGTCAGCGGCGTGTGGCAGGTGACGATGTCGCAGTCGAGCAGGTCGTGGAGGGGCCGGTAGTCGGCGCTGCCCGTTTCGCGGGCCTTCGGGGGATCGTTGAGCACCGGCTCCATCCCGAGGGCCCGCGCCATGCGGACAACCAGCGACCCGACATGCCCCACGCCGACTACCCCCACACTCCGGCCCGCGAGCGTGTCGCCGCGCAGCGTCGCGAGCGTGAGCCAGGCGGCGGCCATGTATTCCGCGACGGCGTTCGCGTTGCACCCGAGAGCCGCGTGAAATGCGATGCCGAGCCGATCGAGCTCCGCCGTGTCGACGTGATCGGACCCCGACGTGGCCGTGCCGACAAACCGCACGCGCGTGCCGGCCAGCAGCGCCGCGTCGACGCGCGTGATGGAGCGCACCACCAGGAGGTCGACGTCTGCCAGATCGGCGTGCGCGATCTGGCGGCCGTGCTTCAGCCGCACCTCGCCGAGCGTGCCGAACGCTTCGCGGGCGAACGGGATGTTCTCGTCGGCAAGGATGACGGGCGGGGTCATGTCGCGAGCTATCTTACCGGAGACGAATCGAAATGGCGCGCGCGGCCGCTGGCCAGCGCAGCGGGATTATGATCGGCGGCGAGAAAGGGTGGTCCCGATGGTGACGCGACTTCTCGCCGTGGCCTTCATCCTGTGCGCCGCGCCGGCGCCGGCATGGGCGCAGTCCTACTACACCATGCGCCTCGATGACGCGAAGGCGGTGCACGCCGATGCGATGGGCGCGCGGGGCGACGGCTCCGCCGACGACACGGCGGCGATCCAGGCCGCCATCGATCGCGTCCAGGAGTCGACCGGCCACGGCATCGTCTTTCTTCCCGAGGGCCGGTACCGGATTACGCGGACGATCCATGTCTGGCCGTCCATCCGCCTCATCGGATACGGCGCCAGGCGGCCGGTCCTCGTGCTCGCCGCGCAGACGCCGGGATACACCGATCCCGCCGCGGAGAACCAGCTCGTGTTCTTCGCCGGCTCGCGGCCAGGCACGGCGGCAGGCGGGCGCGGCGCGGCGGCAGGCGCACGCCCGCCCGACGCGACCCCGGGCACGTTCTACTCGGCCATGAGCAACATCGACATCGAGATCGGGCCCGGCAATGCGGGCGCGGTCGGCGTGCGCGGCACCTACGCGCAGCACTCGTTCCTGGCCCACATGGAGTTCCGGATCGGGCCGGGGATTGCCGGCGTGCACGACACCGGCAACGTGATGGAGGATGTCCGCTTCATCGGCGGCACCTACGGAATCTGGACGCGAACGCCGTCGCCAAGCTGGCAGTTCATGGCCGTCGACGCGTACTTCGAGGGCCAGCGGGAAGCCGCCATCCGGGAACGGGCGGCCGGCCTCACGCTCGTGCGCCCACACTTCAGGCGCGTTCCGACGGCGATCGCGATTGACGAGGGCTCCCACGACGAGCTGTGGGTAAAAGACGGCCGGTTCGAGGAGGTGACGGGGCCCGCCGTCATCATCAGCCTCGAGGACAATCCGCGGACCCAGGTCAACATGGAGAACGTCGTGTGCCGCGCCGTGCCCGTGTTCGCGCTGTTCCGGGAGAGCGGCAAGCGGATTGCCGGGCCTGCCGCGGTATACGAGGTACGGACCTTCTCGCACGGCTTGCACTTCGCGGACATCGGCGCGCAGCCGGTGACCGACACCCGGATCGACGCGGTGCCGCTCGCCGCGCTGCCGGCGCCGCCCGCCTCCGACCTGGTGCCGCTGCCGCCGGCCGCCACGTGGGTGAACATCCGGACGCTTGGCGCGAAAGGCGACGGGGCCGCCGACGACACCGCCGCCTTCCGGAGCGCCATCGCCTCGCACCGGGCCATCTATGTGCCCTCCGGCTCGTACCTCATCAGCGACACGCTGGAACTGCGGCCCGACACGGTGCTCATCGGCCTGCACCCGCTCGCGACGCAACTCGTGCTGCCCGACAGGACGCGGGCCTTCCAGGGCGCGGGCCCGCCGGAGCCGATGCTCGAGGCGCCGAAAGGCGGCACGAACGTCGTCATCGGGATCGGGCTGTACACGAACGGCATAAATCCCCGGGCCGTGGCGGCGAAGTGGATGGCCGGCGCCGCCTCGATGATGAACGACGTGCGGTTCCTCGGCGGGCACGGCACGGTCAACCTCGACGGCACGCGCACGAATCCGTACAACAACAACCGGACCGCCGACCCCGACCCGAACCGGCGCTGGGACAGCCAGTATCCGAGCCTCTGGGTGACGGACGGGGGCGGTGGCACGTTTTTCGACATCTGGACGCCGAGTTCTTTCGCCTCGGCCGGCATGCTCATTTCCGACACCTCGACGGAGGGCCGCGTCTACGCCATGTCGAGCGAGCACCACGTGCGCTACGAGGTGCAGGTGCGCAACGCGGCCAACTGGCGCCTCTATGCGTTGCAGACCGAAGCTGAACGCGGCGAGAGCGGCTTCGGGCTGCCGCTCGAGATCGACGGCTCGCGCGACATCACCATCGCCAATTTCCACATCTACCGGGTGATCAGCTCGTATCAGCCGTTTCCGCACGCCGTGAAGGTGTCGAACTCGCGGAACATCCGGTTCCGGAACTTCCACTGCTACAGCAACAGCAAGGTCTCCTTCGACGCCGCGGTGTTCGACGCCACGCACGGAGCGGAGATCAGGCAGCGCGAGTTCGCCTGGCTCACGCTCTCGGGCGACGCGCCTGTCTCGACGCAGAAGCCGTCATCGTCCGTCCTGGAGGTGGGCGCGCAGGTGCGCAGGCTTGCCGGCGGCTTCTTCAACATCTCAGGCGGCGCCGCCGATCCGGCCGGCGACTTCTACGTCGTCGACGCGCGCTGGCAGCGCATCCACCGCTGGTCCGAGCGAGATGGCCTGATCTCGACCGTGAACGACGCGCCGCTCGAACCGGTCAATCTCGCGTTCGACAGGGCCGGCAACCTGCTCGTGGTCTCCTACGCGGGTGCCGGCACCGTCTACGCGTTCAAGCCCGGCTCCCCGCTCGGGAGCCTGGACGTCCTCGCTCCGGTCGACGCCGCGCCGCGGCCCGGCCTGACCGCCGTCCGCGCGGTCAGCGACTGGCGCCTGGCCCGTGACCCCGCGACAGGCCTCCCGCCGGCCAGGCCCTTCCACTACCTGTCGCCCGACGGCACCACGTTCATCCCGGCCGGCAGCGACTTCACGACCGGCGCCATGTCGTGGGGCGTCAAGAGCGCCGATCTGATCCGCGCCTTCGGCCTCGCCGCCGCCGCGCCCGGACAGCCGTTCTACGTGACGAGCGAATCGGAAGTGACGACGTGGAAAGGCACGCTCGGCGACGACGGGAACTTCCGGACGCTCACGCCGTTTGTCCAGCAGGGCGGCGAGGGCATCGCGGTGGATGCGGCGGGCAACGTCTTCCTGGCCGCCGGCCACGTCTACGTCTACAACCCGGAGGGACGCCTGATCGACACCATCGAGGTGCCGGAGCGGCCGGTGCAGGTCGTCTTCGGCGGCGCGGACCGCCGGACGCTGTTCATCGCGGCCCGCACGACGCTCTACAGCGTGCGGACGCGGGTGCCGGGACGATGACGCGTGGCGAGTTTTTGTTCGCGGGTCAAACCACGTTAGGATCATCGCCGAGGATCACGTTCATGAACGCTCTCCATCAATTAGTTCGTCCTCGCAACTCATCGGGGAAACTGGCGCTGGCCGCCGCCCTCGCCGTGATGGCGATAGGAGCCGCGGCAGGCTCGAACGGCGTCCCCGGGCCGCAGGCCGCGCCACCCCGCCCGGCCTACCGGGACGCGGCGCGGCCGGTCGCCGAGCGCGTCGAAGATCTGCTCGGGCGGATGACGCTCGAGGAGAAAGTCGGGCAGATGACGCAGCCCGACCATTCCTTCCTCAAGTCGCCGGACGATGTGGCCGGGTACTTCCTGGGGTCGGTGCTGAGCGGCGGCAGCTCGGAGATCCCGGACGTCTCGGCCGCGGGCTGGGCGGCGTTCATCGACGGCATGCAGAAGCGCGCCCTCTCGACGCGCCTCGGCATCCCGCTGCTCTACGGCATGGACGCGGTGCACGGGCACAACAACGTGCGCGGCGCGGTGATCTTCCCCCACAACATCGGCCTGGGCTGCACGCGCAACCCGAAGCTGGTCGAGGAGGCGTCGCGCATCACGGCCGTCGAGATGGCAGCCACCGGCGCCCACTGGAACTTCGCGCCGTGCGTCTCGGTGCCGCAGGACGAGCGGTGGGGCCGCACCTACGAGGGCTTCGGCGAGTCGCCCGCGCTGGTCGCCGATCTGAGCGCCGCCGCGGTGCGCGGCCTCCAGGGCGCCGCGCTGTCGTACCCGCCGCACGTGCTCGCGTCGGTGAAGCACTATGTCGCCGACGGCGGGACGGCGGGCGGCGTCGATCAGGGCGATGCGCGCATCAGCGAAGCCGAGTTGCGGGCCGTTCACTTGCCGGGCTACGAGGCCGCCATCAAGGCCGGCGCGCTCAACATCATGGCGTCGTTCAGCAGCTGGAACGGCCAGAAGCTGCACGGCCACAAGTACCTCCTCACCACGCTGCTCAAAGGCGAACTCGGCTTCACCGGCTTCGTGGTCTCCGACTGGAAGGCGATTGAGCAGCTCCCCGGCGATTACCCGTCGCAGATCGCGGCCTCAATCGGCGCCGGCATCGACATGGTGATGGTGCCCGACCAGTACCCGGCCTTCGTTGAAGGCCTGAAGACGCTGGTGCGCGACGGCCGGCTGCCGATAGCGCGCATCGACGACGCCGTCCGGCGGATCCTGACGGTGAAGTTCCGGATGGGGCTGTTCGAGCGGCCGTTCTCCGATGCGGCGCTGCGCGCGAAGGTCGGGTCGCCCGATCACCGCGCGGTCGCCCGCCAGGCAGTGCGCGAGTCGCTCGTTCTGCTGGTCAACAAACAGCAGGCCCTGCCGCTCTCACCCACGCTGCCCCACGTGCTCGTCGCGGGCAAGGCCGCCGACGACATCGGTATCCAGTGCGGCGGATGGACGATCGGCTGGCAGGGCGCGAGCGGCAGGACGACCGACGGCACGACAGTACTCGAGGCCGTGCGCAGGGCCCTGCCGGGCGGCCGCGTCGACTACTCCGCCTCGGGCCAGCCGGCCGCCGGCGCGCAAGCGGCCATCGTCGTCGTCGGCGAGATGCCGTATGCCGAGGGGCAGGGGGATCGCAAGAGCCTCGACCTCGATCCGGCCGACGTGGCCCTGGTGAAGCGCATCAAGGCTTCCGGGCTCCGCACCATCGTCGTCCTCTTCTCGGGCCGGCCGATGATGCTCGACTCGATCCTGGGCGACGCCGACGCGATCGTGGCCGCATGGCTGCCGGGCACGGAGGGCGACGGGATCGCGGACGTCCTGTTCGGCCGCTACGGGCCGACCGGCACACTCGGCCACACCTGGCCGAAGTCGATGTCGCAGATCCCGATCAACGTGGGGCCGAAGGGCGAGAAGCCCGCCGAATCGCCGCTGTTCGATTTCGGGTTCGGGCTCCGCTACAAATAGGCGATGGCCACCGCGTTCTCGCGCCTGTCACTCGCGGGGCTGGTCGCCGTAGTGTCGGGTGGCACGAGCGGCATCGGCCGCGCGATTGCGCTGGGCCTGGCCGACGCCGGCGCGGACGTGGTGGCCACGGCGCGCCGGCCGGCGCTGGTCGACGAGGTGGCGGCGGAAGTCGAGCGGCGCGGGCGGCGGACGCTGCGCATGGTGTCGGATGTGACGGACCGCGCCTCGCTCGAGGCGGTCCGCGACGCATGCCTGGCGGAACTCGGGCGGCTCGACATCCTGGTGTCGGCAGCAGCGATCACGCAGCGCGTGCCGACCATCGACATGTCGGACGTGGACTGGCAGCGCGTGCTCGACACCAACGTGACCGGCACGTGGCACGCGTGCCGGGTGTTTGGCGCGCCGATGCTTGCGCAGGGCTCGGGGCGGATCATCACGATCGCGTCGCTCGCGTCGCTGGTCGGCTTCCTGGAAGTGAGCGCCTACACGGCCAGCAAGGCCGCGGTGGCCGGCCTCACGCGGGCCCTGGCGGTCGAGTGGGCGCCGCGTGGCGTGACGGTGAACGCCATCGCTCCCGGGATCTTCGTCACCGACCTGAACCGCGGCATCGTCGAGTCGCCGCGCGGGCACGAACTGCTCCTGCGCACGCCGATGCGGCGCTTCGGGGACATCGACGAACTGGTGGGCGCGGCGATTTTCCTGGCCTCCGACGCGGCAAGCTTCATCACGGGCCAGTTGCTCGTCGTCGACGGCGGCTTTCTTGCCAGCGGTGTGAATCAATAGGTATTGGAGATGAAGATCAGATCCGGCAAGGTGATCGTGTGCGGTCCCGGGCGGAACTTCGTCACGCTCAAGATCGAGACCGAAGACGGCCTGCACGGGTTGGGCGACGCGACGCTGAACGGGCGGGAGATGGCCGTCGCCAGCTATCTCTCCGAGCACGTGCTGCCGCTCCTCGAGGGGCGCGACGCGCGCCGGATCGAGGACATCTGGCAGTTCCTGTACAAGGGCGCGTACTGGCGGCGCGGGCCGGTCACGATGACGGCGATCGCGGCCGTCGACATGGCGCTGTGGGACCTGAAGGGCAAGGCGCTCGGCGTCCCGGTGTATCAACTGCTCGGCGGCGCGTCGCGCGACGCAGTACTCGTGTACGGCCACGCGAGCGGCGCCACGCCGGAGGACACCGCCAGCGCCGTCGCGCGCTACCGTGACGCCGGGTATCGGGCGGTCCGCGCGCAGTGCGGCGTGCCCGGCGTGCCCGACGCGTACGGCGTCGGCGCCAGCGATCACTACGAGCCGGCCAAGCCGGGCCTCGCGCCCGAGGAGCGCTGGAGCAGCGAGCGGTATCTCGCGTTCATTCCGGGAGTGTTCGAGCGGCTGCGGCGCGAGTTCGGGCCCGATCTCCACCTGCTCCACGACGTGCACCACCGGCTGACGCCCATCGAAGCGGCCCGGCTCGGGCGCGCGCTGGAGCCGCATCACCTCTTCTGGATGGAGGATCCCACGCCCGCCGAGGACCAGGATCGCTTCCGCCTCATCCGCCGGCACACGACGACGCCGATCGCCGTGGGCGAGGTCTTCAACTCGATCTTCGATTGCCATCGCCTGATCGAGGGCGGGCTCATCGACTACATCCGCGCCAGCGTCACGCATGCCGGCGGCATCAGCCACCTGCGGAAGATCGCGGCGCTCTCCGAGGTCCACGCGGTCCGCACCGGGTCGCATGGCGCCACCGACCTGAGCCCGGTGAGCCTCGCGGCCGCGCTCCACGTGGACCTCAGCGTGCACAACTTCGGCATCCAGGAGTACATGCCGCATGCGCCGGAGACCGACGAGATCTTCCCACACGCCTACCGCTTCGATCGCGGCGTGATGCACCCCGGCGACGCCGCCGGGCTCGGCGTCGAGATCGACGAGGCGCGCGCGGCCGCGTTTCCCTACCGGCGGGCG
>Ga0209254_10001760_pt1 | contig 19529 bp, 16 predicted proteins | sample FrelakmetDIP11DI_FD_187148 | JGI IMG/M metagenome (GOLD analysis project Ga0209254, IMG submission 187148) | Freshwater lake sediment microbial communities from the University of Notre Dame, USA, for methane emissions studies - DIP11 DI (SPAdes)... | ecosystem: Environmental > Aquatic >...
CGGCTCCTACCTCGCGATGAGCCTCGGCAACTGGATGATTTCGGCCGGATACCTCGATCGCTGGTGGGGTCCGGGCTGGCAGGGCAGCCTGATCCTGTCCAGTAACGCGCGACCGATGCCCTCGATCGCGCTCGACCGCAACGAATCGACGCCGTTCGACGTGCCGGTGCTGCGCTGGTTCGGGCCGTGGCGGCTCAGCACGTTCATGCAGCAGTTCGAGAGCGATCGGGACTACAGCAACGCGCTGCTGTTCGGGCTGCGTGCCGAGATCCGCCCGCATCCGACGCTGCAGATCGCAGCGAGCCGCACGGCCCAGTGGTGCGGGGACGGCCGGCCCTGCGACCTCGACACGTTCTGGGACCTGCTGGCCGGCAACGACAACGACCAGGACCTCTCCGAGCAGCCGGGCAACCAGCTCGCCGGCTTCGACGTGCGTTGGTCGTGGCCGGGCGCCCGCGTGCCGTTGGCGCTCTATGCGCAAGGCATCGGGGAAGACGAGGCCGGCTTCATGCCGTCGAAGTACCTGGGACTGTTTGGTGCCGAGGTCTGGGGCGACCTGGCGGGTGGGACGTGGCGGGCCCACGTCGAATACGCGGATACGGCCTGCGATTTCCTGCGGTCGCCGCCGGAGTTCGGTTGCGCTTACACGAACAGCATCTATACATCGGGCTATCGGTACCGGGGCCGGGTTCTGGGCCATTCGATCGACGCGGACAGCGAGGCGATCGGCGGCGGCGCCCTGTTCATCGACTCCCGGGGCCATCGCTGGGAGATGCTGGGCCGCAACGTCAAGCTGAATCGGGCCGGCGTGGCTCCAGGCCATTCGCTGGCGGACGGCGAGGCCAGGTTGAACGACATCGTGGTGACGCACGAGCGGGCCCTTGCATGGGGTAACATAACGGTTTCGCTGGCGTACTCGGACGTGGATTCGGCTGGACCGGTGGCCGTCGAGGACGGGGTGCGGGGTTCTTTGACGTGGTCACATGGCCTGCGCTGACATGGCATTTCGCGACTTGCGAGTCGGATAGGGAAGAGCATGCGAGAATCCTGGAATCTGTCCGCGCCACGTTCGTTGCTGGCCATGTTCGTGCTGGCTGCCGGCCTAGTGTCGTCTTCTGCAGCGCGTGGACAAACTCCGACGACCGAGCAGGTTGAAGCTTTCCGTGACCTATCTCCTCAGCAGCAGCGGACGGTCCTCGAAGCCATGGGCGGGGGTAACGGGCAATCCGGTGCGGCGAGGTCTGACCAACGCGTCGAGTCGCCGGTAACAGTTCAGCCGCGATCGCCTCAGGACGAGCGCCTTCGTAATCTGACCCTCGACGGCGAGCCACGGCTGGCGGCCGGTGACACGTTGATCGTCGAACTTGAGCCCGTGCTGGTCGAGGGCGAGGATCGAGTCCTTACGGAGCGACCTCGCCAGCCGACCGAAGCGCTGCAGGAGGCGAGTGTGACGGCAGGGAGGTCGGCAAGCGGCCCTCCTGGGGTCAGTGGAGCGCCCCTGGCCCAGCAGGCGATGCCGGTGCCCGCCGCGCGCAAGGAGGAGATCCGGCGCACCGAGTCCGAGGAGGCCGATCTCGATCGTTTCATCGAGACCGTGCGGCGCGGCAATCCGTACCGATTGGATCGCACCGGGGCGCTCGATTTCCCCGGGCTCGGTCTGGTGCCGCTCGCCGGTCTGACCGTGCTGCAGGCGACCCAGCGACTCGCAATCGAGCCGTTCCTGCGCGAATTTCGCATCCGACTGATATTGCTGCCGCTCGAGCCAGTCGACACCGATGCTTTGAAGCCTTTCGGCTACGATCTGTTTGCCGGGGTGCCGACCACGTTCGCGCCGGTGACGGACGTCCCGGTGCCATCGGAATACGTGATCGGTCCGGGCGACCGGTTCGACGTCCAGTTGATCGGCAACACGAAGGGCAAGTACTCGCTGGTCGTCAATCGGGACGGCCGAATCACGTTCCCGGAGCTGGGTCCCATCGCCGTCAGCGGGCTGCGCGTCGGCGAAGCCAAGGCTCGCATCGAGCAGCGAGTTGCCGACCAGTTGATCGGGACGCAAGTGACTGTTTCCATGGGCGACCTGCGCTCGATCCGCGTCTTCGTGGTCGGCGAAGCCAACCAGCCGGGTTCGTACACGGTGAGCAGCCTCGCGACCGTCACTAATGCACTGTTCGTGAGCGGCGGCGTGAAGCCGATTGGGTCACTGCGCAACATCCAGCTGAAGCGCAACGGACGCGTCGTCTCCCAGCTCGACCTGTACGACCTGCTTTTGAACGGAGATACCTCGGGCGACGCGCGCCTTCTGCCGGGGGACGTGATCTTCATTCCGCCGGTGGGCACCACGGTCGGCGCCACCGGCGAAGTTCGCCGTCCGGCGATCTATGAACTTCGGGGGGAGGCGAGCGCGGCTGACTTGCTGCACTTGGCCGGCGGCCTCACGCCGGAGGCCGATCCACGTCTTGCAACGCTCCAGCGGATCGACGAGAGACGCGAGCGCGTCGTCGTGGACGTCGATTTGACCAACCCGCAGTCACGCAGCACGCGCCTGCGTACCGGCGATCTGCTGCGCGTGCCCGGGGTCAGGGCAACGTACTCGAACGCTGTCAGGGTCGATGGGCACGTACTGCGGCCGGCATCGGTCGAATACCGTGGCGGTTTGCGGTTGGCGGACGTCATTCCGTCGGCCGACGACTTGAAGCCGAATGCGGACCAGCGCTACGTCTTGATTCGCCGCGAGGAACCCGGCACGCGCCGGGTGAGCGTGCTCTCTTCCGATCTCAGCCAGGCGTGGCGTGCGCCGACGACGGACGCGAACCCGCGGTTAGCTCCGCGCGACCAAATTTATGTGTTCGACCTGGAAACCGGTCGTCGCGCGATCCTGGATCCGATCGTTCAGGAACTGAAGCTGCAGGCCGTGAGCGACGAGCCGTCTCAGGTCGTCCGAGTCTCGGGCCGCGTGCGCGTTCCCGGCGAATATCCGCTGGAGCCGGGCATGACCGTCAGCGATCTGATTCGCGCCGGCGGCGGGCTCTCGGAGGAAGCTTATGGGGGCGAGGCGGATCTGGCGCGTTACGAGGTACGGGATGGACAGACGCGCAAGACGGACGTCGTCAAGGTTGACCTGAGGCGCGCCCTGGCGCGCGATCCGACTGCAGACCAGGTGCTGGCGCCGTTTGACTTCCTGGTAGTCAAGGAAATCTCCCAGTGGTCTTCCCAGGAGACGGTCCGGCTGGAAGGTGAAGTCCGGTTTCCGGGCGAATACCCGATCGAGCGCGGCGAGACCCTGCAATCGGTCATCGCGAGGGCCGGGGGATTGACGGCGCTCGCCTTCCCACAAGGCAGCGTCTTTACGCGCGAGTCGCTAAAGGAGCGCGAGCGGCGCCAAGTGGAGATCCTGGCCGACCGATTGAAGCAGGATCTAGGTACGTTGGCTCTGCAGGCTACGCAGACTTCCGCAGGCGGTGGGCAGCCGGCGTCTGAAACGCTGGCAATTGGCCAGACGTTGCTTGCGGACCTGCGAGATGCCGAGCCCGTCGGACGCCTGGTAATCGACCTCGATCGAATCCTGGCAGCGGAAGCTGGCTCGCCTGCCGACGTGATTCTCAAGGATGGGGACGTCCTGCGGGTGCCGCAGACAGCGCAGGAGGTGACTGTGATTGGCGAGGTGCAGAGCGCTACGTCGCACCTCTACGACCCTGCATTCGGACGCGACGACTACATCCGCATGAGCGGCGGCACGACGCAGAAGGCTGACGACCGGCGGATCTACGTGGTCAGGGCCGACGGAAGCGTGGAGACCGGCAGCGGCAGCCGCTGGTTCCGCAATGCCGGTTCGATCCAGTCGGGCGACACCATCGTCGTGCCGCTGGATGCGGAGAGGATGAGACCGCTGCCGCTGTGGACGGCGGTGTCGACGATCATCTTCAACCTTGCTGTGGCAGTGGCTGCGGTGAATTCGTTCTAATGTGCCAAGTGCGATTTTCGCTGGAACTGAAAGGGCGGCCCGGCTTTCTCCGCGCTGAATTCATCTTTCGATTATTGAGGCTTGTGTAAGTGCTTGACCAATGCAGAACAGATCTGCGCGTTCCCAGGAAATACGCACCAAGGTCGAGCGTCGTTGCATGGAGCGCAGACTGTCTTGAGCCTCGGGGCGTAGGCCAGCAGGTAGTCGAGCCAGATGGCACGCCGCTGGGCCTCGATGTGCTGGCGAACGAGCTTGGAATGACGCGCCTGCAGGCAGACCCATACGATGAGCAACGTGCGCCCGATCATGGCCTGGGGCGCGCGGGTCACGCTGGGGAACAGGCTGACGAAGCTGCACTAGTTCTAGATGCCTGCGACGACCGACAGTGGCTTGCGACTGAAGCAACAACGCAACTTCGGCGTCTGGCCGCGTCAAGCCAGAATGCGCGCACAACAGGAGCGTTCGGAGCGACCCGAATCGAAGTTGAAGACCGCTTTGTCTCGTCGCGCGATGATTTTTTCAAGGCCGGCCAAGCCCGAGCCTCCCAGGTGCGGAAGGAGCAGGAGTGGCAGCGGATCCCGGTGCTGGCCGATCGCCTGCGGCAGAAATTGAGCTCTCGGGCTCCGCAGTCGGCGCAATCGGGCGGCCGGGGCGCGGCGCCGACGAACAAGGCCCTCGCGGTCGGTCAGCCGCTGCTTGCGAATCTGCCGTCGGCCGAATTCGTGGTCCGACTGGTTATCGACCTCGAGCGGGTGCTGGCGGTCGCCCCCGGGTCGCCGGACGACTACCTGCGCATCAGTGGCGGTACGACTCGTAAGGCCGTCGACAAGCGCGTCTACTTAGTACGTGCCAACGGCAGCATCGAAGTTGGAAGCGGCAACCGCTGTTTCCGCCAGAACGGCGACCTCCTACCGGGAGACTCCATCGGGGTGCCGCTCGATGCGGAGCGCATGAGGCGGCTGACGATGTGGACGGCGGTGACGTCGATCATATTCAACCTCGCCGTGGCGGTTGGCTCTCTATGATCGCGCCTCTGTCACCCGAGCCATCTTCAGATCTTGGTGCAATTTGGCGCCTCCTTATTGACGGAAAATGGCTCGTGCTTTCGTTGGTGCTTCTGTTCACGCTTTCTGCCGCGGCGGCCGCATTTCTCACGACACCGGTCTATCGCGCGCGGGTCGTTATGATTCCGGCGCAGTCAACTGAGTCTGCTGGTGGTCTTGGGGCAATGGTGGGCGACCTCGGGGGCCTTGCTGCCTTGGCCGGCCTCAATATCGGTGGTAACGAAGCGACCGTCGAGGCGCTAGCACTGCTTCGGTCCCGGCAGTTCGCCGATGACTTCATCGCGCAGGAGCGCCTTTTGCAGCGTTTCTTCGCGCGCAAGTGGGACTCTGAGCACAATCAGTGGCGCGTATCCGGTGTCGACGTCCCGACCGACTGGGATGCATGGAAGTATTTCGACCGGAAAGTTCGTTTCGTCGGCGAGGACAAGAAGACAGGGCTCGTGACGCTTGATGTTAATTGGCAGGATCGGCACGAGGCCGCCGACTGGGCGAACCAACTGGTTGATCGCCTCAACGAGGCGATGCGCACGCGGGCGATTGCCGAGTCCGAAGCGAGCATTCAGTTATTGCAGAAGGAACTAGCGGCTACTGAGGTCGTCGCGCTGCAGCAGGCGATCGCGCGACTCATAGAGACGCAGGTCAAACGACGGACAATGGCGACGGTTCGTCCGGAGTTCGTTTTCCGCGTCGTTGATCCTGCATCGGCTCCGGACGCAGACGATTTCATTCGGCCCAAGCGTGTCCTGTATTTGGTCGCAGGCCCTGTCTGCGGCTTTCTTGTGGCGTTCTTTCTGATCTTGCTGAGAGAGTTCGTGCGGCGCGAGTTTGCGATGTCCGGTAGTAACCGCGCCCGGTCTGAGTAAGGGAACCATTTGGCCTGGGGCGGGCGATAGAGAAAGTCATGAGCTACAAGGGCATTGTTCTTGCCGGCGGATCAGGTACCAGGTTGCACCCAGTCACCTTGGGTGTCAGCAAGCAGTTGCTCCCGGTATACGACAAGCCGATGATCTACTACCCGTTGTCCGTGCTCATGCTTGCGGGAATCCGGGACATCCTCGTCATATCAACGCCGGTGGACGTGCCGATGTTCCAGCGCTTACTTGGTGATGGTGCGCAGTGGGGCGTCGCTATCTCATATGCGGAGCAACTGCGACCCGAGGGTTTGGCGCAGGCATTTACGATTGGACGAGACTTCGTCGGCCATGGGAGTGCTGCTCTGGTCCTTGGCGATAACATTTTCTATGGGCATGGCTTGCCGGAGCAACTGCGTGCGGCCGTGTGCCGGAGCGAAGGGGCCACGATCTTCGCATATCGCGTCAGGGATCCTCATCGCTACGGCGTTGTGTCGTTCGATTCGGCGGGCCGTGCAGTTGACATCGAAGAGAAGCCCATCAATCCGAAATCCAACTATGCCGTTACTGGGCTGTATTTTTACGACAACGACGTGCTCGACATTGCCGCAGCGTTACGGCCATCGGCGCGAGGAGAGCTGGAAATCACGGACGTCAATCGAGAATACCTGATTCGGGGGCGACTGCACGTTGAGTTGATGGGCCGTGGCGTCGCCTGGTTGGATACCGGCACTCACGAGTCCCTGATGCAAGCGACGACTTTCATCGAGGCGATTCAGAGCCGACAGGGATTGAAAGTCTGTTGCCCCGAGGAGATCGCCTATCGGTTGGGTTTTATTGGTGCGGAGCAGTTGCGGGCGCTTGCGACGCCGCTGGCCAAGTCAGGTTACGGCGCCTACCTGCTCGAGCTTCTCGACCGGGAAGTCTGAGTATGCAGTTCGAGAAAACGACGATTCCCGACGTGATTTTGGTGCGACCGACTGTGTTTGGTGACGAGCGAGGCTTTTTTCTGGAAGCCTGGCAGCAACGTCGGTTCGGGGAGGCCGGCGTGGGTCCACACTTTGTGCAGGACAATCATAGTCGCTCGATCCAGCATACCTTGCGGGGCTTGCATTATCAGCTGCGTCAACCGCAGGGCAAACTCGTGCGCGTCGTGGCGGGAGAGGTCTTCGATGTCGCTGTCGACGTGCGCCGAAGTTCGCCGACTTTCGGCAAGTGGGTCGGCGCCGTGCTATCGGAGAGTAATCATTGTGAACTTTGGATTCCGCCTGGGTTCGCGCACGGCTTCCTCGTTCTTAGCGAATCGGCAGATTTCCTCTATAAGGTTACGGATTTCTACAATCGCGGTGACGAGGTGTGCATTCGTTGGGATGATCCCAACATTGCAGTTTCGTGGCCGCTGCCTGTCGGCGCGGCGCCCTTGCTATCCGACAAGGATGCGAAGGGTCTGACGATCGCCGAAGCCAACGTGTTCCCATGAGAGTGCTGCTAACCGGTGCCGGCGGGCAGGTGGGTCGTGCGATCCTGAAGCTGGCGCCTGCTAATGCGTCCGTGATCGGCCTGGGACGCGCGGAACTCGATATAGCTGATGACGTCTCCGTTGGGATGCAGATCAGCGCTCTGAGGCCAGATATCATTGTGAACGCCGCCGCCTACACAGCAGTGGATCGTGCAGAGGCGGAGCCGGAGGCCGCGCACCGAACCAACGCGCGTGCTCCCGGGGTTCTTGCGATGGCGGCAGCTGACTGTGGCGCAAAGCTGATACAGATATCGACGGATTTCGTCTTCGACGGTTCCGCTAGTCGTCCGTACCCACCGGATGCCACGCCTGCGCCATTGTCTGTCTATGGGCGCACCAAGCTCGAAGGCGAACATGCCGTGCGCTCCATTCTTGGCGACCAATCTTTGATCCTCCGAACCGCATGGGTCTATGACGGACAGGGGCGCAATTTTCTGCGAACCATGTTACGCATCATGGCTGAGCAAGAAAGTGTCGGTGTCGTCGCAGACCAGGTCGGATCGCCAACGGCCGCACACTCTGTTGCCGAGGCTGTCTGGTCTCTGGTGAGTAAGGCTCCGCAAGGGGGCGTCTTCCACTGGACAGATGCAGGTGTGGCGAGCTGGTACGACTTCGCCGTCGCAATTGCAGAGGAGGCAAGTGCACGCGGGTTGCTTCGGTCGGCCGTGAGGGTTACGCCCATCGCGACGGACGAGTACCCGACGCTTGCCCGACGCCCCGCCTACAGCGTCCTGGACAAGCGCGCGACAGCACGGATTCTGGCGCTGGAACAGATTCACTGGAGACAGCGCCTGCGTATGGTGCTGAGGGAGGGCTAGGGTGCGTAGACTCCTTGTCACTGGAGGTGCGGGGTTCATCGGCGCGAATTTTGTTCGCTACTGGCGCAGGGAGCACGTGGGGGACAGGATTGTCGTGCTGGACGCGCTAACCTACGCCGGCAACCTATCGAGCATCGAGTCTGCGCTCTCGTCGCCGCAAATGCGGTTCGTGCATGGATCGATATGCGATAACCCGCTGGTCGAGCGACTGCTGGTGGAGGAGGGCATCAATACCATAGTGCATTTCGCGGCGGAATCGCATGTGGACCGCTCAATCAGCGGGCCGGATGCGTTCATCGATACGAATGTTGTAGGTACGCACTCACTCTTGAAGGCTGCTCGCAAAGTCTGGCTTGAGGAGGCGCGACTCGTCGATCATCGGTTTCACCATGTGTCGACGGACGAAGTATATGGGTCGTTGGGGCCCGATGATCCACCTTTTCACGAGGAAACGCCTTACGCACCCAACTCACCCTATTCGGCGAGCAAGGCGGGCTCCGACCATCTGGTCCGCGCCTATCACCATACATACGGGCTCGATATTACCACCAGCAATTGCTCCAACAATTACGGACCATATCAGTTTCCGGAGAAGCTTATTCCCCTGACGGTCCTGAACGCTCTACATGGTAAGCGACTACCAATATACGGAGACGGCATGAATGTCCGCGACTGGCTGTACGTCGAGGATCACTGCCAAGCGATCGACCGAATTCTTGCTAATGGAACGCCGGGTCGAACGTACAATGTAGGTGGGCGTAGCGAGCGGACCAATCGACAGGTCGTCGGTGCGTTGTGCGAGATAATTGACGCGGAGTTTTCGGAATCGCCAGAGTTGGCTGCTTACTACCCGGATTGTCCCGCTGCTCGAAAGGGCAGCTGCCGCGCACTGATTGAGTTCGTGCCGGATCGTCCAGGGCATGATCGACGTTACGCAATCAATTCAAGCAGAATCGAGGAGGAGCTGGGCTTTCATTCAGCGCGCACGTTCGCAGATGGATTGGCCATAACGGTAAGGTGGTATTTGCGCTCGAGATCTTGGTGGGCGCCGCTTTCAAAATGGGCGCACTGTAATAGCGATCTCTTGCCGTAACCGGCTGGAAGCGATTCGTGCGCGGTCGCCTCGCAGACGCCCTGCTGCTGCTAATTCCGGGAGGTGTTACTGCGATTGGTCTATTTGCGATGAGCGCATCGCTCGTCCCCGGATTGGAACGTGGTGTGGCGGCCGAGTTCCTGCTTTTCCTGCCTTGGCAGATGCTGGGTCTGACGGTCGCCAAGTTCGGTGCAGACTCGTGGATTCTCGCAAATGGGAGCAAGTGGACTGGTGGAAGTCTGCCGCTCCAATCCTTCCTGTTTTCCAGAATTGCGCCTGCGGCGACAATTATTGGATTGCTGATGTTGATCAGGTTGCCGGCTTTCGCCGCGGCTGTTGGAGCGTTGTCGATTTTGTTCGACGCCGTTGCATTGGTGCTGTCGAGTGAGCTCTCGGCGCAGGGGCGGGTGCGCCGTGCTGCGGCATCACATTTTCTCCGTTATCCGCTGCTTTTCACCATGGTCACGCTGGCGGGGTGGGGAGGGAGACTTGATGAGTGTTTTCTGTACGGTGCGTTCGTCGTCAGCTCAGCGAGTCGGTTAGGTTATCTTCTAATTGCCAGGTCCGATGTGATGGCTTCCGGGGTGCGCACTCCGAACACCGGTGCCCTTGCGGCGCAACAGGTATTGAACTACGGGCTCTTCAAGAATGATCAGCTAGCTTTTTCACTGATCCCGGTTGAAATGCATGCGGTACGCCAGATGCTCATATACGTCGTTCGATTTCCGGAGCTGGTGTCCGCACTAATCGTCGCAGTCGGTCCGGTTGTCTATCCTGCGCTTCGGCGAGAAGATAAGCGCGTGCATGGTAAGAGCCGGTCATGGCTCGTATGGCCGCTGACTCTGGTGGCGTGTTGTTTCGGTGGGTATGTGTTCGGGGCCATTGCACCTAGCGATATTCATGTGCCTTGGTATGCGGTTCTGGCTGTTGCTGTCCATGCATCCCTGGTCTTGCCAGTGAATCTCAATACCTACAAGTGCTTTTCGGAGCAGAAGGAGCGGGAGTTACTGACGTCGCTCCTCATTGCGAACGCGGGTGGCGTTCTCTTTCTGGCATCGATCTTGCTGCTGATGGCGGACTATTCCGCAATGTTTCTCTGGGTGGTGCCGCTGCAGCAGGTCATATTTTTGCGTGCGATCAAAAGATCGCATCGCGATACATGCATTCGGTCAATGCCGTGAATACTAAGGCCTTCATTCTTAACCCTAGCGCATTCGGTGCAGTCACGTTTGGCGCGGCACTTATTTTGTATCAGGTCAATCTGGTCGGATACGATGAGGCGGCGCCGGAGACGTTGCTTTATTGTTGGACTGCATTTGGGTTCTTCAGTGTTTCGGCGCTGATGCTACATTCTGCCTATATCGCTGCAGGAAGGTCGCTTGGGTCAGCCGTCCGCTTACGCCGCGTTAGGCAAGGCGTGGGGTCTGCATTGCCAATAGTGCTGCTGCATTTGATAGGCGCATTTGGCGTGCTGTCGTATGCGAGGAACCTGGCTAACCACTTTGGCTCGTGGGCTGAGCTTGGGTTGCGCATGTGGATTTCCAGTTACGAGGTGCGCTGGGCAGCGGAAGAGGTCTCCTCACTGGGCACGCAAGTGAGTTACTTCGGCTGGGTAGCGATATGGCTGACCGCCTACAGAGAGTGTCGCGGTGGAAGTTCAGGTTGGCTACGGCTGGCGATGGTTGGCCAGTTGCTGCTGAACTTGGTGTATGTCGATCGAACACGGCCGTTATGGATCATCTTTGGTGTTGTGACGATTGTGGCGGCCATGAGGTACTCGACGACTTCTGGAAAGCGATTATTCGGATCCATTCTCTTTTTCGGATTTGCCGCCGTTTCGACATTTATTCTTCTTGGTGGATGGATCGGCAAGATCGATCTTTATGGGAGCGGGGACTCTGGCAGTCGACGAGTCGCCGCATTGTTAGAGCCGGTCTATTTCTACGGAACCAGCGGTTTTGCCTATTTTAATCACATAGTGCTATATGAAACGCCCGATGGCTCAATGGGGCGGACCACCTATCCGCTGGCTACCGCGCTAGCGCGAATTGATGTCACGGAGGCGCCACCGTCTCAGGTTAATCAATTCATTCAAGTCCCGATGGATACCAATGTTGGAACGTTTTTGGAACCGTTCTACCGGGATGGGGGTGTGATTTTCGGAGTGATCGGTATGCTTTTGCACAGCGTTGGATTTGGTCTTCTGGGACTGCTGTTCGTACGGAGAGGTACACCGCTGGCGTTGATCGGTTGGTCAGCGCTGTGCTTCTGTAACTTCTTTGCTTTCTTCACGCCGAAATTTAACAACACCCCGACCTGGCTATTCGTCGGCGTTGCTGTCGGGTCACTGTTGCTAGGTGCGCCCCGGAGAGCCAATGACACGGCATCGCACAGGCTGATCAATGAATAGCAATTAGAATGGTTTACTGCACAACGCGTGCAAATGAAGCTGCCGGCGTTATATGAATCATAGCGGACGGTTAAAGGTTCTCGCACTCACTAGATATGATCACGATGGCGCAAGCAGCCGCGTGCGTATGATCCAGTTCTCAAAGTATCTGTCCGATGGCGGCATGGCTGTAACCTGGAGCCCATTGCTAGATGCCGAATATCTTAGGCGTCTGTATTCGCGAGGTTCTAGATCGATCGGAAACCTCGCGGGAGCGTACTTTCGTCGCGCTCTCCGTCTGCTGGACTCGGAGCGGTTCGATGTCATCTGGCTAGAGAAGGAGCTTTGGCCGTGGGTTCCAACTTTCTTGGACCCGAAGAGTATCCGGTCGAAGGCTCCGTACGTGGTCGATTACGATGATGCGATATTTCATAACTATGATCAGCACGCGAGTCAGCTTGTGCGACGCGTATTTGGCACGAAGATTGATGCTGTAATGAGACACGCCGACACAGTTGTCGTTGGAAACAAATATCTGGCGGACAGAGCAGCCAGGGCGGGTGCGGCTCGGATCGAGCTCCTGCCGAGCGTCGTCGATTCGGATTGCTATGTCATGCATCAGTCGACGACGGGGGCTGGAGTATCCATTGGATGGATCGGGAGTCCCGGTTCACAGGCGTTGCTCGAGCCATTGATTCCTGTGCTATCAGATTGTCTCGGCTCCGAAGATCGATTCGTGACTGTCGGCGCGCGCTATGAGTCGCCGCGAATCGCCAATCATCAGATTGTCCCATGGACGCTGGCCTCGGAGACGTCACTGGTGGCGTCGTTTGATATAGGCGTAATGCCTGTGCGCGACGGTTCTTTTGAGAAGGGCAAGTGTGGCTACAAGCTTATTCAGTACATGGCCGCAGGCGTGCCGGTCGTGGCGTCGCCGGTCGGCGTCAATACTACGATCGTAACCCACGGAGTGACTGGGTTTCTGGCTAGCTCGCCGGAAGAGTGGCGAAAGGCATTGATGACGCTCAAGGACAATAAAGAGTTGCGCCACGAGATGGGTGCAGCCGGGCGTCTGGCAGTCGCGCGCAGGTACTGCACGCGCGTGGTCGGACCGTCCATTGTTTCGATACTAAGGGCGGCAGCATTAAGGGCACATTAAGGAAATGTGCGGGATCGCGGGAATTCTGGACGTGGGTGTGGTTGGTCAGTCGCTGGCGGAGACCGCGCTCTCAATGTCGAAGAGGCTCGCCCACAGGGGGCCGGATGATTACGGTGTGTGGGTCGACACAGCGGCTGGCGTCGCGTTGGCGCATCGTCGCCTGTCGATCATTGATGTCACCGAGGGCGGGCACCAGCCGATGACGTCCGCAAGTGGGCGCTACACGATCTGCTACAACGGCGAAATTTACAATTTTCGCGAACTGAAGAAGAGTCTGCAGAAGCATGGAATCTCGTTTCGATCGCACTCCGATACGGAGGTATTGCTGGCGGCAGTCGATACATGGGGAGCGATGGCGGCGATTCGGCAGCTTGTCGGGATGTTCGCGTTCGCGCTATGGGACGGATTGGAAAGACGATTGTTGCTTGCACGTGATCGAGCGGGTGAGAAGCCGTTATATTACGGCCACATAGGTGACAAGTTCGGGTTTGCGTCGGAACTCAAGGCATTCTGTGCAATACCGGGCTTTAACAACCGTGTCGACCGCATGGCTCTGTCTGGATATCTGCGCCTCGCGTGCGTCCCGACGCCATACTCAATCTACGAGTCTATTCGTAAGTTACCGCCGGGCCACTGTGCGACTGTGCACCTGCATCGGGGTCAGCGATGGTTGGCGGATGTGTACGAATACTGGAGTCTCGCGGATCACGTGGCAGTTCGGTCGGAGAGCTATGAAGAGTCACGTGACGGGGCAGAGAGACTGTTATCACAGTCCGTTCGCGATCAAATGGTCGCCGACGTGCCGCTCGGCGCATTTCTGTCCGGTGGAATCGACTCGACAGCGATTGTCGCTCTGATGCAGGAAAACTCGGCCCGGAAGGTCCGGACGTTTTCGATTGGTTGGACGGAGCCGGCGTACGATGAGGCGCGCCATGCCGCAGCGGTCGCGCAGCACCTTGGTACGGACCATACTGAGCTGTACGTCAGTCCGGCGGACGCGCTGGCCGTCGTGCCGGAACTCGGGCGCATCTACGACGAGCCGTTCGCGGATTCTTCACAGATTCCCACGCTTCTGGTGGCGAGGCTGGCACGCCAGCACGTTGCGGTGGCATTGTCTGGTGATGCGGGCGACGAGGTGTTTGGCGGGTACAACAGGTACACGTTCGCACCCAGGGTCTGGTCAGCGGTGGGGCGACTTCCTGTCGGTGTGCGCTCGTTTCTGGCAGCGGGTATAAGGTCTATTCCGCCTGATTGGTGGGATCTTCTGGGCGATGGAATTTCCCGCATGGGTGGCCGGGACGGCATACGACTCCTCGGCGAGAAGATGCACAAGCTTGCCCGTGCAATTCCTGCTGCCAGCCATGCGGATCTCTACGGTCGCCTCGCTTCCTGTTGGCTCGTGTCCCCGGCGGTGGCAGCCTGTCCCCATCCGCTCATTGAATGGTACAGGGTGCCGGAGGCACTACGCCCGGTGGATAAGTTCGTCGAGTACATGATGCTGCTCGACTTCGTTGCGTACATGACGGACGACATCCTCGTTAAAGTGGATCGTGCCACGATGTCAGCCAGCCTGGAGGCGCGGGTCCCGATGCTCGATCATCGGCTGGTGGAGTTCATGGGTGGGGTGCCTGTTCGCCACAAAGTCTCTGAGAGCGGGTCGAAGCGCATACTTAGAGACATCGTTCATGCGCGTGTGCCGACCGAGCTCATTGATCGTCCGAAGACTGGGTTTGGCGTGCCGATCGACAGTTGGCTTCGTGGACCGCTAAGAGACTGGGCGGAGTCGTTGCTTTCGGATAATAGTCTGAAGCGCCATGGTCTACTGGATGTCCCGAGAGTGCGCGGTGCGTGGAGTGAGCATCAGAGTGGGCGAAGTCCGAGACACCATGAATTATGGGCGGTCCTGATGTTCCAGGCATGGATGGAGGAATATCGTGCCGTCGCGTAGTGTCGTGATGCTGGCGAGCTACTCTCCGTCGCTGATCACCTTCCGCGGTGCCCTGATTCGCCAGTTGCTCGCCGCGCGCTACCGAGTAATAGCCTGTGGGCCGCCGGACGAAGGTATTGCAGCGGCGCTTCGCCGGATGGGGGTGGATTTCTTGCCGATCGGCCCCAGCCGCACATCAATGAACCCCTTCGCCGATCTTATCTATTTTGCTCGAGTAGTAGGGCTATTGCTGCATCGACGTCCCCATGCGGTCATCGCCTACACAGCGAAGCCCGTCATATGGGGTGTCATGGCAGCGGCATTGACCAGAGTGCCGGTACGAGTGGCGATGATCACCGGTCTGGGTTTCGCGTTTGGCACGGAAGCGACGCGTGACGCATGGGCGCGCCGAGTGGCAAAAAGCCTGTACAGGATTGCTCTTGCGCGAGCTTCATGTGTTGTCTTTCAGAACCCAGATGATCGTACTGAGTTCGAGAGTCTTGGGTTGGTGCCTCCTACTAGGGGGCATGTTGTCAATGGTTCAGGCGTAGAACTGGAGGAGTTTCAGCCGGCACCGCTACCAGGCACGGGTGTGTTCCTGCTGATCGCTCGCTTGCTGGTCGATAAGGGAGTGCGTGAGTACGCAGAGGCGGCGCGAGTTCTTAAGTCCATTTATCCGTACGCGCGGTTTCAGATTGCGGGATGGTTTGATGAGAACCCACTGTGTCTCTCGAAGATCGAGGTTGAGAGCTGGCAGTCAGGGGGTTGGGTAGAATATCTAGGTCGCCTTGAGGACGTAAGGCCGGCACTGGCCGCTGCGGATGTTTTTGTATTGCCGTCATATCGTGAGGGAACGCCGCGCACGGTCCTCGAGGCAATGGCAATGGGCAGGCCGATCGTCACCACGGACGTGCCGGGGTGCAGACAGACGGTCATCAACGGCGTTAACGGCCTTCTAGTTCCCGCTAGGGATCCCATTTTTCTGGCTCAGGCTATGCGGCGTTTCCTTGATGACCCGGACCTTTCGCGTCGTATGGGAGCGGAAAGCCGGCGGCTGGTCGAAGAGCGATTTGACGCCGAAGAAGTTGCACAGGTGGTGATGAATGCTGCGGCACTATGAGACGGTCAAGAGAGTAATCGACGTGATCGTCGCACTGACTGCACTTTTCGTCGGCGCGCCCCTCTTTCTTGTATTGTCTGTCACAGTGTTTCTAGTGCTTGGTTCACCCTTGCTATTTTTTCAAATACGGCCCGGTCGCGGGGGGCGACCGTTCCGCATGATCAAGTTCCGAACTATGACGGATGATCGTGATACTAGTGGGAAACTGCTTCCTGATGCATTGCGCCTTACCTGGCTTGGTCGATTTCTGCGTGCCAGCAGCTTAGACGAACTGCCGGAGTTCTGGAACGTCTTGGTGGGCGACATGAGCCTCGTAGGCCCGCGCCCGCTCCTGATGGAGTACCTTCCGCTTTACACACCCGAGCAGGCGCGACGTCTCGAGGTCCGACCCGGCATCACAGGGTGGGCTCAGGTCAACGGTCGCAATGCGCTAAGCTGGGACGAAAAATTCGCGATGGACGTGTGGTATGTCGATCATCGCTCGTTCTGGCTGGATGTCTCTATACTTCTGCGTACCGTATTCAAGGTGCTCGCTCGCGAGGGCATTAGTGCACAGGGTGAGGCAACCACGCGACCCTTCGCCGGGACCCGTTCCACTTGAGCACCTTGTACGGCGTTTACGGTGCGAGCGGGTGTGGACGGGGTGTCATGCCCGTCGTGCGGCTACAGCTTGCCGGCCGGCTGGGGGCCGCCGACGAACTCGTCTTCGTCGACGACCATGATAACCGCGGACACATGAACGGTCACAGGGTGCTGAATTACACTCAATTCCTGGCGGATCGGCGCGACGAGAAGCTCGTCGTGCTGGCAATTGCCGATGGCGGCGTGCGTGCGCATCTCGCGGATCGATGCGCGTCCGATGGCCTGGCCTTCTTCGAGGCCCGAGCTGGAAGTGTGGTCACCATGGACAATGTCGAGATCGGCGAGGGGGCTGTGCTCAGTCCGTTCGTGACATTGACCAGCAACATCCGTATAGGACGCCATTTCCATGCGAACCTCTACAGTTATGTAGAGCATGATTGCGTGATCGGTGATTTCGTCACCTTCGCGCCCGGCGTCAAATGCAACGGGAACGTGCGCGTCGAGGACTACGCCTATATCGGCTCTGCAGCGGTCATGAAGCAGGGTCGGCCGGACCGCCCGCTTGTGATCGGGCGGGGCGCGGTCGTCGGCATGGGTGCGGTTGTCACCCGCAGCGTGCCCCCCATGACCACCGTGGTTGGCAATCCGGCCCGCCTACTAGTGAAGAAGTGAATTAATGCTCGACACCGTGCTGTCACCCTGGCCGTCATACACACCCGAGGAGGTGGAAGCGGTATCGCGGGTGCTGTCCTCGAACCGGGTCAACTACTGGACCGGAATCGAGTGCAGGGAGTTTGAGCGGGAATTCGCACGGTGGTGCGGGTGTACCCATGCAGTAACGCTTGCAAATGGCACGCTGGCACTCGATGTAGCCCTTAAGGCGTTGGGGATCGGATCGGGCGATCAGGTCGTCGTGACGCCCCGCTCGTTCATGGCATCGGTGTCCTGCGTCGTTACAGCCGGTGCTACACCCGTCTTTGCGGACGTGGACAGGAATACCCAGAACATCACTGCCGCAACCATCGAGCGTGTCGTCACGCCGCGTACGCGCGCCATCGTCTGCGTACACCTGGCCGGGATGCCCTGCGACATGGACCCGATCATGGCGCTCGCGCAGCGGCACGGACTGCGGGTGATCGAGGACTGCGCCCAAGCCCACGGCGCGCGATATAAGGGCCGCAGCGTTGGCACGATCGGCGACGTGGGTGCGTGGTCATTCTGCCAAGACAAGATCATGACGACAGGCGGAGAGGGCGGCATGGTGACCACAGATGACCCCGAGCTGTGGGTGCGCATGTGGTCGTACAAGGACCATGGCAAGAGCTGGGCGGCAGTGTACGAGCGCGATCATCCGCCCGGCTTCCGATGGGTGCACGAGTCCTTCGGTACCAACTGGCGCATGCTCGAGATGCAGGCGGTGATCGGCCGCATCCAGCTGACCCGTATGACTGAGTGGAATGCGCGTCGCACCGAGATTGCCTCAAGGATCGCGGCGGCCCTGCAGGCGTCGCCGGCGGTTCGCGTGCCGGCAATACCTGAATGGGCGAAACATGCTTATTACCGCCTCTACGCCTTCGTTCGTCCGGAGCTACTCGCTGCCGGGTGGTCGCGCGACCGCATCATGGAAGAGCTGCATGACCGCTGCGTGCCCTGTTTTCAGGGATCCTGTTCAGAGATTTACCTCGAGAAGGCGTTCGATAGCACCGGGTTGCGCCCACAGGGGCGCCTCCCCGTGGCCCGGGAACTCGGCGAGACTGGTCTGGCATTTCTTGTCCATCCAACACTGACTGATCAAGAGGTCGAAAGGATGGCGCAGGTCATCGCGGAAGTCGTCTCGATCGCGGCAGGCAGCTAGAGGACTGTAACAGCTGATGTGGAAGTGATGCGCCGTGTCGGGTCGAAGTACTTCCATTTCACGGTTCGCGGCGCCTTGTTGTAGTGGCGGATGTGGCGCATGAGCTTCATCGTCAGATCGGTGACCGAGGTGAATACTCCGCGGGCGATGACGTCGCGCTCGATCTTCGCGAACCACAGTTCGACCTGGTTGAGCCAGGACGAATAGGTCGGATTGAAATGCAGATGCACCTTGGGATGTACTGCGAGGAATGTGGCGACCTGCGCCGTCTTGTGGGCCGAGGGGTTGTCGGCGATAACGTGGATCTCTTTGCCGCGCGGCTGGTTCGCGACGATGTCGATGAGGAACGCGACGAACTCGGCCGAGGTGTGTCGCGACGCCGTCTTGCCCAGTATCTCGCCGGTCTTGGTGTTGAACGCGGCATACAGCGACAGCGTGCCATGGCGGTAGTACTCGAAGCCGTGTCGTTCCGCGCGGCCCGGCGACAGAGGCGATACCGGATCCAGCCGATCGAGCGCCTGAATCGCCGTCTTCTCATCGACACAGAACACCGCAGCGTGCTGCGGCAGGTTCAGGTACAGCCCGATGATATCGGCCGCCTTGGTCTCGAAGTCCGGATCATCCGAGGCCATGTAGCCCTCGAGACGATCGGGCTGCAGCGCGTGCTTGCGCCAGACTCGGGCCACCATCATGTGCGAGACGTCCAGCTGCTCAGCCAATCGACGCGTGCTCCACTGGGTGGCCCCGTCGGCTGGCTTGCGCTTGACGGTCCACTCCAGAATGCGCGCCTCGAGCTGCGGCGTGAGTGTGTTGGGAGTCTGCCCGGCATGACGCGAGAACAGCCCCGCCAGCCGTTCGGCCGCAAAGCGTTTGCTCCAGCGGTCGATGAACGCATCGTTGCAATCGAGCTTGTCGCGGATCTCCGCCCACGTATGGCCCGCCGCCAGCAGCAACACCAGTCGCGCCCGGCGTGCGTCATCCGCGCGCCGCGCTCGGCTTGCTGCTCGTTGATCGAGTTCCATCCGTTCCGCGCTCGACAGGGTGATCGTGCTCAAGCACACGATCATACTCCCGTTTTAGTTGTTACAGTCCACTAGTGGCCTGTACCAACTGATTGTGTACTGATGTGTCGCGACGGGTCGGCATATTTCCACTTCACGGTCCGGGGCGACTTGTTGTAGTGGCGGATGT
>Ga0209254_10001761_pt1 | contig 19529 bp, 17 predicted proteins | sample FrelakmetDIP11DI_FD_187148 | JGI IMG/M metagenome (GOLD analysis project Ga0209254, IMG submission 187148) | Freshwater lake sediment microbial communities from the University of Notre Dame, USA, for methane emissions studies - DIP11 DI (SPAdes)... | ecosystem: Environmental > Aquatic >...
AAGCTGCCCAGGCGCAGGGTGATGGCAAGCCACAGGATCAGCGGCAGTGCGACCAGGTCCGCCGATACCATCAGCGCCTTCTTGGCGCTGCGGGGCCAGTAGATGACCGAACGAACCGCACTGTGCGCGAACTGCAGCCTGGACTCATCTCTCATCGGCATCCTGCCATTGTGCGGAAATACGACTCCGGAAGCTTGCCGGAACGACATGGCGTCATGCCATAGACCCAGAAAATGACCTGATAACTGTCTGTATGTTACCGTATTTTGTCCGATCAGCCCATGGAGCGCACGCTGCAGCAGGTTACCGTGCTGACCGATGGTCGCGATGGAAAAGCGCCCTCAGGGTCGCAAACGATGGCTACGTTACGGCCGAAAGACCGGGCGCGGACGTCAACCAGATAGTACGCCAGTTTCGTGGGCAGGCTGTCGGTGCGGTAGACCGCTCTAGAATCCAGGGCCTCGCCCCAAATGTCACCGTCCTCCCGGCGCTCGACCGAATTGCCGTCCCCCGCTGCGCACCAGGCCAATGATCCGGATGTAGCCGAGCGGTTCAGTGCGGCTTTCTTGCCAGTAGTGTGCTTGTCCGAACGTGGCGATCATCGTCGGGAAACTCGTCCAGCGAGATTTCCTGGATCACGTCACGATCCATTACAAAGCGGCTCTCGGGCAGTATTTCGAACCCCGCTCGCAGCAGCGCGTCGACATGCTGCCGCGGTCGCATCCTGTTGAGCAAATACGGTCTCTTGCCAACAATGACCGACCACAGTGAATCCGAAAGGGAATAGTGACCATTCCAGGCGCGAGTGATGCCGTGTGATGAGTGATCGATCTTGTGGCTCACGACGCCGCCTGGCTTCAGCCAGCGATGGCACGCCACATACGTCGAGGCAGGATCGGCGACGTGCTCCATGACGCTATGGCTGAATATCAGGTCGAGGCTGTCCGCCGCGCAGATGCCCGGGTCTGACCAAGGAGCAACATAGCGAAGTGCACCGCCAGCTTGAATTCCGGCCTTCTCGATCGCCAGACGGAGTTCATCGTCCGGCTCGCCTTCGCTCAGTTCCAGGAGCAGCCTTAGATTGTCTTCGACGGACGCATAGGTACCTGCGTCGAATGCAACGGCGCTTTCGGCACCGTCCAACAGCGCGGCTATGCAGGTACCCAGCGTTGCGCCTGGACCGAGTTCGCCGATGTGGCGAGGCCTGATGCCGCTGATCCTTGCGGCATTGTCCCGATGAAACTGCCAGATGCCGCGGCAATATGCAGCTGAGGCTGTATTTCCCATCGGGCGTCGCCGATCCCACCAGTCAAAAAGCCCCGGGATACGCGACAGAACGCCGGTGACGACGAAACGCCAGCGAACTTCACGCAGTTGATCTAGTTCAGACATTCATGGTTGTTAGCATGGCGACAAGTCGTGGTCAACGGCACGACTGGGTTACGGCGTCGTCGTGCGTGACCGGATACTTACGCTGGGCTCCTCGATCGCTGCGCCCCCTTATAGTGCCGAATGATCTCGCGCGGCGTCATCTCCCGCTCCGATCGCCGGCCCAGAAAGTAGCAGCCGGATGCGCAGTCGACCGCATAGGGATAAGCACAAAGACGGTCCAGGCCTCGCACCCAGAAGAAAAACGCCTTTGCGACGGCTCCCGCGACTCGAGATCGAAAGACACCGCGCGCCACATGGTCGATGGTCCACAGCAGCTGCGTTCCCGGCCCGCCGATGATGCCCGAATCGAGCAAGCTGAATTTCCGGAAGAGGTAGCGATGCCCGCTCTCCGTGTAGCGCGAAAAATCGTACGGCCCCTCATGCACCTGCTGCAGGAATGGCGTTTCGGCGTAGACAATGCCGTCCGGCGACAAGACCCGATGAATTTCGGCGACGACCCTTGCCGGATCGAGAACGTGCTCGAGTACCGCCTGGATGACGACGGCATCCACGCTGCCGTCCGCCAACGGGATCTGGTGGCCGTCGGCGATAAACTGGACGGATGGACTGCCGTAAATATCGAACGCGATCAGATCAATCATCTCGTCGTCGTACAGAACCTCGGCGCCATTGCCGACGCGGCCGCCTCCGACGATCAGCACCCGGGAACGATCGCCCTGCGGCAGCTCGCACTTCACGCGTTCGAAGTTATCGCCAGCCACGCTGTTGGGCGCAAACAGGGCATCCTTGAACCTCTCGATCAACCTGCGTCGCCGTCCACGCGGCAGAACGCTCTGCGCACGTGTCGCAATCATCGCATCCAGGTCCAGCACGCTGGTCGTGAAGTCAACCAGCACGGGCCATTGATCCACCTGCGGAAAACCCTCAGGGGACGAGTAGTCGCAGTCGAAACTGGCGCACCGCAGCCGGGATTCAGAGGCCACCAGGATGGCCTTGCAGCGGGGACACGTCAGAATCGCTGACATCCGTGCAAGCGGAAGTAACGGCATACCAATCCTCACGCCGAAATCGCAGTCCGACGGCCAGTGGACTCGAGTCACTAATGGGAAGCGACCTGCTCGACGGATGGCCGCGTTTTTCCAGGCAGTTCTCGCGGGCCAACCGCGTGCGGCCCCAGGGTACAGGCTGTCACCGCGTGCAACAGGGATCGGGAGTACACGTGATCCAGGGTCTGGCGGTCAAGCATGGCGTGCAAGAATGCCGCGGAGCACTTCATCGCAAAGTCAGGACCGGCGCGCGGGCTGCGAGCTAGTCTTCAGTGCCAGCACCGAGCATCCACGCCAGCCCCGACAATGCGACGAACACGGTGATCGCGACCAAAGGAGCAAAGGACGGCGCGACCACGGATACCGCCGCCGCCGGGAAGATGACCAGCACGTTCAATGCGAGGTACACGGTCGTCACGCGCGCGTGACTGGTCCAGCCTCGTGCCAGCCTCTGGTACACGTGACTGCGGTGAGGCACGCTCCAGCCGTGACCACGCGCGACGCGGCGCAGGAGAGTCACGGTCGCGTCGGCGCCAAACGCGCTGACGAGTATCACGGCTGTCCAGACTGAGAAGCCCGTGACCTGCGTCGAAACGACCAGCAGCACCGCGATGACGAAGCCAAGGAACCCGCTGCCGGTGTCGCCCATGAAGATCCTTGCTGGCGACCAGTTGTGCCAAAGGAACCCGAGGCAGGCTCCGGCCAGCGCCAGCCATGTCCAGGTCAGCCCCGACGGCGCACCCAGCCACCCGAGCAGCAGTGCTGCTGCAGCGGACACGAAGACGGCTTCCATGGCGGCAATGCCGTCGATGCCGTCCATGAAATTGAACAGGTTCAGGAACCACAGGCACGCGACTCCCACGAGAGCCTGCCATCCCCAAGCCGCGCTGGAACCGCCGGCATCGTTGACGCCGCCTGTCATCAGCAGTGCAAACGCGACCGCGGCGACATGCACCGCAAAGCGTACCGAGACAGGCAGTCCAGCCCGATCATCTGCAAATCCGAGCGCCGCCAGCGGGATCGAGCCACCGAGCAATGCGACCGCCATGCTCAGTGAGATCAGGTTGAGCCAGAGCCATCCCAGAACGAGCCAGGCCGTCACCACGAACACTATCGCGAGCCCGCCGCCGCGCGGCGTGACCATCACGTGACTGCTGCGATGATTGGGTTCGTCGACGATGCCATGGCTTGCCGCGTAACGACGCACGGCGAACGTAAGCAGGAACACGGACAGCGCCGCGCAGGCGACGACGACGGCGATCTCAACGTTTGGCATGCTTGGCTGATTCCATGTACCAGTGGGCGGTGCGCAGTATGCCGTCGTCGAATGGCACTGGCGGGTTCCATCCGAGCGCCGCACGAGTGGCGCCGTCGTCCACGACCAGCGACCCGCACAGGCGTGCGATGTCCTGCGTGCGCCCGGTCAACTGCGCCGCTACGCGCATCAATTGCTCCGGCACATCGAACAGCAACGGCTTCCGTCCACAGGCTAGTGCGAGTCGCCGCAGCAGGTCCGCGGTCGAAACCGCTGGACCGTCGGCAACCAGCAACGTCCGGCCACTTGCGCCAGGATGCAATAGCGCAGTCCCGACCAGGTCCGCAAGATTCCACGCGCTGACGTAGCTGCGCAAGTTTGTCACCCCGCCCAGCGGCAACGGCCATCCCCTCGCGACCCAGCGCAGCATGCGCACGAAGTTCCCCCCAACCCCGGGGCCGAAAACCAGGGGCGGCCGGATAACTACGGCCTGCAGCCCCGTCCGTGCAGCGGTCTCATGCAGCGCGCGTTCCGCGAGCAGCTTTGAGCGTCCGTAGGCATCCTCGGGGGCAGGTCGATCCTCCGGTGTATACGCAGATCCGGTGGTTGCCTCGCCATTGACCTTGATACTGCTCATGTAAACGAATCTACTTGCGCCAGCCGCCGCCGCAATCTCGGCAATGTGCTTCGTCGCGTGTACATTGGGGCCGTGGAAGTTGCCGTCGTCGAGCGCTTCGTGGCCCATCACGTGCACGCGCGCCGCGAGATGCACGACAGCGTCGATGCCGCTCAGGTCTTGAACGCGCAGTGTCGCAGGGTCCTCGAGGTCCCAGTAAATCCGCGCACGATCGCTGGCGTTGGCGACGGCGCCATCGCGATGTGTCGTGATCAAATCAAGGCCGCGGCCACGGAGATCGTCGCACACGAACTTCCCGAGGAACCCGCTCGCACCGGTGACGAGGACCGTCCGCACGCCGATCATCCTGATTGCCCCGGCGAGTGAATGCTGCTCTCAGGGTCCATCGACAGGTCCCTTCGACAACAGTCGCCGGTAGAGGTCGAGAGTCTCCGCCACGACCCGTTCCGTCGAGAACGATTCTTCCGCGAGACGACGGCCAGCCAGGCCCATGCGCTCCCGCAGGACGCGGTCTTCGACCAGCCGACGCAGCGCCGCGGCAAGCGCGGTCGCATCTCGCGGCGGAACCAGCAGTCCTGATTGTTCGTGTTGCACGATCTCCCGGCAGCCGGGCACATCCGTCGCGACGATCGCTCGCCCTGCCGCCGCGGCCTCGATCAAGACCTTCGGCACACCCTCGCCGTAGTGCGTTGGCAGGCAGACGACATGGGTCGAACGCAGCAACTCGCTCATGTCGGACACGTGCCCCAGCCACGCAACGTGGCCCTCGTCATGCCATCGCGCGAGTTGCTCGCGCGAGAGACTGCCCGGATTGTCAGGATCCGGATCGCCCGCCAGCAAGAAGTCGGCGGGCAGTCCCTGTTCTCGCAGTGTGCGGGCGGCCTGCACGAACACCGGGATCCCCTTCTCGCGAAGCATTCGCGACGCCAGCACGATGCGCACCCGCCCCGCTGATGCCGGCGCTGGAATGAACCGGGTCATGTCCACTCCAGCACCGCGAATCAGCGCGGTCTGCGCGCGGTCGACGACACCAGCACGGACGAGGTACTCGCGATCCTCGGGGTTCTGAAAAATGACGGCGCAACGGTCGTGCCGCAACGCCAGGCGGAGCAGAGTCCTGACGGCACTCCGGCGAACCTCAGCCCAGGGGCCGGTTGCGACGAACGCATAGCCGAGTCCCGGCACGGCCGCCACGACGCCCGGCACACGGAGCACTCGCGCGATCAAGCCACCGAGAATTATGACCTTGAGCGTGACGAGATGCACGAGATCGGGCCGCAGCCTGCGGTAGATCGCAGCGATGGCAATCACGCTGCGCATGTCCGCAGCCAGATTCGCCCCACCACGCGCGAAAGGCATTGCGTGCACGCCAATGCCCAAGGCCCGCAGGGCGGGCCCGTCAGACTCCGGCAGCAGCCGGGTCGCCACGTGGAAATCGAAGCCCGACTCCATTGCCCGCAGCGCGACCGGCAGACGATGCGAGACGAAGAACCAGGATACGTTCACGAGCATCAGCACCCGTGGCCGGCGTGCACCTGACGGCGGCGCCTGCGGGCTCAAACGAAGACCTCCTCGTGCCAGGCCTGGAACATCAGCACGTCCCAGAGCCTGGCCTGGTGCTGCCTGCCGAGCACGACATGCTCGTGCCAGCAGCGCCGCACAGCCGCCGTATCGAGCAGGCCATGGGAGTCGAGCCGCGCCGGATCGAGCAGGGCTTCGGCCCAATCACGCAACGGTCCGCGCAGCCACACATCGATCGGCATCGCGAAACCCATTTTCGGACGCTCGAACATCAACTTTGGCAAGTAACGTGCCAGCACCTGTCGTAGCAACCATTTACCCTGCCCGTCCCGGATTTTCAGGTGCAGCGGCAACGTCCAGGCAAACTCGACCAGTTCGTGATCGAGAAACGGGACACGGGACTCGAGACTCACCGCCATGCCGGCCCGGTCGAGCTTGACCAGCACGTCATCGGGAAGGTAGCCGCCAAGGTCCGTGATCATCATGCGTTCGGCGAGGCTGCCGTCGGGCACCGGGGCCAGTGCCCAAGAGTCGTCGACGACCGTCGTCCTCCTCGTCGGCACGGGATCCCAGTGAGTCACCGCCCGGCGATACAAGTCTTCGGCATCGCGCGCGCCAAGGAGTCGCGCCAGTTTGTGGATCCTGTCGCCGGGGGAGAACGAGTGCATGCGGTCGGGACGCAGGCGTGCCGCTGCCTGGAACAGGCGATCCCACGTCGGCCCCGGTATCGAGGTGGCCGCCGAGCCCAGGGCCTTGCGCAACCGATACGGTACAGATGCCGCGCGCCCCCACGTGTGCACACCCCACGTGTGCCGGTTGTAGCCGCCGAACAGTTCGTCACCACCGTCACCGGAGAGGCACACGACGACGTCCTGGCGCGCGAGGCGCGCGACGATGTACGTCGGGATCTGTGAACTGTCCGCGAACGGCTCGTCGTAGATCTGCGGCAGGGCGGGCACGATGGACAGCGCATCCTGCGCAGTCACATACATTTCCGTGTGCTGCGTGCCGAGGTGGCGGGCGATCCTCGCGGCGTGCCCCGCCTCGTCGTATCCGGCGTCCTGAAACCCGATGGTGAAGGTGCGCACGGGCGCCGATGCCGATGCCTGCATGATGGCAACGACCGCCGACGAATCGAGGCCACCGGAGAGGAACGCGCCGAGCGGCACGTCGGACACCATGCAGTCCGTGACCGCGCTGCGCAGGCGCCGATCGAGTTCGTCGATGGCCTGCTGGTCGGTCAGCTTCGACGAGTGCCTGCGGGCCGGCAACTCCGCGTGATTCCAGTAGCGTACTTGCCGCAAGGACGCGCCGGTCTCGTCGAACTCGACGAGCTCCCCCGGGCACAGCTTGTGGATGCCTTGGTGGATCGAATGCGGCGCCGGCACGCACCCGTGCCTGAAATAGAGCTGCAGGGACGCCGGGTCGACTGGATTCGGCCAGCCCGGCAAGGCTCGAAACGCCTTGAGTTCCGATGCGAATGCGAACGCACCGCCGACGCGTCCGAAGTACAGCGGCTTCTCGCCGCAGCGATCGCGGGCCAGGGTGAGGTGACGCAGCTGCCGATCCCAGAGGCCGAACGCGAACATGCCCCGGCAACGCGGCAAAGCCGCATCGAGGCCCCACAGGTCGATCGCGGCGAGCAACACCTCGGTATCGGAGCGCCCGCGCAATGACGCGCCCTCCGCCACGACTGTGTCGCGCAGTGTCTGGAAGTTGTAGATCTCGCCGTTGAACACGATCACGTAGCGACCAGAGGGCGAGACCATCGGTTGCGCGCCGGTCGGACTGAGATCGATGATTGAAAGTCGCCGGTGACCGAGTACAAGTCCGACCGCGGGCTCAACCCAGGCGCCCTCGCCGTCGGGGCCGCGGTGCGCCAACGCCGCTGTCATTGCCGCGACGCGCTCGGCGAGCCACGTCGAGGAAGCCCCCGGCTGCAACAGCCCCGCAATGCCGCACATGGTCCGCTCAGTCCAGCACGGTGCGCACGTCGAGTTCGTGCCGCACACAGGTCATGAGCGCCCAGATCACGACGAGCCAGGCCAGTTGGGGGTGACCGGTCTGGAACCAACCCGTCGTCTGGTGGAACACTATGAAAGTGACCAGCCACAAGGCAGACGCCGCAGCCAGTGGCGCGATCGCCCGGTACGGAAGCGCAGTCTCCAGCATCAGCACGCGGAACGCCTCACGCAGGATCGCGACACACAGGCCAACCAACAGGATCAGTCCGACGATCCCGAGTTCCGCCGCCGTCCGGATGAAGGTGTTCTGGATCTGCAGGACTTCGTAGTACACGGTGCCTTCACTGAAGCTCGCCAGCGAACGAAGGTCGAATTCGTTGAACAGCAGCGCAGTCGTCTGGTCGACGCCGACCCCGAAGACCGGCGCCTTCTGGAAGTACAGCAGGCCTGCGGCGAACGAGAGGAGACGATTGTTGATTGAATAATCAAGATTATTGATCGCGACTTTGGCCAGCCACCCGAACCACAACGGCGACGAGTACGCAACCAGCAGCGCGAACGCGAGCCCGGATCCCACCACCAGCTTGTTCCGGCGTTGGCGCAGCAGGAACAGGACCAGCAAACCCAGCAGCAACATCAGGATCGACATCTTGGCCTGCATCAGCAGCAGGCACAGCAACGCCACGGCGAGTCCGATGCGGCGCCTGGCAAACATGAAATAGAAGGCGAAGAATACGAAAGCCGGGCCGATGGAGTCGCCAAGCCAGCCGAAGGCTCGCCGCTGCAGCAGGCTGGCACCCTCGAAGACCTCGCCTGCCCCCGTTGCGTAGGAGACCACGATACTGGTCGCCATCAACCAGAAGATCATCCGCAGGACGCGGTCGCAATAGCGGCGTCCCTGCGGACCATACGGACCGAGCGCCTGTAGCGCGAACAACGGCGCAAAGGCCATCAGCAGCGCCAATGCGTACTTCACGTTGAACACGGCGTCGCCGGCGCCAAACAGCGGCTGCACCGCGACGTACAGCACGATCAGTGCTATCCAGGTATTGCCGGGAGCTCGTCGGAATGTGAACGAGTCATTGCAGGTCACTGCGATCAGCAGCAGCAGCATGCCGATCAGCGCAACCTCATAGGCGCGATACGGATCGCCATCATTTGCGTACAGCAGCGGCGCGATGAGCGCAATCGTCATCGCGGCGTACCGGATTCTCGGCCGATCGAGTTCGCGCATCGGCCGATCGTCGCCGGTCACCGTTGTTAGGCTCGAACTTGGCAGAGCAGTTGCTCCCATCGATCGCAGACAGAATCCAGGTCGAACATTCGACGCGCCTGCGAGCGCCCCGCCCTGCCGTAGGCCTGACGCCGCTCACGATCAGACATCAGCTTGCGCAGCCCGCCGGCCATCGCCTCGGAACGGTCACCGTTTCCGCGCACGAGGATACCTGTCTCACCGTCGGTCACAAGCTCGTTGGTGCCCGGGCAGTCGTCGAAGCCGACCACGGGCAGACCGTGGGCCATGGCTTCGGCGGTCGCGAGACCGAAGGACTCGTAGCGGGACGGCATTGCGAAAATTCCGGCTCGCCGGTACTCGGCGTCAATCTCGCGGACGAGACCCGGCAGGCTCACTTTCGGTGCCAGCCCGAGCTGCTCGACGAGCCGTTGCAGCTCCTGCCGCAGCGTGCCTTCGCCGACGATTCGCAGCCGCCAGTCGGGAAACTCCTTTGCCACCCGCACGAACGCCTGGACCAGCGTCGCCTGGTCCTTCTGCGGGTCGAGCCGGCCGACGTTCAGGATCAACGGCTCGCGCTCATTCGCCTCGATGTCGGTGCCTGGGGGTGTGCCGGCCACCGGATTCGGCATCACCGTCATGCGGCGCCTGATCCATGTCGGGTACTGCGCGCGCACAGCCTCGGACAGCACCGTCATCCCGGCCAGTACCGGCGTCGCCATATTCAACAGGGCCCACTGCAGCGGACGCGACCGATAGTGCTCCGGGACGATGTGCTCGCTGCCGATCAACGGAATCCTGGTGCCGGCCAATGCAAATGCTGCCGGCACGAACATCGAGTGCATGAACGCCACGACGACGTCTGGCCGGATTCCGGCAACCGTTCGACGCAAGGCGAACATGCGATGGACCGTCTCGGTGAAACGCGCGGTGCGCTGGGTATCCCCGATGGCCAGCTGGATCCAGCGCACCCGTTCGTCCAGCCGGTAGAAGCTCGCGCCGCCCGGTCGATCGAAGGATACGACCGTCACCCCGTGGCCGCGCGCCGCGAGGGCGGAACAGACGAGACACAGCACCCGTTCGGCGCCGCCGGCCGCATTTTCCAGCCGCTTGATCGCGAACACGAGATTCATGGGGGTGACTGCAGTTCGTCCAGCAGGCTTTGCCAGCGCTGGAACGACTCCTGCGGGGAATACCGCCCGGTCAGCGTCACCGCGGCGGCGCCCATCGCGGCGCGACGCTCGGGCGCCGCCATGAGTTCGGCCAGCGTGGCCTCCAATTCGCCAGGTCCGGCCAGCAGGCCAGTCACTCCATTCTCGATCAAGTCCCGGGCCCCCGCACAACTGCGAAGGGCCACTGCCGGCAGGCGGCTCGCCATCGCCTCCGCCAGGGCGTTGGGAAAACCCTCCCAGAGCGAGGGCAGGCAGAACAAATGCGCGGCCCCGAGCAGGTCGGGGACCTGGTTGCTCTTGCCGAGAAGAAATACACGATCACCGAGGCGTAGCTCTGTGACCAGGATCTCCAGTGCCGCGCGGTCGCCTCCGTCGCCGACGATCCGCAGGTCCCACAGTGGAAACTGCGCCGCCAACCGGCCGAAGGCGCGCACCAGTCCCAGCTGGTTCTTCTGCGCGCAAAGGCGGCCAACGCAAATGAGCGTGAAGCGGCCGGTGCTGTCCGGCGTTGCGGGCGCCGCTTGCTGCGCCATCGGTTCGATCGGGTTCGGAATCACCCGGATGCGGCCGCGCAACCAGCCCGGGTAGTCGTCGACATACGCGGGGAACTGCACCGTGATGCGCCGCACGACGGCTAGCAGCAGGAAGTTGAGCGACCACTTGCGTGTCTGCCGTACGTGCTCGTAAAGCTGCAACGAGTTGCGCTCGGAGCAGACGACGGTGGCTCGCGAACCCAGCGCCGCGGCCCAGAAGCGGAACAGGATGCCGTGGTGGAAGCAGACGATGATCGGCGCGGTCGAACCCGCGAGAACGGCGTGGATCCGGCGGATCAGCGCGAACCGCTCGGCGAAGCCGATGCGCGTGTGCGGACGCGTGCGGCCCACCTTGCGCCAGCAGACGCGTGGATCGAGCGCGTAGAAGGCAGTGGCTTCGGGCAGGTCGAAGGTGACGAGTTCAACGTCATGACCCGCGCCGGCGAGAAAATTGGCCAGCAGCACGATGTTCTTCTCGAGCCCGCCGGCCATGCGATCGAGCGAGATCGTGCCGAGCAACACCTTGCTCATCGGGCCTTGACGCCATCCATGATCAGGGACGTGTTCGCATCGACGAAGTCCCAGCCCGCCACGCCACGCATGTTCTCTGGATTGCTGCGGCTGCGCTGGATGAATCCATCCCGCCCATCGAATTCACTCAGCAACAGGTGTCCGTCTGCACGGTACCCCTCGAGCTGGCGCGCGGTGAAACCGGCCTCCTCCAGCAGGCCCCGCAGCGAATCCGCGTTCAGCAGTTGCTTGTGATCCTCCGCATCGGGCCCCTTGCCCGCGATGCCCACCTGCGCGAGATACGCTGGATCCGGGTGATAGCCGTCGGGGACCGCAATCCGGATCAACGCGCCCGGCAGCATGTGGCGGTGGATCAGCGCCAGTGCACTCCGTGCCTGCGGCTCCGTCAGGTGTTCGAATACGTGCTCGGCCACGACATGGGTCAACAGCGCCTTGCCCTTGAACACGTCGGTCCAGCACTGTTCGCTCGCAATATCGAGCCACTGCTCGTTGGTCGAGTACCAGCCTTTCTGGTGCGTGAGCGCCGCGCCGACGATGATCCGGAGCGGCTGCCCGAGCAGCAGCGGCAACCGGATCTCCTGCCGGCGCCAGGCATACCGCAGTCGCTTTTCGTAGCTCCTGAGTCGACGCCGGCTGTCGTCGCCCAGCAATCGCTTAGCCATGCGCTTGATCATGTTGCCTTTCTTGTGCCAGCAGCCCGCTGGGAATCCATTTGCTTCTCGTGGGCACGGCGCGACGGCGCGGAAAGAAGGACGTGTCGCGTTCCGGCGATCGGGAACTGCACCAGGAAGAGCATCAGCGCACCGAGGAACCGCCAACGCTGCCCGCTGAAGTGCAGATGACGAAGTTTGAACCACTGCCGGGCGTAACGGTAGCGTCCGCGCGATCGCAGGTAGGTCGCGTGCTTCTCGATGAGCTGCAGCTCGGCAGCGACATTCACGCCCGGCGTCTTATCGGGGGCGACCGTGGCGTATTGCGTGAAAAGCTCGTCCTCGCAACCGATGAAGTGCCCGCCCGCAAGCGCCAGCCGGACCGCGAAATCCGCGTCCTCCACTCGCCTGAACGTCGGATCGAAGCCGCCCAGCGCCGCAAACGTCGAGCGTCGCGCCATCAGCGCGCACGTCGGCGTACCGGCACCGTAGAAGACCCCGGGCTCGCGCCGGTTGAACAGCAGGTAGTCCGCCACCGGCGGGCCGCTCGGCACTTGCGGACGGGAACCGATGGCGGGCAGCGGCAACTCGTAACCGTTTGGATAGCGGCGGCGGCCGGAGGCAAAGCAGGCAAGCTGACGCACGCCATGAGCCTGTTCGTACTCGACGATGCGGCGGACCTGCATGCGCACGCGGCCCGGCAGGCTCAGGTCGTCGTCGTCGAAGAACGCCACGAACTCGCCGGTCGCCGCTGCGAGGATGGTGTTTCGCGTTGCTCCGGGCCCGGCGTTCACCGCATGCCGCACCAGCCGTGCGTGCGGCCGGTCGCGAATCAAGCGATCGACGACGGCCGCCGAGCCGTCGCTGGAGCAATCATCCGCGACCACGACTTCGAGGTCGGGCCAGTCCTGGAGGAATGCGCTTTCCAGCGCGCGATGGATCGTGTCCGCAGCATTGAAGCAGGTGATGCCGATCGTGACCCGTCCCGGCACGCCTGGCTGCGGCAGTTGCTCGCCGGCGTCGCCCGCGGGAACGGAGACCTCTGCAGAGAGGGTGGTCACGACCGCTCCAACGCCGTATCGTGGAACCGGCTGAAAGCCCGGTTCAAGGCCGTGTTCGGCAGCGCCTCGCGGATGCGCTGCGCCGTCAGCAACGGATGGCGCAGCATCAGACCGAGCATCTGGGGCAGGCAGAGGCGCCACTGGCGCGCCAGCCAGGCGTACTTGACCTGGATCCAGCGGCAACAGAACTCGTAGTTGCCATTAGCAGCGATGAAATCGCGGTGCTTTTCCATGATCCGGACGAAACTGCGGTGCTCGTCGGCGATGCTCTTCTCCGACGTCCGCGTCATCACCTGGGTGACCAGCGGACTCGAGATGCCGACGAAGTGCCCGCCGACCAGCGCGAGGCGGATGACCAGGTCGGTGTCCTCGCCGCGCCGGAGACTTTCATCGAAGCCACCCAGCGCGCGGTAGGTGCTGACACGCGCCACCTGGCTGCAGGTCGGGCACGCGCCGGATCCATCGATCAGCGGCTTGCCCAGCAGCACCTTCGCCGCGACGGCGACTCCCGACGGTGCGGGGTGACCGTCGCGCTCGCCTTTCGTAGGCTCGATGCGTACGTGCCCGTCAGGGTAAACCACGCGGCGTGCCGTGTGGCTGATGACGGGCGCGCCGTGCGCAAACTGGCGCTCGTAGTCAACGATACGCTCGACCTGGCGCTCGACCCGTTCCGGATCGCTGCGGTCGTCGTCGTCGAAGAACGCGAGGAACTCGCCGCGCGCCTCGGCGACGATGCGATTGCGCACGACCGCGACACCACCGTTGCGCGACAGGCGCAGCACGCGCAGGCCGGGATGCTCGCGCTGCAGGCGTTCGACCAGCGCAGGGGTCTCGTCGGTCGAGCAGTCATCGACGACGACGACCTCGATGGGCTGCCATGTCTGCGCGTAGGCCGACTCGACTGCGGCTTGCAGCGTGTCCTGTGCATTGAACGCGGCAATGCCGATGGTCACCAGCGGACGGGGCGTGTCACGCATCAGCCGTGACCCCGGCACTTTGCGCAATCACTCGCTCCCACTGCCGCGCGATCTGGGCCGCATCGAACCGCTGCGCGATCCGTTGCGAGTTGCGCCCGAAATCGCGGCGCTCGGCCGGGTTACCCATCAAGCGGCGCAGCGCTTCTGCCAGCGTCGCGACGTCGCCATTGCCCGGCGCCAGCAAACCGTCCTGACCGTGCTCGACCAGCGAATTGACGCCGGGGCAGCCCGCGTAACCGACGACCGGCAGGCCGTGAGCCATCGCTTCCGCGAGCGCGTTCGGAAACCCTTCCCAGCGCGACGCGAGACAGAACAGGTGCGAGTTCGCGTACTCGCTGTCCACGTCCTCGATCGCCCCCGCCAGTTGCACTCGCCCGCCGAGGGCGAGTTGCTCGACCAGGCGGGTCAGGTCCGGTCGCAGCGCCCCTTCACCTGCGATTCGCAACCGCCAGTCCGGAAACTCGCCGGCGACCTGGCCGAAGGCCCGGATCAAGGCGTCATGATTCTTCTGCGGGTCCAGCCGGCCGACGCTGAGCAACGTCCAGCCCTCCTCACGCCGCAGGCCGGGTTCCGCGGTGCGCGTCGCCTGGCGCACCGGGTTCGGGATGACCTCGATGCGAGGCCGCAGCCACGCCGGGTAGCCGGCGCGGTAGTCCTCGATCTGCACGACGACCTTGCTCGCGAGGCGCAACAGGCGCATGTAGAAATCCCGCGTGGCCGGGCCGAACTTCAGGCGATACATGTCCGGGCTGTTGCGCTCTGCGACCACGATCGGTACCCGCGCCAGCAGGCAGCCCGCGTAGACGGTCTTGTCGGCACTCATCACGAAGCCCACGAAGACATCGCAACCCGTGCGACTGAGCACGCGCGCCAACGCGACGGTCCGGCGCCACTTGTCCCACCGCCCGGGTGCGAAACCGAGCTGGTGCCACTGGACGGCGCCAGGCAGCTCGAAGAAGGCGACAGACCCGGGCGGGTCCCACGACACCACATGCACCTCGTGCCCGCGGTCGGCCAATGACCGTGCGAGCATCACCAGCATGCGCTCGGCCCCGCCCGAGGACTGCGACAGGCGGAAAAAGTACAGCGCGATCTTCATGCAATCCGCAGCCGTCGCGACCGGACCGGGACCGCAGACTCCGTCATCAAAGGTCGACCGGGACGCCAATGCCGTCGAGATCGAGCGGCGCGTGCGACAAGACGTACACCGGCTTCGAGGAACTGCGGTCGTTCACCTGCCAGGCGTGGCGGAAGACGGCACGCAACGCGTCCATGACCTTTCCTGCATCGATGCGGTCCGTGTGCACCTCGATCACCAGCGCGCTCGTTGCACGCAGCACGTCGATGGCGGCCGGCACGACCGACTCCTCGCCACCCTCGATGTCGATCTTGATCAGGTCGACCCGCTGCCAGCCCAGCGATTGCACCAGCGACGCCAGCGAGATGCCGCGCACGCTTTCCAGGCCCTCGCCCTCGATCACGCGATGCGCCATGGCCAGGCCGCGGCGCTGGATCGTCAGCGGCTTGTCGTCGCCCCACACGCCGTAGTTCAGGACCGTCCAGTCCGACGCCGGGTTGAGGTTGCGATTCTCCTGCAGCACCGTAAACGTATCCTGCGCTGCCTCGACCGACACGACGGCCGCGCGCGGAAACCGCGACAGGACTCGCAACGCGAAGCAGCCGATGTTCGCGCCCAGGTCGAGCACCTTCGGCGCGTCCTGTCCCGCGAGCAGGCGATCGATGCAGGCGTACTCGTCCAGCACCACCACTTCCCGGATCACGCACCAGTCCTGTTTGCGCGCCTGGAACTGCAGCGGACCCACGCGAAAGCCGGCGACCTCTGGCGACCGCCCGCTGCGAAGGAAGCCGTACGCCAGGAACGGGTTGCGCAACAGTGTGGAGCACTGCACGAACTCGACCGCCCTGGCGGCGATGACGCTGGCCGAAATCCCGCTCATCGTCCGGTCACCGCGGTGAGCACGTAGCCGAGCGCGAGGTAGGACAAGGACTCGCCGACGTTGTCCGGATACCGCTCGCCATTCCCGCCTCCCTTGAAACGCGCGTAGACGATGCCCAGCAGCGGCACCACCAGCCGTCGCAGCCGGCTGAAGGGTGCAATGCCGTCGACGACCGCAACACCGGACGTCAGGCCGTCCCAGACCAGCGGCGACACTTCGAGTTCAACGATTCCCTTGCGCGAGAGTGTCTCGCGCCACCAGCTGGCCGTCGGCCGATTGAAATCGTCGGGACAGCCATGCACGCGGTAGAGGAAGGGCACTGCCAGCATCAGGCGACCCCCGGGCTTGACCACTCGCACCAGCTCGTCGAGCGCCTGCTCGATGCCATAGACGTGCTCCAGGGTATTAATGGAAACCACCATGTCGAACGTGCCCGACTCGACCGGCAGCCGTCCATCCGGCGTGACCAGGTAGGTCGGCTCCATGGCGGGATCGATGTTCGCCGACTCGTACGTTCCGTCGACCAGCCACGACTGGAGCTGGTCGTGGTACTGGGCACGCCGCCCTCCCCCGAAGTCCAGCACGCGCCCGCGATATTCCTGCCGCGACAGCGCCTCGTATTCCATGGACCGGAAGATCGAAATGCGCGAGTTCCTCCAGAAGATCCGCAGGTAGCGCCGCCACGTCGGCTTCAGCGGCGACAGCAAGGAGTACTTGAGCATCTACAGATCCTCGGACCGGGAGCGCAACTGAGAGTACAGAAAGAGGTAAGCGAGTGCCGCCGCCACGACCAGCGAGGCCGAGACGACGTAGGCCATGTGCTTCGGCGACGCCAGGCCCCAGAGCAGCCCGCCCGCCAGCACCAGCAGGAAGGCCGCCGCGTAGACGACGATGCCGAATACCTGCGACTTGCCGACGACGCACCAGAAGCTGAACCAGCCCGCCACGCCATTGAACAGCCACGCCCCGACCATCAGGATCAGGAAGTATACAAAGGCGCCGCGGAACGGCGCGCCGTAGGCAAAGGCGATGAGGTCCTCGCCGAACAGCAACGCGAGCGGCACCACGACGACCATTAGCAGGCTGAATCCGAGGGTGCCGGTCATCACCGCCCGCCGCTCGAGCCGCCGGTCGTCCGCGCGGATCGCCGCCATGATCTGCGGCTGCAGCATGCGCCACAGCGGAAACGCGAGCTTGATGGGCACGGAGGTGAGGCTCTTGCCGACCTTGTACAGCGCGACGGCTTCCGGCGATTGCGCCTGGCTCAACAGGATGACGTCGATTTGGGTCAAGCCATTGGCCAGCGCGTTCCTTGCGATCGAGTAGGCACTGTCGCGCGACAGGTCGAGTCTCGGTGGCGCCGTCAGTTCGCCCTCCGTCTGCGGGAACTGCCGGCTTCCATTGCGCGTGAGCACGGTCTTGGCGAGCGCCGCCACCGCGGAGCCTGCCGCCAGACCGTAGATGCCTGCCGTGAGGAGGCCGATGAGACTCAGCACGGTCAGCGCCAGCGCGTAGGCGAGTTCCGTGCGCCCGAGTCGCGGCATCTGATTGTGTACGAAAAACAGGCTCTTGTAGGCTCCGTAGCCGATCTGCGCAGGAATCGTCAGGGCCAGCAACGAGAGCAGGAGTGGGTCGAGATTCAGCCTGCTGCCGAAGGCCCACCCCGCGCCTGCCACCACGAAGTAGGCGCCGATGAACGGCCAGACATCACGCCGCATCAGCCACCGGGACAGTGACCCGTAGCTCGGGGCCGGGTTGCCGGGGTACGGCCGCATGGCCCGCATGGCCAGTTCGCCGCTGCGCACGACGATCGGAATTTCTGCGATCGAGACCACGGCGAGGTTGGTCGCGTAGACCCCATAGAGCTGCACGCCCAGCATGCGCGCGATGATGATCTGGAGGATGAACGCCAGCGCCATCGTCGCGTACCCGAGCAGCGACACGCGCGAGATTGCGCCGCGGTGCCGCCATGCCTGGGCAAAGAAGCCCGCGACGAAGTTCGACAAGCGGCCCACGAGTTTCAACGACCGGCAGTCGTCCGGGTCGATGCGGCTCGCAGTACGCGACGGACTGGATCAGCGATTACGGCAGCGACCAGGGCGAACAGGAATCCGAGGATCGTGCCGGCGATCACGATCAGGGTTCGCTTGGGCCACTGCCTCAGCCGGGGAACCTCGGCGGCATCGATGATGCGAAACGCGACCTCGTCCGTCCGGTGGGCGAGCATTACCCTCTGCATCTCGGACTCGATCATCTTGGCGATCGACTGCTGCAGGGTGACGTTGACCGTCCGCCCGAGTTCGCGGTTCAGGTAGTTCAAGCTCGCTTCCGACTCGGCCAGTTCGCGTTGCCGCATCTCCGCATTGACCTGGTGCGCCAGGTCGTTGGCCCATTTCGCGGTTTGGGCGGCATCACGCCACGCGATGGACAGGCTCACCAGCCCCGTCTTCGGGTCCTCGGTCACCTTCATGATCGAGCGGGTGAACAACTCCGTGGCTTTGCGCACGTCGGGGGGATCGCCGGCCACCTTGTCGAAGGTGCTGCCGCCAGCAATCAAGGTCTCTGTCAGCTGGTTCTGCTCAATGAACCGACGGGCAAAGCCGGCGGAGCGCAAGAGACCGAGCGGCTCCTGCTTGCCGCGTCCGCCGAGATTGATTCCGGCAAGGCCTGCCAGTCCCCCGAGCGAGGAAAGCTGGCCCGACAGCGCCAGGCCCCCTTGACCGTCGCGCGGCAACAGGACCACCTCCGCGCGGTAGACGGGCTGCGCGAGCATCGCGTAAGTCACCGACAGTGCCGCCGCCAGCGCGGTCAATGCAACGACCCACCAGCGGCGCGACCAGATTCTTGCAGCCACGTCCGCAACGTCGATGGCGTCGCGGTCAATCGCATCGTCGGGCCCGCGGACGAGATAGATCGCACGCGCCTCGCGCGAGTCGTCGCCGGATTTTCGGGGATCCATGGACATGCGTGCCTTATTCGCTCAGAACGAATTCACAGCCGCCACCGAGATGGCAATGTTGTAGAGGATCGTCGACACCGCCGTCCACAACGGCAGCGGCCTCATGCGCTCGGCATCGAGCGGTACGACGATCGTGTCCCCCGGCCTCATGTCGCTGCTCGACCTGAACCACCGACTGCCGCTGCCGGCATCGACACTGCCACTGGCCCGCACGACGTAGATGCGCTTGTCGTCTGCCCTCCTGGTAGCACCACCGCTCATCCTCAAGTAGTCGTCACGCGTGAGCGACGGAATAAAGAGGTGCGATGTCGCGTTCTGGACTTCACCGAGGACCGTGACTTCCTGCGGCATTTTCGGGATGCGCAAGTGATCGCCATCGCGCAGCACGAGGTCGCTGATCAGGTCCGGCTGCGCCGCGAGGACCCTCTCCAGGTCGATGACGAGCCGCCCCACCGGCTCGGCCATCTGCAGGTCCTTGAGCAGGGATTGCCCGATGTTCAGAGTCTCAGAAGCCTGCGTCGCCATCTGCGCACCCGACTGGGCCGATTGCAGCGCCAACGAGCTGAGGTCCTGCCTCATGCGGTCCGTCAGCATCCGGATCTGCTCGCGCTCGCGTTCTTTCAGGTATTCGCGTGTGAACAT